>OGYU01000064.1_pt1 | contig 73216 bp, 54 predicted proteins | sample 1576581 | NCBI WGS metagenome assembly OGYU01 (sample SAMEA3541547, study PRJEB24748) | human gut metagenome | biome: human gut; feature: human-associated habitat; material: faeces | place: China | collected 2012 | reverse complement strand
CATCTGCTGGAAGGGTGAGAACCTGTATGTCTCCGAGATGGACACTGCCGACCCCTCGCCGGACGCTTGCGGCCTGAACAATCGCAAGTGTCCGGCGAGGGGGCGGCTTTGTAAAGCCGGTTGACGCCACCCGCATAGCGGGTGGTTTCTGATGCGGCGCGCTGCGCGCCCCGCACAGGCTAAAGCCTTTAATAATAGTGCGTTGCCACATGGGGCAACGCACCGCCAAAGATTTGATCCGCGATACAGCCACAGGCATCCATGATCACATGGTCACCAGAGTTCTCGCTTCCCATAGCCGTATCCAAAAGGAGATAGCGTTCTTGCTTAACACCATCGGATTTTTCATCGTGCCTGCGCGATGTCGCAGAGGCTTTAAGTAGCTGAGTCCATTGGTTAAAGCGCGCCATTAGTTTCTCCGAAATAAACGTTTGAGTAGAGCAACGTGACCGCCATCGACACCCGTCGATGCAGAAGGCTGACACGGTTCACAATATTCATCAGATAGGTTAAAAACGGCAGACACGCTGCATGCGCCACTTTCAACCGAACGAACAACAGGATGAGCGTTGCGAGAAGGCGAAAGACAGACAAGTTGGCTTAGCTCGGCGACACAAAGCGGATTTTTGCCGTCTTCCGCAAAAGAGTATATATGAATGCGAAGATAGGCCTCTTCATCATCATTTAAAAACAGCGGAACATGCCCCGCAAAATGGCCGTCCCTAGATTCAAGACTAATCCAGCGAATATCAGACTGATCAAGGGCGCGCCAAACAGCTGCGCGAACATCCACGGGCACCAAAGACGACTCGAAACGCACAGTCAAATCAACAGAAGAAGCTTGGATGAGCGTTTGAGACATGGCAGACGATAGCAATCGAGCATCAGCAAGACGATCGCTGAGCAAGAAGACCTTACTTTGTTCTTCAGTTTTTAGAACATTCCCGAAGGCGGACTTCCCGCTAGCCAAGGATGGCTCTTCATTCAAATAACGCGTAATGGCCTCGAAGAACATTTCATTTTCACGCTCAATCGACGTACAGCTAAATCGATTAGGCGAATCGCATTTTGAGCCTGAAAGAACCTCAAGAATAGAAGAAGCAATGCCACAAGCAGAGGGCTCAGCGAGGTGGATGGTGCCCTCCGGAAAGTCGAGTAGGTTATTCTCACGGTTTATTTCAATTACCGAGAGCTTCGATGCAAGCATTTCGAAAGGCAGGCGAGAGGGATTGGTCACGCTCAACGATACGCCGGCAACACACTTGGCATAAAGCGAGGCGCATTCATCAGCAGTCAAGATGCCGAGGCTGCGTACACGTGAATCATGAATGGGAGACATTGTGTCTTCGCCGTATAAATATACGACAACTGCATCGTCGAGCTTGAGAAGCAATTTAATTGCATCAAGCAACATGCCAGACAAACGTCGATCCTTATTGGATTGATAAATAGCACAGACGGCATACTCTCTGCTTAGATTTTGTTCCTGCGCAGTATATATATCGCTAACGCCAAAATCACAATATGGGACTTCATGCGAATAATAGGGTTCAACTTTTTTAGAAAGCCATCTGCCTATCGTTATGGGGTTTAGTTCATAACGATAACTTGCTTCGGCATTTAGATACATCTCCCCCCATCGGATAGAACCAAGGTTCAAAATCCTGAATGAAGTAGAACTTATGGGCGCATTTCTGCATAGATGCAAAGTGTGCCGTATTCCAAGCGGTGGCGATTACTGCAAAAAAATCCTCGGGCACACTCGGAGCCACAAGAACCTCTTTAGGCGAATAACCAAACCAATCCTTTATTTCGGTCTGAACTCTATGAGCGCTTTTGTATGCTTCACAGCCCGGCATAATGTAAAAGTAGTTCTCATATCCGCGTGAATCTAGAAAGGAAGCCTTGCTGCAGATGGTTCGAAAGCCGCCAGAACCCTTTGCCGGCGGAGATATTATCCAGGCAATTTGTTTCATTTAAAGCACTCAAATCGCTTCGTAGTCAAAAGGATCGAACTTATATAACGCTGCGCGCTTGGGATCTCGAGAAAAGTTAACGGAGAACCATGGATCCCCCTCAGAGAATCGCTCGGACCAGTTATGCAGCAATCGTGCCTTATCCTCAAAATGCTTATGAGAACGAGATTTACTATCAAGGGATTTGTCAACACATGCCAAATGGTAGAGACATGCCTCTGGTGTATAGATTACTTTTAACCCAGCTTGAGAAGACTTGAAGCAAAAATCAACATCCGAATAGTCAAGAAGATACGACTCGTCAAAACCACCCAGACGATTAAAATGTTCGCGTGAAATAGCTAAACAGACACCACTCACCGCCGACACATCCCTCACGGTCAATGGCATATAGATATAGCCAGGAGATGAGCGATGAATGCCTTGCGATAGGTTGACGATTGATTCTCCAACATAAGACAGGCCTGCCTGCTGCACAATGCCGTCAAGATCGCACGTCATTGTTCCAACAACGCCAACATCCTCTCGTTGGGAAAAACCAACGAGAGTCTTTAGCCACAAGGAGTCTAGTGCCTGAATATCGTCATGAACAAAGACGAGTTGCTCACCATGCGCGGCGAGAGCACCGGCATTTCTCCATGCAGATATATTAAACGGGCCATCAAGCGCGTGAACGATATAGCGACAACGAAGTCCAGAGATCGATTGCTGAACAGCAGCTTCCGCAACCCGCGAGCACACGAAAACAACTTCAAGATCATCAAAATCGGTGTCATTGATTGAAGATACAAGAGTCGAAAGAACCGAAGAATTGCCGCGGGTGGTAACGATTAATGAACAGGACTCAGATGAAGAAACATCATAAATAGGGCTATATCTAAAAGCACGATTATGAGAGTTGACCACAGTCGCCTTAATACCGCATCTATCAAGGTGCTCCTGAACCGCTTTAATTCCAGCAAGGGTTGCATAGGGCTTACTATCGGAATTACCCGCAGTCGAATTCTCGCTTATTCTCCAGTGATACAAGATTTTAGGAACGTGATGGATCGTCCCACCAAGTTCGGCAATCTTCAGCACCATGGCATGGTCTTGGGCGCCATCCAACTCGTTGCTGGAAAGGTCAATCCTGTCTAAACATGCCCTTTTAACAGTAAGAAGGTGGCATATATAATTGTTGTCACGAGCCATATCAAGACTAAAATCCGGCTTAAAAGTAGGATGAGCCAAGGACCCGTCAGGCAATAGCTTATCTTCATCACAATAAAGAAGATTGATTTCAGCATTTTGATTTAAAGCACAGGCGTACTCAAACAAGATATTCGGTTCGAGAACATCATCATGATCGAAAAAGCAGAGGTAGTCTCCCTTGGCCATCTTGATTCCGACATTGGTGTTCTCAGTGATACCTAGATTGCCCTCAAGATTGGTCACTTTAATTCTAGAGTCTGCAGTCACATACTCGGAGACCAAGTCGCTAAGGCCCTCGTAATCTGGCGTAGAGTTAACCAGGATGAGTTCCCAATTCGAATACGTCTGAGCAATGACAGAATCAGCCATATCCCTGAAGAAATTCAAGGGGGTCTTATATAGCGGAACGATAATTGAAAACAAGGGCTGGTATGCAAGTTTTATTTGTGCTTGTGCCCGCGAATCGGATCCAGTCAATCTGCGCCCAGAAAACCAGGACAAATAACGGGGTTGATCGAATGCGCACGCATGATTCCGATCAGCCTCATCCAAAAGCTCCTTAAGCATATCTTTCTTTAGATTGATAAACGTATCTAGATGACCAGAAGCCCTATGCATGCAAATGCACAGGTTATCCCCGACCTCAGGAATATGAAGAGAGAAATTTATTAAACCAGGATTCGCATCGGCTATTAAGTTATTAGATAACAAAGATTCACCAACAACGCAGGCTTCTTCATTAAAAGCGACAATACGATCACCCTCAAGGCAATCAGTACCCGAAAGAACACCTCTAACGATTACGCCATCAACGCAGGGAATAAAGTCCTCAATTTGGATAGAAGCGAGCGCATGCACGCCAGAACGGTCAATATTGCGAAATTGTCCACAATGCTCCGCGTACAGCAAGCCGTTAACTTTCGACTCAATCGAAAACTTGCCAGGATTGATACGGCGCTGGTAAATTCCATTATCTCCGCTAAAGAAAGACAGCGATTGGTCGACACCAAAATCGGCAAGAATAACAACAAATTCAGTCTCTGAAAAAGGGATGATTCTTGCGGGCAGAATTTGCCCATTGGGTGATTGCGATTCAACAGCATCAGGAAAAACGGATGCGGCTTCATACAGTAGATATAGCTTGCCGTCGCCACGGCAATTTAGCTTATTGTTAAATTCGGTATTAAAAACTATGCCCATATCAGCAACACTTTCCAACAACTAAAACAAACTCGCAAATCGTAGCCAAAGTAAACGGGAATACGAGGCATATCAATATGAATCGTTTGCTGTCCCCAAAGACCAAGCGACTTTGGTTAAGGATAAACGATAGGCACGGAACCAGAAGTGGCAAAAGGTAACGACTCTGGCAACCATTAACTGTTCCCAATCCAACGGGAGTAAAAGACACATAAAGTGCAGTTGCCACCAAAATCACCGTAAACAAAAACACAAATGAGGCCCAAAGAAATTGTGCGAGACCAATATGATTAACGCTAATCGAATCGGCCGAAAAAAGCCCAAACAACAATAGGCAAACAGCTGGAAGCACCTGAACCAACCCACGGATTGCATTTACAGAAATCTGAGCAGCAAGCGATCCAAGGTATGCAAAGTTCAATGCATATCCAGAAGAGGTTATCGGATTTAAATAATAAGTTGAAAAATAATTGGCGAGTATTTCCGCGTAGCGCAATGGATCGGCGAGAATGAAAGCGATTTGCTGACCAGAGTTAACATCGGAGCCGCCTCGCATATCGCCAACGTTAGATCCGCTGGCCGTTGAAAACAAGAACGGAAGCGCAAATGAGGCAAAAGCAATCAAGCCCAAAACAAACACGGCGGCATAGTAATGAACTCGTTGCTTCGAGCCCGCAAAACGATTACGCGGAACCATAAAGAAAAGACCGATTATCGGAAAATACACAGCTTTGACTGCGAGTCCTAAAAAGGTAAATAAAAATGCGAGTGCTATATTGCGAACTGTAAATTCATTTAAATCACCCCATGCATACCTCAAAAAATAAGCAAAACCGAGAATAATAAACGAAATGAGCCATGCATCATATGAGAAACATGACGCAAGAAAGATCGAAGTTGGCAGCATTCCCACAAAAGCAAATAGTCCCTTTTTTGAGGGCGTAACCTTAATTGCAATGGCAATTGCAAGACAGTAACTAAATAAATTGCAAATCCGAGCGAATTGAATCATAGAAGAAAAATCGAAATGCAGAAGGCGAGCGAGCCAAAGGCCAATTGCCGATGGAATATACCCAATGCTGCTAAGCGTATAAACGAATTCTTCATGCTTGTTAACTTGCACATGACCAGAAGCGATATCAGATCTATAGGAGCCATTCAACTGCCTAGCATGCTCAAGAATTTCCGCTCGATCAAAATGGGAAAGAGAAGGCTCTTCATAGCCCTGTGCACGACGGACCGCTTCGTCAGTAAAGTTGATATCCGTATCAGTTTTTTGAGTTTCAAATAAATAAGATGTCGAAAGGGCATTGGAATAGTGAATTTGATCATCCCATGAAATGCCCGTCGTTATCGGAGTGCTCACCACAAGGAAAACACCAATTGAGAATGCAGCGATAAAGAAAGCAACGGGAAGGACAGAGCTTCTCTTTCGAATGCCCGAGCAAGCCGTGAAAACCGAAGTTATGATTGCCAGCAGGAAATAAACAACAGCATTAATGAACCCATTCACGAATGCAATCGTTGAGCAGCCAAAAACAATAAAGAATGCGATAATCAGCAGGGAAACGTAGTCGGTAGCCTTGACCCTCGCCGAAACAGAATGGAACAACGCTTTCAGAGAAAAGCCGCTTTGGAATAAATAGAGTATTGCGCAATAGAAAATCAGAAAAAAGAATATGAGCCGCTTTTTATTCCAGTCAGCAATATTCGAGAAATGAGAAGCCGGCGAGCCAAGAACGGTGCAGCCCTCCCAGATGACCGCCACAGCAAATGCCGCAAGCAACAAGACTAATAATTGAGCGCAGCGACCAGAACAGTTGCCACGCTTTTTTTCATCATCTGAGGAAAGGAAGATACAATATGATTGCCAAATGGCAACATCTACAACGACGCAATAGAGCGCTAAAACGAACAGCTGTGAGACAGAGTGGTTCACATAAAAGTGCTTCATGCACAGAAGCTCGACAATAAAGAGAAGAGCAACGAAGACGGCTTTCATTATTTGCTTTTGGTTTACGCATCGAGACAACACGGGGCTAATTCACCTTTATCCAAATCAAGCTGCAAGGGCCCTCGAAGAATCGTTCCCAGCCATCTGGATGACAAGTATGGGCACCAAGCACTGTTCACAACTGTTGAAAGAAATATAAGTAGAGACATTCCCATCCAGATGATTTATACGCCAAAGCGAAACGCATAGCCTACTTTTCCTTCTCCCTACTTAACGCAACAGCTTGAACAAGCGAGTTCAAACGCTCTTCCTGTCGAGAGAGGCGAAGAGAATTGCAGAAATCACGGACCACAAGAACGGCAATAACGTAAAGGAACACGAAGTTAGAAGCCGACATGAAACCAAATAGACTTGAAAGCCACATTGCAACTTGTGGAAAAACGCCCAAAATTACAAAACTGACGCTGAATAGCAGCCAAAACAGAGAATCCAAAACTTGCATTTGGGATTTTTTTAATTTGCGCAATACGAACACGAATACCAAAACAGCGCAAACGAGAAGCAAAATACGAAGAGAGACCGGCAAATGGATCACCTAAACCACTGAACGACAAGGAGCGTAACGAAAACACGAACCATATACTGTATAGACCTAACAGGGTTAAGATAGCTCTCGCCACCTTGACGCTCGCGCATCTTAACCTGTACCTCTGAAATAGAATACCCTTGCTTCAAAAAGAGAGCGAGAGATTCTGGTTCCGGATTTAAGGTATTGTCGTAATAGTATTTCGTAAGAATATCCCGCCCAAATAGCCTAAATCCAGACGTGGGGTCACTGATCCTCTTGCCTGTCAGAATCTTTATTAGCACCGTAATCATACGCGAGCCGATCATGCGAAGCGTCTTGTCTTTGCGCACGCTTACAAACCTAGAGCCAATGACAATATCTGATCCATCAGATTGAGCCCTATCAACAAGGACCTTTATATATTCCGGACAATGCTGGCCGTCAGCATCAAACTGAACCATATAGTCATATCCATGATCAACCGCATAACGCGCAGCCGTCTGAAACCCAACGGTCAAACCACAGTTAATGGGCATATCAATGATGTCACAACCAAGATCCTTGCAGATAGCTAGCGTTCGATCTCGAGACCCATCATTGATAACAACAAAATCAAACTCAGGTGCAATTTGCCTGAGCTCGCATATCGTCTTTTCTATGCATTCCTCCTCATTATAAGCAGGAATAGCGATAAGAGTTTTGGGTGTCATATACACATAAACCGATCTCTAGTTTTTCTCATTATTATAGCGAGAGATATACAAATGGTTAAATAGACACAACGAATGGTGCACCCTTGATTATCAACTTAATCAGAACACTTCCCACATTCATCCGTACATGGACGGATGAATGTGGGAACCAGTTACCCTGAGAGCCGAACCGGTTGGCCCCGGGGACTCGAAGGACGGCATGTCCGGAAAGAAGAAAAAGGGTTCCGAGAAGGCGACCCCGAGTGTCTACGGCAGGCTCACCAGACACGAAAGGGACACGGTCCAGAAGATGCTGGAGCTGGACGCCCGCGCGCCTCCAGGGCGATGCTCGGCGGCGATGCGGAGGCGCTGCTAGACGCCTACAGCCTGGAGGACGTGCCCATCGGAAGACTCGACCTGACGCCGAGCCTCATCGAGAGGGCACGCGCAGAGAGGCGCGACGCCCCGCTGGCCTAGCCCAAAGGCAAAACGGAATAGGCGGACCGACCGTCCGGCTGAGTCTGGAAAGAGGTGCCAGACTGAGGGCGGAGAATGGCCCCCGGACCTATCGAACACATATCCACCGTTCCTTCAACTGGGGAAACGGCGCCCCCGGGGTCCATGGGGGCCGCGGGGGCGTTCGGCTAGCCGCGGGTACGGACTATCTGCGCAGTGTGTTCGGCTGAGATCGGAAATCAACCACGAATGGTGCACACGACATCGAGAACCCCGCAACAAACCTCGCCCTAGATTTCAAAGCTAGCAATCTTCCGAGTGTCGAACGGCATGGTTACGCCATGTCTCTCTAAGCGTAGGTGCACAACTACGAGGTTTTCTCAAATGTTTTAATTGTAACCACACGCGCCATATTAATGACATTCATTAAATACGACTTAGAGCAAAATGGGATTTGAAGCAATTGGGAAATACCTTTTGCTCGATTACCAGAATGAATATTTCTCAACCCATTATTAAATAACGCATTTGCCTTTAGATAGTTCTCAGCTCGGCGCCGATCGAACCGCTCGGCGACGATTGTATCAATCTTATCGGCATCCAGTGATCGACCCTCTTTGAAAGCTGAACATAAACACTGAGAAACAACGAACTGTTTATACAAATTGCTACGCGAAATGCTATTAACAGTCATTCTGTATCGAATGAGCGGCTCTGGAACATTTCCAATAGTGAACCCTTCCAGCTCGGCACGCAACAGTAAGTCATAATCTTCTGCTAGCGGAACAGACCGATACCCCATTTCAAATACAGACCTTCTTCCAAACCAACTCGGATGAGGTACGCAATTTCTAATCATAAGAGAACGCCTAACGCCTTCACTCGAACTTGGAATTGAATCAACGAGATATAATTGACTACCGTCTTCGTCAATGGCGTTCAAATAAGAACCCACTAGGTCAAGCTCATGTTCTTCAAGATACGACAACTGCCGTTCAATGCGCTGCGCCTCAGAAATGTCATCTGAGTCCATTCGGCAGATATACTGACCGTGTGAGACCTTGAACGCCCTTTCCAAAGATGCAGCAAGACCAAGATTGCGTTCATTTCTCACAAGGCAAATCCTGCTGTCATGAGAGCTATAGTTTTGAGCAATATCGTAAAGTGTGTTGTCATCTGGATTATCAAAAACAACAACCACCTCGATTCGATGATAGGTCTGCTTTAAAATAGACGCTAGTGCCTCAGTAAAATCTTTGGCGCTCTCCCTATAACAAGGCATGAGCACTGAAACCAACTGTGAATCTGTCAACTAAAACCTCCAACACCGCTGCGGGAGCAAACGCTAATGAAAACTACCGATAGTTTAATAGTCCTTCATGTGGCATATATTACAAGTGATTTCGCTTCTGGCGTGTCTACAGTGGTGCCTCAATACCTAAATGAGCAGTCAGAAATAAAGGACATGAATATAGCTCTATTAAATCTTACAAACTACAGACCTAAAGATGCGAAATATCCCGTCTTCCATCAGTCATGCATAGAAAAACTTCCTGAACCGTTTTGCAATCCGTCACTCGTAATATTTCATGAGATATATAGGCCGGATCACATTAAACTAAGCCATTGGCTCAGAAGACGTGCGATCCCATACATCATCACACCACATGGGTCTCTAACATATGTGGCGCAAGAACAGCATCATTTAGCTAAACAATTGCTTAATGTTTTCTTCTATAACGCCTTTATTCGCAATGCTGATTGTATCCATTTCCTATCGGAAAAAGAGGCGATGAGTTCAAACGGCTTTAAACATAGGAAAGCAAGCATTATTCCAAATGGTGTTAGCATCCCAAAAGCCAAAGCCTCAAACTTAGACAGCCGCATCGCGCTTTTTATTGGCCGCCTAGATATAGAGGTCAAAGGTCTTGATCTACTGATCAAAAGTTTGCCGCTAATTGCTGATGAGCTAAGAGGGCTCGGAGCTAAAATCTACATCTACGGTCCAGACGAAGATGGGTCTATGGCCAAACTGGAACTACTTATTGCCGACAATCAAGTATCCGATATTGTTTTATTAAATGGTCCAGTTAATGGTCAATCTAAAGCGGACGCTTTTCTCCAATCGCAGTTTTATATCCAACTTTCACGCACTGAAGGTTTCCCGACGTCTGTTTTGGAAGCACTAGCATATGGCCTCCCAATTATTGTTACCGAGGGAACCACATGGAAAGAAACAGCGAACAATAAAGGAATTGGAATCGGTGTAGAATCTGATCTCGAAGCCATTTCTAACGCAATTCTCACCCTGTTCAATGACGATGAATATCGTTGTAAACTTGCAAATGCAGCTAGAAAGTATGCAATTGAACACTTTCAATGGAAGGCCATTGCCAAGCGTCAATTTATTTTATACAGGGACATTGTAAACGGGCTTTCTAACTAACCATCTTGTTCTTCCAATACGGAAAGGGACTAAATGCTGTTTTCAATTATTATCCCTGCATATAATGCGGCATCCAGTTTGCCGGAAACGCTATCATCCATCTACCAACAAACATATGACGGCTATGAAATTATTCTCATCAATGATGGATCAGCAGACGCTACTGAAAGTGTCTGCAAAGTGTTTTGTGAATCTCACAACAATACTCATTACGTTAAACAAAATAATATGGGCGTATATGAGGCCAGGCGAAAAGGCGCGGAGATAAGCACCGGAGATTACCTGGTCTTTGTTGATGCGGATGATTCTTTACGCTTCGATACCCTATCTATTCTTGCTCGCGAAATCGATAAGTGCAATCCAGACATAATCTGTTTCAGCTATACAAGAAACCCAGACTATTCAAACGATCCGTTTATCAATCCCGCCCTTCCGTCTGGCATCTATGAAGGTGACGATCTCGCCGAAGTCAGAAAATGTTTGGCACGAGGGAAACTCAATTCAATTTGGGGAAAGGCAATCAAAAGAAACTGTCTGATTGACGATTTAAGCAATACCGATACAAAGAGAATCGATTTTGCAGAAGATTTTCTGCAAATGATACCCATAGTCGATTCAGCCAGATCGGTTTTACAAATAAGTGATGCACTGTATTATTACAATTGTCAAAACGAACAAAGTGCAACACACAGCTATAAGGAAAAACAGCTTTCAGATTTAACCTTCGTCACCTCAAGCCTAGTGAAAATCGCTGCTCGTTGGGGAGAAGAAACAGAAAGGCTGGCATGGAAAACAAGAACGGAACAGTATCTTTATCTCCTATCGATCAACGAGCTCAGTGACAATAATGAGACCAAAAAACGTAACTTTGTTTCAATTTCAGAGGCCTTATTTAATCCCTCAATTAAAGCTGATGTCCCTTGCAGCACCTACAGACCTGACAGCTATTTACTGTTCCTTGCGGCAAAGAATAAGCACTATTTGTTATCTCGAGTAGTAATACGCTGTTGTGAACAGCTAAAACTATTGATACTGAAAATCTTGAGCTAATCGCCCTGTTGTCATCGCTCATTTTTCCTGGCACCGAGTAGTAAAACCAACCGACTTAGCCTTCGATAATCAAATGTCAGGCAAGCCGGTTGGTCATAAAAGTAATGAAAGTACATTAGGCTATTCTGCTTAATAAGCGTCGCAGATTATCGCTTGATAAATGCAGATATGCTCGTCTTTTCGGATTCGTTTAGCCCAAACATCAAAACCAAGAAGAAATAGATAAAGAAATAAATTATTGCTGACACCAAAACCACCACAAGGCCAGATAAAAGGCTTTTAATTAGGTTATAGAGCAACAGCAAAGCCCCCGTACCGACAATAACCAAGACGGAAAGTTTGGCAATTTCAAGCCAAAATTTCTTTATGTTCAACCCAAGTTTTTTAGAATAATACCAATTCATACAGAAACCGTTACCTAAAACCATAGCGATGGCTGTTGAAACTGCTGCGCCCACTATGCCCATAAGCTTGAGCAATATAATCGTCACGACCACGTTGACAAGCGCAATCGCAAGATACATATACCCCCTATACAGGTAAACATTCGCAACCTGCATTATGGTAAGTCCCAGGTTCTGAATTAAGTCAATGGTAAATGGAACCATTACGATCAAGGCGATATAGAAAGCGTCTATATAGTCCTTACCAGCCCAAATAATGATGAAATCTTTCCCCAGAACAATAAATAGACTAAGAACAAATCCGCAGACGATAAAGGAAATGCGACCGACTTTAATGAAGAGATCCGAAATTTCAGACATATCCTTATTCTGGCAATACAGTTCTGAAACTCGAGGAAGAAAAACTGAAGAGGCTGCCGTACCGATTGTCATATAAATCGTGTAGATTTGAGATCCAACAGAATATACCGCAACGGCGGCAGCACCAAAATAATAGCCGACAATTAATTGATCGGTTTTCCAGAAAATCTGGTCAGCAATCGTCACCAATACAATCGCGCCGCTAAAAAATAGCAATCCTTTAGCCAGTTTCATGTCCCAGCCATGATATCTGAAACTAATATGCAGATTATATTTAGCAAACAAACGCTGGCTCACCGCGCACAACACATTTGTAACAAGCACAACTAAACATACGGCTAATGCATTCTTAAAAATTGTCGTAAGTCCATACACAATGAAAGGCTGAGCTATTAGGGCGGCCAATTGCGAGCCCTTCAAAAAAACGAACCTTTCATTAGCAGTTATCGCCGCAACGCTAATAGTGTTGTTCATGATAACAATTGTGTTGATCCCTAATACAACAAGCATTGCGGAACACTCATCAAGCTGTGAGTTTGTAAAACTGGCTGAATATACAAACCGAACAACCACGGCGAGAACGCAACTTATTAGCATCACGAACACAGATAGGACCCAGTACAGACGCCTAGCTATTGCGAGAGTATTCTCCATTAAGTCATTTTTGCCCTCTGCCATATACTTGCAATAAAAACGCCCAACACCGGCAGACAAAATCCCATTAATGGAAACTATATAAGACATGATAGAACCTATCAATTGATAGAGTCCATATTCGTCTTGTCCAATGTTTTGCAACAACATCGGAACATATACAAAGCCGACTAAAGCCTGAGCCAGTATATAACCATATGTAATTATTATGCCAGTAAGTCTTCTGCTTGCGCTACTTATCAGAATCACCGTTTCACAATTAGTTGCTTCAAATACCATTCAGAAATTAAAGCACTATTTAATCAGAACAACCGATTGCCGAACCTCTCCTTTGTTCGCATTGTTAAAGCAGGGTCCGATTAAATTCCCAGGCAGAATTTGATGCCACATTTTATTGTCATGCGGATTATCTCCCCAAAAGAACCCAATATGACAGTCGATTGATCCGTCAGTCTTAAAGAAGACAATATCTCCCTTTTGAGCATAACCACTATTTAGCATATCTTGGACAGTACGGAACTCATACATTTTGCATCCCAAATCTCGAGCATAGCCATACCATCTCCAAGCGTTAATATAGCCGCCACCGCCTGGCCCCCCAGCCCAAGGAGAGTGATTATTATTCTGCGCAATACGATTGACATCGCCACCAACCGCAGCATAAGCATGAGCCACGAAGCCAGTGCAATTCATGCCAGTATAGCCATCCCATCTCGGGGCACCTTTTGGGTAAAGGCAACTATCATAGGAGAAGCCACCGGAATATCTCGTTCCTAAATAATAGCCATCAAATTGATGCGACGTAAGCCAAGTGACGAGTCCAATACGACTAACCCCCAAAACCGTTGAGCTGCCAAATGGGCTGTAGTAAATCTGAGTCGACTTCGACTGGAGAGTGCCATCAGGAAGCAAGACATCGCAGTAAAGATCGTAATAACCATCTTGTAATCCAAGTGCAGAGGGATTGAAATAAGCGTCATTCACACTGGAAAATTCTTTTAGAACACCCCATTTACTCCAGTCGGACTTGGCCCAAACAAATTTAAACTGAAATTGCCCAGATTTTTCAGCTGCAAGCGTTCCCAAATCAGCTCGAACTCCCCAAGAATTATTGCCATCAGTCGAAATTGCAGTAATCCTCGAGAAATCCCAACAGCTAATGATTGTTCTTTTTGTTTGGACAACTCCATCTGACCCCGAAACGTCACAGATCAATTCATAGTCTCCGGCGTCTTTTGGATCCCATTGCAAGTGTGAACTTGTGCCCTGTTGAGCAACGCCCCAGTCAGCCCAATTATTCTTATTCCAGACGAACTTATACTGTAAGTAATTAGTATCACCCGAGCATCTGGCATCGATCTCAGTGCTTTCATTAGGCCTGACAAGCGTTGCAGAAGAACTCAAGGACTCGTAATTCCACTTCGCGGAGCCAATCGAGCATTCAGTCTTCGAGGTCATCGTCTGATCGTTGGCCTCATCAATAACATCAACAAAAACGGTGACAGCGCCAGATTTATCGACTCTCCAGTCAATTGAGGATTTACCTCTGCCGGAGTCAATCACACCCCATTCAGCCCAGTTGTTCCGCATCCAAACATATTTGTATGAAATCTGATTATTCTTTCGGATGGTAATCCGAGGTGTAATTGAAAGCGTATCCCCTACGCACAAATTGGATGAATCAGATTTCAAATCTATTGAAGTGAAGTTAGATAGATTTCTCTCCACCCTGACGGGGAACCTCCAGGTCCTCACGTTGCCGGCCGAATCGACGGCGTCGACCAAGATGTTGACGTCGCCGGCGACCTCCGGCACCCAATCGCAGGAGGCCTCGGGCCCGAGCTGGCGGATGGTGCCCCACCTGGACCAGCCGCCCTGCTCCCAGACGAACTTATAGCGGACCGAGCCCGAGTTGCCGGACGCGGTCAGGCCGAGCGAGCAGCGGTCGCCCAGGAGAGGAGACCCTCCATCGGACGCCTTTGCCGAGAGGCCGTCGACAGAGTAGTCCTCTGAAACCGGCGAAGTTGCACTTAAATCATCGGCCCGTGTTGAATCTTCAATCTGTGATGGAGACAGGCCCGCTTCACTCAAACCAAAGCAAGGAGTTACGGCCAAACAGAAATAAAAGAAGAAAAAAGCGACACGGACAGCCTTACTTCTAAAGAAATGCATATAGTACCTCCCCGATAGTTCACTCCAACATAATATTGCTAGCAAGTAACAATTTAAGGCCAAGATTTACCATACAAGTAAGGTCGACTACAACCAGCGCAGTCGACCTAGAGAATTCATATTGATATTAGCCAATTAAAGAAATAATGCGCGAAATATTCTGACCATATGTGTCACCCGGAACAGCCCAGCGGCCATTTAAATCTTCCAAATATGGCGCAACTCCGAGAAAACCCTTAGACTGAAGCACTTCATATCGAGGATCCACACAAGTGTTATTCAACGCCGCACCAGTAGCATATCCTTTAAGATGCTGGACTTGGGCAAGCAAGCCCTGATATACATCGTCAAATCTAGCGCCTCCCGATTGTTGATTGACGGCGCCCAGTCCGGCGAAATTGCACTGATTCGGCTTTACGGAACCTCCAAATTGCAACCATCCAGTCTCAAGCATAGCCTGAGCAAAAACAACTTCCGGACGAACCCCTTCAGAAACAGCGGCTTCGACAATTAATGAACAAAAATCACGAATAGTAGGTGCTCCCTTTGAAACAAATTCGTCTGAGGGATATGTATGTCCTGTTGATTCATATAAGTTCACCATAGCATCAACTGAAGTCTGCAGACTTCCCATAATTGGAGTACCCTCCACCGTGACCTTGCGGGTCAGGTGCCTCTCGGCGGAGCCGTCGATCACGTCGAGGTAGACGGTGTACTCGCCCGGCTCGGTCGGGGTCCACTCGCAGGAGGAGGAAGCGGAGGGCTGCTGGGCGACGCCCCACTTGGCCCAGCCGCCCTTCTCCCAGACGAACTTGTACTTGAGGCCGGAGGCGTCGCCGGACACCTTGGCCTGCAGCTTGACCGGCTTGCCGCAGAGGGCGGAGCCCGAGACTTCGAGCGACTCAAGAGACCAATTAACAACTTTGTATTTAGAAGTGCTAGTCACATACCCATTGGAGTCAATGACATCAGCATAGATCTCATATTCACCAGCCTGGGGCAGGGTCCAAGAAATCGACGGCGAAGTTAAGTCTTGACCGATTACACCCCAATTGGAATCACTCCAATCAGACCCAGCCCTATGCCAAACAAACTTATATCTAAGGTCATCAGTCTTGCCGCTAACATTTACACCGATTTTTACCGTTGACCCCGCATGTCCCAGTTCTTCCGAGAAGGAAATTCCATTGACGGAGTAGGGATGCGGGAACTGCGCGATGATTGCGGCAGCGTCAGCCTCGCCAAGACGGCGGCAACCATCGTCCGAGAAATAGTTGACCACATCACCGTAATTCGAGATAAAGCCATGTTCGATAAGAATACCTGGAATTCCCTGCTCGCGAGCGCAGCGGATAACGGCGAACTCGTCGCCTACCTCCATTTGAAATACGCCGCGGTATGTTAGTCCCATAACAGCAAGGTTGTTCATGACCTTGTTGGCAAGCTCAACAGAGACCTGCGTGTAGTCGGTGCCATTTGCGGTAGGAGCATAAACTTCTGCGCCGTGAGCTCCAGAAGACCCAGAGTTGATATGGAAGCTGACAAAGGCCTGTGCTCCCTGATCGATGCAGCGCTGTACGCGATAAAGGTAATCATTGCTGGGATAGTAGCCGGACTGCTGGCGTGCAAGAACGATCTTAAAGCCGTAAGCTTCAAGTTTATTTTTGCAGGCTGTCATGATCTTCCAGGTAAGGTCGGCTTCACTCTTGCCATTTCCCTGCGCGCCGGAATCAACTCCGCCATGACCGGCATCAAGTGCAATCACCCCAACATTGCGCGCGGAGCGCTCAGCGTAGGTAGATATGCCATCAGGCGAATCAGCGCATTCCAATGCCTGCTGAATCGACTGGGCCTCAACGGCATTACCATCGCCGTCCGCATAGTAAACAGAAGTGCCCTCGGAGCTCGCGGAGCTATCAACGACAGTAAACGAATAATCCCTGTCAGAAAGATCCACTACATGTTCAGTGCCATCACCCTGCAAAACGTAGGTTATCGAAGTCATAAAGTAAGTATTGGATTTCAACGTCGAGCCAAATACAAAAGCAGCCGAATTACCAGCCGTTTGATATGTATCAACGGTTCCCCTAACACCATCGGCGCTTATATAGTTAAGCGTTGCGGAAGCAAGGGCATCGCCATCATCAGGAGTAGCAAAGGCGACAACCTGGTCAGTCCCACCGGGAAGGTTCGGGTAAGCCAGGTAAACATATTGAAAAGACGAATCACTCGGTTCAACCTGCCGCTCATCCACAGAAGCATCTGCGCGGAAATCCCCCTCAGTCGAATCGTCTACGTCCGTTGATGGCGATTGATTGGCAGCTGCGTCGCCACCGGCGGAGTCCTCGACACGCGAGGCTACGCCATCACCCGCGAGAACGACATCTGACGCAACATCCATAGACTGCACGCCATTCGCAGCATAAGCAGCATTTACAGGACTCATCAAGGATGAAATGGCCAAAAGACCGGCAAGAGAAAAAGCTGTTGAGACGCGTAATGCCTTTTTCATATCGAATCCCCTCACAAATATACATTTCTAACGGTAGATTATCTTACAACCCCACACACATCGGAAGTCCGGTTATCCAAAGCGCGGAGATTGCTCACTCGAGCATCCCGTTCGACGGGCGCTTCTCAAGCAGCAACCGGATCTAGAGCGAAATGGTTCGCTCTCGGTACCCAGCTCTCAAACACACAAGCATAAATCGCCACACCAAAATCACCGAAAGTTCCAAGAGACGTTATCAGGGCTGGTGGAAATAAGCCCCGATTAATTAGCAGCCGCCAAACTCGATGATGTTAGCGCCGGGTGATTTTAGCCACTAATGGTCAAACGATTTTGACCAATCCCGGTCACCGAATAATGGCCACCGCGCCTCCCCGCTGCCATTACGCCGGTGGTGCCAACACGCCAGCGTAAGGAGGGCCATTAAGGTGAACGAGAGACACGATGACCTAAAGGTGATTATAGACGTGGCGCTCCGGGAAATGGCCGCGGAGGGGGCGACGGGTTCGGCCCATCGGCAGTTTAGTCCCCGCTGCAAATGGACCATTTCTGCTTGTTGCATTCTATTTTTCCTTCTTTTTTAAGCACTAGACTATACGTACGCCAGTCCTCATCCGTAATACCGAGTTCGTTTTTTATTTTTCGCTTTGTATTAATGCCATCGCTAATTGCTGAGAGGATTTTCTCTTCGATGTCAACCGTTTTTCCAGGTCCCTTTTGTATGGTATTAATCGCCAAGACCAATGAATTAAGCCTAATGACGCCTCGCGCTGTCAAATCAAATTCCTTACCATCGGATGTAACGGTTCCATCCTCAAAAATAAACACAAAACGCTCTAATGTGTCGGTTATAAATGCAAAACGACCATGCGCGAGAGCATTTCTTATGTGATAAAACAAACTCATGTATTTGCTCGTATTGCCCTTCGAATTAACTTTCACAAACGCCATGCGCTGATCATCAACATTTTCGTAAAAATACTCGTCTAAGTTTAGCTTTTTGCAGGTGCCCTCTAATTCTTTCTTGCTTCTTACCGCAAGCATCACATCGACATCCCTGCGACTAAATATAGCTTGATTTAGAGAAGTCTTTAAGCTTCGAATCCCTACCCAAGGGGCGGGCGCCCATTTATCAATCTCATTATTTTTACGATTACTCTGACCAGGGCAGGGAGACTCAATCAGGAAAAAATGAACTATACGCATCCAGTTAGAGTCTTCCAGAACCTGTTGCGGCAGGGGCTCGTTTAGCCATGAAGTTCGAAGTATTGCCATGTCTACCTCCAGCTACAGCTTTGTAATCAACATCACAATGCATTTCTCGACATTAGCAAAAATACTCCCGTGCGAAAGGCTTCTTAAGAGTCTCAAGCATTTCAATCTGTCGTTTCATGTCAAATCGCATCTTTATATTCCTATCGTAAGTTATATCGAGATTTATCGGCTTATATAAACTTGTATAAGCTTATCGTGGAATATCGTTAATTTCGACCTGCTAAATCCAACATATCGAGACAGCCAATTACCGCAGGATAGAAAGTTGTTACACCTGTAAAAGTCATCGGTTCGTTCTAACAGACATGTTGATTGACCCGTTATCCACAGCTTGAGGGAAATCGACCCCAACATGGTAAAGTAGTCGCAACAGGCAACCATGGAGGAACAATGCTCAGCATTCACTACGGCGACAGAGACGATGTGATTTATGACACGTCGACATTCTTTGATTACAGCTATTCTCCCTCTTGGCTGCAAGATCCCCTGTCACAGCGCATTATCAAATCTGTTGATAATGGCACTGTTCTTGGCGCAAACGCAATTGACACCAAGGTGCTAGGCGTTATTCCGCCAGAGAAACTATCAACGGGCACCAAAACACTTCTACTGATGCTCTTTATGCCTCAAAACCTCTACAACGCCTCAACCTGCGGAGATAATTGCGCCTATTGGATCTTGCGTATCGCCTCCAAACACGACATCACCATCAACCTCTACCATATGATGGATTTTGGCAAAGCGCGTTTTACAGCCCGTGTCATCAATTCCGGACAGATTGTTCATACCATGGATGAGCTTGTCCTTATCTCGGCAAAATGTCTGAGGGAGGCTCGAGCATGAGAGGGGAATACCAGCTGACCGTAAGGACCAATAAAGTTCAGGTCAAACTCACCATTCGCCGAAACCTCACCATCATCACAGGCAAAAGCGCAACAGGCAAAACCACCCTGCTGAACAGTCTCCGTGCATACGAAAACCTAGGAGCCCAAAGCGGGATAACCGTTAATTGCGCAGCCCCCTGCCGCGTCATCGGCGGCATCAATTGGGAAGCGCAACTCAGCCGCATCGATAACAGCATCGTGTTTGTGGACGATACGCAAAAATTCGTAAGGAGCCATGCATTCCAGCATGCAGCTCGACACAGTTCCAACTACTACGTCATCGTTGCGAGGGACGAATTGCCTCAGCTCCCCTATAGCGTGGATGAGATCTATGGCCTCAAAAACACCAACAAGGCCACAACAAAATATCCTGTCTACACACGCACGTACACTTCTACCTACCGCATCTACGGAGACGAGCTCTACGATGGAGACCAGCCAGAAGAAGTCATCGTCGAAGACAGCAATGCCGGCTATGAGTTCTTTAAAGTTCTGTGCGCCAAAAGTAAAATTCGCTGCGTAAGTGCCGGTAGCAAATCAAACATATACGAAACCGCTCTGAGCTCCCCAGCCCAAAAGTTGCTCGTAATTGCAGATGGGGCCGCTTTTGGCCCGAGATGCCCTATGTCTATTCGCTCAGGAGATTTAAGGAGATCGAGCTCTTTTTGCCGGAATCGTTTGAATGGCTTGTGCTGAGATCGGGACTCTTCAACGATGTCGAAACGCAAGACATGCTCCTTCATCCTGCCGATTTCATCGACTGTGAGAAGTTCTTCAGTTGGGAACAGTTCTTTACTAAACAGCTTAGGGAACTGACCAGAGACAGCTACCTAGCCTATAGAAAAGAAGCTCTCAATCCCGCCTACCTACAGCAACATGAGCTCAACACGATTGCCGAATCGCTACCCAAACTCGGAATCACTTCGCGCTAGATCGAGAAATACTCGCTCTCAGCGGATAGGTTCGGCCCGAGCCAAGGGTCGCCATCGAGGAAGAACTCCGACCAGCGCTGCATGAACAGGGCCTGTTCGCGCTTCCAGCGGCGCAGCTTTTCCTCGTTGGCCTCTTCCCTACCGCGCGAGGTGAACTCGTAGTGGTACAGCTCGGCATAGGGTGTAAAGATGGTGCGGTAGCCCGCCTCCCACACGCGCAGGCAAAAGTCTGCGTCGTTAAAGCCGACGGCGAATTCCTCGTTGTAGCCGCCGACCCGCTCAAATACGTCACGTCGGACCATCTGACAGGCGCCCGTCACGGCACTAAAGTTGCCCGGGCGCACAGCGCGGGCAAGATAGCCCTCGCGCTTTGCCGAGAAGTCCTGGTTGGCATGGGCAAGTGCGCCACGCACGCCAACCAAAATGCCGGCATGCTGCACCAGATAATCGGCAAAGTAGAGTTTGGCGCCCACCACGCCCGCATCGGGACGCTGTAGATACCCCATCATCTCTTCGATAAAGTCGGGGCTTATGACCTCGGTATCGTTGTTCAGCAGCAGCAGATAGTCGCCCTTGGCATGCTCAACACCAAAGTTGATGATCTGGGAGTAATTGAACTCGCCCGGCCAGTACACAACGCGCACAGCACCCTTACCGTCAGATGCAACGGCTACGCGCTCCGGCAGCGATTCGTAATACGCAAACGTCTCCGGGGCTTCGCTGTTGTTCTCCACCAAGACGATCTCGTAGTTGGCATACGTTGCCTTCTGGGCGATCGACATCACACAGGCGTCAAGCGTCTCAATGTGATCCTTGGTGGGAATCACAATACTCACCAGCGGCGCAGGCTCCGGCAGCGCATAGCGCATGCGGTAGACAAACGGCGTATCGGCCTCCTCGGCCGTTCCGCAAATGCCCAGCGAGTCAAAGTGGCGCTGAAGGGCAAGGCGCCCGGCTTCAATAGCATACGGCTTGCTATCGGCAGAGCCATCGGCAGTTGAACCGGGATGCACGCGCCAGTGATACAGCACATGTGCAACGTGCTCAAAGCGCGCGCCGGCTGCAAGGCAGCGGAGCGTCAGGTCGTAGTCCTGGGCGCCCGCGACGTCTTCCGGCGACATGCCAATACGGTCGATGAGTGCCTTCTCCACCATCAGAAAATGCGTCACGCAGTTATGGCTATAGAGCAGGTCGACGTTGAGCTTAGTCTTAAAGACCGGCTGGCCCCACTCCCCCGTTTTCTGGAACATGTCCTCGTCGCAGAACAGGACCTGGGGACGCTCGCCCTCGGCAGCCTTGTTCAACGCGGCAACATAGCGGAATAACGCGTCCGGTTCCAGGATGTCATCATGGTCCAAGAACGCGATGTAGTCGCCCGTCGCTTGCTCAATACCAGCGTTGGTGTTGACCACAATGCCGCCGTTGCCGGGAAGCTCGATGCGACGGATGCGCTCGTCATTGGCATCCGCCGCAAGATTGGCCACCGCATCCCATTCAGGCGAGGCATCCATAAGGAGCAGTTCCCAGTTGTCATAGCTCTGGGCTAGCACCGAGTCCAGCAGCTCGCGCAGGTAGACCCGATCAGTCTTGTAGCACGGCACCACAATGCTCACGAGCGGCCTATAGGCAAAGGCCGCCGAAGCGACACGCTGGCACGCCATATCGCCCGGCTTTGCGCGATGCTGCTCAAACCAACGTCGATAAGCTGCGTCGTCTGCACGCGCATCCTTCATGCGGTTCCAGCTGTCGTCAACCATGCCGTTGTACAGGCGACCATCCATGGCGCAAAAACCGCTCTGGATTAGGCCCGTGGGATCGCTCACAATCGCGACAAAATCTCGTATATCCCGAGGCATCTCTACGCTCAGATACGTTTTATTGACACGGCATCCGTTCTGCTGCGGCACATCGAACTGCGATTCAAACACATGCACGGTGGCATCGATGGCGTTCATATGCGTATCGAAGATCAGGAGCTCAGGTGCGCACTGGGGGTCTCCCGCCCAGGTAACCTCATAGCGCCACACCGCGCCGGCGTCTGCCGGCAAATAGCGAATGGCATCGATCTCGTAGAGGCCGCAGTGTTCGCCACGCTGCGCATCGCGGATAAGCGCACACAGCGCAGGCTTAGCTTTGTAGTTAATCTTGGATTCCAGCTTGGCCACGCGGCTATCGAGGCGAATGGAGCCCAACCTTTGGTCACCGGATGCAAATGTGACGTCAATCGTAGAGCCGTCCAGAAAGGGAAGCACCAAGACGGCGAGCTCGCGCTCGTAATCGGAAACGGAAGGGCAAAGCGCCAGTACACGGCCATGATCGACCGGGAGCACCAGCGACGGCACAGAAGAACCGCTCGTCGTCGCATGGGCAAACGCTTGAGAACCCTCCCGCTCAATTAGCGCGGCGACATCCTGACCGGCAAAACGAAGCAGCACAAACAGACGGCCCTGACTGCGGCAAAGTGCCAAACGCTTGATACTCATCTACACTTCTCGCTTTCCCAGGGCGTTCGCTGCCATGCGCTTGCAGGCACCCAGACGCCCAAACCTCAAGACGTCGTAATCGAACATGAGCTTTTTGCACTCACGGGCATTGGGGGCCTTGCTGGTAAGCGCCGCACGCACCATAGCGGCAACAGAAGGAGCGCATTGTGCGAGCGCAGCATCGCTGCCCACGGCAGAACCGGCAAGCGCCGTGGCAACGGCGGCAAACACCTTGCCGCAGTCCGAACCCAGCAACCTGAGCGCATCGTAAAGCACCAGATCGCAGAGGAAGTACGCCAGGTCCTCGGCATGCTGTACATCGAGACCGTCGCGCTGCCAGTTAGCCATCACCGCGGAGTAAATCTTCACGTGCTCCAGCAGTCGCGTCTCGTCGTCATAGCGCATAGTGTCCATAAGCGAGCCCTTGCGCGCGACACGATAGTCATACAGCTTGTTCGAGATAAGCGCGGTCTTGCGCGAGCGACCGTACACGGCAAAATCGAAGACCTGGTCCTCACCATACTTGACGGTTTCGTCGAACACGATCCCGTTACCCAGCAAAAACTCACGCTTGCAGGCGGTGCGCCATGCAAAGGGGCGAGATGCTTCCTTAAACAGCAGGTCAGAGCTATAGCCTTCAAACGACACATCGCGCGGGCTCAGCACATAGTTAAGCCACGGATACCCTGCCTCGAGCGGATACGGATTCGCGCCAAAGGTCAACACGTCGCAATCCTCGCGCTCAAAGGCATCGACGATCACACGGCACGCATCGGGCGTAAACCGGTCGTCGGAATCCAAAAACGCGACGATAGGCGCCGTGGACGCGGCGATGCCTGCATTACGCGCACTCGACAGGCCGCCGTTCTCCTTATCGACCAGCGCAAAGCGCGAGTCCTTTTCGCAATAGGCAGCCGCAATATCGCGCGAACCGTCCGGCGATCCATCGTTGACTAACACGCCTTCCCAATCGGGCATGTCCTGCGCAAGCAGGGAGTCCAGGCACCAGGCCAGACACTCCTCAACTTTGTAGATGGGAACGACAACGGAAATCTTGGGGGTAGCCATAATCACTCGCTCCTACTGTGCGACCGGAACGTCATCGGGGTGTGGATTATCACCGTAGGTGCGCTGATACGTCAGCACGCGCCAGACCAGCGGCAGCCCGCCAATCTTAAAGTAGTGCTTAAACGTATTGATCTTGCCCGGCTTTTTAAAGCCAAAGCGCGAATCGATATAGGCGCGGGGCGACTTGACCATCAGGCGCAAGTCGGTCTCGCCACGCGGATCGAACAGCGACAGGTCAAAGCGACCGGCATCCCAATCGGACTTGAGCTCGGGAGAGGCCTTCTCCCAAAACTGCTCGCGCAACTCATCGACCAGGCGCTCATCATTCCAACGGTACGTATCGACCTTCATGCGCATTAAAATGCCCTGAAGCTGAGCCTTAAGCTCGGGGCGTTCATCCAAAAAGCGCTGCATCTCGGCATATTCGTCGCACACGCAAAACACCTTGCTGGGCGAATTAACGGAGCTCTTCTCGTTGTCTTGGCGATAGCACAAAATGGGGTCCGCGATAAACGCGGCACGCTCGGCGCATGCCCAGACCTTAAAGTTAAAGCCTGCGTCCTGATACGAGGCACCCGGCGTGGGAAGGAACCGAATCTGATTGTCGTTGAGGAACTCGCGCCGATAGATAGCCGACCAAATGGAAGGTTTGCGGTAGAAAATGCCCGGGCGATCGACGGGGCGATACGCGGCACCCGTCATATGCTCGTCGATGATCCCAAACAGCTCACGGCGCTCGCTGGGCATGGACCAATACAGGTAAAAGTCGCCCTTTACCACATCGGCATGCTCGGCATCGGCCTTGGCGACCAGCTTTTGGAGCGAATCCTCAAACATAAAGTCGTCGGACTCAAGGATGCCCACGTACTCACCGCGCGCTATCTCCAGGCCGCGGTTCATCGAGTCGCCGTAGCCGCTGTTGGCTTTGTCGATCATCTTTACACGGGAGTCGCGCTCCATGTACTCGCGGATGATATCTGGCGAGCTATCGGTGGAGCCGTCGTTGATACAGATGATCTCGATGTCCCTGAGCGTCTGAGCCACGGCAGAATCGAGGCACTCGCGCAGGTAGCGCTCGACATTGCAAATGGGGACAAGCAGCGAAACTTTGGGGGTATCAGAGTTCTGCAAGAGAACCTCCTGTTGAATAGCGTGTAACAGGGTTATTTTAGCAGCCGAGTTGCGGCGGGCGGCAGCGTTTGGAATTAGAGAAAGCGCTCCAGGCAGGCTTTGAGACCGCGAGTCGAAAGATAGAACAGCGTGGTATCTGCCATCGAAACACCCGAGGTCGCCGCAGCGAGCTTGTGGGCAACACGGCGAACGGCGCCCTTAGCAGGCATATCCGCCCACTCCGTTCCCAAAACCGTCGTGAGGTCCATGTTGACGCGAGCCGCCACGCGATGTAAGTCATCGGCATCCAAGCGCGCCAGGTCGAACACAATGAGGTCCAAAAACCAAGTTATCAGCTCGCCGGGACACAGGTCCAAAAGACCGTAGGCCGCCCAGTTCTCCAAGACCTCCTCGAGCATCCTCAGGTGGGTGTCAAGCTTTTTGGCACGAGCCTCGGCACTGTTGAACTCGTGCGTCGCCGATTCGCTCTCCATCACGTAGTGGTAGAACTTGTCCGACATGACGACGGTCTTGCGGGCAAGCGCATAAGCCGCAAATTGGAAGACGACGTCCTCGCCCAAAGCCAAACCGGGGGCGAAGCGAATGCCTTCGCGATTGAGCAGCTCGCGCGAAAAAGCCGCACGGCAGGCATACGGCTGCGCATTCGCATGGAACAGCAACTGGGGATCACGGGCGCCGAAGGTACCGGCTTTGGGGCTCATGAGTTGCTGGACGCGTTTGGGGGCAGCATCGGCTGGTTCACAGACGCCGCCAAAAACGGCGGCCTCGGCATCTGCAGACTCCATGGCATGCAGCACGCGCTCGACCGTCTGGGAATCGATGCAATCGTCGGCGTCCACAAAAAAGACGGTCTCGCCCTCGGCGGCATCGATACCGGCATTTCGAGCACACGAGACGCCCGCATTTTCCTGGTCAATCACCAGTACGCGATCGTCGGCCTGCGCGATCCGGCGCAACACGTCCAACGAATCATCAGTCGAACCGTCGTTGACGCAGACAACCTGAATCGAGCGCTCGGACTGGGCCAACAGCGAATCGAGGCATCGCTGAATGGAGCGTGCAGAGTTATAAACGGGGACGACAATGGTAGCTTTAGGACACGAGACCTCTCCCATGCCGACCTACCCCCTCAGCGATTCGATGAGGAAGGCGGCGACCACGCCAGGGCCTCCAACCGAGGCGTAATACTTAGCGCGCCCCAAGGCACCATCCGTCGCAAAACTCGGATGCTCGTCAACCCAGCCCTCAGGATCTTTGAGAATGGCAGCGAGATTCGCGCGCTTCCACGGCTTGAGGTCGTCAAGCGAAAACTCCCCCGCGTCCAAGGCCGCCTGAAATTCCTTAGCCATCTGCACCAGGAACTCCTTATAGAACTTAGGCGCTAGGCGCACATAGTTCCACATGTACGAATCGTACTTAATGAGTTGATTGAACTTGAGCATGCGCGCGACGTCATCACTTGCGTGGTCGCGGGCATAATCCTCTCGAATCCAACGCTCAATCTCGGCATACTCGGTATTGACGCAAAAGACCTTAGCCGAAGAATTGACCGAGGAATTCTCGTTGTCCTGGCGATACGACAAGACGGCATCATGCAGGTAAACAGCCTTATCGGCGCACGCGATCACCTTAAAGGCGAATGACGTGTCCTGAAAGGATGCCCCCGGAGTCGGCAGGAACGTAATGCCGTTGCGCTCAAGAAAATCGCGACGGTACACGGCCGACCAAATCGACGGCTTTTGCTTAAAGAACTGAGTCGTATCGCTCGGGTGCACCGGCTTGCCGCAATCCTGAGGTCTAAACATCTCGTGCAGCGAGCGGCGCTCCTCGGGCTTAGACCAGTAGAAATCAAAGTTCGCCTTCGCAAAGTCGGCATTATTGGTATCGGCGGCCGAGACAAGTTTTTCGAGTGCGTCGGGCGCCATAAAGTCATCGGACTCCAAGATGCCAACGTACTTGCCACGCGCCATCTCCAGACCGTGGTTCATCGAGTCGCCGTAGCCGCTGTTGGCCTTGTCGATCATCTTGACGCGCCCATCGCGCTCCATATACTCGCGGATAATCGCCGGCGAGTTGTCGGTCGACCCGTCGTTAATGCAGATGATCTCAATATCCTTGAGCGTCTGCGCCAGGGCGGAATCGAGACACTCGCGCAGGTAGCGCTGAACATTGTAAATGGGGATAAGCAGCGACAGAACAGGGCTGCCAGAGGCGTTAGTAGACAAATGTGCTCCTTAGGAAATACCTGTCGTTTCATGGTATCAAAGGGTCAGCGCGCCAGCGGGCGTTTATATAATCTATGGAGCCTCTTGCGGGCAAAGTAGCCGCACGTCATGCGGCGGGCCCGTGGCAGGTTCCTGCGTTTTATTCAAAGCTTGCCGACAAGGTGCGGTGAGCCTTTACAATAGAACAGTCCCAAGGACGTATTCGATAGCTTCCGCGCAGCGCTCGCCCGCCGCGCGTGAAAGGATATATTGCCCCATGCCTTCAACCCTTCCCGCCCCCATAGATAAGCTCGCCATCGTTGTCGTTACGTACAAGCGCCAGGAACTCCTGGCCAACTTGTTCGACTCCATGACCGAGCTCACGGCAACGCCCTGGCGCATCGTGATTGTCGATAACGAGAATTCGCGCGAGACCGAGGCCATGTGCACCGCATTCAACGAGCGCCTGGCCAACCTGTGGGGCATCGACACCGAGCAGCCCGACGCGCAGGGCGGCACCGACCGTGTCATCTACGCCCCGCAGCTCGAAAACGGCGGCGGTGCGGGCGGCTTCTCCGCTGGCACTAAATGCGCTTACGACCTGGGCGCCCAGTGGTTCTGGGTGATGGACGACGACGTGCTCGTCATCCCCGAAGGCATCGAGCGTCTTGCCAAGTGGACCGACCGCTACGACGTTATCCAGGGATCGCGCCTGGACTTTGACGGCGGCGCTTTCTTTTGGCAGTACCAACTCATCCTTTCGCTCGGCATCCCTAACCCCATCGCCAAGTGGGATCTGGGTCCCGAGGGCTACCGCACCATGAACCAACTGTGCTTTGAGGGCGGCATGTTCTCGCGCCGCGTGGTCGACAAGATTGGCCTGCCCGACGCGCGCTTCTTTATCTACGGCGACGATGCCTGCTACGGCTACGTAGCCAGCCAGCACTTCCCCGCCGCTGTGGTCGCCGACGTGGTGCTCAAGCGCGCCCGCGCCGTCTCTAACTGGGATATCGCCGGCAAACGACAGCTCAACTCCACGAGCGACACCAACCGCTATTACATCATGCGCAACCGCGGTTATCTGGCCCGCTACATGCAAATCTATGGCGACTATCACCCCATGCTGTTCCGTCTGGGCAACGCCGCGACCTTCTGCAAGGAGTTCATTCGCCTGGCCGCCGTTGACAAGTGCTTTAAGACTGGTATTCCGGCGCTGCGCCGTGGCATGAAGGACGCCCGCAAGATCGTTAAGGATCCCAACTGGAAGCCCATGCCGCCCATGAAGGACGCAAAACAGTAAAGGGCTTTCGCCATCCCCTATAACCGCTGGCACACCACAGACACACGCTGCCCGTCAAAGCCAAAGCCCCAACGCATGCGCCCGACAGCGGGGCGTGGCACGCGGATATCATCGATGCCGTCGCGCTCTATGTCGAGCAGCGCCTGAACCGCCAACAGTTCCAGGCCCAGGGCATCGACGCCAGGGTCGTACAACATGTTGATCGTAATGAGCGGTCGTTCATCGAGCATGCCGAGCGTGTCGGCCACGTCAAACACCCGACCGGTGGGAATCACCTGGATATCCCAGCGATCCGAGACGCCACTTCGCTTGGAGCTGGGATTGCAATAGCCGGGCAGTCCAAAGCAGAGCCCCTGAAGCGCCAGATGATAGACTGTCGGCATATCTGATTGGCCCACATCGATGCCCAGATCGCCGATAGCACAGCTCAAAGCTTGCTTTACAGCGTCCTCGTCTCCTCGACACAGGCCGTCATGGAACGAGTCGATAACTCCAACGTCCTCAACGGCGCACTCAAACCATTCCAGAATTACAAGACGGAGCGCCTGACGCACTTCGTTGTTAGGCAGACGCAGGGAACGAAGGCACGCGCCGTCCTCCGAATGCCCCGTCATGTCCGTCGTAAGAAATCCAGACAGATACAGCGCAGTCCAGATATCTTCGGACTTGGCGGCATCGGCCACCTCGGCATGCACATGCACTGGCGCCTCAATAAACCCATGCGGCTCAAGCAAATCGAACAATGCGGACAGGCGCATGAGATTCCAGTCACCGACGCATGCGCTCAGACGGTCGACGTAACCATACAGATCTGCCCGAACGGGCGCGACGCAACCGCGGTATGCGTAGTCCACCACACGCTCCGGGATCGAGCAATAAAAACCACCAAACAGATAGCCCTCGAGCCACTCACGCGCGTCATCCAGACAGCCGTTGCGACCGATGCGATCCAACAGCACCCGGACTTCGTCGTCCGAAAAACCGAACCATCGATCACACCAACTCGACAGCGGCGTAGCCGACCGATAGGAAACCCCACGTTGGGACAACGCGAACTCGGCAGGACCGGGGCGCTCGCCCATAAGACACGTCAATCGCAACGAGTTGCCGGCGTCGGCAATGGTGTCGAACAACATTTGGCTGAGCGGCTCAAGGGAATCCACGCTACCGTCGTCCTTAGCGTCCAAGCGCTTTGGACATACCACGTCGTAGTCGTCTATCAGAAGAACAACCTGCTCATCGAAAGCTGTCTGGAGCAGCTTAACAAGCACGCCAAGCGCCGCATCGATCTCCTTATCGCTGGCCACCCCACGCGCCGCCCTCTCGATAAGACGGACCTCACGTCTTGACAAATCAGGCGCGGCAAGCAGCGGCAGCAATCGGGCGCACTCGTGCGCGACAGCGCTGCGAATAGCCGCCGCAGCATCAGCGTCGCGCCTCGCAGCGGCAGCTGAAAAGTCGAGCATGATGACCGGATAACACACGTACTCATCACGATAGCGACCGCCGCCCGCCTGCCAAATCTGGGTGCCGACGAACGGGCTTCGATCCGGCCGCAGGTGATCAGGTCGTTCCAAATAGCATTTGAGCATCGATAGATTCATGCTCTTGCCAAAACCCTTGGGCCGACAACAAAGCGCAACAGGTGCTTCGCTGTCCAATATATCGGCAATAAACATAGTCTTATCGACGAGTAAACACCGATTGATTGCATCGGAAAAGTCGTGCACATCAACCGGCAGAGCTGCGTTATCCGCATGATTGAGCAACCGTGCGCCAAACGCATGAGCAACACCATAATTCGCCTGTTCAGACACCGTAAACTCTCCCTCTAACGCAGCACGATGCCCATTGTAGCGAGCGGGTAGAGCGCAACAATATCGACATGCAAACGTTTCGGGCAACGGTAGCAACAGGCCCCCGAGGGGGCATAACAAATCGTTGCACAACAAAAACGGGGCCCGATGCCGCCGCACCGGACCCCGTCCCAAACTCTTATAGAAAACGATCTAGAAGATTACTCCTCCGAGCCGTCCTCCCCAGAAGCCTTCTTCTGCTGATCGAGCTTATGCTTACCACTTACGATAGACGTAGCGCCCAGTGTAGCCAAGCTTGCACTGGCAAGGCTCGCCATCACGATGAGGTCGCCCGTCTTGGGCATATTGCCGCCAGATGACTTGGTAGTTGTAGTCGTCGTGGTTGTAGTGGTCACCGTCTTGGAGTCATTTTGCTCCTGGACCTGGTTGTCAGCACCGCTCTTGTCGTCGTCTTCGGACTGTTTCTTTTCGCCCCCGGCCTTGTTCTTGTCCTTCTCCTCAGATTCAGACTTCTTATCCTCGCCCTTCTTCTGTTCGGACTTGTCGCTCTTCTCCTCAGAGCTAAAACCCTTATCGGATTCGGTCTTCTCGGAAGCCTCGTCCTTGGAGTCGCCCTTTGCGGCTTCGGTCTTTTCCGTGGAAACCTGATCAGAGTTGTCCTTGTTCTGGGTCGAGCCGTTATTGACGCCAGCCATCAGCGAAGAACCCAGCGTAGAACCAAGCTGCACGGAGAAAGAAGGCTTCTTGTCCGGCGAAGCAACGGGAGCGTCCGGCGCCTTATTCGAATCATCCTTGGAAGCATCGGAATCAGGGGTTGCGCCAGGGCCGGAGCCGTTGTTAGAGCCGGCGCCAACGGACGAATCGCTCGAGCCGGTGGATGAGTTAGAGGTGTCAGCGTCGGTCGAACCAGAAGCGTCGCTGCCCGTATTGCCGGAAGAGTTTGAAGACGAATCGCCCGCAGCAGAGCCGTTCGAGGCAGAGCCGTTGTTGGTAGCGCCGCCAGCAGAGCCATCACCGTCAGCATCGGTCGAGGGCGCATCCATTCTGTCATCGTTAGCATCGTCACGCGAGTCGTCATTCGAATCAGGCGTCGGCGAAGGTTCCGGCGTGGGCTCGGGCTGCACGGGCGTCGCAGCAGCAGCGGCCTCGTCCTCGGCGATATAAACCAAGCAGTCCTTCAGCTCGTTGCGGTAGCGGTTCTTCCAGCCCTCATGATACTGAGGCTGGCTCGCATATTTGATCGCCACGTTATTGACCACGCTGTTGGAAAGCGCCGTCACAAACTCGCGGTCGGACATATCGTTGGAGAGATTCGCCCAACGGAAGAAGTCCCTGCAGCCACCGGTGCCGCACATGTTAGTGATGCTCCACACCATGCCCTTGACGCAATCGGCACGGCCCGAAATATCAATACCCAAGCCGCTCTTGAGCCACGCCTCGGTCACCGCATAGTACGAGTTGTACGCATACGCATCCTGCAGAGCAGAAAACTCAGCAGGGTCGGTGTTATAAGCGCCCTGGAAGGCATCCTGCGCGATATGGCCCAGCTCGGTGAGCTGGCCGTTCTCGTACATGGCATTGCTCGCGTTGGAAATCTCGCTGCCTCGATCAATCGCGTCCTTGAGCATGCTGTATTTTTCGGGGTTGTAGTTGTAGGCCTGCTTCATAAACGGAATGAGCGACCATCGACGGTTGAACTGGTAATAACCCAGCGCGTTATAGCCGTCGCCATACGAAAAGCCCTGGTTATAGTTGCCATGGCTCTCGTACTTGGTAAAGTACTTCATCTCGGGGGTAACGTTAACAAACGAAACGCCCTGGACCGACCTCAGCACGCCCGAGAAGGACTGCTGGGTATAGAGACCCTTATCGATATCGGTGGCACCCGAGGCAACGCCCGGCGTGGGCTCCTCGGCAGCGGCGGGTGCCGGCGCGGAAACGGCGCCAAACGAAAGCGCCAGCGTCAGGCCCGCGACAATAGCAGAATGCTTGCGCTGCATAAGATCCTCCCTGCATTGGTGTAGTTAAAGTGCAGTTTGCAAAGATAAGAGTAAGTATTGCAGCTCGCCCGTTGTTGCACAACAACCCCTCGGTAAACGGCAACAACCCTCCGCGAAATCTTAAGGAATTGCGCTCAACCTACAGCTTAATGTCGAAGTTGATCTCGGGGACGGCAGCAAGGTCGGCCAACGTCACGCCGTCGACGTACTTTTCGATCACGTCGTCCAGACCACGCCAGAATTTGACGGTCGAGCAGAGATCGCTGCGGGCGCAGCTGTTGTCGATACCATCGCACGCCACCGGAGCCGTGCTGCCCTCGACGGCGCGCAGGATGTCGCCGGCACGCACCTCGGCCGGGTCCTTGGCCATCATGTAGCCGCCGCCCTTGCCGCGCACGCTCTTAAGTAGGCCCGCCTTCATGAGCGGACGGACCAGCTGTTCCAGATACTTTTGCGAGATACGCTCGCGGTCGGCGACCTCGCGCAGGGCGATCTTGCCCTCGGCGTCACCAAGCGCTGCGATATAGATCATCAGTCGGAGGGCATAGCGGCCCTTAGAAGAAATGAGCATACCTACCCTCCCATCGCATCTGGGACAACATAACCAGGTTTGTTTGTCCCATTTCTTAAGTAAGTGGGACAAACACAACAGGTAATTTTGTCCCAGAATTTGAAAAGTCGAGTGGATTAGTCGGGTTTTCCCTTGACTAACGCCGAACCCATAGTAACTTTATTCCGAGAAGATTCCTAGGGTTTCGTACACCTATGAGTACACCATATACAGAGAGGGACAGCATGAGCGCAAATCCGCTGCTTTCCATCGAAGGTCTGACCGCCTCCGTGGACGAGAAGACCATCCTCCACAACGTCAACCTCAACGTCGCCGCCGGCGAGACCCACGTACTGATGGGGCCCAACGGCGCCGGCAAGTCCACCCTCGGCCACCTGGTCATGGGCGACCCCGTCTACACGGTCAACGACGGCCGCATCGTCTTTGACGGCCAGGACATCACCGAGCTCACCACCGACAAACGCTCGCGCGCCGGCCTATTCCTGAGCTTCCAGGCCCCGGTCGAAATCCCGGGCGTGCCGCTGTCGAGCTTTTTGCGCGCTAGCATCGCCGGCCGCCCCGGCCTGGAAATGAAGGGCAAGGAGTTCCGCCGTCGCGTGAAAGAGCTCGCAGCCGAGCTCAACATGGACACCGCCTACCTCAACCGCGAGCTGGGCGTGGGCTTCTCGGGCGGCGAGAAAAAGAAGGTCGAGATGCTCCAGCTTCTGCTGCTGCAGCCCAAGCTCGCCATCCTGGACGAGACCGACTCCGGCCTGGACGTCGACGCCCTGTCCACCGTCAGCCACGGCATGGACGCCTATCGCAAGAGCTGCGACGGTTCCATGCTCATCATCACGCATAACACGCGCATCCTGGAGCACCTGGATGTAGACCGTGTCCACGTTATGGTCAAGGGCCACATCGTGCGCGAGGACGACGCCTCGCTCATCCCCTGGATCGACAAGAACGGTTTTGAGACCTTCGAGCGCGAGGCCGCCGAGCAGCGCGCCCAGGCCGAGGCCGCCGCTGCCGAGCAGCAGGCGTAAAGGGGCGACGCAATGACCAAGAACCGCACCGAGGTCGCGGACATCGACCGCAGCCTCTACGACTTCACCTATGGCGAGGAGGGATTCGAGCGCCTCGACGCCGGCATCACGCCCGACATCGTGCGCGAGATCAGCGCCAAGAAGGACGAGCCGCAGTGGATGCTCGACCTGCGCTTAAAGTCTCTCGAGATCTTCAACCGCTTCCCCAATCCGACATGGGGCCCCTCCATCGAGGGCCTAGACATGGACAACATCGTCACCTATGTCAAGCCCAACACCGACCAAAAGCACGACTGGGAGTCGGTGCCCGACGACATTAAGAACACCTTTGAGCGCCTGGGCATCCCCGAGGCCGAGCGCAGCTACCTGGCAGGCGTCGGCGCGCAGTACGACTCCGAGCTCGTCTACCACAACATGCAGGACACGGCATCCAAGATGGGCATCGTCTACTCCGGTATTGAGGAAGCCCTGCACGATCCGCAGTGGGAGCCGCTCATCCACGAGAAGTTTATGACGCTCATCCCGCCCACCGACCACAAGTTTGCGGCCCTGCACGGTGCCGTGTGGTCGGGCGGCTCGTTTGTCTACGTGCCCAAGGGCACCAAGTTGGACTTCCCGCTGCAGAGCTACTTCCGCCTTAACGCCAAGGGCGCCGGCCAGTTTGAGCACACGCTCATCATCGTCGAGGACGACGCCGACCTGCACTTTATCGAGGGCTGCTCAGCGCCAAAGTACAACGTGGCCAACCTCCACGCCGGCGCTGTGGAACTCTTTGTGGGCAAGCGTGCGCACCTGCGCTACTCGACCATCGAGAACTGGTCCAAGAACATGTACAACCTCAACACCAAGCGTGCGCGCGTGGACGAGGACGGCGATATCGAGTGGATCAGTGGCTCCTTCGGCAGCCACGTGGGCTACCTCTACCCCATGAGTGTGCTCAACGGTCGCCGCGCCCGCTCAAGCTTTACCGGCATTACCTTTGCCGGCGCCGGTCAGAACCTCGATACCGGCTGCAAGGTCGTGCTCAACGCGCCCGATACCTCGGCAACCGTCGAGACCAAGGGCATTTCCAAAAGCGGCGGCATCCAGACGTTCCGCAGCTCCATTGTGGCCACGCCCAAGGCCGAGGGCTCCAAGGCAACCGTGAGCTGCCAGTCGCTCATGCTCGACGATCAGAGCCGCTCCGACACCATCCCCGCCATGGACATCCGCGCCAAGAATGTCGACATCGGCCATGAGGCCACCATCGGCCGCATCGGCGACGACAAGGTGTTCTACCTGATGAGCCGCGGCATCTCGGAGGAAGAGGCCCGCACCATGATCGTCAACGGCTTTGCCAACCCGGTCTCCAAGGAGCTGCCGCTGGAGTACGCCGTCGAGATGAACAACCTGATAAAGCTCGAGATGGAAGGAGCGATCGGATAATGAACCAGACCACGAACACCGCTGCCACCACGCTCGAGCAGGTCAATGCTATGCCGGCTGCAACTTGGGGCTGGCTGCGCATGAACCAGACTAAGCTTGAGCTTTCGGCCGAGCTTGCCGCCGCACCCGCCGAGACCATTGAGGTCGAGGGCTTGGACGAGCAGTTTACTGGCGTGACAGACGCGTTCGACGCCGTCATGGAGGCCATGGCCGAGCGTTTCCCCGAGCGCCGCGCCTCCGCCCCCGGTGATGCCGCCGACCGCGCCCGCATCACGCCCGAAACCGAGCTCGACGTGCCCGCCACCTCTGTCTACCAGGCCGGTGCCATTAAGCTGGAGGAGGAGCTCTCCCCCGCTGAGGCCTTCGAAACCGGCATGGGCGAGGCTGCCTACACATATCTGGCAGACCACGCCACCAAGCGCATCGTTATTGATGTGCCCGCCTACCAGCACGCCACGGTCACCGTGCGCGTAAGCGGCGTCGACGCTGCCGCGGCCATCGCCGCCATCGACGTCGTCGCCCGTCCGCAGGCAACGCTCGATCTGCATATCGCCCTGGACTCCCCCGTTGCCGGCGAGGGCGTCGTGGGTTCCGTGCTACGCGTGTGCGCCCACGAGTACGCCACCGTCAACGTGGCCTGCACGCAGACGCTCGACGATAGCTGGATCGCGCTCGACGACACCGGTCTGTTCCTAGACGAGGGCGCGCGCGTCAACGTGCAGCACACCGTCTTGGGTGCCGGCGCCAGCGCCACCGGCCTTGCCGGCGACCTGCTGGGCGATACCGCCAAGGTCACCATCGATACTGACTACCTGGGCGCCCGCGAGCAGGTGCGCGACTTTAACTACGAGCTGCGCCACCGCGGTCGCAAGACCGAGTGCGAGATCGACGCCAACGGCGTGCTGACCGGCACGTCCAAGAAGGTCTACCGCGGCACCATCGACCTCGTGCACGGCTGCAAGGGTGCAACCGGCACCGAGCGCGAGACGGTGCTTTTGGCCAACAAGGGTGTCGACAACAAGACCGTCCCCGTCATCTTGTGCGACGAGGACGACGTCGCCGGCAACCACGGCGCCACCATCGGCCACGTCCGCGACGAGCAGCTGTTCTACCTCGCCTGCCGCGGCCTTGACCAAAACGCCGCCGAGGATCTGTTCATCCGCGCCAAGCTGGAGGACGCCGCGCTTTCCGCCACCGATGAGCGCACCCGCGTCGCCGTCGTCCGCTTGGGCAACAACCTGATCGATAACTTTGAAGAGGAGCTCGCATGATCGATACCGAGCACGTTAAATGCGATACCTGCACCGCCCCCGAGCCCATGGAGCTCGACGCCAGCGACGAGGCTTCGCGCGGTTGGCCTACCGTAGACATCGAGACTAATCCCTACAAGGGCCAGTTCCCGTTGTTCCAGCAGCACCCCGAGATCGCCTTTCTCGATAGCGCCGCAACCGCGCAGCGCCCCGCCTGCGTGCTCGACGCCGAGCGCGACTTCTACCAGCGCATGAACGCCAACCCCCTGCGCGGCCTGTACTCGCTGTCCGTCGAAGCCACCGAGGCCATCGCGAAGGTGCGCCAACAGATCGCCGACGTCATCGGCGCCCCCCAGGCCAACGAGGTCGTCTTCACCCGCAACACGAGCGAGTCGCTCAACTTGGTCGCCAAGAGCTTTGCGCCCACGGTCCTCGAGCCCGGCGACGAGGTCGTCATCACCATCATGGAGCATCACTCCAACCTGATTCCGTGGCAGCAGGTCTGCCGCGAGACCGGCGCTAAGCTCGTCTACCTCTACCCCACCAAGACCGGCCAACTCACGACCGAGGAGGTTCTGGCCAAGGTGGGTCCCAAGACCAAGATCCTGGCCGTGGGTCAGGTCTCCAACGTGCTGGGCGTCGAGAACCCCGTCAAGAACCTCGGCAAGCTCGTGCATAAGTACGGCGGCTATCTGGTCGTCGACGGCGCGCAGTCGCTGCCGCATATGCCGGTCGACGTGGCCGACCTAGGCGCCGATTTCTTTGCCTTTAGCGCACACAAGGCCATGGGCCCCATGGGCATTGGCGTGCTGTGGGGCAAGATGGACCTGCTCAACGCCATGCCGCCCATGCTTACCGGTGGCGAGATGATCGACTCGGTCACCGAGCAGGACGCCGTCTGGGCGCCCGTCCCCGAGAAGTTCGAGGCCGGCACGCAGGACGCCGCCGGCATCTTTGCCACAGGTGCTGCCCTCGATTACCTGGTCAACACGGTAGGCTACGAAAACATCCAGGCGCGCGAGCAGGCACTCGTCCACTACCTGATGGGCGAGCTCATGCAGCTCGACTTTGTCCAGATCATCGGCTCCATCTATTGGGACAACCACCACGGCGTCGTGAGCTTTAACGTCAAGGGCATTCACCCGCACGATGTCGCGAGCATCATGGACATGGACGGTGTCTGCATCCGCGCCGGTCACCACTGCGCGCAGCCGCTGCTCACCTGGCTGGGCGTCGAGAACCTTGCCTGCTGCCGCGCCAGCGTGGCCTTCTACAACGACAAGGCCGATATCGACAAGTTCATCGCCGGCCTGCATCACGTTTGGAGCACGTTCAATGGGTAACCTCTACACCTCCACCACGTTTATGGAGCACAACTCGCACCCCGATTATAAGTACGAGATGGATGCCCCCACGCACGAGCACGACGGCATCAACCCCAGCTGCGGCGACGAGCTCACCTTGCAGCTTCGCGTCGAGAACAACGTAATCGAGGAGGCCTCCTTTACCGGCCATGGCTGCGCCATCAGCCAGGCCAGCGCCGACATCATGGCCGACCTCATCACCGGCGAGACAGTCGAGGAGGCACGTCGTCTGGCAGAGCTTTTCCTCGCAATGATCCGTGGCGAGCAGCTCTCCGAGGAGGACCTGGAAGACCTGGACGAGGCCGCCCAGCTCCAGGACATCTCACACATGCCCGCCCGCGTCAAGTGCGCCGAGCTCGCCTGGCGCACCCTCGACGGCATGCTCGAGGGGCAAGCAAACCAGTAGCGTATGCCCCGAATCCAAGGTTTTTGATTGCCGAGCCGCCCGATACGGGCGGCTCTGTTTTTTCTAATGAGCGCGAACGCACAAAGTCCGCGCGTCCGGCACCCCGTCTGTCATTTACCACACAGCCAGACGCGAACACGGGCGTTTTCCACAGCACCAAAGGCCTGCGGCAGGGCCACGAGCACGCCTAGCATCGTCCCATGCCCCATCCAGCTGGGCTCCGATTCGCTTCGCGCCTGCTGCAGACGGGTCCCATAGGGAGCGGCGTGCATTTTTGCGAGTATTCAGCACGCCAAGCTGTGTGTATACGCATCGAAAGCGTTAATCAACGTCTCCAGGCGCATATATAGTGCGTTTTAGAACAAGCATCGTGGTCTCAGGGGCGCAAACATGAGCTTCGGGAGCGCATCGGCAGGCATAAATAGCTTTGGGGCCCGTATGTTGCAAAATTGCGACGGTAGTGGCAGTACCGCGATGCTGAAAACTCCATTTTTTGCACGGCGCAGATGGGGGTAGGCACGGGCAAACCCGGACTGAGCCCTTATTTTATGCAAGATGGCGATTGTTCTATGCATATTAAGAAGTGCAGTTGCCGCACCAAGCTTTTGAACGCTTGTTGCGGCGTATGGACGACCCCATCTGCGGCGCACAGGCGACCCTACATCACGTTTCCGCCAGTCCGCATCGCCGTCCGCGCGCGGGCACGCACAATACGAGAGACGGTACTTTTGCCAATCCCGGTATAGCGCTCAATCTGGCGCACCGTGAAACCGGCATCGTGCAATCCAAAAATAACGGTATCGCGCTGCGCCGGCGGTGCGGCTTTAACCCCGCGAAGCGGAACCCCGAGTTCCTTAGCCATCTTGCCGGCAAAGGCGTGGCGTTCCCACTCCGTCTCTTTCATATCGCCCAGCGCTGGCTCGCCGCCGTCGGGCGTCGAAAGTGAATAGGCAATAAAGCCCTCGGCAGAACCAAAGAGCTCAAGCACGCAAGAAGGATCAGAAAATCCCCTCGCGACATCAGCCGCGTCACCGTCGTAAGCGCGCAAATGCTCCGCAAAGCTGCTCCAGGGATAACGCTCGATTAGGCCAACGCCCGCCTCCTGTGGATCGGCGTGTACGGAGCGAATAGCCTCCATCACCTGCCAGTCGGTATCGAGCGAGCGCCGGTCAAAACGGTTCTGGAACAGATGACCTGTGCGCCCCGTGCGTTTATTGAACCGCCGCGCGTACGTCAAAAGCAGCCGGTGCATCGCCGCGCTCATCGCGTCCTCGTAATCTGCCAGCACCAGATGCACGTGATTGCCCATAAGACACCAAGCGATAACCGTGACGCCTGCCTCCCGGCAGCAGTCGCGCATCAACTCCAAAAACTCCCACCGGTCTTCATCGCCCTCAAAGATGAGCTGCTTGCCCGTACCGCGGGCACAGACATGGTAAAAGCCGGTAACCGTTCTCCAAACGCGCTGCATGGCGCTCCCTTCGCCGGGATCTGCTTGCCATCCAATACAGCACGATTGAAGCGTGCCATCAAAACATCCACGCAAAACAATAGACTCGCGCGGCCAAAGGCAGTAAATAGGCGGCGAACGGCACCGTTGCAACAGGTCAGCCCCTGCAACGCTTACAAGAGCTGACCAAAAGCTTGCCCAAGACGAACCCCCTCTACGGAAGTTCGCGACCACAGAACATAGAGTTAAACCGTTTCAATTTAAACTTCCGGACTTCTCGCTACGAAAACTGAGCCGTTCGCCGAATATTCCGTGCATTTCGCGGTATTATAGGGGCTGCATGTCATGTCCCTTTCGAAGGGTCGCCCGGCAATCGCCAGCCACGACCCCCAGACGGGACGCCAACACGATAGAGAGGAGAGGCATGCAGTACTCACAGGAAGTGGAGAACATGTGCCCCGTTGCCAAGGGTGCATACCACGGCCCCGCACCCATCCCCGAGGAGGGCAAGTGGGTCCAGGCTAAGGAGATTTCCGACATCTCCGGTCTTACGCACGGTGTGGGTTGGTGCGCACCCCAGCAGGGCGCCTGCAAGCTCACGCTGAACGTCAAGGACGGCATCATCGAGGAGGCCCTCGTTGAGACCATCGGCTGCTCGGGCATGACCCACTCTGCCGCCATGGCTTCCGAGATCCTTCCCGGCAAGACCATCCTCGAGGCCCTCAACACCGACCTCGTCTGCGACGCCATCAACGTTGCTATGCGCGAGATCTTCCTGCAGATCGTTTACGGCCGCAGCCAGACCGCATTCTCCGAGGGCGGCCTGCCCGTGGGCGCCTCCCTCGACGACCTCGGCAAGGGCCTTCGCTCTCAGGTCGGCACCATGTTCGGCACCAAGGCCAAGGGCGCTCGTTACCTCGAGCTCGCTCAGGGCTACGTCACCCGCATGGCTCTCAACGACAAGAACGAGATCATCGCATTCGAGTTCCTGAACCTCGGCAAGTTCACCGACGCCGTCAAGGCCGGCAAGACCCCCGAGGAGGCCATCACTGGCGCTATGGGCCACTATGGTCAGTGGGAGAACGCTGCCAAGTACATCGACCCGCGCACCGACGAGGAGACTCACTCCGTCGCCAGCGTGTTCCCGGTTCACGAGTAGAAAGGGAGGGAAATAACTATGACTGTTACGTTCGAAGGTTACGAGCGCCGCGCTGACAAGATCAACAAGTGCCTCGCCGACAACGGCATCGCCTCCCTCGAGGAAGCTCTGCAGATCTGCACCGACAAGGGCTTCAACCCGCGTGAGATCGTCAATAACACCCAGTCCATCGCCTTCCAGAACGCCGAGTGGGCCTACACCCTCGGTTGCGCTCTCGCTGTCAAGCGTGGCGCCAAGACCGCTTCTGAGGCAGCCGCCATCATCGGCGAGGGCATCCAGGCCTTCACCGTTCCCGGCTCCGTCGCCGAGGACCGCAAGGTCGGTCTGGGCCACGGCAACCTGGGCGCTATGCTGCTCTCCGACGACACCGAGTGCTTCGCCTTCCTGGCCGGCCACGAGTCCTTCGCTGCCGCTGAGGGTGCTATCGGCCTGGCTCTGAACGCCAACAAGGCTCGCAAGAAGCCGCTGCGCGTTATCCTGAACGGTCTGGGCAAGGACGCCGCCCAGATCATCGCCCGCATCAACGGCTTCACCTACGTGAAGACCCAGTTCGACTACTACACGGGCGAGCTCAAGGTCGTCGAGACCATCCCCTACTCCGATGGTCCCCGCGCTGCCGTTAACTGCTACGGCTCCGACGACGTCCGCGAGGGCGTTGCCATCATGTGGCACGAGAACGTCGACATCTCGATCACCGGTAACTCCACCAACCCCACGCGCTTCCAGCACCCCGTCGCTGGCACCTACAAGAAGGAGCGCCTCGAGGCTGGCAAGAAGTACTTCTCCGTCGCTTCTGGTGGCGGCACTGGCCGTACCCTGCACCCGGACAACATGGGCGCCGGCCCTGCCTCTTACGGCATGACCGACACCATGGGCCGTATGCACTCCGACGCCCAGTTCGCCGGTTCTTCCTCCGTGCCTGCGCACGTCGACATGATGGGTCTCATCGGCATGGGCAACAACCCCATGGTCGGTGCCACCGTCGCCTGCGCTGTCGCTGTCGAGGAGGCCCTCAAGGCCTAATCGCGCCCGCGCGATGCTCATATAGTTGAGCTTTGGAGTCGCTACCTTTCGAGGTAGCGGCTCTTTTTGTTTGCGCTGGCGCAGGGTAGCTAATGCCGGTATATCAGCTAGGGCGAAATACGAGATGTGAAGAGATGGAGCGTCAGAGCGTCCATGACGCCCACCTGCCATATTTACCCTTTACCGATTTGCCGGGTCTTTGCGGCCCCATTGCCGATCACCCGTGCGACAATGCGCCGGACGAGAAAGGAATCCGATGGAATCGACTGATGTACTGGTAATTGGATCTGGCATTGCGGGCCTTTGTGCCGCCATCGAAGCGGCACGCACGGGCGCAACCGTCGCTGTGGCAAGCGCCGGCAAGACTATGAGTGGATCGAGCTTCTTCCCCGGAACCTGGGGCCTGGGGCTTATCGGACCCGTTAACCAAGACGACGAACAAGACCTCATCGACACCATCCAGACCGTCGGTGGCGGCGTCGCCGACCCCGAGCTTGTCCAGACGTTTGTCCACGGCATTCCCCAGGCAATTGAATGGCTCGAGCAAGACCTGGGCGTTGAGCTCCAGCGTCCGCAAAGCGCTGAGAGCGCTCAGCAAAAGCAGTTTATCCCCTGCTTTGACCACAAAACGCGCATGTGGCGCGGCCTCACCCGCAAGCCCCTTGAGGACGCTCTGACGGCCCGGATCGAGTCGCTCGGCATTCGCCTGCTCCCCCGCCATGAGCTTATCGACCTTGTTGAGGACACGAACGGCAGAATAACCGGAACCGTGCTCTACGACCTCACCGAAAATCGAATCGTGCCCTTTGCCGCCAAGGCCACGATCATCGCAGCCGGTGGCACAAGCGGCCTGTTCGAGCGCAGCCTTACGTCGGCTGATGTGCTCAGCTCCTCGCAGGCCATCGCGCTGGCGCACGGCGCAACACTTACTAATATAGAGTTCATGCAGATGATGCCCGGCTTCATCGAGCCCAAGCGAAACCTGGTCTTTAACGAAAAGACCTGGCGTTATGTCAAGTTCGACCAGCCGGTCGATATTGCCGACAGCAAGCTGGATGATCTGCTTGAGCAGCGCTCCGGATATGGCCCTTTCACCTCACGCTTAGCCTCCCGCGCCATCGACCTCGTCATAGATCAGGCAGGTGCAGAGGGCCTGGCGCTCCACTACGACTTCCCCCGCGAGGACGTCCCCGAGTTTGTGCAGACCTTTGCCACCTGGCTACAAGACGAGCACGGTATCGCGCCGAGCGACGAGATGCGCGTGGCGATGTATGCCCACGCCGCCAACGGCGGCATCAGGATCGACAAGACCGCGTACACGGGCGTTGAGGGCCTCTACGCCTGCGGTGAGGCAACAGGCGGCATGCACGGCGCCGATCGCATTGGTGGCTTGTCGAGTGCCAATGGCATCGTGTTTGGGCGCATCGCGGGCGCCTCGGCAGCCCGAACAGCACAGAATGCACCCGAGGTGGCCTCGAAGGCGGATATCGCCCTCCCCCAGGATGGCATTGTCACAACAGACGCCGAACGCCTGACACGCAGCCTTAAGCACACGATGAATACCTATTGCATGATCAACCGCACCGAGACGGGTCTATCCAAGGCACTGCACGAGCTTGAAAGCCTACAAGACGAGGCAACGGCGCTGAGCAAGCCGCATGCCAATGACAGCGAGATCGCAGCCCTCGCCCGCCTGCAATCGCAGATTCAACTAGCACAGGAAATGGTCAAAGCCATGCGCAAGCGGACCGAAAGCCTGGGTTCGCACTATCGATCGAATTAAACTGGACATCTATCTAGAGCAGAGCACAACTAATCGATATCTATGGGCCCCGTGAGCTCGAAGTGGCACGGGGCCCATTCGTGTCCGCACGGCAGCGTATCCTTATTCTGAGTACAGAGCGGGCAAAGCGCGCATAGACAATAGATCAGCGAGGAGAAGATATGAACAGTAGAGATATCGAGAAGTGGCGTGTCGAACTTGATAGCTACGCCAATGTGGAAGACGGCGTTGAGTATTGGCTCGCACGCGATTTAATGGAACCCATGGGATACACTCGATGGGAGAACTTCGCCGAAGTTGTTAAGAGGGCAAAAGTCTCGTGCGAAACAAATAAAACTCCAGTTGATTCCCATTTTCGTGACACCACGAAAATGGTAACTGCCGGTGTCGCCGCTCGCGCGGTTAAAGACTACAAGCTTACGCGCTATGCATGCTATTTAATCGCCCAAAACGGAGATTCAAACAAGCCAGAGATCGCGCTCGCCCAGGCATACTTTGCCGTGCAGACGCGCCGCCAAGAGCTCATAGAGCAACGCTTCGCAGAGATTCAGCGCTTGCAGGCGCGCCACTCGCTATCCGATTCAGAGAAACAGCTCTCGGGTATTGCGTTCAAACGCGGTGTGGACTCCAAAGGATTCGCAATCATCAAGTCGAAGGGCGATGAAGCGTTATTCGGCGGCAGAAGCACGGCGGAAATGAAACAGCAGCTCGGCGTACCCAAGAGCGCGGCATTGGCGGACAGGTTAGCCGATGTCCTCATCAAAGCAAAGGACCTTACGAACTCGATGACGGCCTTCAACGCCGAGGAACACGACCTGTACGGTCTGGACCGAATCAAGCAAGAGCACGTGGAGAACAACACAAGCGTGCGTGGCAGCCTCATCGACCGCGGAATTGTCCCCGAGAACCTGCCACCTGCCGAGGATACAAAAAAGCTCGAGCGTCGCGTGAAGGCAGACGAGAAGAAACTCAAGGAAGGTACTGACGGTTTTACCGATCCCCAGGGTAGACTCGATCTGTGAAAGCGGCCGTGCCCTTTCGGGTTCGACCCCATGCGAGGTCAACAAAAAAGCGACCAGCCAAAGCCAGTCGCTTTAACACGCTTTGAGTGGGCCGTCAGGGGGTCAGCCTGCTGCGCAGGCGACCGCTGCGGCGCTTCGCGCCTTGCGCGCTGCGCTGGTAAATGCTCACGCATTTCCTCAGCTCCGCGCCCTTACGGGTTCGGCCCCATGCGAGGTCAACAAAAAAGCGACCAGCCGAAGCCAGTCGCTTTAACATGCTTTGGTGGGCCGTCAGGGGGTCGAACCCTGGACCTTGGGATTAAGAGTCCCCTGCTCTACCAACTGAGCTAACGACCCGATATCAACACGAAGCAAGAACTGGGGTGGGTAAAGGGACTCGAACCCTCGACCTACGGGACCACAACCCGTCGCTCTAGCCAACTGAGCTACACCCACCGTGTCCTGTGCGCTTCGCGCTCGACTATTATTGCAAGGAACGCCACGCGATGCAAGCCCCAATTTTCAAGAATTTTGAAAAGAGTTTTTCGAGACCATTTCGGGCAAATCCTACCGGTTCCATAGGAGTAAACTTGCCCCACTGCAAATCCTCGAAAGGACCGTCATGAAAGAACTCTCCAACCGCACGGCAAGATTTACCGATTCGGTCATCCGCCGCATGACGCGCATCTCCAATAAGCATGGCGCCGTCAACCTGTCGCAGGGCTTCCCCGACTTCGATCCCCCGGCGCAGCTGCTCAACAGCCTGAGCGCCATCGCCAGCGACCCCAAGCCGCTCTATCACCAGTACTCCATCACCTGGGGCTCCCAGGCCATGCGTGAGGCGCTTGCCGCCAAGCAGGAGCACTTTATGGGCATGCCGATCAACCCCAACGAGAATATCGTGGTCACCTGCGGCTCCACCGAGGCCATGATGGCCGCCATGATGACGGTCACAAACCCCGGCGACAAGGTCGTCATCTTCTCGCCATTCTACGAGAACTACGGCGCCGACACGATCCTCTCGGGTGCCGAGCCCATCTACGTGCCGCTTAACCCACCTGCGTTCGACTTTGACCGCGAGACACTCGAGGCGGCCTTCCGCGACAACGATCCCAAGGCCATCGTCCTGTGCAACCCTTCCAACCCCTGCGGCAAGGTCTTTACGCGCGAGGAGCTCACCTTTATCGCCGACCTCTGCAAAAAGTACGACGCCTACTGCATTACCGACGAGGTATACGAGCACATCGTCTACACACCCCACGAGCACGTGTACATGGCCACGCTGCCCGGCATGTTTGAGCGCACCATCAGCTGCAGCTCGCTGTCCAAGACCTACTCCATCACCGGCTGGCGTCTGGGCTACACCATTGCCCCAGCCCAGATCACCGAGCGCATCAAGAAGGTCCACAACTTCCTCACCGTAGGCGCCGCCGCTCCCCTGCAGGAAGCCGTCGTCACCGCCCTCAACTTCGACGACAGCTATTACCAGGAGGTCCTCGACCTCTACACCGCCAAGCGCGACCTATTCTGTCAGGGACTCGACAGCATCGGCCTTACGCACAACGTGCCGCAAGGCGCCTACTACGTAATGATGGATATCTCGGAGTTTGGCTATGACAGCGACCTTGACTTCTGCGAGGACCTCGCGTCTAAAGTGGGTGTGGGCGCCGTGCCCGGCTCGAGCTTCTTCCGCGAGCCCGTCAACCATCTCATCCGCTTCCACTTTGCCAAGCGAGACGAAACGCTCAACGCGGCGCTGGAGAACCTCAAGTCTCTGCGTGATAAAATCGAGCCGCGCGGGTAAGGACGACCCAGTAACTAAAGGCACTAATGAAACCTCGCGAACCCGTTGGGTCACGAGGTTTCATTTTATAGCGATCTCATTTATTTTTTAGAGCGCTATACTTTAGAGAAGGAGCAACTCGTCCCAGAAAGAGGAACATTATGGCAGAGCAGCAGCTTATCGGAGCGCTCGAGGCCGGTGGCACCAAGATGGTCTGCGCCACGGGCTATGCGGACGGTACGGTCCTAGAGCGCGAGCAGATCGCGACCACGACTCCACAGGAGACCATCGAGGCCGTCAACGCATGGCTTGCCGACAAGGGCATCGCCGCGCTGGGCATCGGCGCCTTTGGCCCCACCGCAGTCAACCCTGCCTCGCCCCAATACGGCAAGATCCTGGAGACGCCCAAAACGGCATGGCGCTACTTCGACCTGCTGGGCACCATCCAAAACGAGCTCAATATTCCCTGCGGCTACGACACCGACGTCAACGTCGCCTGCCTGGGCGAGGTCACCTTTGGTTGCGCCCAGGGCCTCACTGACGTGGTGTATCTGACCATCGGTACCGGCGTGGGCGCCGGCGTGCTCTCGGGCGGTAAGCTCGTGCACGGCATGATGCACCCCGAGGCCGGTCACATCTTGGTCACGCGCGACCCGCGCGACACCATTGGCGAGCACAGCGGCTGCCCCTTCCACGACAACTGCCTCGAGGGCCTCATCGCCGGCCCCGGCGTTAGAAAGCGCTGGGATGGCAAGAGCGCCGGAGACATGGCCGATGACCCGGAGGCCATGGACCTGCTCGCCGGCTATCTGGCACAGGCACTCATGACCTACACGCTGTGCTACGCGCCGCAAAAGATCATCATCGGCGGCGGCGTGGCCGACCACACTCCCATCGTGCCGCTTGCACGCAAAAAGTGTGCCGAGATGCTCAACGGCTATATCGTCACGCCCGAGGTCAACGACATCAATACCTACATCGTCAACAACAGCCTCGAGGGCAAGCAGGGCATTATGGGCTGCCTGGCCCTGGGCGCACAGGCGCTTCAGTAGCAGACGCACCCACAGGACGTGGCGCGCCCGGCAAATCCGACCTACGGAACGACGCCACCACGCCTCATATAAGCTCTCAAATAAAAAAGGCCGCCTAGGACCAAACAATACGTCCTAGGCGGCCTTTTTGGCGCACATCAGCGACCGTAAGAGATATCGGAGCACAACGCCCGTTGCCGCACCACAGCAGTCGATCATCACATCGGTGATCATGCCGGCGCGTCCCGGCACAAAGAGCTGAATCGTCTCGTCGATCGAGGGAATCAGCAGCAGGAACACCGCCGTGGGCAGCAGCACGTCAAAGGTGCGCCGGCCCTCAAAATCAAAGGCGTGCGTTGCCAAGATGCCGAGCACCATATACTCGGTAAAATGCGCGCACTTGCGAACAACAAAGTTGGTCACCCATGCATATGGGAGTCCCACGCCGCGCAGGAAACCGCGGATAGCTTCCATGACCGTTAGGCTCAGCGAACCCGACCCCGAGCCGGGAACCAGCGAATTGCCCCAGATCAAGAGCGCCATCAGGCAGGTCACGACCGCCCATTTTCGATTGATCTTAACCATGCAGAAGTTATGCCTCCGCGCGGAGCGGCGCGAAGCTGGCGGTACCGCCCTCGATAACGCTCAGATAGGCACGGCCCGTACGCTTGGCGGTAGAGGACTGCAGGCGCTCGATCTCTTCCTCGAGGATCTGATTGACGCGCTCGTGACGACGATTTTCCATAATGCCGGCGGCAATAGCCTCGGCTCGCTCGATGCCCTCGCGCGAGATACGGGCGGTATCCTCGGGGAACACAGCGCTGTGACGGCCGACATAGGCGGGTGCAGCAGGCTGAGGGGCAGCGACGGGAGCGGGAGCTGCAACAGGAGCAGGCTCGTCGATCTCGTCCAGAATCGCGGTGGCAGCGGCCCACATGTCCTCGTGGCCCGAGTAATCGGCCATGGGGACATCAACCTCGAGCGAGGCATCCGGAAGGTCGCCGGTGTCGATGCGATCTTGGGCATCAATCGATGCGGTAATGGCTGCAGGCTCATCGAGGTCATTGAGATCGATGTCAGCGGCACCGGAGATGATAGGCATGTTGGCGAGGTTTGCGTTGTACGGCGCAGCCTCAGCCGCCTGCTGCTGGGCAGGAGCGCCCCACAGCGAGCTTTCGGCGGCACGGCGGGCGGCAACAGCCTCCTCGTCCGCGGTCATGGCTTCATCAACGTACGAATTATCGGCAGAAGCGTTCGCGTCCGCCGAGGTAGCGCTGTAGGCGTTATTGACCGACGCATTGGCAACGAGTGCCACGAAAGCCGCCGTGCTGCCCGCAGGGGCGGCCTGGGAGCCCGACACGGCGCGTGCCGCGGCGGCGATATCATCGCGATTGAAGGAGCCGGTCTGCCCGCCGTTGGTGAGCTCGTCGATGGCGACTTGATAGACGTCGCGCGAGCGTGCAGGGTCGCAGCTCACCGGCGAATCGTCGTCGAGCATGCTGTCGATCATGGACCAAGCCTCGGCCTCGTCCATAGCATCTGCGGCTCGAGCGATGGTAGGGACACCATCATCGGCATGACGGCGCTGGAACGCACCAGTCAGGCCGGAAAGGAATGCCGAGGTAGACTGCTCCGACTGAGCCTGAGAAGCAGAAGCCGCAGCATATGGAGTCGCATCCTGCTGCTGAGCTGGAATCGAGGCGGTCTTGAACTCGCTTTGATGCTGATTGAGATTGGCGGCACCGCCCATGGCATCGGGCTGGAACAGACGCTCTTCACGCTGCGCACGATACTCGGAGATACCCAGCGAGGCGGCATAGATACCCACGCCCGCCACCGCGCCCACGGCGAAGGGAACTGCACCCGCCACGACCGTCTCGTTCACCGACGAAAACGGCAGCGTCGCGGCATACATAACCACGGGAGCGGCAAGGCCGATCCCGCACGAAAGTCCGGCAAGGACTGCTCGTTGTGTTGCATCAGAAGAAGCCATGAGCTCTCCCCATCTTCCAGCACCCAAATCGCATCATTCAGTTGGCTGCGCGAGAGAAGATGAAGCGGGGCTATGCCCCAAAGCAACGGTATATGGTTCGTTTCATCTGCGTTTTCCGTCGCGAAGCTTAAAAGTTATTATGCGAAACCGTCCTGTCGATTGCAAGTGACGATGTCGGATTGAAACGGGAAACCTGCTGCTCGTCGGTCTTACGGTCAAAAATAAGCGCGGAGCGGCGCTATAGAAAAGGGCCGAGGCTCAAAGCCCCGACCCTTTATCGCATTGATGACTATCGCTGCGCGTGGATGACAACCTAGAACGTCTGCTCGTAGTCGCTGTGTTTTTTGGCCGAACGCACCAGGAACTCCTGGTTGGTGTTGGTGCCCTTAAGACCCTTGATAAACGATGCGGCTGCGCGCTCGGTGTTGTTCATGCCGGCAAGAATGCGACGCAGACCAAAGACAAACGGACGCATCTGCTCGTCGACCAACAGGTCCTCGTTACGCGTACCGGAGGCAACGGGGTCGATAGCCGGGAAGATGCGGCGGTCGGCCAGGTCGCGGTCGAGCTTAAGCTCCATGTTGCCGGTGCCCTTGAACTCCTCAAAGATGACTTCGTCCATCTTGGAACCGGTGTCGATGAGGGCAGAGGCCAGGATGGTAAGCGAGCCACCGTTCTCGATATTGCGGGCTGCACCCAGGAAGCGCTTGGGCGGATATAGGGCCGCCGAATCGACGCCGCCCGAAAGGATGCGGCCCGAGGCGGGCGCCGCCAAGTTGTAGGCGCGGGCGAGGCGCGTGATGGAGTCGAGCACCACCACGACGTCGCCACCCAGCTCTACGATGCGCTTGGCGCGCTCGATGACGAGCTCTGCCACGCGGGTGTGGTTGTCGGCAGGCATATCGAAGGTCGACGCCACAACCTCGCCCTTGATGGAACGCTGCATATCGGTGACCTCTTCGGGGCGCTCGTCGACGAGCAGGCAGATGAGGTGCACCTCGGGGTTGTTAATCGAGATAGACTGGCAGATCTTCTTGAGGATCGTGGTCTTGCCGGCCTTGGGCGGGGACACGATCAGGCCGCGCTGGCCCTTGCCGATCGGTGACACGATGTCGATGGCGCGGCCGGTAATAGAGTCCTTGCCGTGCTCCATGCGCAGCGGCTCGTTGGGATAGACCGGGGTGAGGTCGCCGAACTTGGGACGGTTGCGAATCTGCTCGGGGTCCAGACCGTTGACGGTCGTGATTTTGGCGAGGCCGGCGCGCTTGTCGCCGCCGCGCGAAGGACGCAGCGAGCCCTCGATGACATCGCCCGTGCGCAGGCGCGCGGAGCGGATGAGGTAGGCGGGCACGAAGGCGTCGTCGTTGGACTTCATGTAGCCATGGGCGTGGATGATGCCGGAGCTGTCCGGGCGAATCTGCAGAATGCCCTTGATGTCGCGGAAGCCCTCGGCCTTCGCAGCGGTGACGTAGATCTCCTCGACGAGCTCGGCTTTCTTCTTGCCGGTCGTCTCGATCTCGAACTCCTTGGCCTTCTCGCGAAGTTCGGCGACCTTCATGGCAGCGAGTTCCTCGCGCGAAAGCGTGGGCTCGGTGGGAGCGGCATTACGCTCCTTGTTGCGTTGCTTGCGATCGCGCTGGCGGTTGCGACGGTCGTTGTTGCGCTCGTCCTTGCGCTCGTTGCGCTCGTCGTTGCGCTTGTGCTGGCGACGGTTGGGACGAGTGCCGTCTTCGCCCTCGGCGGGGGCGGCACCATCGGTTGCGGCGGTGTCAACATTGGCCGCAGCGGCGTCATTGGCCTCGGCGCCAGAATCAACCTGCGCTTCGACATCAACCTGCTGCTCGGCGGCCTTGGCCTTAACGGACTTCTTGCGACCGCGCTTGGGCTTCTCGGATGCAGGCTGTTCGACGTCCTGGGGCTCGACGGCATCAGTCGATGCATCGGCGGTCGTCTCGGCGGAATCCTCGGACGCACCCTTCTTGGCAGCCTTAGCCTTGGACGTGCGCTTAGCAGCAGTGCGACGGCTGCGACCGGGACGGACGTCGGCGGGCTCGGCACCGGCAGAAACGGCCTCGGAAGTCGTAGCATCCTGGACGGGTTCATCGGCAGCAGTTGAGGACTTGGCGGTCGCCGCAGCATCCCGAGCGGCGGCGGCTGCGGCTGCGGCCTTCTCGGCCTCGACAAAGGCCTTAGGCTTGCGACCGCGACGGTGCGGGCGCAAAGCCGGATCGACAACGGGAACTTCGCTGGCCTCGACAGGCGCAGCGGGCTCAACAGACGATGCACCCTCCCCTGCCGCGGAACGGACCGAAGTCTCAGTGGGCTCGGGGACTACCTGTTCCGCAACCTGCTCGGCCTTAGCAGCCGTGCGACGGCGTGTGCGCGGTACCGGCTTCTCGGTCGGCTGGTCGGCGGCAGGAACCTCGGTGGCGGCAGGGGTCTCGAGTACAGACGGAGCTGCAAGCTCGGTCAGAGCCGCGGCCTCGCGCTCGGCAGCACGACGGCGGGCGCGCACCACCTGAGCCTCGCTAATCTGCGCCAACGCACGTGCCTGCGCGACCTCATCGGAAATCGGCGCCGAGGAGTCAGCTGCAACGGTGAGCTTGGCGCGCGTCGTGCGCGTGGTACGGCGCTTTGGCTTGGTGACCTCCTCGCCGTCAGCGGCAGGCTTGGCCGTGCGGCGCGTGCGCTTGGGCTTTGCCGGAGCAGCCTCCTCACCAGTTGCAGGCACGGCCTTCTCAGCCGCTACAGGCATAGGCGTCGAAGCAGCCTTAGGCGTCTCAGGAGCCGAGGCTTGAGCGGGCGCCGCGACCTGGTCCGACGCAACCGGTGCAGCGGGAGCGGCCTGCGTCGTCGTTATTTCGTTTTCTTGCTGTTGATCAGACACAGTGTTTGCTCAACTTTCTTTTCAAGCCCTGTGATCACATGCTCCCTGCATAAACCTTCAGGGCGGCTAAACAGTCTAGTTCCGTTCAAAACGACGGACATCATTGATCTGTATCGAGATGATTGCGTCAACTACGCAGCGTTAGTGTAACACAACCGCCGCCACCTGCAACTTAGTCATTGGGGACGTTCTTAAACGACTAGTCAAAAGGGACACTCTTTGTTTGCCACCCACAAATCTGACTGCCTCCGCCAAAACTATGGCGGTTTACTACGATGAATCGCTCAACCGCGACCACTCCGAAATTTGTTGAACTAAAACCGCAGGTAGATGCCTTGCACTTTTTAGCAAAAAGCCGGCGTGGTTAGAATTCCTCAATTCATCGTAGTAAACCGGCATAGTTTCGTATTTCCAGCAGTTCCAAATTCATCAATACGTCGGCGTTTGCGAAAAAAGCCCGACCTCCGTAGGAGATCGGGCTTATAGGGCTCAGTTAAACCAAACCTACACGGTCAAATGACCCGCAGGTTACATCTGCTCGGGCGCGGAAACGCCAACGAGGGTAAGCACCAGGGCGAGCGTCACGCGGACAGCGTCGCAAGCTGCCAGACGGGCGCGCGAAAGCTCGGGGTCGACGGGACGGCCCTCGCTCGGCAGAACCTGGCAGGCAGCGTAGAAGCTGTGGAAGTCGCCGGCGAGCTCCTCGGCAAAGTGGGTCAGACGGAACGGAGCGCGATCGCGAGCACAGCTGGCGATCAGGTCGGTGAGCTCGTTGAGCTTGCGCGAAAGGGCGAGCTCGGTCGGGTCGGTCAGCAGTGAGTAATCGACGTTCTCACCGATGGCCTTGGCGGCAACGGCCTTCATGCCCATCTCGTCGGCCTGCTCGGCGGTAACGTCGGCGGCACGGCGCAGGATGGAGCACACGCGGGCGTGAGCATACTGCACGTAATAGACCGGGTTGGAGTTGTCGCGCTTCTTAACGGCCTCGATGTCGAAGTCGACCATCTGGTTGGAGCTCTTGGAGATGAGCGTGTAGCGAGCGGCATCGGAGCCGACCTCGTCGACGAGCTCCTGCAGGGTCACCATGGTGCCCTTGCGCTTGGACATACGGACGGGCTTGCCGTTACGCAGCAGGTTGACGAGCTGGCCCAGTAGAACCTCGAACTTGCCGGGGTAACCCAGAGCGTCGCAGACGCAGCGGACGCGCTCGATGTAACCGTGGTGGTCGGCGCCCCAGATGTCGATGACGTGGTCGACGCGCTGGAACTTATCCCAGTGATAGGCGACGTCGGAGGCGAAGTAGGTGTACTCGCCGTCGGACTTGATCAGGACGCGGTCCTTGTCGTCGCCCAGATCGGTGGAGCGGAACCACAGGGCGCCGTCCTTGGTGTAGAGGTAGCCCATCTTGTCGAGCTTCTCAAAAGCGCGGTCGACGGCGGAGGTGCCGGCGGTCTCGCCCTCGGTGTCCTTCACATACAGCGAGCGCTCGGAGTACCAACGGTCAAAGTCGCAGTTGACGGCGTGGCAGAGGTCGCGCATGTTGTCGACCATCTTCACGTAGCCGCGCTCACGGAAGCTCTCCATACGCTCCTGCGGATCGGCGTCGACCCACTTGTCGCCGTCGGTGCGCCAGAACTCGGCGGCCTCGTCGATGATGTAGTCGCCGCCGTAAGAGTCCTTGCCCAAGGTCTCGGCAAAGTTGTCCTGATACGGATGGGTCTCGGGGTGCTCGTCGTTCTCGTCGGCAACAAAGGCGTCACGGTCGGCGATCAGCAGCTTGTGAGCCTCGTCGATATCAACGCCCTGCTTGGCGATGATGTCGGCAAGCTGCATATAGCGCGTGCTGATGGAGTTGCCGAAGGTGTTCATCTGAGAGCCGTGGTCATTGATGTAGAACTCACGCTGGATCTCATAGCCGGCGTGGTCCATAACGCGGCAGAGCGAATCGCCCAGCGCGGCCCAGCGGCCGTGGCCGATGTGCATGGGGCCGACGGGGTTGGCGGAAACGAACTCGACCTGGGTCTTCAGGCCACCACCGACGTTGGACTTAGCGAAGTCCATGCCCTTCTCGCGAGCCTCGCCAAAGATGGCATTCTTGACGGCAACGGAGAGGTAGAAGTTGATGAAACCGGGGCCTGCGATCTCGATCTTCTCGATCGCGGGGTCCTCGGGCATATGGGCAACGATGGCCTCGGCGATCTTGCGCGGGGCGCAGTGGGCCAGCTTGGCGGACTTCAGGGCCATGGTAGAGGTCCACTCGCCATGAGAAGTGTCAGCCGGTCGCTCGATAGCGCAATCGTCAAGTTCAAATGCGGAAAGGTCGCCGGCCTCCTGGGCCGCAGCAAGCGCAGCGCGTACCAGCTCTTCAATCTTCTCGGGCATAGATCCTCCTTGTGTTAAAGCCCCCGAGCTCTTGGTCACTCGTAGGGCAAAAGCCAGAGTTTGTAGCACTCTATCACAAGCGACGGTCACTGTCGCAGGGTAAAGCTAATAGATATTGCATATGCACAAAAATGACTACAGCTTGCATGGAGTCACTCAAAGATGCCGGTCTGCCTGCAGATTATGCAGGCGTTGAAAATGCATAAAGGTGTGGATGAGCTGTGTCTTTTATCGAATACTCTTACCTATCAGAGTTGTGTGCTTTTCCTGCATAAAGTAAGGGTTTGCGCACGTCAGCGTGTTATTCTAGACATACGTAAATTCGTATAAGTTGGAGGTAGCATGTTCTCAATCGGTCAACACGTCATTCATCCGGGTCAGGGAGTCTGCACCGTCGTCGGTTTTAGGGACGACACGCCGCAGCCCATGTTGTTGCTCGAGGCCAAGCAGGGGCATGCGCAGACGATCCTTATGTACCCCGTGGCGCAGGCCGACCGTCTGCATGCCGCCATCTCTCAGCAAGATGCCGAGCATCTGCTGAGCCACTATGACGAGCTGGAGTGCGACACCTTTACCGAGCGCAACAGCTCGCTTGAAGAGACACACTTTAAGCAGCAGCTCAAGCTGGGCGCGCCCGAGACGGTCCGCGTGGCAAAGACCATGATGCACCGCATTCGCCAGGCCGAGGAAGCCGATAAAAAGCCCAGCTCTTACTATATGCGTGTACTCAAGGAAGCCAAGCGCCGCTCCATCGAGGAGTTCGCCGTGGCATTGGGCGTCACCGAGGAGGCCGCCGAAGCCCGCCTAGCCCAAGCCGCCCTCAACTAACCCATCCGCGCCAAAAACCACCACAAAGGGGACAGGCACCTTTGTGGTGGTTTTTTCGTTCTAGTCGTTCTAGTAGTATTCATTCTTAGCGATACCTGCGAGCACAAGGAGTCTTTTATGGCAGAGCCACTTTCCGCCGGAATCACCCGCGACCGTGCGTTCGAATTGCTCAACGAGCACAATAAGGACCCGTTCCACATCACCCACGGCGAAACGGTCGAGGGCACCATGCGCTACTTTGCGCGCGAGTTCGACCCCGAGAACGAGGAGTTTTGGGGCATCGTCGGTCTGCTGCACGACCTAGATTGGGAGGAGCATGAGGACGACCCCATGAACCACACCATCTATGCGGCCGAGATCCTTGAAGGCGAGGGCGCCTCTCCCGATCTCATTCGCGCCATTCAGACGCACACGTCGGACTTCAACACCTCGCTGCCCAAGCCCGAGCTGCAGATGGAAAAGATCCTGTTTGCCTGCGACGAGCTCACCGGCTTGATCGGTGCTGCCGTCATCATGCGTCCGAGTAAGAGCGTCATGGACTTTACGACCAAGTCGCTCAAGAAAAAGTTCAAGGACAAGCGCTTTGCCGCCGGCTGCTCGCGCGACGTGATTACGCAGGGTGCCGAGATGCTGGGCTGGGAGCTCCCTGAGCTCTTCGACCGTACCATCGCGGCCATGCAGTCCTTCGCCCCCGACCGCGACACCTTTCAGGCTTAATTCCAAAACCATCACAAAGGGGACAGGCACCTTTGTGGTGGTTTTTGTTTGCGCGGGCGTTAGGGGCGGACCTGGCCGGTGCCTCGGAGCTTGTATTTGTAGGTGGTGAGGGCCTCGGCGGCAAAGGGGCCGCGGGCGTGGAGCTTTTGGGTCGAGATGCCAATCTCGGCGCCCAGGCCAAACTCGCCGCCGTCGGTAAAGCGCGTGCTGGCGTTGGCATACACGGCCGAGGCATCGACCTCGTCCAGGAAGCGCTCGCAAGCATCCGTGTCCTCTGCAACGATGGCCTCGGAGTGCATCGTGCCGTAGCGGTTGATGTGCGCGATGGCCTCGTCCTCGTTCGCCACGACCTTCACGCTCATCTCGAGCGCCAGATACTCGCGACCCCAGTCCTCCTCAGTCGCGGCAACGTAGTCATCGCCCTCGGCAAGCCCGGCGTCGGCGCATGCGGCGCACGTGGCCTCGTCGCCGTGAATGAGCACGCCGTGGTCGTGCAGCACGGCAACGACCGCAGGCAAAAACACATTGGCCACAGCATGGTCGACCAGCAGCGACTCGGCGGCATTGCACACGCCTACACGCTGGGTCTTGGCATTAACGATAATGTTGAGCGCCTTATCAAAGTCGGCGGACTCATGCACGTAGATATGACAGTTGCCCGTGCCCGTCTCGATCACCGGCACAAGCGACTCGCGCACGCAGCGCTGGATCAGGCCTGCACCGCCGCGCGGAATGAGTACGTCGACAATACCGCGGAGCTTCATGAGCTCGCCAGTGGCCTCGCGGTCGGTGGACTCGATCATCGAGATAGCCTCGCGCGGGAAGCCCTTGGTCTCGAGCGCATCGGCCAGCAGCTCAGAAATCATGGCACACGAGTGATAGGCCAGCGAGCCGCCGCGCAGAATGCAGGCGTTGCCGGTGCGGATGCAGATGCCTGCGGCGTCGGCCGTCACGTTGGGGCGCGCCTCGTAGACCATGGCGACCAGGCCCAACGGCACGCTCACGCGGGTCAGGTCCACACCGCTCGCAAGCACGCGGTGGTCGAGCACGCGGCCGACGGGATCGGGCAGCTCGGCGAGCTTCTCCAAACCGGCGGCCATGCCCTCGACGCGCTCAGGCGTCAGCAGCAGACGGTCGAGCAGACCGGCTGAAGTGCCCGCATCGCACGCGGCGGACATATCGAGCTCGTTAGCGGCGACGATGGAGTCGACACCGTTGCGCAGTGCTGCGGCCATGGCGCGCACGGCCTCCTGACGCTGCTCATCGCTCGCCGTGGCAAGCGAGGCCGACGCTGCCTTGGCGGCAACGGCAAGATCGTGGACATACGTGGCTATATCGACCGACATGGGCGGCCCTTTCTCCTAGAAGTTTGCAACCATGGTAGCCGATTTGCGCATGGCCTCGCCCGCGGCGGTAGAATTGGTCAACCCGAAACACCGCAACGAACGGAAGACTCACATGGCCCTCATCACTTCGTACCACGTCCCCAGCCTTTACGTCGAGGACCACAGCATCGACGTCCCCCTTGACTGGCGCGGCCTGGAGCCGATGCTCCTGGCCGTCGGCAGTACCATGCGCCGCGGCGCTATGCCGGCACCCATCGCCGGCGCGCCCGAGAGCATCAAGCTCTTCTACCGCGTGGTTTGCGCGCCCGACCGCATCAACGACGATCTGCCGCTGCTCCTGTTTTTGCAGGGCGGCCCCGGCGGCGAGAGCCCACGTCCGCTGTCGCCCACAAGCGACGGCTGGATCGAGGGGGCCGTCAAGCACTTCCGCGTGGTCCTTCCCGACCAGCGCGGCACCGGACGCAGTAGCTGCGTGGACGGACGCACGATCAAGGCACTGGGTGATCGCGCAACGGCCGCCGGCGCCGATACAGCACGCTCGCAGGCGGACTTCCTCAAGCGCCACCTCGCCAGCTCCATCGTGCGCGATTTTGAGTACCTGCGCCTAGTGGGCTTTGGCGGCAAGCCGTGGGTCACGCTCGGCCAAAGCTACGGCGGTTTTTTGACGCTGAGCTACCTGTCGCTCTTCCCCGAGGGCGTGGCGGCGAGCTTTACCTGCGGCGGAATCCCCCACGTGCCGGCGAGCGCAAGCGAGGTCTACGCGCACACCTTCCCGCGTATGGCCGCCAAGACGCAGCAGTATTACGACCGCTACCCCGCCGACGTCGAGCGCGTGGCAGCCCTGGCCGATGCGCTCGAGGCTCAGAAGCCCGTACTGCCCGACGGCTCGCCGATGACGGTCGAGCGCCTACAGCTCATGGGCAGCGACTTTGGCATGAAGCCGAGCTTTGAGCGCATGCATTGGATTATCGATCACGCGTTTGTTGACGGCGACGGCACGCTGACCTGCGGCGCCTCGGTATCTGACAGCTTTTTGATGCGCGTCTTCGAGCGCACCAACACGCGCACGAATCCGCTGTACTGGACGCTGCAGGAGTTTATCTATGCCGACGGCGATACCCTGCCGATTCGCTGGGCAGCAGCAGAGGAGAAGGCCCATCGTGCCGAGTTCGACACACTCGCGCGCCCGCTCATGTTTACCGGCGAGGCCATGTTCCCGTGGATGTTTGAGCAGATGCCCGAGCTTATGCCCTTTAAGCCCGCCATGGACCTGCTGATGGAAGACACCAGCTGGGACAAGATCTACGACCTGCAGCGACTGGCGTGCAACGAGGTGCCGCTCCAGGCCGCGGTGTATTTCGACGACATGTACGTCGATTCGGGCTTGCAGCTCGATACGCTCAGCCGCGTGGGCAACTCGCATGCCTGGGTGACCAACGAGTTCGAGCACGACGGTCTACACGGTAGCGTGGTGTTCAAGCACCTCTTCAACGAAGCCCTCAACCGCGGAGACCTGCGCCAAATCTTCTAGCAAAGGAGCGTCCCCACCTGCCGGCACAAAAGGAACGTCCCCAAGTGCCGGTACGAGAAAGACAGCGCCACGGGAAACGATCCGCAGTGCTGTCTTTCTTTATGCAAATACGATCAAGTTATCCCTGTGTATCGCGGGCTTCTCGGCCAGGTCTGCGAGCAGGCGGTTGCTGGCGATCTGGTCCTGGCGGCGACCGGCAGCAAGCTCCAGCACGTCCGAATCGGCTTCGGCGATACCGCGGGCGACGACCATACCGCTCGGATCGCACACATCGAGCACATCGCCCTCGGCAAACTGGCCATCGACCTCGCGAATACCCACCGCAAGCAGGGAAGAGCCACGGCTGACCAGCGCCTTCGCAGCACCATCATCGACCGTCACCGAGCCATGTGCCTTGTCGCCCAGCGCGATCCACAGCTTGCGGGGTGCGATGTCCAGACGCTCCGCCGGCGGATCGAACAGCGTGCCCACGCTCTCGCCGCGGGCGAGACGCACGAGCGCATCGGGCTCCTCGCCCGAGCAAATCACGCTCTGAATGCCCGCCGTCATCAGGATGCGGCTCGCGCGGATCTTGGTAATCATGCCGCCCGTGCCCACCGATGTGGAAGAATCGCCCGCCGAGGCAATAATCTTGGCATCGATCTTATGCACGACAGGAACAAACTCGGCCGTGGGGTCTTCATGCGGATTGGCAGTATAGAGACCATCGATGTCCGAGAGCGTCACGCACAGATCGGCAGAAACCAGGCAGCTCACAAGCGCCGCCAGCGTGTCGTTGTCGCCAAACTTGATCTCATCGACGGTGACGGTATCGTTCTCGTTGACGACCGGCACCACGCCCAGCTCCACAAGGCGAAGCAGGGCGTCGCGCGCGTGCAGGTAGGACGTGCGGCGCGCCGTGTCGTGACGCGTGAGCAGCACGAGCGAGGTGAGCAGGTCGCGCGCATGGAACTCCTCGTCGTAGGCCGACGAGATGATGCACTGACCGGCCGAGGCGCAGGCCTGCAGGCTCGGCAGGTCACCGACCGGCTTGCGGTCGAAGCCCAACACGGGATAGCCACAGGCGATAGCGCCCGAGCTCACCACAACCAGACGCCAGCCGAGCTTGCGCAGCGCTGCGGCCTGATCGGCAAGTCCGCCGATAAAGGCGCGGTTGACCTTGCCATCGGCACCCACCACCGTGGACGAACCGATCTTTACCACCATCGTTTTATAAGAAGTCGTCATACGTCAAACCAATCAACTGTTCAGCGAACGGCCGAGCCGGCGGCCAGGGAAGCGTGACTCGCCCCTACCGCCCAAGGAATTAGTGAGCCCAGGGAAAGGCAGAGGCCGCGGCCATGTTCTTGCGCACGAGCTCGTCGCGCACCTGAGCCAGGCCCTGCTCCATACCCACCACATAGGTCTGCGGGTACAGGAAGCGCTTGAAAGCTGCGTCCAGATGGTCGAGCGCCCAAGCACAGCGCTCGCGCGCGTCCTGGATGCTCTCACGCGGAGCCACCGCACTGCCATCGCGCACGATCGGCACCAGCAGCTCGCGATACTCAAGTTCGGACACGTCGGTCACCAGGGCGGCATCGTTCACGGCCACAAGGGTATTGCCGCGCGCGGCGCCCTCCCCTGCCAGATGGTCCTCGTCATAAATCATGTCGCAAACCGGGCCGCCAAAGCCGTCGTAATAACGGCGCACGCGTTGCACACCCGGGATCGTGCGCTTGTATGGCTGCTCAGAGAGCTTGACCACCGGCGTCCATGGATCTGCCTCGCTCGCACGGCGGGCGGAAAGCTTGTACACGCCGCCCAGCGCCGGCTGGTCATAGCAGGTCGCAAGCTTGGTACCCACGCCAAAGCTGTCGATGGGCGCGCCCTGGTCGAGCAGCGACTGAATCGTGTACTCATCCAAATCGTTAGAAACCGAGATCCCCACATAGGGCAGGCCCTCGGCATCAAAACGGCCGCGCACATACTTAGAGAGCTTGGCGAGGTCGCCGGAGTCGATGCGAATGGCCGACAGGCGCTCGCCCACCGCTTCCATCTCCTTGGCAACCGTAATGGCATGTTCACAGCCCTCGCGCACGTCATAGGTGTCGATGAGCAGCGTACAGTTCTTGGGGCTCGACTTGGCAAAGGCGCGGAAGGCCTCGAGCTCGGAATCGAAGCTCATCACCCAGCTGTGCGCATGCGTGCCAAAGACGGGAATACCGTAGCGGCGGCCGGCGAGCACATTGGACGTAGAGGAGCAGCCGGCAACGTAGCTCGCGCGCGCGACGGCCAAGCCGCCATCGGGACCCTGAGCGCGGCGCAGGCCAAACTCGGCAACGGGACGGCCATCCGCCGCCAGCACCACGCGCGCCGTCTTGGTGGCGACAAGCGTCTGGAACCCAACGATGTTGAGCAGCGCCGTCTCAAGCAGCTGGCACTCCAGCGCGGGGCCGGTGACGCGAACCATGGGCTCGCGCGGAAAGACGAGCTCGCCCTCGGGCACGGCGTCGATGTTTACATGCGCACGAAAATCGCGCAGGTAGTCGAGGAATCCAGGCTTGAACATCGCGCCGCCGGCCGGGGCCTGGAGCGAGGCGAGGTAGTCGATGTCCTCGGGCGTAAAGCGCAGATTCTCGACCAGCTCGGGCAGTTCGGCGGTGCCGCACATGACGGCATAGGCGCTGCCAAAAGGATGGTCGCGGTAAAACGCGGTAAAACAACCCTGCTCATTGGCCTTGCCGCTCTCCCACAGGCCCTGGGCCATAGTGAGCTCGTACAGATCGGTGAGCATTGCAATGTCGGTGGGATGCGAGATGTCGGTCAAAGCCATGGGGCGACCTTTCGGATGCGTTGTGCAGAGGTTGAGGGTTGGAAAAGGGCAGAGTGTTCGGGCATGGCACCCAGCGCGAATGGGCTAGAGCAGGCCCATGCTGGTCAGGATCGTGTAGCCCATAAAGATGACAAACGCGATGAGGGCAAGGACAATGATGATTTTTTGAGCCGGCGCCATGCCAGGGATCTCGTTCTCGCCCGTAGGCTCCTTGGAGGTAACCATGCGCTGGGCAAAGGTCATCTCGTCACGGCTCGGCTTGGGCTCGACGGACTTGGGACGAGCGGCCTTTTTAGGCTGAGGTTTGGGCGCGGCAGGTGCAGGCTTCGCAGCAGCGGGCTTGGGTGCGGGCGCGGGCACCGATGCGGATACGGCGTTCGCGGCGGCCTCCTCGGCTTTCGTACGCTCGGCACGCAGGGCAGCCAGCTCCTCGCGCTCGCGACGTGCCTCTTCCTGGGCCTCGCGACGAGACTTCTCGGCGCGGAGCTCCTCCAACTCGGCGCGCTCCTCGGCAGACAGTGGTTGGGACTCAAGCTCGGCCATGGTATAGCCCTTTCTTTTAAAAAAAGCCGCCGACACAATGTCAGCGGCTTATCAAATCCAAGGGTGGAGACGAAGGGAGTCGAACCCTCGGCCTCTGCCATGCGACGGCAGCGCTCTCCCAACTGAGCTACGTCCCCAGGACAAGTCGATATTTTACCTACGGCTCGCCAACTGTCAACGCCCAATAACCAGTCTTTTTGGAGCGCGGCTATTTTGACAACTTTTCGAACAGACGATCCTCTCGATGATTTTTAATCCCCGTCCCAGAAAAATCATCGACGAACGCACTACTTTGCGCTGGTAAGAACACCGGTGGTGTCGAAGGCCGGGGTGAAGCTCTCGTCTACCGCGCCGCCCTCTTGCCAGAACATCGTCGTAAAGCCCAGGTCGTCGGCATGGTCGAGCACCCGCTCGTACTCCTCGCGCGTCACGGCGCGCGCCAGATCGCCGCCTTGTTCGCGCATGAGGGCATTGGGCGTGTATTGGTTCATGACCGAGATCGGCACGTCGCCCACCGTCTGCCACACCAGGTCCAGTACGCGACACGAATCGTCCGCATGCCCCGGAAGCACCAGGTGGCGCACGATGATGCCGCGCTTCATGAGCCCGCCCTCATCCACCAACTCTCCCCCGCGGCGATCGATCTCGCGCGCCATCTGGGCCAGACCCGACACGGCCACGCGCGGGTAGTCCTTAATATGAGAAAGCGACTGCGCAAGCCCGGCATCGGCATATTTAAAGTCGGTGAGCCACACATCGACCAGGTCGCCCAGCGCCGCCACGGCACTCGCACGCTCGTAACCACTCGTGTTGTAGACGATCGGGATGACTAGCCCGCGCATCCGTGCCGCGGCAATCGCGGCAGGCAACAGGTGCGCATAGTGCGTCGCCGTCACCAGGTTGATGTTATTGGCGCCCTGGTCCTGCAGCTCCAGCATAATCTCGACCAAACGCTCGGGCGAAATCTCAAGACCGAAATTGCCCGTCGAGATCTCGTGGTTTTGGCAGTAGATACATTTGAGCGAACAGCCGCTAAAGAAAATCGTACCCGAGCCGGCCTCGCCCGAAATGGGCGGCTCCTCCCACATATGGAGCGCCGCGCGGGCGACCTTAAGCGTGTTGTCGGCGCCGCACACGCCACGCGCGCCCTCGTCGCGCGCCGCACCGCAACGGCGCGGACACAAATGGCAGGCGGGCGAAAAAAGTTCGGTCAACGACGTCGGCATAAAAACATGCTCCAAAACAATGATTCAGCAGCTCAAACGTAAAGGGGCCAACCGCACAGACGGCTCGAGCCCAAGGCGCCGTAATCGTCCGACACGATTTTTATAATGTCAAGACTGGAATCGACAAAGTGCCGCTTTATGATGTAGGTATTCCGCCCCCCGCGGAGCAACTGGGTGAACCGTCGCGTTTATTTAGGGAGCCCACACAGTCGTACCTAGTACAGGTATCCTTCGTTGTTAAGGACGCTGGAACAGTCGATGAGGGCACCCACCTGTTTTAGGTGGGTTCATTTTCGTAACGTGGGGGGTGGTTTTCATTTGCCGAAAACCACCATTACAGCCCATATGGATCCCCGCCGGTATCCCGACAAGCCATCGACAACATCCCAATATCTGGTAAGCGCGTGATTATCGCTGCATGCAATTCCATGCACCCCCGTGGTCGAGTATCATGGTTCGGCTATGCCCTTTGCGCATGGCGTTCTTCTGACCTTTTCCTTCGACGCTTGGCGGTTTTTAGATTCATGGCTTCATCCCCGAGCTACATACCGTACCTATGCGTGGCAGCGGCGGCCTTTATCACGACCTTCCTCATGGTGCCCCTGGTCAAGCGCTTGGCAATTAAGCTCGACGCCGTCGACTATCCTTCCAAGCGCCGCATCAACACCAAGCCCATCCCGCGTTTGGGCGGAACGGCGGTGTTTTTGGGCCTGGTCGTTGCCTGCATTGTGCAAATCCTAGGCACCTGGTACCTGAGTTGGCCGCCCGTTTTGGTGCCCCACCCCCGTCTGCACATCAGCTACCCCATACTTGCGCTTTCTTTTACCGTCATCTTTGCGACCGGCGCTATCGACGACGTCTTCCAGCTCAAGCCCAAGCAAAAGCTGGCCGGACAGGTCCTCGCCGCGCTTATCGCCTGTATCGGCGGCCTACGGATCGGCGTCATCGTCAACCCGTTTGCCCCCGGCGAAATCATGCTCGGATGGCTCGCCTACCCCATCACCGTGATCTATCTGGTGGCATTCACCAACATCATTAACCTCATCGACGGCCTCGACGGCTTGGCCACGGGCATCTGCGGCATCGCGTCGTTCACCATGTTTTCGATGGCCGTTCTCTCGGGCCGCATCGACGCCGCCGCGCTCTCCATTGCGCTCTTTGGCGCCTGTCTGGCCTTTTTGCGCTACAACTTCAACCCCGCAAGCATCTTCTTGGGCGACTCGGGGTCGCTGCTTCTGGGCTTTGCGCTGGGCTCCATCTCGCTGCTCAACGTGAGCCGCACCGCCGCGCTCACCTCGCTTATCATTCCGCTCATCGTTGCCGGCGTGCCCATCATCGACACGTTTAGCGCCATCGTGCGCCGCAAGCGCGCCCACATTAGCATCGGACAGGCCGACAAGGGCCACATCCACCACCGCCTGATCCAAGAGGGCTACAACCAAAAGCAAGCCGTACTGCTCATCTACGCCTGGTGCATCATGCTTTCGGCCGGCGCCGCCGCGATTAACCAGGTCGAGGTGCCCATGCGCGTGCTCATCTTTACCGTGCTCGCCATTGGTTCGGCGGCCTTTGCCAAGCATCTACATCTGTTTGAGCCCGTGCTGCGCCACCATTACAACAAGCGCACACACGAGGATGAGCTCGTCACCCCCGACGACCCCGCCTTTAAGCAGGAGGAGCAGGCAGCCGAGGAACGTAAGGAAGAGCGCCACCACAAGCTCTAGGGTAAGCTGCCGAGGAAGCGCCCAGGCGCCGCCGGCCAAACGCGCAGCCATGCCGCGCCCATCGCACATGCCGCCGCTCTCCCGCCCCTCGCCTACTTACGACCCGCCCCTCCAATAAACGCGTTATCATCTTGACCAATGAACATACGTTAGGAGCAATTATGCCAAACGAGAACAGCTACGAAGTCGCGCTGCAAAAGAGCAACGCCATTCGCGAGGGCCTGGCCAAGACGCCCGACAAGTTCACCATGCTCACCGGCGACCGCCCCACCGGCCGTCTGCATCTGGGTCACTACTTCGGCACCCTTAAGGGCCGTGTTGAGCTGCAGAACATGGGCGCCAAGACCAACGTGCTCATCGCCGACTACCAGGTCATCACTGACCGCGACACGACCGAGCACATCCAGGACAACGTGTACAACATGGTCATGGACTACCTTGCCTGCGGCATCGACCCCGACAAGACCATGATCTACGCGCACTCCGCCGTGCCCGCCGCCAACCAGCTCATGCTGCCGTTCCTGTCGCTGGTCTCCGAGGCCGAGCTGGCGCGCAACCCCACGGTCAAGGCCGAGATGGAGGCCTCGGGCCACGAGCTCACCGGCCTTCTGCTCACCTACCCGGTGCATCAGGCCTGCGACATCCTGTTCTGCAAGGGCAATGTGGTGCCCGTCGGTCGCGACCAGCTGCCGCACATCGAGCTCACCCGCACCATCGCCCGCCGCTTTAACAACCGCTACGGCAAGGTGTTCCCCGAGGTCGACGCACTGCTGTCCGAGACCCCGCTGCTGCCGGGCCTGGACGGTCGCAAGATGAGCAAGAGCTACGGTAACGCCATCAACATCTCGATGACCGCCGAGGAGACGGCCAAGCGCATCAAGAAGAGCCAGACCGACTCCGAGCGCATGATCACGTTCGATCCCGAGAACCGCCCCGGCGTGTCCGGCCTGCTTTCGACGGCCGCCATCTGCACCGGCCGTTCCGAAGTCGAAATTGCCGAGGAGATTGGCATGGGCGGCTCCGGCCAGCTCAAGAAGTACGTGACCGAGGCCGTCAACGAGTACTTCGCGCCGATCCGCGAGCGTCGCCAGCGCTATGAGAACGATCTGGATTACGTGAAGGACGTGCTGCACGAGGGCAACCGTCGCGCCAATGAGATCGCCGAGCAGACCCTTGCCGAGGTTCAGGACGCCATGGGCATGGTGTACTAGGCAAAGCGCCTTCGCACAACATAGACGGTGAGGCTGAATCCTCACCGAAACAGGAACAGGCCCGCTGGCAGATAGTTGCCAGCGGGCCTGTTCCCGAAGTACACCGTTGAATCGCACAGAGGGGAGGAATGCGAATCAAACTCAACAGGGCAGGCTTTTTCATCGCCTATTGCCTGCTCCGTTGCTGAAAACAATATAGTTCACCGTGGTTTACTTTGCTGCGACAAACCGCGCCGCCATACCTTCTCCATAAGTTAACCTCGGTAAACCTGCCAAAACCACCACAAAGGGGATAGGCACCTTTGTGGTGGTTTAAGCCACGGCAGAGCCGCTAGAGCCCTGCAGGCCAGCGACAGGCGGCCAAGTCGACGTGCATGTCGTCCTTAAACGCCACACCCTCCCCTAGCAAAAGCTCACGTTGAGCATCGGGACCGCCAAAAGCAAAACCATCGCATATGCGGCCATCGGCAAACACCACGCGGTGACAGGGAATCTCGCCGGGGCGCGGATTGCCATGCAGGGCATACCCCACGTACCGCGCACTTCGTGGACGTCCAGCAAGCAGCGCCACCTGACCATACGTGGCGACCATCCCCTCGGGAATCTGCTCGACCACCTCGTACACCCGCTCAAAAAAGCCCTCAGACGCCATTGCTCGCTCCTTTCCACCCGGAATAGCATAAACCACCACAAAGGCGCCTGTCCCCTTTGTGGTGGTTTTGGCAGGTGGGCTAGTTAACGGGCTGGAAGAAGGCCACGGCTACGGCGCCGGGGCCTACATGGGTGCCGATGGTGGCACCGATGGTGTGAACGGGCAGTTCGCCCTCGGTGTGGCCAGCCCACAGTGCCGCGCTGTCCTCGATATACTTCTTGAGCACCGCATCCGAAAGGCCCGTATAGCCGAGCGCCAGCGGCATGGAAAAGTCGATGCCGCCTGCCTTTTCGACCTTCTGGTTGAGCAGGTTACGTCCGTTCTTGGAACCGCGCGCCTTGCCCAGCTGCACGATCAGACCGTCCTCGGCAGCCACAACAGGCTTTACGTTGAGCAGCGTACCCACGGCACCGGCAGCAGCAGACAGGCGACCGCCGCGCACCAGGTACTCCAGCGTCTCGAGCAGACCAATAACCACCACGCGGTCACGGACGGCCTCGACAGCCGCCGCGATCTGGGCCGCGCCCTGGCCCTCGTCCACTAGGCGCAGGGCATACTCGACCAGCACGCGCTCACCCAGGGTAACGTTATTGCTATCAACCACATACACGTCGCCGCCCGGCGCCTCGGCAAGTGCCGTACGAGCACTCTGGTTGGTGCCAGAGAGCTTGGCGCCCACGGTAATAATCACGGCCTCATCGCCGGCCTCACGCGCTTCGGCAATCGCCTGCGAAAAGGCGTACGGGTTGACCTGGCCGGTCTTGGGCAGCTCATCGCGCTCCACAAGCATCTCGTAAAAGCGCTGGTGATCGATGTCGACGCCATCCATATACACATCGGTGCCAAAGGTGACGGACAGCGGCAGAACACGCAGAGCGGGGTGCTCCGCCGGCGACATATCGCTTGCGGAATCGGTAATAATGCGGACGGACATAACGAATCCTTTCTTGCGCAGGTCCCGCGCGGGGAATTTTGACAGCAATGCCCCGGCACGGCATACACGCTCAAACGGGACTATGCAGTTTTTAATGGGAAGCAAATGCCTTGGCGGCCTTAGATCTCACGCAGGGTGTTGAGAATCGTACGCAGCGACGCATACATCTGCTCGCGCTGCTCCACACCCATAGCCTTACCGGTGGTGTCGAGCACCTCGCGAATGATGCGGTCCGCCTCGCTCATGCTCTCGCCGCCCAGAGCGGTCAGGCGCACCGGGGCACGATACTTAACGGCTGCATCACCCGAGTCGTCGACCTCGACGTAGCCGCCCTCCTCCAGATGCGCGAGCGTGCGCGAGACGGCGGCACGGGTCACGCCTGCCATGCGAGCCAGGTCAGCGCCAGTCAGGCCGTCCTTGCTGCGCTCAAGATAGTACAGGCACATAACGTCGGAGCCCTTGAGGCCCAGCCTTGCGCCCTCGGATGTCTTAATGCGCTGAATCTCCTTGTAGAGGCCGCTGATCAGTCCGACAAAGTCCTCAAAACGTGTCTCGTCGTTCTGCTGCATGGTGACGACCGCCTTTCGCTTACATGATGCTAACGGGTAAACATCTTAGCCGCACAAGGCAACACCCGTACCCAAATATCCCATTTGTTAACCCATCAACATAAAAACCACCACAAAGGGGACAGGCACCTTTGTGGTGGTTTGGGGCATCGAGTTTGATCCGCAGACTTCGCTACAGCCCCACGCAAGGATTGTCGCGGGTCACAAGCGTTTTAACGACAACCGTCGCTCCCAGATAGCGCTCGAGCAGCTCGGCTAAGCGATCGATCGCGGCCTGGCAATCCCCCATCCGCTCGGGCTCCACGCACTCAATCGCCAGGAAAGCATCGGCCGAATCATCGGACAACGCCGTTCGAACGCCATCGCGCCAGTTCCAGCAGCGGCACACGGCGCCCGCATCATCGATGTAGGCGAGCTCGCCGGGCAGCGTCGGGTCATCTGTCTCCTCGCCAAGCGGCAGAAATGAATCGCCACCGTCGGTCACCTTCAGGCAAAGGTCTCCCTCAATCGCGTGCAAATCCTCGCCGCCTACGGGCAGCGCGTAGGACAGCGACACCGTGTTGTAGATGTCCACCGCGGGCGTAATGTGGCCCACAGGCTTGCCCTTAAGCACGCGCTTGAGCAAGTTCTCGATCGAGCAGCGGGCGCCCTTTTTAGTCTTGAACAGCCGGTACGCGTCGCGCCATGCCTTAACCGGCGCATTCTCGCTGATGGTATCACTCGTCAGGTGACGCTCCGCATCGATATTGGCACGGTCGAGCAACGCGGCAATCGCGTCAACGTCCTCTTGAGGAATCTGAGCCGCGGGCTTCATGCCCTTTACGACCACAACACCGACAGCCGCCTGCGGAAATAGCTCCCAAAACGAATCCTCGGCAACGAAACTCTTCATGTGCTCTCCCTTCATAGCATGCGCCCGAGCCCGGGTGCCTAAACAAAAAGCGCCCTCACGACGGCCACCTTCAAAGTCCTACGGTGCCGACACAAGAGCGCTTACGCTGTCCCCATCCGGAGAAGGGGACGATATGTCAGGCGTATTGTAACCCGAGCCATCCACACGAGCAAAACCACCACAAAGGTGCCTGTACCCTTTGTGGTGGTTTTGAACTCGCGGCGATGCTAGTGGCGGAGTCCCAGCAGGCCGCGGCCGCGATGACGGGCCTCGACGGGCACCTGAGCATGCGGGCCGGCGGCCTTGACAGACTCGGGCAGGTGCGAGTACTTCTTCTCGAAGTTCTCCTCGAACATGACGGCCAGGTTGTGCGCTGCCTCGTCGTAGCGCGCGGTGCTCTGCCAGTACTGGCGCGGCACCAGGATGCCGTCGGGTACACCGTGGCACGTGGTGGGAATGTCGACGTTAAAGATATCGTCGTGGACGAACTCGCTGTCCTCGATGGTGCCGTCGAGGGCGCGCGCGACCAGGGTGCGCGTGTAGGCAAGCTCGATGCGATGACCCACGCCGTAGCCGCCGCCGATCCAGCCGGTGTTGACCAGGTACACACGCGTGCGGCCGTCGGCAATGCGCTCGCCGAGCATCCTGGCGTAAACCATGGGGTCGAGTGGCATAAACGGCTCGCCGAACAGCGAAGAGAACGTGGGCGTGGGCTCGGTGACGCCGACCTCGGTGCCGGGGATCTTGGCGGTGAAGCCCGTCACAAAGTGGTACATGGCGGCATCGGCCGTTAGACGCGAGATGGGCGGCAACACGCCAAAGGCATCGCAGGTCAAAAACAGTACGACGCTCGGAGTGGTGCCCATGCCCTTGGTCCACGCGTTGGGGATATGCTCGACGGGGTAGGCCACGCGCGTATTGTGCGTGATCGAGACGTCATCATAGTTGGGCTTGCGATTCTCATCGAGCACCACGTTTTCGCAGATGGCGCCAAAGCGAACAGCGTTGAAGATCTCGGGCTCGTGGAACGCGTCCAGGCCCTCGCACTTGGCGTAGCAGCCGCCCTCGATGTTGAAGATGCCCATGTCGGACCAGCCGTGCTCGTCATCGCCGATCAGCAGGCGCGTGGGGTTGGCCGAAAGCGTGGTCTTGCCCGTGCCGGACAGGCCAAAGAACACGGCGGTCTCGTGCGTGACGGGATCCATGCTGGCCGAGCAGTGCATGGGCAGTACGTCATCCTCGACGGGCAGCAGGTAGTTCATGACGCTGAAGATGGACTTTTTGATTTCACCGGAGTAACCGGTGCCGGCAACCAGAATCACGCGCTCCTGGAAGTTGATGACCACGGCAGCGCTGGAGTTGAGGCCCTTGATGGCGGGATCGCACTGGTAGCCCGGCGCGGCAAGCACGCAAAAGTCCGGCTCGCCGGTGCGCGCAATTTCGCGGGCGAGCGGACGGGCCAGCATCTGCTTAATGAAGAGCGCCTGGCTGGCGCGCTCGCAAGCGACGAGCAGCCGGCGCGTGTGGTTGCGGTCGGCGCCGGCCATACCGCGGGTGACGAACACGTCGCGCTCGTTGAGGTAGTCGACGATACCGGCCTTGATGGTCTCGTAGCTCTCGATCGAAAGCGGTCGGTTGACGGCGCCCCAGGCGATCTTGTCGTGAACATCGGGAGCGTCAACGATAAAGCGGTCGTTGGGAGAACGGCCAGTGCGCTCCCCCGTCTCGATCACCAGCGCGCCGTTGGATGCCATGCGGCCTTCTTCGCGGCGGATGGCGTGCTCGACGAGCTCCGCGGCGGGCAGATCGACCAGCAGACGGGGCTGATTCTCGGCGGGATCTTCGACCAGCGTAAGACCAAAGTTGGACAAAACTTCTGCAGGGGTAACACCAGGCATGGGGCCTCCTTTAAAAACGCGACACGTGGACGCGACGCGCACTTTACTCACGTAAAGCCCGTTGTACCCGATATGCAAAAACGTTTTTGCGGCAACGGCGAAGCGCCCGCCCAACGGTCAAAAATCGCAGGCAAGCGGCCTAGTCGTTAGGGACACTCTTGAACAGGCAACAACCAAGGAGCGACCCCGGATGCCGGCACTTAGGGACGTTCCCAAATGCCGTCTACTGAATGGCGCCGCCGAAATTATCGAACAACCTGTTCAAAAACACGAACGAACACCGTCGCGTCTATACTAGAGCGTAGCAATAGAAAGGACTCCGCTTTGAGCATCACGCCCATCGATAGCATTCGCCGCGCCATCGCCCGCCGCAATGGCGTCGCCGACCCCACCGTATCGGACGGGGCGCACGGGCAGGGCGGACGCATCGAGAACGGCCTGTTCCCCGCATCGCACACCGCCGAGGAGCTCGCACGAATCCAAGAGCTAAGCCAGCGTAACGCCGGCGGTCCCGACAGCAGCCAGGCCACACGCCGTCGCCGCGAGCGCGATCGCCAGCCCGGCCCCATCCACCGCATGGTCAATGCCTGGTGGAACCGCCTGCTCGGAGCCGTCTACGGCGGCGGCTTCTCCACGCAAGAAGCCGAGTACGAAGATCACGCCACCCGTCGCGACTACCTTTGGAATACCCTGGGCACCGCCGTGTGGGGCATGGTGTTTCCGTTGCTCACCATCGTGTCCACACAGCTCGTGGGCGCCGAGGAGGCTGGCAAATTCTCCATCGCCTTTGTCACCGGCACGCTCATCATGATCGCGTGCAACTACGGCGTGCGCAATTTCCAGGTCTCGGACATCGACGAAAAGACGTCCTTTGCCTCTTACCAGCTCAACCGCTGGATCTGCGGAGCGCTCGCGCTGGCATGCGGCCTGGTATACAGCAGCGCCCGCGGCTACGATGCGCAGATGGCCACAATCGGCCTGGGCGTCTACCTGTATAAGGTGATCGACGGCATTGCCGACGTGTACGAGGGCCGCCTGCAGCAGGCCGACAAACTCTACCTGGCCGGCATGAGC
>OGYU01000060.1_pt1 | contig 74015 bp, 75 predicted proteins | sample 1576581 | NCBI WGS metagenome assembly OGYU01 (sample SAMEA3541547, study PRJEB24748) | human gut metagenome | biome: human gut; feature: human-associated habitat; material: faeces | place: China | collected 2012 | reverse complement strand
TTTAGAGTTACACCATTTTATTATTTCATGTGTCTACTCTAAGGGGATTATATCATTAGGAACACCGCCCGTTGGTATTTTTATTAGGCAGTCGCATCTGCCTTTAGCTTCAAAATCTGCACTGCTTCCGGAAGAATAAGTTTTCCGTCCACACGCTCCTTGGCCACATAGCCAATCATGCCATTGCCAGCGAACAGTTCTACAAGCTGCTTGAAGGAACGGGTACCACGGTCACCGATGTTGTAATACTTGTAATCACCAAATGCGATGGCACTCTCAGGTGCATATGCAGAGGTGTGCAGCGGATACCCAAAGAGACGGTCAGGCTCTCCTGCCTGTGCAGAAGGCTGCCAAATATAGGCGCCGTTGTTGTCCTTCAGCTTACGGATAGCTGCGATGTTCTTATCGTTGATGATAAATGCCGCAGACTTACGGTAAGGACGCTTAAGGGCATACACAAGATTGATAATATCGTCAGCCTTAAGTGCAGCCGTCAAAGTTTCTGCAATCTGACCGCCGCCCTTATCTGCAAACAGACCGAGAGGCTTGCCAACACCATCACCATTAAGGAAAGCATCCTCTTCGGCATTTGCCAGTGCCTTACCGAACTGAGTGATGATATAGTTCTCAAGCGGGAAGGCAGAATCATAAAGCAGCTCCTCAGTTACCTTGATGGCAACGTGAAGCTTATGGGCATCCAAAAGAATCTGGTCAAAGGTTGCATCACCAAAAGTCAGTGCGCCACCTTCCTCAACCCAGGATGCCGCAGGCTTGGTAGCTGCGATATTGATTTTATGCTCCCCGGAAGTGGTAATCTTCGTAGCAAGATTACGCATGATGTTTTCCTGATCAAGGACATCAATCAGACGATTATCGTACTCCTCCGGCACGAGATAACCGCCGTCAGCATCCACACCTTCCTGCAGAACGTTGGATACCTGCTTAAAGTTAGAACGCAGTGCCTTGAGCATACCCTCACGGTATTCATCAGAGGCACGTCCGGTTTTGGCCTTTTCCTTGCCATCAGTCTTCATAGGCTTTGCAACAATCGGAGTGTTCACAGGCTTATTGAGTTCGTTCTCCATTGCCTCCATCTGCTCCATGCGTTCAATCTCCGCACTGTAGTCCTTGATTTTCTTTTCCATGTCGGCATAGGCTGCTGCATCCTCTGTGGAAAGCAGACCGTCCTTATCACGCTTGCTCTCCACAAATGCTTTAGCACCCTGCCATGCCTTGTTTCTTGCTTCTCTTAGTTCCAAAATAGTCATAATCTATTACCTCCAATTTTTCATTAAATCCAGTCGCTCCATAAGGGAGTCGGCTGTAGTTTGTTTGGTTTCTGACTTCGTTTTCTGTGTAATTTTGCACTTGGCGGACAACTTATCCATCAAGGAATTTGTGACCGCCGCACGGGAAAACACCATGCTGACCTGTGGGGTCTCCACTGCATCGGATATGCTCCTCTGCATGATTTCATCTGCAAATCCCATCTCCACAGCACTGTTTGCGTCCATCCAGGTTTCCGCATCCATAAGGTGCGAGAGCTTTGCCCGGCTCATGCCCGTTTTAATTTCGTAGGCATTGATGATGGACTCCTTTACCTCAGAGAGCATATTGATGGCTTTTTCCATCTCTGTGGTATCTCCGAAAGCAATGGTGGCAGGATTGTGAATCATCATCATGGATACAGGCGATACCTGTACCTTTGTGCCTGCCATTGCAATGACACTCGCCGCCGAAGCTGCGATACCGTCAATTTTGACTGTGACACTGCCTTTGTAATCCATCAGCATATTGTAGATTTGGGCAGCCGCCACACAGTCTCCGCCGGGAGAGTTAATCCACACGGTAATATCACCGCTGCCGGAGAGCAGTTCTTCCTTAAAAAGCTGCGGTGTGACATCATCGTCAAACCAGCTTTCCTCTGCGATTGTGCCGTTTAGAAACAACGTCCTCTCCTGTGTCTGTTCCTTCGTTTCCTGATTGGTTACCGTCCTGTTCTTCCAATTCCAGAACTTCTTCATCCGAATTTTCCTCCTTTCCGCCTGCTGCAAAAATTCCCGCATCCGCAAGCTTTGTCATGTTGCCGTTGATAAGATATAAGTCACCGCCGTCCTCGGCAGGGATACGGTCAAGATTCTCAAGTTCACGGATATCATTCGCTGACATCCAACCGTTCTGCCTTGCTGTGGCATAGCCGGACATACGGCTTGCATAATCGCCACGGAGCAGTCCGTCCACATTGAACTTGATAAAATAGTCAGCCTTGTCATTCTGTGAAATCAGCACCCTTGCCATTGACTGCTCCCAACGGATAAGCCACGGTTCCAAGGTGTATTTCACGAACTCCAGTGACTGCTGCTCAATATTAGAAAAGCTCGACTTCTCAAGGTCACCCACCATATGGGGAGGGACTCTGAAAATTCGAGCAATTTCATTAATTTGGAATTTCCTCGTTTCGAGAAATTGTGCTTCATTTGGAGAAATGGAAATCGGTGTGTATTTCATTCCTTCCTCCAAAATGGCCACCTTATTGGAATTACTGCTGCCGCCGAACCCTTTATTCCAGGATTCACGGACACGCTCCGGGTCTTTTACCGTTCCCGGATATTCAAGCAGACCTCCCGGTGTGGCACCGTTGGCAAAAAACTTGGCTCCGTATTCCTCACAGGCAATTGCCATGCCGATGGCATTCTTGGCCATTGCAATTGGGGAGTAGCCAACCAGACCGTCAAAGCCAAGTCCCGGAATGTGAAGCACATCGGTCGGTTTCAGTCTGACTGTTCCGCCCTTGGTAGTTTTGGCATCATCACTTGAAGTCTGGTATTCATAATAAAGCTGACCTTTATCATCACGGTCTACTGTCATACGGTTTGGCATCAGCGGATACAGTGCTACCACTTCACCCTTGCCGTTCCGGATAATCTGTGCGTAACCATTGCCCCACAGTAAAAGATGAGTCATAAGGGTTTCACGGAATACAAACGATGTCATTTCCGGGTTTGGCTCATCATGCAGAAGGAAGTATAGTGGATTGTCCACCGCCTTTTCCTTACTGCCATCTGCATCATATCGGTAAAGATGCAGAGGCAAACCTGCCACCGCTTCTGACAGAATTCTTACGCAGGAATACACCGCTGTCATCTGCATGGCAGAACGTTCATTTACATTCTTGCCGGAGGTGCTGCCACCAAGAAAGAATCGGTAAGCACTTCCTGCCGTACTGTTCTTAGGGGCATCTCTCGACCTAAAAAGTCCGCTGAATATTCCCATAAAAATCACGCTCCTTTCAAAAATGGGCATAAGAAAAGCACCTACCCTTCCGATAGATGCTTCCCGTGGTATTCTTTAATCTAATTTTGGAAGCGGTATCTCTCCGCTTTCAATCTTACTGATTGTATCTTTTGCTCTGCCAACTGCTTCCGGCAGCACTCTTGCGTCAGAACCATCGATAAGACTCAAGGCATATATAACTTTATTGCCTCGGATAATCCTTGCCGCCGCATTCACTCTGATTCTTGTTCCGCTAAAATCTTTGTCATAAGTACCAATTTGATTTTCATAATATTCCTGAATCAAATCCTTTTTCCGTTCTTTATCATCTAATTCTGGTATTCTGCAAAGCAAATCACCCATACGCATCCCAAGAAAGGTCTGACCTGCGGATTTGACATCATCTTCGATTTTCTGAATCGATCTTTCTTCTTTTTTCATATGCTACCTCCATCACTTACTGATATAAGTATAGCACAAAAGAATGCAGCCAGATTATGATTTTGCAAAATCATAGTCGGCTGCACAGCAGACATCAAATAAAGAGAATCCCGCGATGGTTATACACGGAATCTCCATTGTCATTTCCGCAGCGGATGGCTCTGTCCAGCCCCATGATAGTGGCGATAGCACCGTCAATCTTCTCCGTGGATTTCTCTTTATCTGCCTTGATGTTTCCGGCAGGGTCGGTTCGGATGAAGATGTTGTCCATATTCCATCGAAGAACCGGATGCCCGCCGTGAGCAATCTTCTGCTCCAGCACCAACTTCATCAATTCCTTTGTCGGCGGGGACATATCCTTGAATCCCTGTCCGAATGGAACCACCGTAAATCCCATGCCCTCAAGGTTCTGCACCATCTGAACAGCACCCCAACGGTCAAAGGCAATTTCACGGATATTAAACCGTTCACCCAGTTTTTCGATGAACTTCTCAATGTAGCCATAATGCACCACATTGCCCTCGGTGGTCTGCAAATATCCCTGCCGTTCCCACACATCGTAGGGAACATGGTCACGGCGGACACGCAAGTCGAGAGTTTCCTCCGGCACCCAAAAGAATGGCAGGATGCTGAACTTGTCTTCTTCATCAAGTGGCGGGAACACCAGCACGAAAGAAGTAATATCCGTTGTACTGGAAAGGTCAAGACCGCCGTAGCAAATGCGTCCTTCCAAATCATCCTCGCTGACGGCAAAAGAGCATTTATCCCATTTGTCCATCGGCATCCAGCGGATTGCCTGTTTCACCCACTGATTCAAACGAAGCTGACGGAAGGAGTTCTCTTCGCCTGGGTTCTGCTTTGCTGACTCACAGGCGGCTTTCACTTTATCCAAACCTACCGTAATATCCAGTGAAGGATTTGCTTTCTTCCACACTTTTGGATCCGTCCAATCATCACTTTCATCTGCACCATAGATAACCGGATAAAATGTAGGGTCGATTTTTCTGCCTTCCAGAATATCCTTTGCCTTTTGGTGTGTTTCATAGCAGATGGAGTTGGTGTCCGTCCCGGCTGTGGTGATAAGGAAATACAGCGGCTGCATTCTCGCATCACCAGACCCCTTTGTCATAACATCAAACAGTTTTCTGTTTGGCTGAGTATGCAGTTCATCAAATACCACCCCGTGTATATTAAAGCCATGCTTGGAATAGGCTTCTGCCGACAGCACCTGATAGAAGCTGTTGGTAGGGGTATAAATAATTCTTTTCTGTGAGGTCAGTATCTTCACTCGCTTGGCAAGTGCCGGACACATCCGCACCATATCCGCCGCCACATCAAATACGATGGTTGCCTGCTGACGGTCTGCGGCGCAGCCATACACCTCGGCACGTTCCTCTCCGTCACCACAGGTTAGGAGAAGTGCTACGGCCGCAGCCAGTTCACTTTTGCCCATCTTCTTTGGAATTTCCACATAGGCGGTATTAAACTGCCGATAGCCGTTTGGCTTGAGCGTTCCAAACAAATCTCGGATAATCTGCTCCTGCCAGTCAATCAATTCAAATGGCTTTCCTGCCCAGGTGCCTTTGGTGTGGCACAGACTTTCGATGAACGCAACGGCAAAGTCGGCGGCATCGATATCATAATGAGAATCCTTTGCCTTAAACTTTGTCGGTTTATATTTTTTCAGTTTTCGCAATGCCGTCACTCCCTTCAAAATGGCATAAAAATAGCCGCCTGTCACAGCGACTTCCAAATATATCGGTATAACGAGGAACACACCCTTGCGGGGTGTCCTTCGGAATTTTCAGTTTCAAAAATCCTTAGTTGTGTTCGTACATCAGAAAGGCAAGTGCCTTCTCTGCTTCCTTGGTCTGCGGCTCAATGTCCATTCCTCGGTCATAGTTGTAAACCACCATGCCGTCCTGCTTAAGCATCAGCTTGGAAATCCTGCCGCCGTCAATGCCGTACTCTTCGCTCGGCTCATCAAAGTGTTTGCACCAGTAATGCACCGCCGTGTATTTTCCATCCTCGTTCTTAATTCCAATCGTTCCTTCGCTCCACATATTCGTTTACCTCCGTTTTTGTTTTCCCTTTCGGTGTGTACATATTCGCTCTAAAAGCACATATTATCAAGTCATTTAGGCGATATATACTGGACAAATATCTGCATGAAAAGCTGTGTATTTTACAGCTTTATCCCTGCATGGAGCGATGAATGGTTTCGAGGATTTCTTCCTGTTCGGACGGCTTTACACCGATGCTTTCCAGGGCTTCTCTGGTCCCGCAGTCCGGGCAGATAAGGCTCTCATTGTCGGCTCTCGAAAGAGCAGGCGCACCGTGGTAGGCTTTTCCGCAGCGTGGGCAGATTCTGATTTCAGTGCTTTCTGTTTTTTTCATGTTCAAATGCCTCCTCCGATTTGATTTGTGCTTCTGCGAGGAAATGTTCATCAAAGCCAAAGCTGATGTAACCCTCAAGGCAGATGCTGACATAGGCAAGGGACGGAATGCCGATGCTGCGTTCCTCGTGCATGATGTACACGAAGCAGTCTCGGATTCTCGTCTTCCCGGACTTAATGCCCTTAATCGGCAGTTTCATGTCCTTCTTGTAATAGAAGGTGGGGAAACCCTCGTAGCGGTCAAGAGCCGCTTCATCTTCTGCCGTTACCGACCAGACGGCAACAGGAACACTCGCCCCAATTTTGGGTTCAATGGTAAGGTACGCTCCGGTCTGACTGCCTTTGAACAGCAGTTCATAATCTTTGATTTCTGCCGTACCGATGATTCGTGCCGATGGGCATCGCATCCTCATCTGTCGGATGTTTAGGTTGCTGCCGTAGGCGATGTAATATCTTTTTTCCATAATGGTATCCATCCTTTCCGAAGGGTGCGGGTCTCCGGTGGAGACCTCTGAGCCATTGGCTCAGAAGCACCGACCGAGCCGACAGGCGAGACTTACCCTTCTACCACCTCGAGACCGCCGAAGCGGTCGGAAGTAAGGTGGCAGAAGGCTAACTCCTGCGATTCCTTCAAGCGGCTCTGCCTTTTCTGAAGGCTGTATCTCCTGCCAGTCTCTTCGTGAGGATTTCTCTTGCTGTTTTGAATTCCTCTCCGATAAAACCAAGGCGAAGGAGCCAGGTTCTCATGGCATACTTTGGATTTTCATTCTGCTGTGGTTTCGGACTTGCCGTCTTTACTGTTTTTGCCATCTGGCTGAGTGCAAGGCAAAGCTGAATGTAGCTTTTTAATTGTCCTGCGTGAAGGCCGTTTAGCTTGCCGTCTGCCGGGGCATCAAACTGGAAAAGTCTGAACTCGATGGTGCCCTTGGTAAAGGTTGCATGGTAGTTGAGCATATGGTAGCGACTGTCATTGTAATGGCGGTCTCTGCCGTAGTTGGCTCCGTTGGAGGAGTACCAAATGTCTGCAAGTGCAGCCATCGTTTTCGGCTTTCTTTTGTTGACCTGCTCTAAGAACCTTGGATCAACTGTGCGGCAGTAGCGATTCATTCTTCCTCTGTCCAGGTCAAGGGCATCGGCTATCAGGCTTTCGTGGCTTGCCATAATGTTCGCAAGGTTTCTCATGGTCTGTGGAGTATGACCGTTCGCTCCGATGTGAATGTGAACTCCACAGCCCCTTGTGGCATCGCTTTTTGCTCCTTCGTGGCGAAGCTGGCGGATAAGTTCCTGCAGGGTTTCAATGTCTGCGTAGGTAAGAATCGGAGTGACCAGTTCGCACTTTTCGCTGTCGCATCCTGCGATGCTGACATCCTTTTGGAATTTCCACTCTCTGCCGTTTGCATCCCAAGCCGACCAAGTGCTGTAGCCGTTGCGTCCGGCTGTGTTTTCGTATCTGCCTGTTCCGAAGAAGGTGGCCGCAAGTCTTGCTGCCTTGTCCCTCGTGATGCTGTTCATTTCGACCTCAACTCCGATGGTCTGCTGTTTCATTTCTTCAACCTGTCTTGTGATTTTCTCGTTCATTTTATGTACCTCCGTTTGGTGTGTTTTCCTTTTGGTAGTACACATATTCGCTCTAAAACCACATAATAGCAAGTCATTTAGGCGATATATATTGGACAAATATCTGCCCCTGTGAAGCCCTTGAAATTGTGTATTTTACAGCGGTTCTCACTCGCTGATTTTCCTGCAGATGTCCTCGCCATAGACCACATGGAGTCCGCTGCCGTTATCCCAATGCACCATGATGGAGGCGGTATCATCCACACCCCACACTGTGCCTTTGGTGCCAATGGGCGGAGCCTGCACATCGTCCATGTGCAGAAGTTCCACTCTTGTGCCAACCGGGTATTGTCTGCGTACCTGCTCCACAATCTCTTTACTCGGAAACCTCATCGTCCGCCGCCTCCTTTTTCGCACCGCTCTTGAATGCAGAACTGCCTGTCAGATTCTTCAGCAGAATTTTTCTGTCCGCTTTGTATTCTGCTCCCACAAACCCAAGCCGGAGCAGGAAGCACCGGAATGCGTATTTTTCATTTTCCACCGCTTTTTCAGTGTTGGAGATGCGTTTCTGCTCCCGGCTCATTTTGCAAATGGCAGCAATGAAGTCGGTGTAGGCTTTCACCGTATCGCCATCCAAGCCATCTGAAAACCAGGGGAAGGAAATCTGCTCCTCGCTGATTGCAATCGGCAGTTCGCTGATTCCCAGCGCCCTTTTAATCAGACTTCCCTTGGCTTCCAAGAGGTTCGTAAGGTTGCCAACCAGCACCTTATCAAGCGGCATTGCTACTGTAAGCCCCACGCTTTCGCCCTGCGGCTCGGTCTCCGGCACTCCGTATGCAGGCGGGCAGTCTTCTAAAGGCTCCTCACCGTCGATTTCCGGCGGGCATTCATCGTACTCCGCACTCTCGCAGTGGAAACCTTTCTTGTCGAGTTCTTCAAGCACACGCTCGATTTCTTCGCTGTCTGCCATATCATCGAATTCCAGATTGCCCTCACGAGTCACCGTGAAATAATCCACCGTGTAAGCGTAGGTTGGGGTCTTCATGTAGACTGCCTTTGCACCTGTGATTTCTTCCAGTGCCTTTACAAAAGGCTTTCTGTCGGTAATGTTATAAGTAACTTTCATGGGTTGTACCTCCTTTGTTTTTCGGTACTACATTAATCACTCTAAAAGGGATAAATAGCAAGTCATTCTGTAGCAGAATAACGTCCCATATTGCCGCCCTCATTTTGTGTATAGTACACGATGCCGGAAAGTACAAATACCACATTGGGAAGTGCCACTCCGTTGCCCCACATCTTATATTCTGCTGAATCGGAGTGCGGGTCTTTCAGCCATTTGACGATCTGCTTTTCCGTTTTCTCCTTGCTGGAAGTGCCTGTGATACGGCGGTGGGTCTCAAAGACCTCGCTCCACCAAGAAATCTCTTCTGCGGTAGGTTCATCCGTACCGAGATCATCGCACCACCAGTCCGGGAAGCCCTGCAGCCTTGCACATTCTGTAGGGGTCAGACGGCGGACGATATATTCCGGCACATCGCTCACATCATTTACGATAGGCGGGTCTTTATAATCCGTAGCTACCAGTGTGTTTGCCAGTTCTTCCTCTGCCGAAGTAAAGAATGATGCCTTACTGGAAGAGTAAACAGGAGCGGCAACAGCACTCGGACCCTGTGCATTCAAGGTGGAGTTGATGCCGTCCTCGGAAATCCCCATCTTCCTTGCATAGTTCTGACCGCAGTTAAAGCTTTCACGGTCAATCGCATACACCACTGCGTGTTGTTCCGTGGTATTGAGCGTATACATGACATCGGATTCCTTATAGCCATCACCCTTGTGGGATGGTCTGCTGCCGTTGCCCTCAACTACAACAATTCCACCCTGGTTGCAGGCAGGATTGCCACCGTTGGCATCAAGACAACGGGAAGTATCCGCTTCATAGATTCCGCTGTGGGGATTGTCGGATTTCATGGAATTGCTGTCCTTGGCACAGATGCCATAGCACTTGGGAACGAAAAGAGTCTGGTCATTGCTGCAACCAAGGGTAGCAGACAAATCATCCTGCACCAATGCACCCTTGCCGCCACCCTCACAGCCGGAACGGATTTTCAGAGTTTTCGGAGTTTCCAGTACGAAAGGCTGATTATTACCGCCTGTGCCGAAAGTGGCAAGCACGGTCTGTGCCGTATCCTGCGGTCCCGTATATCTGCTGTCCTGTGAATGATTTTCAAAGACAAGGGGAGGATGCTTTGACTCGGCACGAAGGGTGCAGGTCATTCCCTCGGTCACGTCCATTCGATTTCCGCCCTGATCATTTAAACAGACCGTGCCTGCTTTTCCAGTGCAGCCTTCAAAATCTCCGGCAGTTCTTTTCCACGAGCAGAAGCTCTTCGCAGAATACCCTGACACGCTCTCTGACTCAAATAATATTTTTCCGGCACACCCACCTGCAAAATCTGCGACAAGGTAGATGCGTTTTCTTCTTTGGGGAACTCCCCAATACTGAGCATCGAACACTCGCCAGGCGAGGGAGAAATCCTCTCCCACAATACTTCCTGCATTATCCCATTTTCCTTTTTCAAGTGAAGGGACAGCATAGTCTTCTGATTTGATTTTGCACAGGGAGTCAAGGACTGCCTTGAAGTCCTCGCCTTTGTTGGACGAGAACGCACCGGGGACGTTTTCCCAGACCACAAATCTTGGATACTTGCCATTCGTTTTACACCTCATTTCCTTTACGATTCGCACCGCCTGGTAAAAAAGAGAGGAACGCTCACCATCCAAACCGCTGCGTTTGCCCGCCACCGACATATCCTGGCAGGGACTTCCGAATGTAATGATATCAACGGGCGGAACATCCGCTCCGTTTATTTTGCTGACATCACCATAGTGCTTTACTTCCGGCAGCCGTTTGGTGGTAACACGAATAGGAAAAGGCTCGACTTCCGATGCCCACAAAGGGGTAATGCCGGAAATCAAGCCTCCTAATGGAAATCCGCCGCTGCCGTCAAACAGACTTCCCAATGTTAAGTTGTTATTCTCCATCCGCACTGACCTCCAAATCCTCGAAGCGGATAGTCTCTCCGTCACGCACCACAGATACACCATCTGCAGAGCCTACCTGCTCAATATAGCGTTTCACGATAACATCGCAGTATTTTTCATCCAGTTCAATGGTGTGGCAGATTCTGCCCAGCTGTTCGCAGGCAATCAAGGTACTGCCACTGCCGCCGAATGGGTCAAGCACGATGCAGTTGCTCATGCTGGAATTGCGAATCGGATAGGCAATCAGCGGGATAGGCTTCATGGTCGGATGGTCACCGTTTTTCTTCGGCTTGTCAAACTCCCAAATCGTGGTCTGTTTTCTGTCGGAATACCACTGATGCTTGCCGTTCTTCTTCCAACCGAACAGGCAAGGCTCGTGCTGCCACTGATATGGACTTCTGCCAAGCACCAGGCTCTGCTTCTTCCAGATACAGCACCCGGAAAGATAAAAGCCTGCCTCTTCAAACGCCTTACGAAATGCCAGGCCGTGAGAATCACTGTGAAACACATAAATTGAAGCATCGTCTGCCATTGCGGAGTTCATCTGCGTGTAGGCATCAAGAAGGAATTTTTCAAAAGCATCTTCCTTCATGCTGTCATTCTGAATTTTCCCGGCACTGCCTTCATAATTGACATTGTACGGAGGATCCGTTACCACAAGGTTGGCTTTCTTACCGTTCATTAGCACCTCATAGGTTTCTGCCTTGGTGCTGTCACCGCAGATTAGACGATGGTTTCCAAGCAGCCACACATCGCCATTTTTGGTCACAGGCGACTTTTGCAGTTCCTCGTCCACATCAAAATCATCATCCTGTGCATCATCGTCTTCTCCGGCGAACAGTTCAGCGATATCCTTTTCATCAAAGCCTGTCAGACCCACATCAAAGGACTCTGCCTGCAATGCTTCAATTTCCACACGCAGAAGTTCTTCATCCCAGCCTGCATCCATTGCCATGCGGTTGTCGGCAAGGATATATGCTTTCTTTTGTGCCGGAGTAAGATAGTCCACAAATACACACGGAACTTTCTCGATACCTTCTTCCTTGGCAGCAAGAATTCTGCCGTGACCTGCGATAACATTAAATTCTCTGTCAATAATGACGGGATTGATAAAACCGAACTCACGGAGAGAAGCACGGAGTTTCTTGACCTGTGCATCCGAGTGGGTACGGGCATTATTCACATAAGGTACTAATTGCGAGATGGATACAAGCTGCATCTCAGTTGTTGTTTTTGACATATCCATCCGCCTCCTTAAAACAGACCCCATTCAGCAAACTTCTCAAAGCCGCCAATGGAATCAATATATTCTCGTGCCTGTGCCACAATATCCGCATAAGGGATACCGTCCACTTCATCATCACCGATTGCACATACCAACTGAACAGTTTGTCCTGTTTTCTGTGCCTTCAAAAAGGCATAAATATTGACGGACACATCAGCCTTGGATAAATCCTTGCCGTGCAATCCGCCGCCTGTTACGGAATCCGCCATATCAGAACCGAGTTTACGGTTGGTGGCTCCCGTGTCCACATCCGTGCCGCCAGTCCAATCACCGAGCGGATTGACTTCTGCACCCGGATATGTGTTTTTCAATTCTTCACTGTCGGCATTGCTCTGACAGATGATCAGACGAATGCCGTCAAGAATGTACTTTCCGTCTGCCGGATACTTTTCATAGATTTTATGAGCAATCTGCGAGAGTTCCTTCTGTTCTGCCGTTAGCGGCATACCCTTAAAGATACCGTTGTCACCACAGCGAACACCGTCTGCTTGGTTATCCGAGAGGTGTGCATCCTGCGGAACAATCACAATGTCGGTTTCCACATTACCTGCGATACGGGCAACGGCACTACAGATATCTGTTTCATTCATCTGTACCGTGGTTTCGATAATCGCATGACACTTGCCATGTCCGATCAGCACCTCCACGGCAATCTTCGGATTTTTCTCGGCTCTGTAAGCCAAGTCCACAATCGCACCTGCGATTCTATCGCTTATTTTGTCCGGGTGGCTCGGATTTACTTTTTCAATCATAGTCACATTCCTTTCCTGGCTCTGAGCAGACGCTCCATCACATCGTTCTGCGGCACTTCATCACTGTATTCGGTATTGCAGTTTTCCTTCACAATCTGGAATATCTCATTCCACAGCCTTACCGCCTGGTTCATATAGTTGATGCCGATATTGATAAATGGCGATGGTATCGGTTTCTGTGTAGTCGGATGCTTTGAAAGGAAACCCAGCTTGCTGGTCATTTCTTCGCACTGGATCCAACGGGCAGAAGCCATCGCATATCGCTCAAGCAGCTGAGAGGACACCTTGGAACTGCATCCGATGCTTTTCAGCCATTCCCATGTTTCTTTGTAAATATCAGCGGCCTGCAGTTCACTGCCGTCACGCTGTTCCGCTGATAGAAAATCGTGTGGCTTTGGCATTTCCACACCTTCCATTTCAGGAATATCCAGGACCTCTAATTTTCTTCCTCCCGGATTTCCGTTTTCCGCTTTTTCTTTTACGGCAGATTTCTTGCGGCCGGCACCCGGTCTTGCACCGCCACGACCGCCAATGTTGTTAGATTTTGTTGGCATTTCTTCACACCTTCCTTTATTACCCTTTTGAAAACGCCCTTTCTCTGCACGAAGGGGGGCGCCGTTTTCCCGGTATAGGTCCCGCAGAGATAAATTGGCCCCCTCCGGGGTCAGTCTCGGATCTGACGGTCACCCATCTCCAAGTGAATCTTGTTATGACAGGAACGGCACAAGCTCATAAGATTACTTCTGTCATGCGTTCCACCCTTTGATATAGGTATCTTGTGATGCACCTCAGACACAGGAACTAAAATCCCACACTCAAAGCACTTCTCACAGAATGGATGCTCCTTGACATAACTGTCACGGATGCGTTTCCACGCTCTGCCATACTTGCGGCGTACTGACGGGTCACGGCTGTACGTCTCGTAGCGTTTGGCTTCCAACTTTCGGTGTTCCTCACAGTACCTGCCGTCAGTAAGTCTCGGACATCCGGGGTAGGCACACGGCTGTTTTGGTTTTCTTGGCACTTGGCTCACCTCCTTTTGGGCATAAGAAAAGCCCTGCAGGTCAGTGTGACCCACAAGGCTCTCTGTTACAGTCTTTCATGATATAAGTATAACACGTTCTGCCAGGGAATGCGTCCGCTGTATTACTCACGGCATCTGCTCCCTTTGCAGTTTTTCATACTATCATTATAACAGGCCAGACCGTATAATGCGTCCACGGTATTACTCATCACTTGCCATACAGCAGAACTGCCAGCTTTGCCAAAGTACGGTTCTTTTTGTTGTATGCTGAAGAACGCTCAATGTGGAAATAATCGCAGATTTCGTAAACGGCTCCTGTCTGACTGCCTTCCTCATTATAAAAGGTTTCCAGCACATATCGTTCATCCTCACTCAGCTGTTCCCATGCAGGCTTGAACCATTCCATGTATTCCACCGCCTGCCTGTAACGCTCCTGCAGGATGTCGATTTCCTCGATGCCCTTTAAGATGCGTTCTTCTCCTGCCTGCGGATTGTGTGTCCTTGGCATTCCATCAAACTGTGGACTGCGGACACCACACATTTTGTCACGAGTGTTTTTAATCTCACTGCTCGTATTGGAAATGATAAACTCCATGCTGCTGTAATCTTTCAGTGCGTCCACTGCCGCAGAACGCTTGTCTAAATACTTCCAAATAATGCTCATATCCTTACCTCCGAAATTTTATAGTCCGCTCGGATTGGCTTGGATTGTCTTAGGTTGACTCTGATTTTCATAGATTGGCTTTTACGGCATCTATCAAGGCGGACTGTGAAGTATCCTTCATTTTCAAAGCCTTTACTATCCGCTCATCAATGGTGCCTTTGGCAATGATGTGTGTAATAACCACAGTTTCAGCCGTCTGCCCCTGCCGCCACAGTCTGGCATTGGTCTGCTGATATAATTCCAACGACCAGGTAATACCGAACCACACCAGGGCAGAACCACCGCTTTGCAGGTTCAGACCATGTCCTGCAGATGCCGGATGAATGACAGCAACAGGGATACTGCCGTTATTCCAGTCGGCAATATCACGGCTTGTCTTGATTTCCCTCACAGCAAAGCGTTTCTTGATACGTTCCAGATCATGCCGGAACCAATATGCCACAAGGATAGGCTTGCCATTTGCAGATTCGATAATATCCTCCAGTGCGTCCAATTTTCGCTGATGAATTTCCAGGATACTCTCATCATCGGAATAAACGGCACCGTTTGCCATCTGTGACAGCTTTCCTGTCAGCGATGCGGCATTGGCGGCTGTGATTTCTCCGTCAGGAAGCTGAAGTATAAGGTCTTTTTTCAGTTCCTCATATTTCATCTTTTCTTCCTCCGATAGTTCCACTTCATACTGGGTGCTGATGAGTTCCGGCATCTTTAGGTGGTCGGTGGATTTCATGGAAATCGTAATATCAGAGATTTTCTCATAAATCTGCTGTTCAGCATCCGGCAGCGGCTTATAACTGTAAATAATCTGACCATTTCGCTTATCCGGGGAGAAGTAGGCATTTCGGTATTGACCGATAAATCTGCCAAGCCTTGCTCCCATATCCAGCAGCTTGAATTCTGCAAATAAATCCATCAAGCCGTTGCTACTTGGTGTGCCTGTCAATCCCACGGCTCTTTTTACTTTTGGTCTTACCTTCATCAGTGCCTTGAATCGCTTGGACTGGTGGTTCTTGAAACTTGACAGTTCATCGACAACAAGCATATCAAAATCAAAGGGAATACCACTTTTCTCAATCAGCCACTGCACGTTTTCTCGGTTTATGATATAAATATCTGCCTGCGCATTCAGTGCTATCAACCTTTCTGCTTCTGTACCGACCGCCACAGAATACTTTAGAATTTTCAAATGCTCCCATTTTTCGATTTCTGCACTCCATGTTACCGATGCCACTCGAAGGGGTGCGATTATCAGCACCTTGTGGATTTCAAAACTGTCAAACAGCAAATCATTGATTGCCGTGAGTGATATAGACGTTTTTCCAAGTCCCATCGACAATAGAACGGCCGCCACAGGATGGCTTTTAATATATTCGACCGCATATCTCTGATATTCATGTGGCTCGTATTTCATCGATTATCCCTCCAATCTGTTCTTCACTGTCCAGGACATACACCATAAATCCCAAACGGTGGAGAAGTCGGTGCCTTGCCAATTGCAGTGGTCTTGGTTTTTCTCCCGGTGCTTTGACTTCCACAAAGGCAAACCTGCCATGCGGTAAAAGCAGTAAACGGTCTGGCATTCCATCGAAACCGGGAGATACAAACTTCGGACAAATCCCTCCATGCTTTTTTACTGCCGTTACAAGTTTCTGTTCTATCTTTTTTTCTCGCATTCCATCGCCTCCTCAATTGGGTCAACCAGTTCAAATGCTGCATAACAAGCGGATAAGGAATCCTTAATCGGTCTTCCTTTATATTGCCATTCCGTTCTGCCATCATAATTACAACTCCAGTATCCATTGCGGTGCTGATTGATGAATACATACTTATCACGGTATTTGATGTAGTACCCGCCAGTCCTTGTTTGTTTCCAATTTCGATTTGGAAAGTTCAGTTTACGCTTGGCTCGGTTTTTCATTTTACGGTCACGCTCTTTTGCCGCCAAGAGGTCACCCTCCATAATGCCTGCACAGATACACCCAACATATACCTTTTCAAAATACTCCCCATGCTGCATCACATGGACATATCGAACTTTCTCACACCCACACAGTTCACAGACAAATGAAGCGTCCTCTTCATCAATTAAATCCACGCAGTACCAGTGTTCCAGAGGTGCGCCCCATTCTTTTAATCGCTTACGGCATCTTGCAATATATTTCTCCATAGATTTCCTCCTAAAATTCACAAGACACAACTGACACAACAGTTTCGGAAAAATCCTATACGTGCGTATGTGCGTATACACGCTTACGCTATTCTCTATAAAAAGATTTCATTTAATATAGAAATTCTTGTGATACTTGTGTCAGTAGTGCTTGGAAGTGCCTGTTTTAAAGGCTTTTTTACGGTTCACAACTTTCTGCCGGAAACACAAGAGGACAGAATCACAACCTCTCGTAAATCCTCTGCCTGCCATAGATGGCAAGCTTTCTGATTTTGTCAGTTCTCTGCCAACCGTCCACTTTGGTCATAAGGGCAGCTATCGCATAGGAGTCGGATGGCTTGAGGTCAGACAGGTTCCTGCAAAAGCACTCGCTCCAGATCTCCGCATTGCTGACCGACTTTCTCTGCACCGTACCCTTTGCCGCAGTATTGTCCGTGAGAAAATTCCTTCTCTCATACAAATCCATGTGATCCCAGTTATCCGGAAGAAGTGTATTTAAGTACTCCTCGACCATGCCCTGGCGCTCATCGCTTTCCATTGCATCAATCTGTTCGCTCAATGCTTCACTGCTTTCCTGCGAATTCAGATACAAAGGCTCGCCCTGCCCATACAGGTACTTTGCCTCCGCCCACATTTGCAGGACTTCTTCTCTGGTAATATCCCACGATTTACGCTTGCTCTGCCCACTTACCTTAATTGGCCAAAAGCGGCGATTGCCTGTAATATCACGGAGAAATCCGGTCTCGGAGTTGGTGGTGCCCACAATAATGCACTGCCTTGGGTGGCTCTCAATCGTTCTGCCGTAGGAAGGACGGTAAATATCATCAGTACGGCTGACAAAGGCTTTCACTACCTCAACATCTGCTTTTTTGAGTCCTGCCAGTTCTCCCAATTCCAAAATCCAGTATCCCTGCAGTTTCTCCGCACCACTCTTATCCTTCATATCTGTCAGATTTAAGCTGTCGGAATAATACTCATTTCCCATCTTTGCGAAAATCGTAGACTTGCCGCAACCCTGCGGACCCACCAATACAACAACCGAATCAAACTTAGTACCCGGCTCGTAAATTCTCGCTACCGCCGCCACAAAGGATTTTCTGGTCGCAGCCTTAACATATCCCGTGTTATTCGCTCCAAGGAAATCAATATACAGATTTTCAAGCCTTACCACTCCATCCCATTTCGGCAGTGCGTCAAGCCAATCACGAAGGGGATTAAAATGCCTGTCCTCGACCACCTTGGTAAAAGCCACATCGTGGTTTCGGCTGGAGAAGGTTTCATAACGAATGTCGATGAGTGCCTTCAGCTGTGCTGTATCCGCATCCCTCCAGAACTTATTGTCACTGGGTCTTGTCCACGGAACTGCTCCTGTAATCTGCACTCTGCCTACCAGTTCATTGAAGGCAATATTTGCAAAATCCGGGTCGTTGTTTAATATCAGCATCAGATTCCACACGCTGTTTTCCAGGCACTTGCTTCTGGGCATATAGCGGAGTTTGGTCTGCCAGTTGGTATCCTCCGAAAAATCGTCTGCTGCCCTTTGCTTCTTTTCCTCCAGGTCCTGCAGCTTGACTTTGTCCAGTGTCATGGCAAACTCGCACATCAGCTTATATGATTTTTTCTCATCGTCCTCACTGAATTTATGAAGGCGGACAAGGTCAAAGGCATTGCACAGTTTACCGCCTGCGGGGTCGGTTGCATGGTGGCTGTAGGAAAATTTATCATCGTAAATCACAACACCCGCAGAACCCTCACCAGGGATAAAATCATATCTGCCGGAGGTATCTGCGGTCGGCTCATATACACCTTGAAGGAACTCATCAATTGCCGTACTGATAGGAAAATAAACACGGTTGAACAGACCGACCACACCTTCTTTTTCAAGCGGGTCTTTCTGCTGTTTTGCATTATGGTCGGCTGCCTTGCTTTCCTTTGATGTGGTAGGGAGCAGAGAACAATCTCTCCAATTAGGATGCTTCGCAAAAATCGTATCCGGGTCAAGCCAGTCACCGTCTATTGTGTCAAAGAGGTATTCTCCGTTGGATGGACAGGTCGGCCAGTACATCAGTTGATGTGGAGAAAATGAACACGGGTCAAGCATACTGATAAAGCCGTTATCCTGGGCATAATATCTTGCAGCCGCATTGAACTCATCTGGGGACATATCACGGCTGACTGGAATAATCATTCTCGCCCTCGGATGCTCCGGGGTATGGCTGTGGGTGGTGTAATAGCAACCCTTGTTGGAAATTTTGCTGCCGATGTTCTGCAAAAACTCCGTTTCAATGCTATCAAGGTCATATACCAACATGGAACGGCACACCACTTTATTTGCCTGCCTGCGGTTATCACGCAAATGTCCGGCAACAAATCCGCCTTTGTCCTTGATATCATCACGCTGACCTTTGGGCAGTTTTGGATATTCCTCTGCCGTTTCCGAAGTATAAATAGGACTGCGCAAGCGGTCACATAATTCATCGAATCGAATCGTTTTATTCGACCAGAATTTTGCCGTCCTGCCGTTTCCATAGGCAATACTCAAATCACGCATTTTCTGTAACCTCCTTCAAATCACTGCCAAAATAGCGCAGTCTGTAATTTTTCCTTTTGGCTCTCCTAATTTCGGCATCCATTCCGGCTGATACGATTTCTCCGAACACCCAAACCTCGCTGCAATGGCTCATCAGCACATTCCCAAAATGAAGCCCCAGCTCACGTGACCTTAAATCGTTATCATTAAGAAACTGTGGAAACAGCAAATGCGGAGCAATGGGGATATACCCCTGCTCCACAGCAAATCGACTGTACTTTCGTGCATTTGCAATGTTCCCGGCAATATCTCCGGAAAACGGGGAGCATACATACACAATCGGTCTGTATGCTCTTGCCACTTTTGTTTCCTTCTCGATGGATGTCAGTGCTTCGTAGGTAGTTGGATCAGGGTAGCCTTCGCTGTTATACCTGCTCACACCCACAAACCGCACCTCCCATCAGCTTTCTGCTGCAGTTATCGCAAAGGACTGCTGTGCCAAACAGGTCAACATCACCATCTGCAAATACCTCTGCAAGGTCGACCTGCACCTCCGAACCGCAGTGCGGACAGCGGCAGAATACATTTTCATCGTTGATTTCAATGGAAACCTCCATCGTATCATTCAGCTGTTCTTTCACATAAAACATCTTATTTGTCCTCCTCTAATTTGGTTTTGTACCATTCAAGATGGCGTTTTCTGTCTTCGTAAGCAGGGAATGCCACGAGCAGACCTACATCAACTTTCTGCAGGATTTCCAGCATTTCAATCTGTTCTTTGGTCAGATACGGTCTGATGCTTTTGCCTTTTTCGATGTTATTGGCAAGTCTGAACTGTTTTGCAGTCATGCCCAGAACAATGCGATTTAACATATCACACTCATTGCTGAAGTGATAAGGCTTCGGCTTATCATGGAGCAGCTTGATATTTTCGGTCAAAAGCGGGAACTCCTGTCTTGCAGATACCAGGTTCTTAATAAAAGCATCCATTTCATTAAATCTGCGAATGTACAGTTCTTTGAACTTCATAGCCTTTTGCCCGGTATATCCCATTGCCAGCATTGTGAAACCGTCACGGGTCATGCAGTAGCACGGCTGCTTTTTATTCTGGTTGTTGGTGTATGAGGACGGCGCAAAATTGCGCTGTCTGAATTCTTCACTTAACCCGGATGTTGGGTCAGTGATTTTGCGGATATCACGCAGCACCTCTTTATGGTTCTTCTCAAAAAACTCCGCTACAAACAGGCTGTCTACTCTTGCGGTGTCATGGGCATCGGCAAAGATGCCGTATTCGTCTTTGGGTATCAATTCTTTCATAAAAATACCGCCTTTCATAAAAGTAGGGTCTTGCCCTCTGATAGTGAAAGGACAAAACCCTGCGTTTTAAGAACCGTATTTTTAATCTTTTTTATAGAAGCTGCATTCGTACCCATCTGCACGGAGAAGCAGACCCGGAATCCAGGTCGGAGTCCTGCCCATCTGCTCACACACGGCATCAAGGGAAACTCCCATACTGCACTCAATAATCAATTCATCATGCACATGACCGCAGATAAAGCAGTGCGACAAGGTTCTCATGGAATGAGCCAAAATATCCCTGCTGATTGCCTGCACGATATTTTCGACAAACTTGGGACCATAACTTTCGATGCGCTCCCATTTCTTCGTACCGCCGACACCTTCATAGGTTACGGACTCACCGCCGAAACGGTTCTCTCCCATGCGAGGTTTCACATAGGAAAGCTGTCTGCCACTTGGCAAAAGGATGAACAGCATACCGCTCTGATAACGGAAACGGATACCGTGTGTTTCTGTCGGTACTCTGTTTTTGACCGTATCTTTTACACAATGGTCAACATCCCACCAGAACCTTACGATATTGGGATTGGCGGCTCTCCAGGAATCTACAAGCGGCTGTAATTCCTCTTCGGAAAGTCCCATATCAAGGGCACCCATCGCCTTCAAAGCACCGACCGAACCGCCGTAGCCAAGAGCCAATTCAGCAATTTTGCCCTTTTGACGGAGATTTCCGTTGACACCATGCTTTTCCACCGGAACACCAAACATGGCGGATGCCGATGCACAATAAATATCCCCGTTATTTGCAAATACCTCTGTTCGCCAGTTTTCCTTTGCAAGGTACGAAAGCACCCTCGCTTCGATTGCCGAGAAGTCCGCCACCACAAATTTCATACCAGGTCTTGGCACAAAGGCAGTACGGATAAGCTGTGACAGTGTGTCCGGGATATCATCGTATAAAAGTTCCATTGCATCATAATTGCCGGACTCCACCAATCCTCGTGCCTGTTCCAAATCCGGCATATGATTTTGAGGTAAATTTTGCAGCTGTATCATTCTGCCTGCCCATCGGCCACTGCGGTTGGCTCCGTAAAACTGAAACATCCCTCTGGCTCTGCCGTCCTCACAGACTGCATTCTGCATCGCCTGATATTTTTTCACGGAGGACTTGGATAACTGTTGCCTTAAGAGCAGAACCTCCACCAGTTCCTTTGGGGCAGTTTTGACCGCCTGTGCCACTTCCTTTTTGCCAAGGCTGTCCATCTCCAAACCGTTATCCAAGAGCCACTGCTTCATCTGTACCACAGAGTTGGGGTTATCGAGGTCGGTCAGTTCCTGCATTTTCTCTGCCAGCTCCGCCTTGGATTTTGCATCAAAAGCGATGGCACTCTCCACCACCGCCATATCAAGAGCAATCCCTCGGTCATTGATTTCCTGGTCAAGGTGGTACTCATCCCACACAAAATCTGGTACAGGGAATTTTTTCAGCCTATCCTGTATGGACATCTCCACTTCTACATCTCTCTTGTTATAGAAAACAAAGGTATTCCATTTCTCCATATCATGCCCCGGCAGATTGCGTGTCCTGCCGCCGTTCACTTTAGTTGGCTTGCAGGGAACACAGAAATACCTTATGAGATCTTTGCCTTCCTTCAGCTTCTGTTCTTCCAATCCCAATACCGTGCCGGCTCCCGCAAGAGATAACGGCAATCCCATGTAAGCTGCCCATATCATGGAGCATTTCCAGGCAGAGGGGTCGAGGTAATCTCCAACTGTATCCTCGTTAATGCTGTAGCTGTGAAAATATGCTGGGTAGTTCCTTTGTAGCCACACCGACAAACAGATTCTCTCGAAAGCCGCATTGAATGCCCACTTGGTCACGGTATCATCAGTCAGTGCTTTGATAATATCAATCGGCACGATATCGCCCTGTGCCAGGTCATAGACCACAACCGCACCACCATTTACGGATACACCAAACAGCAGGATTTCAAAATTAGGAGACTGGGCATATTTATAGACCCCGCACTTCTGCAAATCCACATCAGAAAAGGTCTCCAAGTCCAAGGACAATGTTTGTATTTTCTCCATATTGTCACTCCTTCATATAAGCAAGGCGGCGAAGAATATACCTCCGCCGCCCGCTGTCATTTACTCTGCCTTATCAGCAGACTCTTCATTTTTCTTACGCTTTTTCTCCTTGTGCTTGTCAATGGCACACTTGATGAGAAATCCCACATTTGCAATGAGAGTACCCATCACGGCACCGAAACACACGGAAAGCATCATACTCTGAACTGTTGTCATAATAAGCCACCCTCCTTATGCGAGAAAATCTTCATCTGCATCGGTAGCAAAATCGTCTTCGGCACGGCTCTTTCCGCCAAGAGGCTCTCCGTCCTTAATCTTCTGAAGATTATTCAAACCGCAGGCAATACCCTTATTACCATTGGAGTTGAAGGCATAGAAGTTGATAGATGCACGGCCATATACACCGCTGTACACCTCACTGCGGTCAAGAATCGGCTGACGGTCTGCATCAACAATACCGGGAGCAGTTGCAGAGTTGGCATTAACGAAGTAACAGCCTGCATACGCTGCATCGTCGGGTCTTTCCAAATCTCCGTCACGAAGAGGAGTCTTGAGAATAGACAGAGCAGGTACACTCTTGCCATTGCCTTTCAGCTTGGATTCACCCTCTTCATAAGCAGACTGGATGGCCGCCTTAATCTTGTTTACCGTTGCGATATCAGACTTTGGAATGATAAGGCTCACACTGTACTTCGGTGCGCCGTCGTTAATAGATTTCGGATTCCACACATTTGCGTAAGACCAACGGGTATTGACTCCTGTGATTACCTTGGTAGGGTTTGTGTAATTCTTTGACATATTAGTTGTCCTCCTTAAAATCGTTAGCTGCTGTATTCATTGCCGGACGCTTGTCCGACATAGGTACTAAAGTTGGCTTGCCTTGCGGCTTCTCTATCAGACCTCCGAGCAGTTCTTCAAATTTTGTCTTGCCGAGCAGTTCTTCAAATTTTGTCTTGCCGAGCAGTTTGGTCATTGCGGTAATACCCAGAACCTTATGTTCAAACGGGTCATAGCCTGCATCCTTGACTGTATCCGCCACGGCTGTTTCATTTACATACTTTCTGTTGGAGCGTCCTTCGACAATCTTCCAGTCTTTCCACTGCTTGCCGCTGACCGCCTGCTGCAATGCATATTCCTTCACATCGCCCGCCCAGGATACCAGCGCGTCTGCTTTTGCTAAAATGGCCTCTATCTCATCATCTTCAAGTGTGGAAGGCATTTCAAAATCATAACGTGCAAGTTCCAGGTTGTATTCGGCTCTCTTGCGGCACTTGGCTTTAACCTTACAGAACTGGCAGTGGTCTCCGGCTTTGTATTCTCCTTCGCCCTTGGCCGCAAGCTGTGCGGTCGGAGCAAGCACCTCATCTGCCCATTTCAGAAGTTCTTCCTTGGAAATGGTGTATGTGCTGACACTGTCACGTCTTGGCTGGAAAATGGTCATAGTCACCGAGTCGATATCGTAAATGCTGTCGAAAAGCTGTAAGGCTCCCAGTGCGTAACACATCATCTGCGGGTTCTTTTCTGCTTCCACCAAGATACCGACACCGTATTTAAAATCGATAACTGTGAGGGTTTCATCTGCCACAATTACACAGTCCCCGGTGCCAAACCCCTGCGGTACCCACTTGGAAAAATCCAGGCGCTGTTCAATCAGAACGATTGGATCTTTGCACTTTTGCTTTGCCGCTCTAAGCTGCTCCATCACATACTGAGCATACATATCGGAACAGTCTGCCATCTCTTCATCAAAGAACGTTAAATTCTCTGTAGGGTCTTTCGACTGCTGCCCCAGTGCTGTTTTCAGCTTATGTTCGCAAAGGCTGTGGGCATCCGTACCCTGCATGGCGAACTCACTCGGTGCATCTCCGGCAGTGGAACAGAGGAGAGCCGAAGGCGGACATTCCAACCACCTGTGACTGGAAGATGCTGATAATACTGCGTGTTTATCTGGCATTGCCAAGCACCTCCACTTCAGCAAGCAGTGCTTTATATTCTGCCGGGTTGACCTCCGACAGTTTTTCCACACCGTGCTTATTCAGGATTGCTTTGACCTCTTCCGTAAAACCGCTGCGGGATTTGTCCGCACACACGGCGCGTACATCTTCCAATGTGAGTGTCTTTTCCTCCGACACTTCCGACTTCGACTCTTCAGCAGCCTTCTTCTTAGCAGCACTCTTTTTTGCAGGCTGCTTTTCTTCTTCCGCCGAACCGCTGAATAAATCAGCCAAACCTTCCGAAAGACCGACAAGCGTTTCTCCGCATTTGCGAAGTTCCTCAACGAGCATGGACAATTCGTTCATTTTTCCCATTCAGGCTTCCTCCTTCCATATTCAGTTTTTCTCTGCCGCTGACTGCTGTAATACGGTCAGCGATTCTTTTTGACACGACACTGATTGCGATAAGCACATCAGATAACTCACGGTCGAGCTCCTGACTGCTGCGGCCGTTCGTGCCTGTTCTGCATCTGGTTGTCATTGTTTGACACCGTCCTTTCCGAGGTGCTTTGTTTGCCCCTCTGAGAGTGAAAGGACATACACGGCAGTTTTAAGAACCACTATTTTTGAAAAAATATAGAAACCTGCTCCGCCGGATATTGCTGCGGCAGAGCAGGCAGGGAATTATCCCTTATCTAAAGTCTTTCAGTCTGGTATTAAGTTTAAGTAGCACCTTGTGTTTACGCTTATTGACACCCTTCTGGCTCATACCGATGGCCTGTCCGATTTCGGCTTCACTATGGTTTTTGCTGTACATTTCCATAATGGTGCGGTCGATTTCTTCCAGTTCATCCAGTGCCTTGTGAAGCTCATCAATCAGCATTTTCTTCATAACATCCGCTTCAAGGTCGGAGTCGGTATCAGCGACTTCGTACTCGTTTTCCTCGTAAAGTTTGTCCAGGGAAACTGCAGGCTCCTGTCTCTGCTGACGCTTGTCCTCACGCCAAAGAGGGCGCATATATTCGTAATACTGCTCCTCGGTTACAGGAATCATGATGACACGTGCCTTGCGGTTTCCGATTTTCGTCCATACCACATCCGCAGGGTTAATACCGAAATCCTTGATGGTTTCTGCGGTTACTTCCATAGGGATGTAATACTGCTTCTCATTGTTTGTCTGTAGATTTTCAAATTTGTCCATCGTGTAGACCCTCCTTCGGTCTGAAAACCGAAATGAGGATCCACACTGAACTTCCCATAATAATTGGCCATAAGAATGAAATCCTCATTTCTTAACTGGCCAACCGTCCCAGTGGGTTGACTGATATTTACTTGTGTCCGTTTCGCCGCTCTGGGCATCACTGATCAGGCGATGAACATTGAAACGGGGATGTCAAAAACACCTCTGCTGTATATAAGGTTGGGTTGTTCTTCACTGTCTTTAAGTATAAGGATTTCAGCATAGTAAGTAAATTTCTGACATAATCACTTATTTTCTTTGTATTTCATCACTATGCCAACTTGAAATAAACAATAATAAGTGCTATAATTACATTATCACTTATGTAATCACTTACTTTTTGACATAAAAAAAGCCCCCTCTACGAGGGGCAAGTAAATATGGAGTAGCTTTTTATGACTGAGTTAGACAATTTTTTCAATATTAGCAACGATTATTTTTCTTTGAGTTGCAAAAAATGTACATTTAGAATAGAAGAAGTCTTAAAGACGGACGGGCAGGCACATAAAATATTAACAGTCTATCCCGTGAATGATGAAATTATAAATTATGCCTTTAGCGGAAGCCGAGGTTTATGTTTAACGACTCCACACGGTTCACTTCAAAATAAAAATGTTCTCGGTTCTCTGATATCACTTCCGGCAACCAATGTAAAAAAGGTGCTTGGTTTTTTTGAGGAACATGGCTATCTACTTCCTATTTCGCCTGAAGGAACGGAAATTGATGTAACAGCACTTGTAGAAGTCCTGAACCGAATCAAAGCCACAGTTCTCCTTATGACTGCATTGGAAAAACCTTCTCTCGATTATGAGCAGATTCTACATTTAACTTTGTATTTGCTTCTTGGAACACAAGTCACGCTTAATGGCACTGCACGAATTACTTATTCAACCTATCGGCATCCATTTCATGATAACATCAGAAATCAAGCCGCTATCGATTCACTACAGCAATCCTCTGAAACAGAAGCTATTACCGTAAAAGACATGATTTATGCTCCTTCATATGAATTGAATGCTGATGAATATGATGATATTTCAAACGGAGAAACATTTACATACGATTATCCTGGAATTAATGATACGCTGTATCGCCAGGTTACCATTGCTTACAAGAGTAACAATATTCAGTCCAGGAATCTCCGACTAATGGTTGAATTTCTGTTTCACTATATGCATTCTGTTGGTGTAATAAAAGCTGTAACTTTCGAGGGTGGCATTGAATACTATGGTAGTCCAGATTTCAGCAAATTTAACAGTCAATTAAAAGAGGCTGCTGTTCTTATCGCACGACTCGTTTTAAGTGGAGAAATAAATCATAATACCAGAAGTATAAAACCTTTCTACAGTCCCAATTCACTGGAACCGTCATGGAAGGCACCATCATTGCTTTCTGCTTTATATTTTTCTATTTTCTACATGAAACCCGGCTCTGAAATATATAGAAAGTGTGCCAATCCTTCTTGCCATAAATATTTCTTAGTAAAGACATCCAATAGTAGAAAGAAATATTGTTGCAGTAACTGTAGAAACGCAAATAATCAACGTTCCCACCGCATCAAAGTTCAAAAGAGCAAATAAAAAATCCGCAAACAGCATAATCACTGTTTGCGGATTTTTTATTCAGCCTTTTCTTATAGAACCGTATCTGCATTTTCCTGCAGGGCTTCCTCGATGAGCTTCGCCATCTTAATAATTTTACTCTTGTGCGAACCGTAGTAATTATTCATCAAGAAACGAATATCAACTACAATTCCTTGCACTCGTTCATAATTATGATTGCCATATTTCCAGTCACTATCAGCCTCACCAATATTGGCGAAATACTCATTGATATGAAATGGATTATCCTGCTTGTTATACGGCATAAGGAATGCGTTATACACAGGAACATCATCACCATATACATCCTTAAATTTCTTATGATTATATATGTACTCACCATATGTAATCTGCTTGTTGATAGATGAGGATTCCGGCAAATGCGAAGGGATGCCAGTTACACCGTATCTATAATATTTCGCATCAATAACATAGATTTTTCCATTACAAAGCATTATGGTGTCCGGCTCTAACGCATAATTTCTTCGTTGGTCACCATACTTTAGTTTCCAAGAGGTTCGTGGGAAATAATCATTCTTTTCTTTTATGCCAAACACTGCATCTATCAGTTTTTCCCACACATATTCAAATCTATCTGTTCCAAAATAGTATTGTTTATCGTCACTTTTCTCATCCAAATATTCCAGCATAGAAATCATTGCTTCAAATAGCAGAATATCCTTTTCAAGATGCGTGACTGCCAATTTTTTCTTCAGTACACTGAGGAAAAGCGGAATGTTTCGTTCAATATGTGGATCTGGTGGGACATCTGGCATAAACAACCAACCCATCTGAACAAAACTTTCATGCACACAGTATTTGTGAATCATAGTTATCAAATTTTTCTCATTAGGAGTTGACCCTTTTACTGTATATTTATCAAAAAACGGAGTTCCATCTTCTTGAAAAAAGCTAACATTTCTACGCAAAGAAGCTGCAAAGTCGATTTTTCCTCTGTCACTCGTCTTTCGAATCGGGTCCTTTTCTGTGTAATATGAACGCTGTTCCAAATAGTATCGGATAATATTCATATATGCATTGATTGGAAAATTCACAGACTGTGGTGCTTCGAATTTCTGCATAGTCAATACCTTGTCTTTTGAATCCGTAAACTCAGCTAATACAGAAATCAATTTGAGAATATCATCCCTAATATCTTCTTCATTGTCTGGCAGGCGATACCCCATTGGAAAATAGACCATTGCCTGATTAGCATCAGCCTTAATCCCGACAAACCTATCACCATCACCGTTTTTATTCACATGGCATTTAACTTTTAAGTTTAAGCCTAAATCCAATGTTGCTCACCTCGCTTTAAGATTCCTGTGAGCCTTCGCTGTCATCATCGGAAACCTCGTTTGATTCTGCTGTTACTCCATCCAAAATCATTTTACGAAGGTTCTCATTGAATACACGAAAGCGCTCATTTTTAGGCTTGGCAGGATTCATAAAGCCTTCAATAACTTTTTCAAGGCTACCAAACTGTCTTGTGTTAAATGTGTCTTGATGGGAAAATTTGAAAGCATCATCCCATAAATATTTTAATACTTTTTCTGCAAATCTGCTGTTGCTATGCTCCACTTGGATTTTCTCTTTTTCGCTCATCACGTCTGTGATTGGCTTCATCTCCAAATCCGAAGCCGAGATAAAATATGCTCCCAGTCGCTTATCTTCAGAAGATGTGATGTTATTTCTACGCAAGATTTCCTCATTAATTGCTTCACAGAACTGTCTCCAGGAAATATCAGTATCCAAAATCTTCTTGTCTGCGAACTTATGGTTATTAAATGAATTCGGAATCATTCTCATAATCCATCTTCTCTGAAATGCTGTGTCTAATGTAAAAACATTTTGGTCAGATGTATTCATTGTACCCAAAATAGACATATTGGCAGGAATTCTGACCTTATGTTCTTCATCACCATAAACAATACGAGCAATATTTGCATTGCTTATTCCATATTCACTTGTTCCTTTTTTGTATAAAAGCTTTCCTAATTTATCAAATTCATCTTCGTCTTTTCTGTCCAAAAGCTGGAAAATCTCTCCGAATATTGCAGGGGCGTTTCCTCTGTTTATTTCTTCAATAATCAAGTAATATGACTTATCGGGATTCGAATATGCACGTTTCAACAGCTTTGTGAAAGGACCAGGCATGAATTCATATCTAACCTTATCCTCTCCTTTGACCACAGGTAAAATCTGACCTACAAAATCAGAGTACATATAATCTGGATGGAATACCAAACGTTCCATGCAATCCTCATTGTCACAGTATTCATGTTCTATCGTCCAGCTTTTTCCGGCACCCGGCACACCGTACAGTAATACATTGCAGCCTTCCGAAAGACGTCCTTCTTCATTGATAGCCCTTTGACCGAGTGTAGCAACATTAACCACTGTATTGGTTGGCTTCTTATAAAACTGATTATTGAGACTCTGTAAGCCACCATCTCCATCAATTCCTCGGTTAGGAATAATTCCAAAACAATCGTACTCAAAAGCATGGCTTTTCTTAAGCAAAATGAAATATGAACCTGCATGGAGCATTTTTCTAAAAGAAATGAAATCCTCTCCGTCAAAATTTATTAATGAAACTTGAATCTGATCAGCTTGGGCTTTTCTTCTGCTTCGAACCACAGAAGTTAACGTATGCTTAACACCATTGTTGAAACTAATGCTTGTTTGTACAGCACCCTCAACTAAGTAACTCACATTTGTCTCATATAGATTAACAGGTATCTGCGTAATAAAATACTTCTTTAAATCATTATCTGATTCGTTCTCATTAAAATATCCGTCAGAACGCAAATATGGAAAAATATCCATTTGTACTCCGGTAATGGCAATATGCGTTTGATTAGTTGTTCTGCCATCATCCAGCGTGTTCGATGCTTCCAGCCTTTTTACTATTATACCATCATAGTTCTCCTCAGTGACATTTGTACCCGCAAACATCAATGCATCCGCTACTATGGAAAATGCTTCTCCGAATGTCATTTTAATCACCTCATAAATATTTCTTAATAATTTCAGCTATTGCCCTACCTAATAAAGGTGGAACAGAATTGCCTATCTGCATATAAGTTTTCGTATAGGCTCCTCTAAAAAAGTAATCATCCGGGTACGACTGTACTCGTGCTGCTTCTCTTGGAGTTAGACCTCTTGCCTGTGTCGGATGGATATACATATTGCAATCAAATTTCATGTGGGCAGTTATCGTTTTGCAAACCTTATCTTCTTCCAACTTAAAGTATTTATCTTTAAAGATATCATTTCTTCTGGAATAAGGCATTATATCCGCTATTTTAGGGTCATCCGAACGGTCACCTTGATTCAACCTGCTATATATTTCTATATCTCTATCATTATTAAAACGAGCCTTATGGTTATACACAACAGGAATCTTTCTGCCTTGGTTAATGAAGTCGATGTATGCATTTGTTTCTTGGCAACCATTTTTTTCAATTTTGCAACCCGACGTTTTGGAGTCAAGCTCTGTAGAATTTCTCTTTCTTGAAGCCTGCAACGGTCGAAGTGCCAGAAGTGCATCTGCCAATGTTACATTAGGAATTGTATGAGACAAAGACTCGATTTCTTCAAATAATGTATTGTTATCAATCCCCAATCTATTTCCTATAAAAATCAAACGCTCACGGTTTTGCGGAACGCCATAATCTTTAGCGTTAAGGATTCTGCAGGTTACGTCATACCCAATAGTCTTAAAATCTTCCATAACTTGTGAGGATACAGACTTCATTCCCTTAACATTTTCCATAACAAAAAATTTAGGTTTGACAATAGATACAACTTTGACATAACTCTTATATAACTTGTTTCTTGGGTCATCAATCAACCTTTGTCTATTTGCCATACTAAATCCTTGGCAAGGTGGTCCTCCTACAACTACATCGATATTTTTAAATCTCATAAGGTTTTCCAGATTGCTGATAACATCATTAATATCTCCGAGAACTATATTTTCTCTCGGAGTATCTGGATGGTTATGTGCATAGGTTTCCACGCAACATGGTTCAATATCATTTGCAAGACTTGTAATAAAGCCCTTCTGAGTAAAACCTAAAGATAAACCGCCCGAACCACAGAACAAGTCCATCATTACAGGAGCAGTTGTATCATAATTTTCGATACGCTCGGATATATATCTGTTGCAATACTTTGATATGACACAATTGCTACAATTATGGTTTTCACAGCAGTCATTATACAATGCCGTGAAAAATCTAACTAACCTTGTGGACTTCTTTGCTGCTTTCTTCACCTCAAGTCCACGTCCATCCAAGTACTCATTTCCAATAAACATCGCAATACAATCTGCAACGCTCTCCGATTTACCTTTATCGGATTCCTTGCTTTTATCGTAAACAGCTTCTAATATAGCTGTTATTTCACTTTTATCGTCACTGTAACTATTCATTGTTCCATTCTCCTAATCGTACTAATTCCTCATGTACTGCAGTTGCAACTGCCTGCGAAACATTCACAGTTACTGCGTTACCAAACTGTTTGTAAGCCTGCGAGTCAGATACTGGAATTACAAAATCATCGTTAAAACCCTGCAATCTTGCACACTCACGCGGTGTAAGCCTTCTAACTCTACCATTTTGAGTCACATAATTATCTTGGCAAGCTCTATGCATCTTTGCCATTGTTGCACACAGTGGTCTTGCAATCGCTAAATCTATCTCTGATTTTGCCTTGTATCCACCAGTTCCATCGGACAAGATAGTTGGCAATATTTTATCGGACAGAAAATATTTATCATTTACTCCATGTTCCAATAAGTCTTGCATAGACAATTCTAATCTTTGCTGTTGTGGAAAAATAAAATCCGCTTCTTCATTTGCAAAACACACAATATAAGTTCTATTTCGTGTTTGAGGAATTCCATAGTCAGCCGTATTAAGAATGTTATAGAATACCTTATAGCCTAAGTCATTCTCCAAGATATTAAGAATCGTTTCAAATGTTTTTCCTTTGTTGTGCGTTTTTAGTGAACGAACATTCTCCAAAACAACAACTCGTGGTTTCTGATTGATGTCAATTCTATGCTTAATTATTTCTGCAATTCTAAAAAACAAGGTTCCTCGCGCATCCTCAAAACCTCTTTTTTCTCCCATCATGCTAAATGGTTGACACGGAAATCCTCCAATTAAAACATCGAAATCGGGAAGTTCCTCTATATTTATTTTATTGATATCTCCCAATACAACATGGTCACCAAAATTTGCTCTATATGTTTCAACAGCATACTTATCAAAATCGTTTGCCCAGACGATGTTATATCCCGCATTAACAAATCCTTGGTCTAATCCTCCACAACCGCAAAATAAGGACAATACTCTCATGATGTGCGTGTTACTCCTTTCGCTCTTTTATGTATTCCCTTATCCACAAACCAATTTCAATTGAAGCTTTTTTTCCTTCGCTGCGGAGAAGTTTCATGAATTCATCTTTTATTTCTGGTTCTATTGCAATTTCAATTTTTGCCGTTTTCATTCTCCCGGTTGGTCTCCCGGATATTTTATTACTCATATGCTATCCTCGCATTCTTTTAATCCGTACAAAATATGGTTTTTATCAGGGTATAATCATTATATCATGTAGCTGTGAACATTTCAATAACTCGGCTCGAAATTTCTGTGATATACGCATCTTTTTGGTGTAGATACACAAATCAAAAGAGTCGACATCGCTCTCAATTAGTAATTATTCTTCTATCCCACCCTTTGGTGTGTACCTCGGAATCTCATATCCATCCACACTGCCATCCAGCCACAGCACCTCAATGCCCCTATCCGGCTTGACCAGAACCCTGTCAATCACAAATGAAAGGTCATCTGCATCGGAAAACATCTCCCAGGCACTTAGGCTTTCAAAATTCTTCATATAGCGTTCAATGGCTACCAGTCTATCAGTTCTGACCACGTCTGCTGCGAATTCCACTATTGCTGTCCGTATGTCCTTTGCCACAATCTTTTTTCTTGCCACATCGTGCAGGACATAAAACAGCAGCTTGTCATAGATATTCGTGGTCTTGCATTTCACGGCCGAATAGCGGTTACGGCACTGCCATACTGAATTAGTGTAGGAAGTGGAATGCCACGGTCTGGGACCAAATGTTGCACCGCACTTGGCGCATATAATTTTACTGCTAAAGAAACTCACACCGCTGTATCTGTGTTTATTCTCCCGTTTCCTGCTTGTAAAGTTTTCCTGCACAAAATCAAAAAGCCACGGGTCGATAATCGGCTCGTGGTTGTTTGAAACATAATATTGTGGCAGTTCGCCTTCATTTTTCTTGACCTTCTTCGTTAGAAAATCCACCGTAAATTCCTTCTGTAAAAGCATATCGCCTTTGTATTTCTCATTTGAAAGCATCCTGCGAACAGTTGCTGCACTCCACACTTCACAGCCACCGGGAGAAGGTATTCCTGCCGCTGTTAAGGCAATTGCAATTGTGTGCGGTGTTAATCCCTGGAGGAACATTTGAAATATCTTGCTCACGATAACTGCTTCTTCACGATTGACAACTATCTCAAATTTCTCTTTTCCCTTATCCAAACCGAGAACTCTCGAGTAGGCAAAGCTGCCTTTGCCCTGGGCATATCGTTTTCTGACTGCCCACAGTATGTTCTCCGACATGGAGCGTGATTCTTCCTGTGCCAGTGAGGACATAAGTGTTATGATGAATTCGCCCTTGGAGTCCATAGTCCAGACCTGCTCCTTCTCAAAATACACTCCTATGCCTTTACTCTTTAACTCGCGGATTGCTGTCAGCGTATCTACTGTATTCCTGCCAAAGCGTGATATGGACTTGGTCAGCACCATATCAATCTTACCCGCCATACAATCACTCATCAGTTGTTTGAACTGCTCTCGTCTTTTGGTGCTGCAACCGCTGATGCCTTCGTCTGCATAAACACCTACGAACTGCCATCCGGCATGGCTCTTGATGTAATCTGTGTAATATTCCTTCTGTGCCACAATACTGGTCTGCTGTTCTTCCTTGTCCGTAGAAACACGGGCATAGGCAGCAACTCTCTGGATGAGTTTATCCGTTCTTTTAACAGCCGTAAGCTGTGGCAGGTTCTCTACCTTCTTAACAATCTTATCGTTCACCAACCGTCACCCCATCTCCGATTTCTTTTCTGACCTCAACCGACTGAAACGGTGGGTGGTAGTAATCCAGTAATTTATCCAAGACCTTCTGCATTTGTTTTTCTGTAAGTAAGCCATCGTGGTAAAGACAGCCAAGCAGCATCTTTGCCAGACGGTAATCAACTTCATTTTCAAGCATCGAAAAGACCTCCTATTCCGAGTTTGTAACATACATCACTCTGAAAGGTAAAAAAGTCAAGGGGTATGTGCAAAGACTGGTAGGTCTACACAAATTACAATCGTTACAACATTAAACCTTGCAACGATACCACTTTGCTATCGTTAATACCGTATGCAAAAAATGCCTGTTTTCACTGCTACCGATGCTGGCATTTTCCTGTTTCCAGGCAAAAAAATAAGACCCTCTCTTACGGGTCATTCTTAAAAATCCTTATTCTATGGGGTTTTCACGCTTGCACCCAATGGTTATCTTGTATCAATCACGCTACTGCTTTCTCATAACCTTCTAACGATAGCACACCCATCAAACCCCCGTGGTTACTGGTTTTTTCGCTTAGTGGGTGCATTTTCTTCTGTCCTTGTATTGCGTATTTGACACATTTTTTCAGGCTGTTTTTCCGTCTTTTTATGTGCTTCTAAAATTATGCACACCCTTTGTTACATTGTATTAAATACGGTCGGGTTTTCTCACATACTGTGGCATCATGATCCGTACATTTATCTATGCCTATAACCTTTGCAAGAATGCGTGATACTTCTGCCGGGGTATAGAACTGCCCCTTACTTTTACCGCTTTCGGTGGCAAAGTTTCTCATAAGGTATTCATAAGCATCGCCAATGATATCGTCACCGTCAGCTTTATTATTTGAGAAATCCAATTCAGGACGCTGAAAAATGGCTATAAGCTTTGTGAGCTTATCGACCATTTCCTGTCCTTTACCGATTTTTGCTTCATCATTGAAATGTGCGATGTCAATTACACCTTTTAGACTGTCATTTACTTCAGCAAGGCGAGCGATGATTTTATCTATACCTTCGCCAATATTCTTCTTGTTCTTGAGTGCAATAAAGTCATCAAAAGAACAGCCTATTCTTTTTTCGGGATCAGGATTGGGATCATGTTCTTTATCGAAAACGGTCAAATCTCCGTATTTATGTCCCTTATACTTATCCGTTACATACTTCATAAACAAAAGGGTTAGTATGTAATCCTTATACTGTGATGCATCCATTCCTCCGCGCAGTGCATCACAACTTGCCCATAGTGAACTATATAATTCCGTTTTCTTAACCGCCATAATACGAATCTCCTTACAATTAAGTTGCTATATTTCCTACTCAATAGCACTTTTGCCGCTTTTTACCCATGCATCAAGCTCCGAGCGTTTGAATTTCCACTGCTTACCGATTTTGTGGGCAGGGATATCTTTATTATTGCGAATCCAACTTCGGATAGTAACAGGCTTGATTCCTAAGTGTTCAGCTGCCTCTTCAAGGCTTATCCATTTTTCATTAACAGCGCTATTTCCCATTTTATCACCTCTTGTAGTAGATGAAATATATAACAATCCATTATGATTATACTATATCGGTTTGAAAATTACAAGAGGTTTAGTGTTATTTCGTGATATTTATACTAAGTTTATGTATATGCATTGTGCATTTTTCTTGTCGTATAGAACGAGGCTCTCAGAATCACTCTGAAAGCCTCGTTTCGTATTTATAGATATCAGAACGGATGCTGTATCTGACAGCCGCAGTGAGCCATTTTCGTTCGCCTGAGAGCATACCACCTGCACTATCAGAAAATTTGCTCCGAATTAACGTCCACCTTAACAGCAAACTTATTCTGAAAGTGCAGTTCCTCCACGATGAGAACAGCGGTGTTATCGGGAGTGTTCCTGAGTGAACCAACAAAGGTAATCGTACCGCCTTTGGAATAGAGAAAACTCACAGCACTTGCATTATCATCAAAAGCGAGGCAGGTGAAAGTATCGCTCTCGACATCCTCAACGCCTTTCTGCTTAGGCTGCTCAACGGCGATACTGAATTTACAGTATTTAGGGTCATCTTTGGTAGTAACAGCAGGCTCGCTTAGAAGCCTGCATGACATCATGATCTTATTCAACATAGTCTGCTCCTTTCAATCTTCGTCCGAACACTCGTTAAGCCCGTGTATAAGCTGAATGTATACGCACTCTGCTCGGTCGTGCTCCTCGCCGTCCGTGGACATCATTATTTCAAGGAAATATGCCTTAGCCTGTTCATAGTCCGTCCAGACTTCACGCTTGCCATTGCATACGGTAGTGACCTTGTTTGTTCTCGGCATTGCCAATTCTGGTGTTTTCAACATAGCTGTGTACCTCCATAATTTTTATCGTGAATCCATTATATCCGATAAAACTACCGGAGTCCAGCATATTAGAATGATTGTAATAATTCTTGTGAAAGGCGCAGCAAAAGTATGTTTTTCCCCAGTGCATTGCGCTGTGATGCTAATTGACTTTTTCGAGTATGTGTGCTATGATATTTGAAAAGAATTCTAGTAAATGCTAAATCAGCAGACATTTATGTATTGATTAGAAAGAATTATCGGAGGTTTTTATATGAGCAACACCGTTGATGTATATTTTTTATTTAAAATCATGCCAATTGAGTATATTGATAATTTTGCTAAAGGAAATTTCTATTTTTCGTGTTGTGGAAACTGGGTAGATATTGCTAAAAAAGGATTTGGAAAAGGACAAGGAGATAAATATGAAGGTGTATTTGCCAAATATAAAAGGAAGAACAGTAGAAAGCCAGTGAAGTATTATAAGACACTTTTTAAAAAAGATTTAAAAATCGAACAAGAAGGAGATTATGTATTATTAAGAAGAATATCTTCCTTATATATTCCAGCAATTTGTTTTTATAGTTTGGATAATAATACATCAATAGAGTTTTTCCCTGAAAAAGAAAAGGCTCGAATCGAGGAAATCATAAACAATTGTGGAGATGCAGAAGAAATAACTGTTGATAAATTCCCGCTTGGAATATCTGATAAATATTTGTCGGAGTTTTCTATCGACTCAGACAAAATAGATGCTGTAACGATACAGCCTCGAAAAGTATTGAACGAATTTAAAAATAAAGGATTATTCTATCAAAAAGTTACTTATATTGATATGGATACCGAATTCGACATATTTAAAGATAAGCTATATGAAAAATACGGTTTTAACTTTAATGATGCTATTGATAAACATATTGAGATATTTTTCAAGGATAAAGCAAATTATTCACATCAATGTGAATTAAGAGCGATTATTCTTGATGAACGATTAAAAAGTATAAAACGAGGAAAAACAATACATCTCGATAATCTTTCAAGTATCAGCGTAAGTGGAAAAGACGGAGCACCAGTCAATGCAACCGGTAAAGATTTCATATGCTATACCAAAAACGCAAGAGATTTATTTGGCAAAGTAGTTCTGAAAAAGCTGAATTAAACCATCCTAATATTGAAAAGATATTATTTGGATATTGTTCTTTTTAGCTTTGTTTATAAAGATTCTTTCTCCTCCCACTCCTCGATGTTTCTGCTGATGTTTTTATTATAAACCCGTGCGGAAGTCACGTCAATCCACGCTCCGTAGAGTGGATTATTCGATGCATTTTTTCTGCTTAGATTCGGGGGATTGGGGGCATCCCTCAGCAAGCATTGTATGTCGTTTCTCACGAAACTTGTGGGAACGATATACCGTGCTTGCTGAGGTTGAATTTTGTCCCTTGGGGGCATCTCTGTTTCCGAGCCATCAGGCTCGGTATTTTTGCTCACTTGTGGTTCAAGGGATAGCATCAGTTCTTGTAAAAATCTCGGTCGGGGTCATAGGAGCAGAGCTCCTGTCAAGCTATGTATCGGAGCATTCAAATCTGAAAATTTGTAATGCGGAGATACCGAGCTTGCTGGGATTGATTATGCCCCCTTGGTACTTCTCTGTATCCGAGTCATCAGGCTCGGTGTTTTTGCTCACTTGTGGTCAATAATTTTGTATCAGATCTTCATCTATTATCGTTCGGGGCATAGGGGTAGAACCCCTGTCAAGCTATGTATCCAGCATTCAAATTTGAAATTTGTAATGCAGGGATGCCGTGCTTGCTGGATTTGACTTCAATCGAAATTGATAGCCGTATAGAAATTAGCGCTTGGATGACATTTAATAAATAATGTGTAGTTTAGATATTGCAAATAATAAGACAAAATGCTATAATATGTACATAGGTATATGGTTTTATTTGGAGGTATAACGGAAATGATAGATACACTCACGGCGTATAAATGCTCATTTAGATTTTTGCAGCGTAATAATCCATTAATAGGCGAACAGAGAAATGCCATAAAAGATGATAAAAAACCAGATTATTCCTTCTTGGAATTTTTGAATGACTACACAGAGTATACTAAGGATATTGCTGTGGGCGAAAGTTCTCATAGAGCAATTTCTTTATCTCAAGATAATATAGATTATTCAGAGCAAAACGATATTTGTAAATGGCATATAATTATGAGTGCTGGAAAACAAGGACAGCCTGTTACAGTTGTTAAAATACATACAAAGAAAAGATATAATTATGGATCGGATACGGCGGCTTTATATAACCATCATGTGTTTTTTTATCAAAAATCTGATTCAATTATTGCTATCTTCCATAGACAGAATGGATCGGGATGTAAGAGCGTTTTCCTTGAAACCGCAAATAAAGCAATCAAATCTCGAGGTATTAAACTTGAGATGGAATTAATTATGCCTATGAGCAATTCAGTTATCGATGCCACTCCAACAAAGATTACTCTTCAGTATAAAAAAGATGTAATCTCATCAGATGTTGCTGATAATATAGGTAAACATAAGAAAAGCTATCTGGTGCGTGAATTAGGATTGAATTTAAGTGTTAATGAAAATAATAGTATCATGCGGATTTTTAGAGATTTTCAATTACGCAGAATTCCTTCAAATGAAGCTTTTGCATTAATAAAGGCAGAAATTAATGATTCAAAAGAATACAATGACGCTGAAGTTAATGTTAAAATAGGAAATAGGCGAAGGAAAATTAAATGGAATGAATTTGAATCTATGATGGGCACTTATGATATTTCAGAAAAACTATATAATGCATATAGTAAATCGAAAGATTTTGTTCGTGAATTATACATATCAGTTGATGAATATTATAATATGATTACAGATTCAGAGGTGATTTAATATGCTTGAAAAAATAGCAAGTATATCTGTTATTGTTATTTTAATATGTATGCTATTCTTAAATCCCAAAGTCAATATAATAAAAATCCTCATAAAACAGCTTTCGGTTTTTAAAAATGCTAAAAATGAAAAGATATCAGTATGGGATTTAGTCTGCTTTATAGTTGCCCCAATAGTATTAGCTATACTACTTGTTTTTATATTGGGATATGATATATCCAATAGTGTCGCCAGTGTTTTGACTACCGTGTATGCCTTTGTTTTTACAGTGCTATTCGGGTTTGCAGCTGTTCTTGTAGGAAAGATTGATAGTAAAAATGAGCTTGAAAAGCAAGTAACTGAGGAGACTTTTGTTTCAGTGCTAACTTCAAATATTCTATCATTGATTAATGCAATAGCATCTATAATCTTACTAAATATTAATGAAGACTCAGAATGCGTTCGCAATTTAGTATCTGCTATTATTTACAGCATTTCATTTATCACAATTATGCTTTTATTGATGATAACTAAAAGAACATTTATCATATACTGTGATAAGAAAAAGAAATAAAACCATATCTGAAGCAGTCTTTTTAGGCTGCTTCTTTGCATTTTCAGTATAAATTGCACCGGGGAAAACCGAAAATCATTCCAAAGTTCGTGCGCAATGCGGCTGGACAATCGCCCTCATTGCGCGCTATAATATTTATAGTCGCAAAATACTCGGTCGGTCGAAAGGAAGAAGTACCGACCTTGTGGCTGCATAGAGGGTAAGAGAGATAAAGCGATGCCCTCACCAATGCTTAGAGATATAAATGCAAAGGAAAGATCGCTATGAAAAAAGATAACAACGTGTCAGAGTACAAGATTGGGCGAACAACTTACATCGTGAAGTTAGTATTCAACCCTGCTTCAAAGGAACGACTTGCGGATATTTTGCAAAGGCTGATAGACCGTGAGTGCGAAGAAATGCTCGGTGAATCCGGACAAGAACCTGAGAAGCAGGCTGTGTAATATTAGCATTTCGGCGCATTGCCATTGACGGTATATTGCGCTATAATGATAACATAGCTCGCTTTATCTGTCGGGAAGGAAGATTAATATGACAGACAAGATAACAGCGTTGTATTGTCGTCTTTCGCAGGACGATATGTTACAGGGTGAGAGCAACAGCATCACCAATCAAAAAGCTATCCTCAAAAAGTATGCGGAGGATAACGGTTTCAGCAATCCCGTTTACTACGTTGATGACGGAGTTTCGGGAACAACGTTTGAGCGAGACGGCTTCAAGGCGATGATGGCAGATGTTGAAGCAGGCAAAGCGGGAACGATCATTACCAAAGATTTGAGCAGACTCGGCAGAGACTACTTGAAAACCGGTGAGTACATTGAGATCATATTCCCTGACTATGATGTCCGCTATATCGCTATCAATGATAACGTGGATACTCTCAAGAGCGAGAATGAGCTGATGGATTTCAAGAACATTTTTAATGACTGGTATGCCAGGGATACGTCGAAGAAGATTCGTGCTGTATTCAAGGCAAAGGGTCAGTCGGGCAAACCGCTTTCTCTGCCTATTTACGGGTACAAGGCATCTGAGGAAGATAAGCACAAGTGGATCTTTGATGATGAGCCTGCAGCGGTTGTCCGCAAAATATACAAGCTCTGCATCAGCGGCTACGGTCCGACTCAGATAGCTCGTAAGCTGACTGAGGAAGGTATCCAAAATCCGACGGCTTACGCTATATCGCAGGGAAGAAACCCAGCCAACAAGAATTCAAGGCTTGACCGCTGGTGTACTGAAACTGTCATTGACATTTTAGAGCACCCCGAATACATCGGTCATACGGTGAACTTCCGTACACGCCGCAAGTCCTACAAGAACAAGCGTAAGATTGAAAATCCGAAAGAAGACTGGCTCATCTTTGAGAATACCCACGAGCCTATCGTCACACAGCAGGAGTTTGATCTTGTTCAGGAGATGCGTAAGAATAAGCGCAGAAATCAGAAGCAGGAAACTGTAAAACCGTTTTCGGGCATCTGTTTCTGTGCTGACTGCGGAAAGAAGCTATACCTGTGCCGTTCAAGAAGCCTTAGCGAAGATCAGGAGCATCTGAAATGCTCTACTCATTCAGCTGATAAGGATAGATGTTCAGCACATTATATCAGGACTGTTGTGCTGAAAGAGTTGGTTCTGAATGCACTGAACAAGCTCCTTGATAATGTCAAAGACAATGAAGCTGAGTTTGTGCAGACAGCCATGGACAACTCTGCGTCAAAGCATTCCTCTGATGTTTTTAAGGCAAAGAAAGCTCTCAATCAGGCTGAAAAACGTATCGCTGAACTTGACAGACTTTTTGCAAGACTCTATGAGGACAATATTTCGGGTAAGATCTCTGACTAACGTTTTGCTGTACTGTCCGCAGGATATGAGGACGAGCAGAAGAAATTGAAAGCGTAAGCATCAGAGCTTACTGCTTTTATTGAAACAGCAGAGCAGAAATGTGCTGATGTGAACTCCTTTATAAAGGTAGTGCAGAAGTATGAGAATATCACGGAACTTACTCCCGAGATCATGCATGAACTTATCGAGAAGATAGTTGTTTACGCTCCTGAAAAGAGCGATGGGCATCGTACTCAGCAGATAGAGATACACTTTCGATTTGATGTGGCTGTCGCTACGGCAATAGCTGACAGCAGAGAATACGACAAAAAGAAAAAGGCTGCGTAACTGCGATGTTACGCAACCTTATCTTCAAATCACATAAACTGCTTTATGCGCCCCGACCGAAGTCAGGGCTTTTTTCATCAGACTGCTTAAACCGTCACAGCCTGAGTATTATTCTTTTTAAGCACCTCAATAAAATCTTTTTCAGGAACAGGCTTTGAGAAGTAGTATCCCTGAATGAAATCACAGCCCATGCCAAGAAGCGTGTCGAGTTGGTGCTTGTCCTCGATACCCTCGGCGACTATCTGCATATTGAGCTTCTTTATCATCGCCACTGTACTTTCAATGGCGATATGCGCCTTTTCGCTCTTGAAACATTCCCAGACTATTTCCTTTTCAAGCTTGATAAACCTGAAAGGCAGGCTGAGAAGATATGTCATATTTGAATATCCCGTACCATAATCGTCAAGTGCAAACTTCACACCATAGTCGGAAAGGGTCTTGATGTTTTTCTCCATAATGTGCGGAGTATACACCGCCGCAGTTTCCGTTACTTCAAGACAAATAGACGATGGGTCTACCTTGTATCTGTCCATAATGCTGAGAAGCTGCTCTACAAGGTCAGATTGCATGCACTGGACTACCGACAGGTTTACCTGCACATATTCGATACCAAGTGAAGTTCCCACGCCTTTCTTTATAAATCGGCAGGCTTCCTCGAAAACATATTTGCCTATTTTGAGTATCTTGCCGTTTTCCTCAGCTATAGGAATAAATTCCTGTGGAGGGATAAATCCAAGCTTTTCATCCTTAAGCCTAACAAGGGCTTCACAGGAAACTATCTTGTTTCTTGAACTTGAATATATCGGCTGATAGTATACCTCAAAGCCACGATTATCCAGAGCCTTGTCTATAGCATTTTCTACCTCGCTTCGACGTTTGCTGTCATAAAAGTTTATGTCAGTTGCATGAAGAAGTCTTTCAGTTTCAGGTTCACGATGCTTGAACTGCTCGATAAAGTCCACCAGCATATCTGCATTGTCAACGTCATCAGGGCAGTCGATACGCATAAAGCAGGCTGTTATCAAAGTATCAACAGTACCTATATTCCAGTTTTCAGACAGCTTTTTCCTTATTGCACGATACGTTTCTCCCACCTTTTCAGAATCCTTCGGAAACATAAGAGCAAAGCATTCGTCCTCCAAATAAAATCCATCGCCAAGATTAACAAAGTTATAAAGATAGTCGGAAAAGCTTCTTAACAGAGAGTTGGAAAAACGTCCGCCAAAGGTTTTCATAAACATTTTGAAATCCGGTATCCTTATGAGCAATAATGTAAAATCAGAAGCTGAGGCATATTTTATGGAACACCTATTGACAAAGCTGCTCCAGTTGAGCATTTTCGTTCCTTGGTCTATCATATCGTCCTGACTTTGCAAAGTGAACATTATTAGAAGCATACATACAGACGCCGCAAAGCACTCCACAAGAAGGAGTTTATTGATCATCTGAACAATTACCGCCACTACCGTCATTGAGATAAAGGCTGTTATAGAAGTGACCACCTGTCTTGATAGCATACTTCTATTACCCATTGCGTAAACGATGCCAAATATAAGATAATAAATCGCCACAATGTATGTAAATGGCTGAAGAGTGCCACGATGATAACCACCTTGACTATCCACATAGATGATAAAATGTGTTGCAGGCGTCGTAATCACAAGCAAAAGATCAACGATCATCGGTGTATATAAAAAGCTTTTGAAAAGAGCAGACATCTCTTTATAGCCGTCCGTCAGGAAAAGTATATATATCACAAATAGAAACGGAATAAGATTATGTGTAAAATAATAAGCCGTATGGAAGAAGATTTTAAGCCCTATGCCCCATTCGCCGGTAGAAAACACACTTAAAATATCCAACACAGTTGACAAAGCCGAGTCGCCCACGAGAATGCCAAAGACCTTATTCTTGTTGCACGGAATACGCTTTTTGAAATAGAATACAACTCCTGTGATAGCATATATCACAAGGGCACATATATCATAATGGATAATATAACCCACAACGCAGACCTCCCCGTATTGTTATGGTAATATTTTAACATAACTCTGTTATGGCTTCAACCGATTTAACAAAAAGTTATAATATTTTTGGTTGTGTGCATAACTTACATATAAATAAAAGCCCGAATTTATGGTTTTTGTCAATTATTATCTATTCGTTGAAATGTTCATTCTTGCGGTTTACTGATAAGATATCATAAACATTTTAACATTATCCTAAAGCTTCACCCAAAAATGAAAAGTTAGAAAAACGATGATAATTTAACTTACGGCAAAAGATTATATATAGTTTTAAATAATTTTTAAATTTGTCGGTTTGACTTGACTAATAAACAATATAGAGTTATACTGAAATCACGGTAAAGATCCTGTCAGAGGACTTGTTATATGCTCGTATTTTGGCAGAGTTTCTGTATATGCCGAAATAATTAGTTCTTACTAATATCTAAAAACAAAACAGGAGGTAATAATTATGTTAAAATGTTTTAAAGACGAGAAATTCTGGTGTGCAGTAGGCGGAGCAGCCGCAGTCATTCTTGGCAAGAAAGTCGTAAAGGCTAAGAAAACAAGAGAGCTTGCCGTTACAGGTCTTGCAAAGGGAATGAAGCTCAAGAGCGACGCTCAGTCAGCACTGAGAAGCATGAAGGACGAAGCATCTGACATCTGCTATGACGCTAAGGTCGAGGCAGGGATAGATGACGAGGAAGAAGTAACTGAATAATGAAAGCTCAGATCGTTTATGACAAGCCCTGCCGCATACGTTTTCGCTGTGGTAGCAACGCTTTCACAAAAGAACTTGAACGGTCGATACATAAGCTTGTTATGTCAAACCCGTGGGCGATCGCCTGCGAGGCTCACTATGAGAACGGCGGAATACTTATACGCTATAAAGAGGGTCACAGAGCCGAAGCTGTCGAACTTGTAAGAAAGCTCAGAGGAAGCGACCTGGCACCTGTCAGCGACAATCAGTATGACACCGAGGAGATAGACAGAACATTCAAATCTGACCTTGCAAAGCTTGTGATGCAAAGATATATAAGAAAAGCTATTCTGCCTGCACCTATAGGCGCAGCACTTATCGTGTACAGCGGACTTAAATACATAGCAAAGGGCGTAAGCGCACTGTTTGACGGCAAGCTTACAGTTGAGGTGCTTGACGGAGCGTCAATAAGCGCTTGTCTTATCCAGAAAAATTACAATACGGCTGGCACTGTCATGTTCCTGCTTTCGGTATCAGGCTTGCTGGAGGATTACACAAGAGCGAGAACAAGAGCCGCTCTTACCGACAGCTTGGCGATAAAGGCAGATCAGGTATGGCTGGCAGGCAAGGACGCTGATACTCTTATACCAATGTCACAGCTTCAGGTGGACGATTGCATTAGAGTTCGCACAGGAAGCGTTATTCCTGTTGACGGTCAGATAACCGAGGGCGAAGCTTACATAAATGAAGCTTCCATGACAGGCGAGCCTCTTGCGGTCATGAAGAGCGCAGGAGCAAGCGTATTTGCGGGAACAGTTGTCGAGGAAGGCTCAGTTGTGATAAAAGTTCGCAAGCTTTCTTCCGACACAAAGATAAGCAAGATAATCGAGCTTATCGACAATTCAGAAAACCTTAAAGCAGGGGTGCAGAGCAAAGCGGAGCGTCTTGCGGACTCTATCGTGCCGTACAGCTTCCTTGCCTTTGGTCTTACACTGCTGTTTACTAGAAATGTCACAAAAGCAGTTTCCGTTCTTATGGTGGACTATTCCTGCGCTATCAAGCTTTCAACACCTATAGCCGTTATATCCGCTATTAAAGAAGCCGCTGATGATGACGTTACGGTAAAGGGCGGAAAATATCTTGAAGAATACGCACTTGCCGATTCTATCGTTTTTGACAAGACCGGCACTCTTACAAACGCTGAGCCTGTGCTTGAAAAGGTAATAGCCCTCGGGGATTACTCCGAGGCGGAAACGCTGAAAATTGCGGCTTGCCTTGAAGAGCACTTCCCTCACAGCGTAGCGAGAGCTATAGTAAAGGGTGCGGCCGATAGAGATATCGACCATGCCGAGGAACACGCTGAGGTGCAGTATATAGTTGCCCACGGAATTTCAACAACGCTTCACGGCAAACGTGCTATCATAGGAAGCAGGCATTTTGTCTGCGAGGACGAGGGCATAGAGATAACAGACGAACAGCAGGCTGAGATCGACGAAAAGTCGGGAGCTTGCTCAGTGGTTTATCTTGCTGTAGGCGACAAGCTCACAGGTGCGCTCTGCATAAGCGACCCGCCAAGACCTGAAGCTGAGGAAGCTGTTAAACAGCTCAAAGAAGCAGGCATCACAAATATCGTGATGCTCACAGGCGACAGCGCAAAGGCTGCCGAGATAACTGCACAGAAGCTTGGCATATCAGATTTCAGGGCGCAGGTTCTTCCTGAGGACAAGCACAGATATGTTCAACAGCTCAAAGAGCATGGACACAGAGTAATAATGGTAGGCGACGGAATAAACGACGCTCCAGCCCTTGCGGCGGCGAACGTTTCTGTTGCAATGAGCGATGCTTCCGATATCGCAAAGGAAACTGCCGATATCACAGTTCGTGGTGCAGACCTTACACAGCTTGCGTCTATAAGACAGCTTAGCGAGAAGCTAATGCACCGAATAAACAGTAACTACAGATTTATACTGCTGTTCAATTCAGTGCTTCTGTTGTCAGGAGCTTTCGGGCTTTTACAGCCGTCAGCCTCAGCGCTTCTGCACAACGCTTCAACAATGGCGATCTGTGCAAAGAGCATGACTCCTTTAGAGGATAAAAAGCGCAAAAAGAAAAACAAGTAAACAAAATATAAAGAGCGAATGATCGTAACGTCATTCGCTCTTTTTTGCATCTTAATAAATGTAACGCTTTTTTCTTAAATTACCTAGCAGGTGTACAGTAGCAAATAGAATAAACTGTGATATCACCGTTTTTTGCCGCAGCATGAAGCTGATCCAGCTTATCAAAACCTGCACCAAGCTCCTTTACACAGTCTGCATATGTGAACTTAGCATAGTAATGATCATTCGCTCTGCCTGTTTCGCTAGGCTGAACTCTTGCCCAGTTTGCTCCTCCTGACCAGCTCTGGAGAATAAGCTCAAGCTCGTTCTCTGCGCCCGAATACTCAACATAGAAATAGCCATTTGCAGAAAGATACGAAACATCAAGACTGCCATAATTTTTTGAAGTCATAACTGAAACTGCCTGACCCCATGAGCCACATGATTTTGCACCCCAGAAAATAGATACATATGGATCCTGCTCCGGCTTATCAGGGTCAACAGGATCTACCGGATCAACCGGCTCTGTTGACTTTCCGACAATATACTTAACACTAAGAACTTCGATATCTCCGTTAGCCGCACCAACATGGAAGCGGTCTACTTTAGAGAAATCTGTTGTTCCGAACGCCGCAGCAACATCGTCGTAGCTGTACTTTGCGTATACAATGCCGTCCTTTTCTGTTACCTCAGTTGGTGAAACTCTCGCCCAGTCTGCACCGCCTGACCAACTCTGGAGAATGACCTCCGCCTTGTCTGTGCCGCCCTTGAACTGAACTTCAAAATATCCGTCCTTTTCGATAACTGAGCTGTCAAAGCTGCCGCCCTCCTTAGTTGTGGAAAGTGTAATAGCCTGACCCCAGCCTGATGTCTTTGCCGAGCCTGTGAAGATAACAGTTTCCTTTTTGTCACTTACCTCTCCAGTTGCAGGGATAACCTCTGTCTTTATCACCTTGCCGCAAGTTGTACACTCAGTGTGCTTTGAGCCATTTTCTGTCGCAGTAGCCGCCTTGTCGATTATCCATGCGCTTTCGCTGTGACCTGTCGCAGGGATAGTTTCAGTGTACTTTTCACCGCATGAGCAAGTGTATACCTTTTCGCCGTCAGTTTCGCAAGTTGCAGCCTTTGTTGATGTGAGGGTATAGCTGTGCCTGTGACCGATAGGGTCGGTGTAATCGTCCTTCTTTGTCTCGCCGCAGGAAGCGCATGTGTAGATAGTGTAGCCCTTTTCGTTCTCTGTAGGAGCAACTGTCCCGCCCTTTACCCAGCTGTGACCCTTGGCAGGGATAGTTTCAGTGTACTTGTCTCCGCAAGTACAAGTGTAAATTCTCTCGCCCTCTGTTGTGCAAGTAGCTTCCTTTGTTACCTTTGCGGTGTAGCTGTGAGTGTGTGATGACTTAACATTCTTGACAGTGAGTGCAAATGTATCTGTGTTTCCGTCTGAGAATGTGTATGTAAGTGTGTAATTACCATTTGCAAGCGTCTTGAGCCAGCTTTCGTTGAGCATTATCTGACTTCCGCTTGTAGAATAATCTAAGCCGCCTGTAAGCTTCTTGCCGTTTACTATGATAGACTCAACGCTCTTTCCATAAAGCACAAGGTCTGTTCTCACACCGCTTGGAGCATCAGCGTCAAATATGCCTGACTTTGTGGAAAGGTGTGGCTTCTCGATCTGTCCGTCCTCATAGAAAACAACATCGTCTATGTAAACTGTACCTGTCTTTTGAGCAGAATCTCCGCCCATATAGAACGAGAACTGGTTAAGCTTTGATGTATCAAGATTTCCGCCCGACTGCCAGCTTGGCGCTTTAAAGTCAGCGAATGGTATCTTGATATTTTTTCCACCTGCGAAATCAAGTGCTATCTGCGCTTCAAAATAATTGTCGTTTGCGTCTCTAAGCTGAACAGTAAGGCTGTTGCCTGTGCCGTCCCCCTCTACCCAAAGCTCAACGCCTGCAAATGATGAAGCATTTCTTACTGCAATAGGGTGGTTTACTCCGCAGTAGCCGTTTGGCGAGCCGATATCATATCCGAAAGCAAGCGCCTTTGAACCGTTCTTTGTAGCAAGAGAAAGTGAAACTTCATTGCCGCCTGTGTTTCTTGAATAAGACGACCAAAGTGCCTTATCATTTGAATAGCTCTCAAATGTGTCAAGCTCATCAAGGCCTGTGGTGTCGGAAACATTTATTGTAAGCTCTCTATCCTCGCCCTCATAGAAATCGAACTTAAGCGTCACAATGCCTGCTGAAAGCGTTTTGAGATATGCACTTTTAAGGGTCACAGTGTCGCCCGAAGTTGTGTAATCTGTACCCTCTGCGAGTGCTTTTCCATCAGCAACAATGCCTCTGAACTCGCTTGTCTTGCGATCCATGGTGATATCAACATCGCTGCACTTCTTAGGGTTTACGTCAACAGAGATTATCTCAGGAGAGATAATAGGCTTAGGGATAGAGCTGTCGCTCACCGTCAGATTGAACTTAGGCTGATTGCCGCCTGTTGTGAGTATCCTGCACGAATACTTTGCAAGCTCCTGCCTTTTAAGATAAGAAGCCTTGATAGTAACAGCGTTGCCACTTATGGTGTAATCGTCTGACGAGAGTTTCTTTCCGCCGACCTCAACACCGCTTATGCTGCCCTCTTTCATAGAAACATTCACCACAACGTTACCTGACTTGCTTCTGTCAAAACTGTATGTAGACTTGTCAGTAGTGTTTACAATGTTCTTCTTTTCCATTTTTGCAGCAGCGTTCATCATAAGAGTTCTTGTGCTGTCCGTCTTTTCGATACCCTCAGGGCCGTAAACGGTGTAGCCGTCATAGTCCTGATAAAGAGTGCCGTCATCAAGATAGGAAGCTATCATCCAATAGTTGAAGCCCTGATATTCGACACCCTCATAGTAGTCCCCTGTTACAATATCCAGCCAATCGGAATAAGCGGCGTCACGCTTTGTTTTGTCTGTAAGACCGAATTCCTCAAAGATAATAGGCTTGTCAGCGGAAGATGTGGTCTGGGCATGGCGCTTTATCCACTCGAGGTCATCATCGCCAAGGTCAAAGCCCCACTGATCAACGTACATATGCGGTGTTCCAAAGTCTACAGTGTCGATAGTCATAAGCTTGTCAAAGTCAACACCGTAGTAGCCTGAATATGCGGAAGACGGAAGATCTTGCCTTGCAGCTTCCTGATAGCCAAGGTTATAAAAGCCCTCGTCGCCAACTGATACCATGTGATAAGGGTCGATAGACTTTACATATGCTGACATTTCCTTTGCCCAGTTATAAAGAATATCGTCCTTGCAGAACTCGTCAACAGTACATCTCGGCTCGTTTGAAAGCTCCCAAGAAAAAACAGCTTCAGAATCCATAAGCTTCTCGCCTGTGTAGTAGTTGGTGTGATTTAACAAAGTCTTGATATAATCCTTATACCAACCCTTGATAGTTTCATTAGTGTAAAAATCACAGGTGTCCTTTTCGTCCACTTTGCTATTGCCAACGCTCTTGCCCTGTGACATCTGATACCACTTTACATACTGACCCATTCCACCGAACGCTTCCCAATAGTTCGTGAAAGTGATAACAAGTTTCATATCATGTTCTTCAGCCTGCTTGATAATATAATCAAGATGTCTCAGGCCGTCCTCGCCCTCGTTCACAACAGGTTTGCCAGCCTCATCGTCCCAATACTGGAAGTAAACTCCGTCCTTTTCGCCCGTTCCGTCATTGTTGCCCTCAAAGGTCTCATGACCAGACTGCGAGTCGATCTCGCCTGTTTTCTTACCAACGTCAAGATTTCCCCAAATTCTTATTACTTTAAGCCCCATTTTTGAAGCGTCATCGAAAACATTCTTTACCTCACTCTTTGACTTATAGGTGAGATAATAGCAGTTCGTGCCGCCGTAATAGTAAGGGCTTCCGTCACACATAAACTTTGAGCCGTCAACATAAACAAATCCCTCTGGGTGTGTCGCCGCATACTCCGCATATGCGCTGATATCTGCGAAAGGCACAATGCTAACAGCCATTGCAGCAGCCGCCAGAGCCGCAGAAAATCTTCTCATTACTCCTGTCATAACCATACTCCTTTTTCATTACTTTAACTAATTTCTGATTAATTTAGCTTGCCGAATTATTGCATTTTTACTTTATCACAAACTTAATTTAATGTCAATCTCTTAAAACGATTAAGCAAACAAATTTTTAAAAATCAATGTTTTTGACAAATAAAGAAGTACAAACTTAGTGAATTGTGCTATAAGTAATCATCATTTTATATTATTTTTGTCTTTCATTACCAAAGGAAACAATGGTTAAAAAACGTTTACATTTCATATTAACATCAAACGTTTAAGATAAACAAATTAACAAATGCAATTTACACACAAAACAAAGCCGGACATATCATTTCAAAATGATATGCCCGGCTATACAAAAAAGATATTCAATACACTTACCATGCATAAAGATGATCCCTATGTAAACATAAAAAAACACCTATCCAAGTGCCACATCAAGTATCATCATAAGCACAAAACCCAGCGCAAAAACTATCGTTCCAATATTGGAGTGTGGCTTTTCCGACATTTCAGGTATAAGCTCCTCCACCACGACATAAATCATAGCACCTGCCGCAAAGCTTAGAAGATACGGCAAAACAGGGATTATAAACTGTGCCAAAAGTATCGTCAGCACAGCCCCAACAGGCTCGACAACTCCCGATAAAACGCCGTAAACAAAGGCTTTTCCCTTTCCCATACCCTCCGAACGCAGTGGCAAAGATATTATCGCACCCTCAGGAAAGTTCTGTATTGCGATACCGAGGGATAATGCCAACGCACCAGCGGCGCTTATAGCATGATGGTCAGCCACCCAGCCTGCATATACAACGCCAACAGCCATTCCTTCGGGGATATTGTGAAGCGTCACCGCAAGCACAAGCATGGTAGTTCGCTTGAAACCGCTTTTCGCTCCCTCAGGCTCGGTGGCATTCATGTGAAGATGCGGTATAGCTCTATCGAGAAAAAGCAGAAAAAACACTCCAAGCATAAATCCAACCGCCGCAGGAACAAACCTCAGTCTACCCATTTTCGCTGATTGCTCCATAGAGGGTATTAGCAAGCTCCACACGCCTGCCGCCACCATTACTCCTGCCGCAAAGCCTGTCAAGGCTCGCTGGACAAGATAATGCAGATTTTTCTTCATGAAAAGCACACACGCCGCACCAAGAGATGTACCCAAAAATGGTATCAGAATGCCTTTAAAAATAGTCATGCTCATTGTTCTTCACTGATATGCTTCTTCAATGCCGCAAAGCTCTCGTCAGACAAAACGTGTTCTATCTTGCAGGCGTCATGTTCAGATATTTTTCTGTCAACACCAAGACTTACAAGCCACTCTGTCAATACAAGGTGCTTTTCGTAGATCTTTTCCGCAACATATCTGCCGGCGTCAGTAAGAGTGATAAAACCGTTTTCGTCCATTGTAATGAAATTTCCCTCACGAAGTATCTTCATGGCGTTAGATACGCTTGGTTTTGTAACATTCAGCTCCCTTGCAACATCAATGCTCCTCACCTCGCCGTTTTGCTTGTTCCATAAAACGAGTATCGTCTCCAGATAGTCCTCCCCAGACGTGTGAATGTTTCCCATTTGTATGCCCCTTTCTTTGTTAGCTATAGCTAACTTGCATCTATAAAATTACTGCACGCCACGAAGCTAAGCCTATCGAAACAAAATGCCTTTTCACAAAAAGCTTTTTGCAAACTTAGCCGCACCCTTCTTGTGCAGTATCAAAAGTATAGAACATCAGTTAATGTATACTAACTGATATTTATTATATCACAGAAAATATGTTTTGTCAAGCAAACAAAAAAGCCGTGACAGACCTTTTCATCTGCCACGACTTTGTGCATAGCTATTTACTTGAATCTTGCAAAAAATCCTTTTTTCTCATAAGGCTCTCTTTCAGCGGAAATAAAAGTGTAGCCTGTTTTCTCAACTGCTTCTTTAAGCTTTTCATCAGGGATATCCTCATCAACTATAGCCACAGTTTCGCCCTTTGCATGGGAAGAGCTTACCTTTTTCACCTTGAAATTCTGCCTGAAAGTGTCATTCATATGCGATTCACACATTCCGCACATCATTCCGTCTATTTTTACTGTTATCTTTTCCATTTCTGACCCTCCGATGCTTAATAGGTTAGAATTTGCTAACCACGCTTATTGTAACACAGCCTATAGCTTTTTTCAAGTCAATAATGTAAATTTTAATCTGCCGTTTGTCTGTTGTTCTCCGCAAGAAGATAATTCTTCACTTCCCAAAGCTTCTGAGAAAGGTCAACATAATAAGTGTGCGGATTTTCAAATCGTGTGATCTCGTCCCAAAGAGTGTTTATCTCAGATGCCGCATACTTTACGATATCCTCATATGCAGGCTTCTTGTATACGCACTTGCCGTCCTTGAATATCTGCTGTTGAATAGGCTTTGCCTCAAAGTTTTTGACGACCTTTTTCTTCCATGTAAACTGTGGGTCAAAAAGCGTAAGGGGTCTGCTTTCGTCTATCACCTCATCATGAATACACAGCAGGTCAGCCACAGCCTTGTGGTTATCCTTATCATAAATTCTGTAAAGCTTTTTGAAGTGCGGAGTCGTTATCTTCGCCACGTTTTCAGAAATCTTTATCTTAGGCAGGATATTGCCCTCATCGTCCTCCACAGCCGCAAGCTTGTAAACTCCTCCGAAAACAGGCTCGCTCTTTGCAGTGATAAGTCTTTCACCCACTCCGAACATATCCACCTTTGCGCCCTGATATATCATATCTCTTATAAGATACTCGTCAAGAGCGTTTGACGCACATATCTTGCAATCAGGATAGCCTGCCTCGTCAAGCATTTTTCTTGCTTTCTTGGAAAGATAAGTTATATCTCCCGAGTCTATCCTTATTCCCACAGGTCGACAGCCCATAGGCTTCAGCACCTCGTCAAAAGCCTTTATTGCGTTAGGCACACCGCTTTTCAGCACGTTGTAAGTGTCCACAAGCAGAACAGCGCCATTAGGATAGCACTTACAGTAGGTCTTGAAAGCTTCAAGCTCGCTGTCGAACATCTGCACCCATGAATGTGCCATTGTTCCTGTGGCATTGAAGCCGAAAAGCTGGTCTGTGATAGTGCAGGCTGTTCCCGAACAGCCGCCTATGCCTGCGGCTCTTGCACCAAGTATGGCAGCGTCTGCACCATGAGCACGTCTTGAACCAAACTCAGATACCGCCCTGCCCTGAGCCGCCCTTACAATACGGTTAGCCTTTGTTGCAATAAGTGTCTGATGATTTATGCAAAGCAGAAGATAAGTTTCCACAAGCTGAGCCTGCACCGCAGGTGCTCTCACCGTTATGATAGGCTCGTTTGGAAACACCACCGTACCCTCCGGCACAGCAAATATATCTCCTGTGAAGCGGAAATCCTTAAGATATTCAAGGAAGCCTTCGTCAAAAATGCCCTTTGAGCGCAGAAACTCTATGTCCTCTTCGTCAAAATGCAGATTTTCGATATAGTTTATGACCTGCTCAAGACCGCAGGCAATGGCAAATCCGCCACCGTCAGGTATCTGTCTGAAAAACAGATCAAAATAAGATATCTTTTCCTGCATACCGCTTACAAAGTAGCCGTTTCCCATTGTCAGCTCATAAAAATCGCACAGCATAGTGTAATTGAATTTGTCCATTTTGCTCTCTCCTTTTCAGCTTATAACAAGAGGGACTAATGTCCCTCCTTGCTGTTTTACAATATTATATCACGCCACAGGTGCAAAAACCTGAACTAAAGCGCAAACTTTTCTGAATATTCAGCCAACAGCTTCTCGTAATAGTCAGGACCGTTTCTGTGAAGCTTATCAAGATATTCATGCTTTTTAAGGCTGTTGTATTTCTCTTGGTTTGCGATAAGATAGACCGCAATATTTGAGCAGTGGTCTGATATTCTCTCAACATTTGTGAGTATATCAAGGAAGTTCACACCCACCTCGATGTTGCAAAGACCATTCTTAGACCTGTCGATATGAACAGCCTTAAGCTCCTCAACAAGTCTGTCTACTACTTCTTCAAGTGGCTCGATCTCCTTGAGAACGTTCATATCCCCTGTCTTTGTGGCTTCGATAGCAAGCCCGATTATCTCCTGAATGGCGTTGCACACAACGTCAAGCTCATGCTTCGCCTGCTCAGAAAAACCGATCTCCTTTTCATAAAGAACATCCGCAGTTTCATAGATGTTTATAGTATAGTCGCCTATTCTCTCATACTCTGAGATAAGGTGGAAAAGCGCAGTAACAGTTCTCGACTCGTCCTCGTTAAGACCGCAGTCATTGAGCTTTATAAGATATGAACCTACTCTGTCCTCCAGCCTGTCGATAAGCTCCTCACGCTCTTTTATCTTGTCGATAGACTTAAGGTCATACTTGTCATAAAGCTCCCTTACCGATATGAAATTTTTCTGTGCCAGCACGCCCATTTGAACAACTGCCTCTGTAGCCTGTGCGATAGCAACGTTTGGAGTAACAAGAAATCTGTCGTCAAGAAGATCCTCCTTAGTGAAAGTATCATCGTCCTCAGCGTTCTTCTTATCTCTGATAGTCCATTCGGCAAGCTTTTCAAGCACTGTATAGAACGGCAGAAAGATTATAGTTACCACAACATTGAAGATAGTATGGAAGTTTGCGATGCTTCCCGTTGTAAAGCTCTTATTCCAGAACGGAAGTCCTATTGTATACTGAATGATATAAACGCCGATAAGAAAGATTATAGTACCGATAAGGTTGAAATAGAAGTGTATCATAGCGGCTCTCTTAGCGTTCTTTGAAGCACCTATACTTGAAATAAGAGGTGTAGCACAAGTACCGATGTTAGTTCCCATTATGATAGGAAATGCAGAAGCGAATGTGATAGCGCCTGACACTGAAAGCGCCTGCAAAATGCCTATAGAAGCGGCCGATGACTGTATGATAGCCGTGAATATCGCACCCACCAATACGCCCAGAACAGGGTTTTTAAGCACTGCAAAAAGCTGCTCGAACTGCGGAAGCTCTGCCAGCGGAGCGATCTTCTCCTGCATAAGTATCATTCCGGTAAAGAGGATACCTATGCCCATCATTATCTCGCCCACGTTCTTTGTCTTGTTCTTCTTGCCCACCATTATAATTATAAGACCGATAACGATAAGTATAGACGAGAAATTCGACGGCTTGCAAAGCTGCAATATAGCAGGGCCGCTGCTGTCGCCCTCGAGGTTTGTGAGCCTTAATATCTGCGTTGTCATGGTCGTTCCGATATTTGCGCCCATGATTATTCCAACTGCGCCCTTAAGCTTCAAAAGGCCTGCGTTTACAAGTCCCACCACGATAACAGTAGTTGCAGACGATGATTGCACCGCTGCCGTCACCAACGCACCGAAAAGTATTCCTGAGAACACGTTTCCCGTCATTTTCGCAAGGACCTTCTCCATAAGTCCGCCCGAAGCCTTTTCAAGTCCCGAACTCAATATGGTCATTCCATATAAAAACAGACCAAGTCCGCCCGCCATTCCGATAATGTTAAAGATACTCAAATCAATTCATTCCTTTTCTTGTTTTTTCCACTGCACAACGTCCGAGCACGCCCCTGCGCACCCCATTACTTACCTTACCTTTACGCCGATTTTACTTAATAAATAAAACAAAGCCAAAGCCTGCACGGATATCCCGCAAGGCTCTGACTTTGATAATTATTTCTTTCCTGCCACCACAAGTCTGTTCATGGCACGTCGCAGTTTCTGCTCCGCCCTTTCAAACTCTTTCTGGCTAGCATTTTCTCTGAGCTTGTTTTCTGCCGCCGCCTTTGCCTTTTCGGCTCTTGCAACGTCTATCTCATCAGCCCATTCGATAGCAGATGTCACCACTGTCACACCGTCAGCAGACACCTTTATAAGCCCTCCCGAAATAGCGGCTGTTCTGAACTCACCTTCTATTTTGATACGGAAAGGAGAAGAAACGATATTTGCCACATACGGCGCATGACCTGCAAGTATACCGATATCACCTGATACGGTCCTCACAATGATCTGCTCAGTATTTCCCTCAAAAAAAGTTTTTTCAGGGGTTATTATCTTAAGATCAAAAGGCGTCATAATCTTTCTCCATAAGTTTTTTACAAATCAGCGCATGCGGCACAAAATTGCCACATACATTCACTATATACTATAATCCGACTCTTGTCAAGTATTTTTCTTTAAACGTTCTGTTACTACTGTTCACTTTCTGCGATCTGTTTGCCCTTTTCAACAGCCTCGTCGATAGTTCCCACGAACAGGAAAGCAGATTCAGGCAGGTCGTCATGCTTGCCCTCGATTATCTCCTTGAAACCTCTGATAGTCTCCTTGATAGGCACATATTTGCCCTTCATACCTGTGAACTGCTCAGCAACGGAGAACGGCTGTGACAGAAAACGCTGTATCTTTCTTGCTCTTGACACAGTGAGCTTATCCTCGTCAGAAAGCTCGTCCATACCCATGATAGCGATGATATCCTGAAGCTCCACATACCTCTGCAGGATAGACTGGACCTGTCTTGCCACCTGATAATGCTCGTTGCCCACTATCTCAGGCGAAAGTATCCTGGAGTTTGACTCCAACGGGTCAACGGCAGGATAGATACCAAGTGATGAAATGCTTCTTGAAAGCACAGTTGTTGCGTCAAGGTGAGCAAACGTAGTTGCAGGCGCAGGGTCTGTCAGGTCGTCCGCAGGCACATAAACTGCCTGTACGGAAGTGATAGAGCCTTTTGTTGTTGAAGTGATACGCTCCTGTAGCTGACCCATTTCAGTTGCAAGGGTAGGCTGATAACCAACGGCTGACGGCATTCTGCCAAGGAGTGCCGAAACCTCAGAACCTGCCTGAGTAAACCTGAATATGTTGTCGATAAAAAGAAGCACGTCCTGATGCTCAACATCTCTGAAATACTCTGCCATTGTCAGACCTGAAAGTGCAACTCTCATTCTCGCTCCAGGTGGCTCGTTCATCTGACCATACACAAGCACAGTCTTATCAATAACTCCCGACTCTTTCATCTCATAATAAAGGTCGTTGCCCTCACGGGTACGCTCTCCAACGCCTGTGAATACCGAGATACCGCCGTGCTGATTGGCAACGTTATTTATAAGCTCCTGAATAAGCACCGTTTTGCCTACTCCTGCACCACCGAAAAGACCTATCTTTCCGCCTTTCAGATATGGTGCGATAAGGTCGATGACCTTGATACCGGTTTCCAGGATCTCGTTTGAAGCAGACTGCTCTTCATATGTCGGAGGCTCTCTGTGTATCTCCCAGCGCTCCTTAGTTTCAGGGGCAGGCAGATTGTCAACAGGCTCGCCCAGAAGATTGAACATTCTCGAAAGAGTTTCCTTGCCCACCGGAACAGATATAGCCTTGCCGGTATCAACAGCGTCGATACCTCTCACAAGTCCGTCTGTAGAGCCCATGGCGATACATCTTACTATATCGTCGCCTATATGCTGAGCCACCTCAACAACGAGCTTTTCGCCCTTGTTGTCTATCTCAATGGCATTGAGCAGGTCAGGCAAGCTGTCCTTTTCAAAGCGGACATCAACTACCGCACCAACTATCTGGACTACCTTGCCTATGTTTTTGCTTTCCATTTATTTACCACCTTTCAAAAAGGGATATCATAGCTTGATATGTTTAAAAGCCTGCAAAATGCAGACGAACACTGTTCGCCCCTGCAAGACTTCTCCAACAATATCCACAACATTTACTTTTGAACGCCCACATTCGGGCATAATTATTCTTCCTATCTTCCGATAGTTGCCGAGCTTATCTCTGTAAGCTCCTGAGTTATCTGCGCCTGTCTTGCTCTGTTGTAAAGAAGCGACAGATTGTCTATCATTTCTCCTGCGTTGTCCGTTGCAGACTCCATTGCAGTACGTCTTGCCGCCTGCTCAGAAGCGTAAGAATCCACTATCGCAGAATAAAGCATACCGCCTATATACTGCGGTATCATACCGTCAAAGACCTCCTCAGGGGACGGGTCATAGATAGTTGACGGGTGCTTTCTTCCCCCAAGCTTGTCAAGATCCTCCACGGGAAGTATCTGCAAACTGCAAGGCTCCTGTGTCAGCGCCGACACGAATGTGGTATACACAAGCTCTACCTTGTCATAATCCCCATTTCTGAAGCCTGCGATAATATCTTCCACAATGTCTATAACAGTGTCAGTGTCAATGTTCTCCGCTATCTGCGGATATTTCCACACAAGGTCATAGTCACGCTTCTCAAAGAACTCAACAGCCTTTTTGCCCACAGCCATAACACGAAGCTGACCGCCTGATGACAGCACATCGTCAGCCTTTGCCTTAGCCATTTTCAGAACGTTGGAGTTAAATCCTCCTGCAAGTCCCCTGTCGCCTGCCACCACTATAAGCAGTGTGGAATTAAGAAACTTCTTCTTTGTATACACCGACTTGAAAGCTCTGTCGCAGGATATATCGCACATTGTCTTAAAAAGCGTTTCAAAGAACGGCTGAACTGCCACCGCCTTGTCTTTGGCACGTCTGAGCTTAGAAGCCGCCACAAGCTGCATGGCTTTTGTTATCTGCATGGTGCTTTCAACGCTTTTGATACGTCTTTTGACGTCTTTCATATTAGCTGTTGCCATCGCTCAGCGCTCCTTATCTGCTTTGAAGAAACTTCTGTGAATACTCCGCAAGCACATCCTTTATTGCCTGTTCATTCTCTTTTGTAAGCTCTCCTGTTTCTCTTATTGAAGAGAAAATATCAGGGTGAGTTTCATCTATATACACAAAAAGGTCTTTCTCAAATTCAGCGATATCCTCAACTCTGATATTTTTCAGATAGTTGTTTACCACCGCATAGATTATGACCACCTGCTTCTCAACGTCCAATGGCGAGGTCTTGCCCTGCTTGAGCACTTCCACTATACGTTCGCCCTGTGCAAGTCTTTCCTTTGTGTCCTTGTCAAGGTCAGATCCGAACTGTGAGAACGACTGCAATTCTCTGTACTGAGAATACAGCAGTTTCAGCGAGCCTGAAACCTTTTTCATAGCCTTTATCTGTGCCGAACCGCCTACACGGGATACTGATATACCAGGGTTTACCGCAGGTCTGACGCCTGAGAAGAACAGCTCAGATTCAAGGAATATCTGTCCGTCAGTGATAGATATAACGTTTGTCGGGATATAAGCCGAAACATCGCCTGCCTGAGTTTCGATAATAGGCAGAGCGGTTATAGAGCCTCCGCCGTAGTCCTTGTTAAGACAGCAGGCTCTCTCCAAAAGTCTTGAATGGAGATAGAAAACATCTCCCGGATAAGCCTCACGTCCTGTCGGTCTTTGAAGCAGAAGTGACATTGTTCTGTACGCCACAGCGTGCTTTGAAAGGTCGTCATAAACGCACAGCACGTCCTTGCCCTGCAACATGAAATACTCAGCCATTGCAACTCCTGCATATGGTGCTATATACTGCAAAGGCGCCATTTCAGAAGCCGTTGCCGATACAACTATAGAATAATCCATAGCCCCATGCTTAGAAAGGGTATCCACCACGTTTGCCACAGTAGACTGCTTCTGACCTATCGCCACATAGATACAGATAACGTCCTTGCCTTTCTGATTTATGATAGTGTCAAGTGCTATAGAAGTTTTACCTGTCTGTCTGTCGCCTATAATAAGTTCACGCTGACCCCTGCCTATCGGTATCATAGAGTCGATAGCCTTGATACCGGTCTGCAATGGTCTGTTTACTGATTGTCTTGTAATTATTCCGAAAGCAGGGCTTTCCACAGGTCTTGTTTCTGTTGTAAGCACAGCGCCCCTACCGTCGATAGGTGCACCGAGAGCGTTCACGACTCTGCCAAGCAGTGCGTCGCCAACAGGCACAGAAACTATCCTGCCTGTTCTCTTTACTCCAGACCCCTCTTTTATTCCGTCCTCAGAGCCGAGAAGTACACAGCCTACAAAATCCTGCTCCAAGTTCATTGCCATGCCGTATGTTCCGTTAGAAAATTCAAGAAGTTCGCCCGACATACACTTGTCAAGTCCATGAACTCTTGAAATTCCGTCGCCAACAGTGCAGACCGTCCCCACATCGTCAAGCTCAAGCTTGCTGCGGTAGTCCTTGATCTGCTGTTTTATCAAGCCTGTTATTTCATCAGGACGTAATTTCATATTAAAATACCGTTCCTTTCCTATGCAATGACCCCGTCGATCTGAGCCTTGATATTATCAAGCTTAGTTCTGACGCTGCCGTCTATTTCTGTGTCTGAATATCTCAGCACGATACCGCCCATAAGGCTTTTGTCCACCTTTTCCACAAGCACTATCTTTGCCCCAGAAACAGCTTCCAGCTTAGCCACAAGCTTGTCCCTGAGCCTTTCAGACAGAGGCATAGCCGTCACCGCAGTGACCTCTATGATATTATTATGCTTTTCATAAAGCTCCTTGAACTTTGCGCATATCTCAGGCAGAAACCTTATCCTGCCCTTTTCGCTCACAAGGCAAAGAAAATTAAGCGTAACAGGCTGTATCCTGCCCATAAACACCTTTTCCAGCGCCGCCCTTTTTTCGTTCTCCGTCACCAGCGGCGACGCAAGCAGCTCCACATATTCCTCCTGACCCTGAGAGAAAAGTATATCCCTTATGCTCCCAAGCTCACCATAGACTTCATCAAGGCAGTTTTCCTCGCAGCACACCTCGAAAAGTGCATTGCCGTAAATATTCCCGATACTGTCTGCCATTACATCTCACCCACATTGTCAATGAACTTCTCGATAAGACGTTCGTTGTCCTCGCCTGTCATATCCTTTTCCACAACTGCCGCCGCAGCCGAGAAAGCAATATCGGTGATCTCGTTCTTGATCTGGTTGACAGCGATCTTCTTTTCTCTTTCGATCTCTCTTGAAGCGTTGTCCACAAGACCCTTTGCCTCAGTTCTCGCTTCGCTGATTATCTCGTCAGAACGCTGTTGAGCCTTTCTTGTTGCCGTCTGTATAATCTGTGCAGACTCTTCCTTTGCACCCTCTAATCTGCTTGTATACTCAGCTTCCAGCTTCTCGGCATTTTCTTTTGCCTCGTCAGCCTGCCTGTAAGTTTCCTTAACATCATTTTTCCTGTCCTCGATGACCTTGTTCACCTTATCGAACAGAAAATGCTTGAGCACCAAAAACAGTATGAGCGTATTGAGCAAAGTCGCAATTATCGTTGTCAGATCTATTGACAGAAACTCTGTCACATCGCCTGCTGCCAATACCATTTATCCAACCTCCCCTCCGCACCAATGCAGAGCAAATCTTGTTTGAAGCTTTTTATTAAAGCTTTCCGATAAATGGGTTAGCAAAGAGCAGGATAAGTGCAACTACGAATGCGTAGATACCTGTTGACTCAGCCATAGCAACGCCTATGAACATTGTTCTTGTGCAGTCGCCCTTAGCCTCAGGCTGTCTTGCGATAGCCTCGATAGTCTTTCCTACTGCGTAGCCCTCACCGATACCAGGTCCGATACCTGCGATCATTGCAAGTCCTGCACCGATTGCTGAACAGCCAAGAAGAATAGCCTTTTCCATAATGATAAACCTCCGTTATTTACATATTTATACTTTTCCGCAAAAGCGGTAATTTACTCTGTTTCCGCAGCCGCACCAACGTTTACCATGGTGAGCATGGAGAAGATATAAGCCTGTATGCACCCTGAGAACAGGTCGAAATACACGCTGAGCACCGCAGGTATACCTACCTGAAATACACTAAATGCCCATGAGCCTGCCTCAAAAGTCAGTCCAAGCGCCGATGACAGTGAGCCGAGCGCACCATAAAGCAGTCCCGTTATTACCATGCCGCCTGCAACGTTGCCGAACAGACGGAACGCCATAGACGCAGGTGTAGCCACCTCGCTGATGATATTAAGCGGCAGAATGAAAGCCACAGGCTGAGCAAAGCTTTTAAGATAGCCCTTGAAACCATTCGCTTTTATCTTGTTGTATGTGATAAGCACGAATGTCATAAGAGCCCACGTTGCTGTAACATTGATGTCCGCAGTCATAGACCTCAGACCTATCATACTGATAAGAGCGCCAAACACCGCATAAATAAGCAGCGTAGCAATATAAGGGGCATACTTCATCATCTTAACGCCCATGTTCTCTTTGACCATGTTGTTGACGAAGTTCACAAGCATCTCCGCAACCACCTGACGCTTTTTCTCAGGCACTTTTTTCAAATCGTGTGTGAGCCACAAGCACAGTATCAGCACCGCAACTATAATAAGCCAGCCCATCACCACCGTTTCGGTGATCCTCAGACTGCCTATCTCAAACACTATCTTAGGGCCGTTTCCAATACCCGTCATTTATTTATCCCTTCTTTCTCTTATCTGTATGACATACAGAATTATCCTCGGATAAAACTGCGGCAGAAGTATCCCCACCGCACTCACAGCCTTCGTGAGCATAGCCCCCGCACAAAGCACAAAAAGCACTCCATACCTAGTCATGTAACACCCAAGCATTGTCCGCTTAGCCTTTTTGCCCTCAAGCTCCACAGCCTTTTCGCAGGTCACACCAAGGTAGTACATACAAAGGCACATATAGCCCCAGCCCAGTGCAAAGCCCGCAAGCTGCGTGATGTCAAAGCCCCACAGCAAAGTAAATGCCCAGAATACAACAGCCATAACACCGCCCCATAAGCATATTTTTTTCAGCAAGCCGCCAAGCTCAGAGCCTATATTTTTCACTTATTTTCTCCGATTTTCATAAAGAAATCCACCATAAATCTTTACATTTTCTTAATAGCAGAAAATATCTGCCTGATGTATTTCATTATACCACACAGCCCCACATTTTTAAAGAGCAAACCGCAAACTTAAACATTTATTTTACATTGATTTTACACTTCGTTCACAGTTAGTCAAATAATTAGTTAATTATGATTTGGCGTTAATAATTTATCAATAGTCAACCATTGACTTTTGACATTGTTTGAGTTTTATCATACGATTTCACAATAAAAAACGGACTGCCGCAAGCCGAAATAATATCACGGCTGAGCAGTCCGCAAGCATATGTGCAGCTTATCTGATGATATCGTCAACAACGCTTTCTACAGTGCTTACAGTATCATCAATAATATCCGCACCACCGCTTACAGTGTCCTTGATACCATCGCCAACACGGCTCACAAGCGTGTCGCTGTCATCACGTCTGCTTGTGACCTCATTTTTAGAAGTTGTGGTCGCAGTAACGCCGGAAGATGTCGAACCTGAGTTATCGTCATTTCTTGAACAGCCTGCGAGCATAACACCGCAAAGACCGAGACAAGTTAGCATAGCGAACATTTTTTTCATAATTAAGTTCCTTTCAGTATAAGATATGCCATTTTAGGCTAATGCTATTATTTCTCGGAGATGAGGATATATTCATAAAAAAACAAAAAAGAGATGAGCCAAAAGCCCATCTCTCTGTCAGATCAAAAAATCAATAGAACCGCGATTTCTTTTTCTTGATAACGAAAATAACAGCACCAACAATAACCACCGCAACGACCACAATAACTACAATGCCTACTACTCCGATACCCTTTGAAGATTCAGCCTCAGATGACGAAGTGCTGCTCAGTCCGTTTGACTTAGGCTGTATCTTTAAGCCCTGCACGATCTCCTGTGCCTTTGCACTTTTATTGTAGCCATCGAGATTCATTACCTGAAGATCTACACCGTTCTTCTGCAACGGAGTATCTATTACAAGATTATCAATATAAAGCACATCTGTCTTATCCATTTTCTTTATAACCGGTATCTCGAATACGAACTTTGTTGCTCCGCACTTGTCAGGCACTGGTATAAGTGCTGTCGCATACTGAGTAACATTATTGCTTGCATCTGTATTTATTTCAAGCTGAACACTATTGCTGGTCACCTTTTTGTATTCCTCAGTACAAGGAAAAGCAAACACAGAATCTCCCATAAGCTTGCCCTGAGCGTCCTGATTTATCCTGTACTTAAAAGAAATCATACAGCCGTCAAAACAAGTCATACCAAAATCCTTGGCGTCGATCTCAACGCCCATCGTTATATAAGGCGCATCTTCAGAATCAGAGCCAGGATAAACCAAATTCTTATCGTCATCTCTTATAAGCGAAGCAAAAGTACAATAATCGCTTATGTCATTAGGCTGTGTTGCTGTTATCTTAAGGCTTGCACCCTGATAAGCATAGGTCTTTTCTTGGGATGCTCCCACTGAAATCTTCTCACCGTCAGGAGTCACCTTGATATATCTCTCCCAATCCTTCATATCAAACGACAAGGACGGTGCTGAAGTATCTGTTGTAAGGATACTCTTGTCGGCACTATATTCAGGTATTTCAGCCTCACTGTCGGCATAAGCAGGCACAGCACAAACGCCAAGCATCATTATCGCTGATACCACGCCAAGTATTCTCTTTGATCTCATTTTAATTCTTATCCTCCCTTGATACTATTGTATGTAAACGCTTTCATAGCCGTTCACACAAGTATCGAAACGTTATAAAACACTATTAATATTTTACACCTTTTTAACAAATCTGTCAAGTGTACCATACAATTTTTCATATAATGTAACTGTTTTGTAATACAAGCTAAGCGTTTTAACCAAAATAACCACACGATTTTTATGAATAAGCTCTTATTGACAGCCATTTTTATCAAAAAAAGACCGCCTTCTCAGACGGTCCTGCGAACTTATTGAATACCAAGGAACTGGAAATACTGCTTATCCGGCATTGTTGTAACAGAAGTGGCTCTCAGGTCATCAGCCTCCGAAAGTCTGTACTGCACCTTGAGAACTCCGTCCTCCTTTACCCAGCCAACATCAGGAACTGTTCCTCTTATACCCTTGTTGGAAATGGTCTTTTTGATACCTTTCTGCTTAAGAGTAAAGAATTTAAGCTCGATATCCTGATTGTATGGTACTACGCATATCTTTACAGCACCCTTGTCGCTGTCCTTTACATCATAAAGTATTATCTGATACTGGCCGTCAGGCGATATGGTATTTGATTCTGAAGTTACTTCAGTGAGCTTCTTGAAGTTATCTCTGTAGAGAGCATAAACACTTGACGATGTGTCAAGATCTGAATTTAGCACAGTTTCAACAGACGTGCCTCCGAAAAGGATATTAAGCACAAAATATGCAACTATTCCAAGAACATACATAAGCAGATATATTGTACCCATTATAACCTTTACAGTTTCGTTCGTGCCTGCTGCAAAGAACATTATGATAGCAACAATGAACGGCGGAACTATCAATATCCAGTCGCCCATGTTGAAAAGTATCATGCAGAACACGACCGGAAGCATGAGTATGCTCAATATCTCCGTCACAAGCTCACGTCTTGAAAAGAGCATAAGTCCCATAAAAACTACGTTAAGCACCACATACACTGTGAAAAACGATTTTTCTCTGCCTGCCGCAAACTCCAGATCATACAGGAACGTTGCATAAGTGAGCAGAGTTATTACAGCAAAGTAAGCGACATTGAAAACTGATACCGCTCGCTTTACCCATACGTTAGATAAAAAATCCTTCATTTTTAGTCCTCCCTAGACACTCTGTTCTTTTATTTTACACGAAATTACGCAAAAAATCAAGTGCTTTATTTCTTTATTTTTTCTTAAAACACAAATCAGACATATCAAATAGTATTTAATTGGCTGAATGCCGTCAATTGAGTATTATCTCTTCACCGCCGCTGAGTCCCGAAAGTATCTCAACGTTGTCGTTGTCCTCGATGCCAAGCTCTACGTCCTGCTCTATCTTTACACCGTCCACAAGCAGGTTCACATAGTTGCGTCCATCAAGCTTCTTCACCGCCTTCTGCGGAACTATCACAGTATCAAGCCTTGAATACACGTCAAAGACAACCTCTATGCCGCCAAGATCCAGCATATCGTTCTCCTCGTCAGGGGTTATAACATAAACATATGCCGAGAAATCTCCGCTCTCATTGTAGATTATATCCGTCACAGTGCCGCCCATCGTATTGGCACCCTGCACTATCTGCACTGCAGTGCCAAAATTGACGTTTGTGAGCGCGTTATCAAACACAGACACGCACAGAGCCTTTTGTGATTTATCGGAAGTATACCCAAGCACCTCGCCTTTATTCACCGGCATGAACGCTGTCAGCTCCTGACCTTGTCTGTCTGCAAGATCAAACTGTCCGTCACATGGAGCGTAAACCTTATAATCCTCCAAGGACGCCACAAGACTGTCATATTTGAGCTGTTCTATCTGTAAATCATACTGAGAAAGCTGTATCTCACTGTAGTCAGCACCGTTCGCCTGCAGTGTAGCGACCGTCTGCTTCGCCTGATTGAGCCTTATTTCTTCCTCTTCTATCTGTTCATCCACATCGTCAGAATAAAGTGTGCAAAGCAGGTCGCCCTTTTTCACATCACAAGGCGACTCCACATCTATAGACTTTATCTGACCGCTTGCCTTGAAGGTGACGGTTTCACTGTAAGGGTAATCATAAACGCCCTCCTGATGATACTCCTGAGATATATCTCCTATCTCAGCTTTTACCGTCTTATATGTTATATCCTTAGTTTCAAGAATAGGCACAGCTATCTCGTCTTTTTTCTCCGACTTTCCGCAGGCGCAAAGTCCGAAACACATTGCCGCTGCTGAGATCAAAGCAATAAATCTTATACTTTTCATAAAAAAGCCCTCTCGGTAATACAAAACTGCGGACACACTCCGCCGCAGTGAATTATACCACATTTTCCGTCATTTTTCAAGCTTATCCCCTACATATCGTATATCTATTGTATAACTGCACAACACTGTCTGCCTATATTTATACAGGTTTACCACAGCAGTTCACCGATAATAGAGTTTGAAGCCAGAAACCCCGCAGGCGTAAGCCTTAAAATACCCTTTTCGACCATGCAAAGCCCCTGTTTCTGAAACAAAGCAGCCTTCTTTCGGATATTCTCCCCAAGCTCTTTACCACCAAGCTCCTCGGCTTTACCTATGTCAATGCCCTCAGTGAGCCTTAACCCCAGCATGACATACTCCTCTGCCTTGTCAGGGTCGTCCTCAAGCACCACCCTGCTCTGCACCTTGTCAGAAATAAACTCCTCAACATCGCTCTTGCAGTAATATCTCTCATTATCAAAGAAAGAATGTGCCGACGGGCCAATGCCTATATATTCTTCCCCGTGCCAATATTTAAGATTGTGCCATGATTTTCCGCCCTCTTTGGCAAAATTTGATATCTCATACTGTAAAAAGCCCTTGCTTGCAAGCTGTCCCACAGTTTGCAAATACATATCGCACAGCATATCGTCATCAGCCACAGCGTTTCTCATCTCATCACAATCAAAAGCCGTACCCTTTTCTATTTTCAGCATATAAGCCGAAATATGATCGACAGGGAGTGCCGTAAGGCTCTCTATGCTATCCCAAAGGCTTTCAAGGGTCTGACCCTTTACCCCGAGCATGATATCGCATGAGATGTGCCTAAATCCCACCTGAGCCGCCGTTTCCACAGCCGACTTTGCCTGAGAAAAGTCATGAAGCCTGCCCAAGAAGCCAAGCTCCCTGTCATTAGCCGATTGAACGCCAAAAGAAAGCCTTGTTACCCCTGCTTTTCTCCACCCTGACATCTTCTCCCTGTCCACAGAGCTGGGATTAGCCTCCAAGGTTATTTCAGGCTGGCAAAGATCAAAGCACTTTCCTGCCGTATCTATTATCCTGCCAACCTGTTCAGCCGACAGCACAGAGGGCGTACCGCCACCGAAGTAGATAGTATCGCATTTTATGTCCCTACCCTTGAAAGCCTCAATATTGCGGCACACAGCCTGAATGTAGTCCTCATAAAGCTCAGGCCTGCAAACGGAATAGAAGTCACAGTAAGGGCATTTTCTTTTACAGAAAGGCACATGGATATAAATTCCTGTCATAGCATATCCTCGTCATCATCAAAAGCCTTGTCGATATACTCTCCTGTTTTTTCACGGTTGAGCCGAAATCTCTCTATCGCCTTTTTCACACCAAATATACCGCCCCACACAAGGAACATACAAAGGCTTATAAGCACCGCATAAAGCACGAAATAAGCCTGCTGTTTCAAACTGAGCTGAAAATACACCGACCGCCTGTTTAGCATATCGGAAACTTTGGGGTGGATAACGATATAGCAGATAACGCCAAGAATACCTGCATAAGCAAGTGTGCATACCATGCCCATAAAAGCTTCTTTGAATTTGAGTACCGAGAATTTAGCTCCTGCACACACCGCCCACACAGCGATAAGCACAAGCCCAACCGCCGCAGAGATATTGGCATACACCTCATAAAGCACAGGCAATATCACCGCACCGCTCAGCCCGAAAGCCAGCGACAATTTCATAGACTTTTGTATATCAGGCATAGCTGCTCCTTTCAAAAAAATGTTGATATGTTTTTATCGACCGACAAGACCGACAGACGTATTCTGTGTCTGTGTCTATAACTATATCTGTATCAGGTTATTTTGGTTTCATAAATAACCTACTGGTTTTTCTAATAACCTTTTGGTTTCACAAACCATGTAGGGGACGGCGCCCACGACGTCCCGCTTATGGGACATCACAGCGTATAAATAATCATACACTCTCTAACACCCCTACAGATTTATTCGGGAAAGTTTGTTTCGCCGCAAAATCGCTACGCTCGGTGCTGGGTGATTTGTCCGGTTCAGCTATGCCAATTCCTCACTCCTCACTCCTCACTTAAACTACGCTACTCGTCCAGCTTCAGCACCGACATAAACGCTTCCTGCGGCACTGACACAGATCCAAGCTGTCTCATTCGCTTCTTTCCCTCTTTTTGCTTCTCCAACAGCTTCTTCTTTCTTGTGATATCTCCGCCATAGCACTTAGCAAGCACGTCTTTTCTCATAGCCTTGATAGTTTCTCTGGCTATTATCTTTCCGCCTATAGCCGCCTGCACAGGTATCTCAAAGAGCTGTCTTGGTATATTCTCCTTCAGCTTTTCCGTCAGCCTCCTGCCTCTTGAATAAGCCTTATCCTCGTGTACGATGAATGAAAGTGCGTCAACCACCTCGCCGTTAAGGAGTATATCAAGCTTCACAAGCTTAGACTTCGCATAGCCCATCATCTCATAGTCAAATGAAGCATAGCCCTTTGTGCGTGATTTCAATGCGTCAAAGAAGTCATAAACTATCTCGTTGAGGGGAAGCTGATAATGCAGGTCAACTCTAGTTTCGTCTATATACTTCATATCCTTGTATACGCCACGTCTGTCCTGACAAAGCTCCATTATATTTCCAACATATTCAGACGGCGTATAAATATGTGCGTTCACTATCGGTTCCTCTGCCGAAGCAATATTTGCCACATCAGGATAATTTGTCGGGTTATCTATAAACACAGTTTCGCCGTTAGTCAGATTTACCTTGTAGATAACTGACGGCGCAGTTGTGATAAGGTCGAGATTATATTCTCTCTCCAAACGCTCCTGGATTATCTCCATGTGCAGAAGTCCGAGGAAGCCACATCTGAAACCAAAGCCCAGTGCAATTGAAGTTTCAGGCTCGAAGGACAGTGAAGCGTCATTGAGCATAAGTTTTTCCAAAGCATCACGAAGGTCAGGATATTTCGCTCCGTCCGCAGGATAGATTCCGCAGTATACCATAGGGTTTACTTTCTTATATCCAGGCAGTGCCTCAGCGCAAGGCTCAGCCGCATTTGTCACAGTATCGCCCACACGAGTGTCGCCGATATCCTTTATAGATGCCGCAATGTAGCCTACCTCGCCTGCATGAAGCTCGCCCACAGGCACAAGGTCAGTTGCTCCCATATAGCCTATCTCCACCGTCTGAAATTCAGCCCCCGTAGCCATAAGCCTAATGGTATCTCCAGCCTTGATATGCCCCTCTTTCACACGGCAGTATATTATAACTCCCTTGTACTGGTCATAATAGCTGTCGAAAATAAGAGCCTTAAGCGGAGCATTCTCGTCGCCTTTTGGGCATGGTATATCCTTTACAACACGTTCAAGCACCTCTTTGACGTTCGTACCCATTTTAGCTGATATCCTCGGAGCGTCCATAGCAGGAATGCCTATAACGTTCTCTACCTCTGTGCAAGCCCTTTCAGGGTCAGCGGACGGCAGGTCTATCTTGTTTATAACAGGCACTACCTCGAGGTCATGTTCGATAGCAAGATAAGTGTTTGCAAGGGTCTGCGCTTCTATACCCTGGGAAGCGTCAACGATAAGCAATGCACCCTCGCAGGCAGCAAGAGAACGTGACACCTCATAGTTAAAGTCAACGTGACCTGGGGTGTCGATAAGGTTGAAAACATAGTCCTGCCCGTCGTCAGCGTGATAATTAAGGCGCACCGCACGAGCTTTGATAGTGATACCTCTTTCACGCTCGATATCCATATTATCGAGAAGCTGATCTTCCATATCTCTCAGCTTCACAGTATCGGTAAGCTCCAAAATTCTGTCGGCAAGAGTAGATTTGCCGTGGTCTATATGAGCTATAATGCAGAAATTTCGTATATTATTTTCGTTCATTTACTGATTTTCCTCTCTCAGACAAGTATACTTTTCCATAATACTTTATTATAACACGCTTGCCCCACATTGTCAATTTCTCCGCAAAGAAAAAAAGGCAGACACAACGTGCCTGCCCCAAAATACATATTATTCTGCGCTGATATATGCCGTTACAGCGTCATCAGAGCTGTCAGAAGTTGTTCCCTCTGGATAAGAGCTGAATGTGAACTTGTAATCCTTGTAGCCCTTTACCATAAGGAAAAGGTTTACATACTTGTATGTATTTCCAACAAAATATTCGTTCTTTTTCTGTGTAAGAAGCTCAGTAGTTCCGCCCATGCCGATATAAGTAGAAGCTCCGTCAGCAGAAGGTATTCCTCCGCCGCCCTTGTTGGAAGCAGAATAGTTTACATCAGGAGAGATTATGCCCCATTCATCGCTAGGGAAATCCTCAGGAACATAGACCTCATATTCCATAACGCAAAGCTCACAGTCATCAGGTATTTTCAGCTCGCTCTCGTCTATCTTGGAAAAATCACTGCCAACAGAGTTGTTAAGCTCAATAGCCTTGTTTACATAATCTGCGTCCTCACTTTTGCTAACTACCTTTGTTATTCTTGTATAAATAGTGTGGTAGATCTTGTCTGTAGCACAATATCTGGTAGTCTTTATCCACTGACCGATAGGCGCAAGATTTTCCTCGCTTGTTTCAGACGGCTCTATAGCACTAGCCGCAATATCATTGCTGTCAACGCTTGCAGGCTTGTTTTCGTCAGCAGTGCTTGTGTCAGCCACCTCAGCCTGTGATGATTCCGTTACCGCAGGAGCAGTTGTTGTGGTAGTTGTCGTTGCTGTTGCATCTTCTGATGAGTCAGCAGCACTGCTTTCCGTCTGCACAGCCGCAGCAGAGCTTTCGTTATCACTGTCGGAAGACCCACTGTCAGAACAGCCTGCCATGCCAAAAGCCATTACCACTGCCAATAAAAGAGCAGATATTTTTTTCATAATGTTACCTCCATATTTCTTTAATAAATTTATTTTACAACATTCTCCTATGCAAGTCAACAATATTTTCGACATTTATAAATATTTTGTTAAATACCCACAAACAGCCATAGTGTTTTTACAACATAATGTAGTAAGAAAAGCACAACATAATGTTGTATGATATATTAAATATAGACTATCAGAAAGGAATGGAGCGCCGCATGGTTTTTCAAAGAATACGAGATATGCGAGAAGATGCAGACCTTAAACAAAACGATATGGCAAAAATACTCCATTGCTCACAGCAAGCTTACAGCAACTACGAACTAGGACAGCGTGATATTCCCACGGATATCCTCATAGCCCTAGCTGAATATCACAAAACAAATGTAGACTATCTTCTGGGACTAACCAAAAACAAGACCTACTATAAAGATATGTAAAGCGGAAAGAACATCTCTTTCCGTTTTTTTTGCAACCCATTTCATACACATTTATACAATCCTCTTCTATGTATGATTTGTTAAAATTGCCTATGACATTTTTAGAAAAAAAGTGTTATAATGTATATAAGAAACAAAATAAAGTTGTATTCACGATTTAATGAGGAAGGAGCGTTAAAAATGCTAAAAAAAGGCGACGTCATATCATACGGTACAACCGGAGTGTGCAAAGTCGAGGGCGAGTGCGAACAGACCGTCAAGGGTCAGAAAAAGCGCTACATAGTTCTAAAACCTGTCCACCAAATCAATTCCACCTTGTATGTGCCGGTAGATAATGACGAGCTTAAAACAAAGTTCAAACCTCTGCTCACAGGCGATGAGATAGAGGAGATCATAAAAGAAATGCCCGAGGAGAGTTCCCTTTGGAAAGAAAGCAGCAGCGAGCGTGCCGAGCTTTATTCACAGGTACTTGAAAGCGGTGACAGAAAGCGACTTGCACAGCTTGTGAGAACATTGTATCTCAGACAGAAACATCTTATTGCGAAGGGCAGACATCTTCATTCATTAGACGAACGTTTTTTCAAGAATGCGGAAAATCTGCTCTTTGACGAGTTTTCAGCCGTCCTGGGCATATCCCAAGACGAGGTCTTCGACTTTATAGAAACCCGCCTGAGCAAAGCCTAAATATATACAAATGACACAAATAATATCGGCTAATAAAAAAAGGGGCTGTAAAAAAAGTCCCCAAGAAAAAAGGCTGCGATCTTGCCAAAAAGCAAG
>OGYU01000052.1_pt1 | contig 75516 bp, 62 predicted proteins | sample 1576581 | NCBI WGS metagenome assembly OGYU01 (sample SAMEA3541547, study PRJEB24748) | human gut metagenome | biome: human gut; feature: human-associated habitat; material: faeces | place: China | collected 2012 | reverse complement strand
GAATGTTTATCTCAGTCGAGAAGACTCCCACTTCTACAAGTGGTGAGTAATAACAAATCTATCTCAGTGGGAGTGCAATCTCTGACTGAGATAAACGCTCCGCGAGGATGCGCAGTGATTCTGAAAAGAATATGTCAGCTTACGCTGACCAGAATCACGCGCCAAGTCTCACGTGCGTTCGACTTGAATCTGCGTTCAAATTGATATTATAAGTGGAAAACAGGGAAAAAATCTTCGGCACAATGTAGAAAACAGAAATACAAATCTTCCTATATTATGGAAAAATTGGAGAAATTGCAACTTTGACAAAAAAATAACTTGTCAGACCGGTTAATTTAATGTATTGTATAGCATGGATATGAAAGATATCATATCGGTATCATGCAAAAACATTTAAAATCCATGTATTTTACAGGATGAAAACAGTTAAAAATGAATTTTATATCATGAAAAGGATTCATTTTTGAAGGATGAAACGTGAAATGGAGATCAGAAAATGGATTTGTTTGATTACATGAGAGAACAAAATAAGGAAAAAGAATCACCGCTGGCATCCAGATTGCGACCAACGAAGCTGGAAGAAGTGGTTGGTCAGCAGCACATTATCGGCAAAGACAAATTGCTGTATCGTGCCATTAAAGCGGACAAACTGCAGTCGGTTATTTTTTACGGACCTCCGGGAACCGGAAAAACCACACTGGCGAAAGTCATTGCGAAAACGACCAGCGCAGAATTTATGCAGATCAATGCGACTTCCGCCGGAAAAAAGGATATGGAAGCTGTGATTGAAAAGGCAAAACAGCTGCAGGGCATGTACGGAAAACGTACGATCCTGTTTATCGATGAGATTCACCGTTTTAACAAAGGTCAGCAGGATTATCTGCTTCCGTTTGTGGAGGACGGTACGGTGACACTGATCGGTGCCACTACGGAGAATCCGTATTTTGAGGTAAACGGAGCGCTGATTTCCCGATCCATTATTTTTGAATTAAAGCCGTTGGACAAAGAGGATATCAAAACGCTGCTGCACCGTGCCTTAGAGGACATGGAAAAAGGCATGGGAGCTTATCGTGCGGTGGCGGATGAAGATGCACTGGAATTTCTGGCAGATGTGTCAAACGGAGATGCCCGCAGCGCATTAAATGCCATAGAACTGGGAATCCTTACCACAGAACGCAGTGCAGACGGGCTCATCCATATCACGCTGGATGTGGCTTCCGAGTGTATCCAGAAGCGCGTGATCAAGTATGATAAAAATGGCGACAGCCATTATGATAATATTTCCGCATTTATCAAAAGTATGCGGGGGTCTGATCCGGACGCAGCGGTCTACTATCTGGCAAAAATGCTGTACGCCGGGGAAGATGTGACATTTATCGCCCGGAGAATTATGATCTGTGCATCGGAAGATGTGGGAAATGCAGACCCGAACGCCCTGACTGTGGCGGTCAGCGCAGCCCAGGCTGTAGAACGGCTTGGAATGCCGGAGGCACGGATTGTGCTGGCACAGGCAGTCACTTATGTGGCAAGCGCACCAAAGAGCAATGCGGCTTACCTGGCAGTGGACAAAGCACTTTCCGTTGTTCGGGAGTCGAGAACCGCACCGGTTCCAACGTATCTCTGCGATGCCCATTACAAAGGTGCTGCAAAACTTGGACGTGGGCTTGGATACAAATATGCCCACGATTATCCGAATCATTATGTGGAGCAGCAGTATCTGCCGGATGCATACAAAGATATGAAATTCTATGAGCCGACAGAAAACGGCTATGAGCAGACCATTCGGGAATATTTTAAAAAAATCAAACAGGAGTAAATTTTTGTCAAATCTCCTTTTGAATATAAAATAAAAAGAAGTTGTAAAAAATGATTTAACAATACACAGCAGGAGGAAAAATCAATGCAGTCTTATCAGGAAATGAGCAGAGAGGAATTATTAAAAGAAAAAGAGAGCCTGGAACAGCAGTACAAAGAAATCTGCAAAAAAGGCTTGAAGCTGGATATGTCCAGAGGTAAACCATCCAAAGAGCAGCTTGAGCTGTCCATGCCGATGATGGACGTTCTGACCAGCCAGACTCCGTTAGTCAGCAGAGCCGGTACAGATATCCGTAACTACGGTGTGATCGATGGTATTACAGAGGGACAGGAATTCATCGCAAGTTTAGTTGGACTTGGTCCGGAAGCATATGACAATGTCATTGTTTACGGAAATGCAAGTCTGAATATCATGTATGATTGCATTGCCCGCTCCATGCTTTTTGGTGTAAACGGAAGCACACCATGGTGCAAACTTGATAAAGTAAAATGGCTCTGCCCGGTTCCGGGATATGACCGTCATTTTGCCATCACAGAGTGCTTTGGCATCGAGATGATCAACGTACCACTTTACGAAGATGGCCCGGATATGGATATGGTAGAAAAATTAGTCAGCGAAGATGACAGTATCAAAGGTATCTGGTGTGTACCGAAATACTCCAATCCGATGGGAACGTCCTATTCTGATGAGACCGTCCGCAGACTGGCCCACTTAAAACCGGCAGCAGAAGACTTCCGTATTTACTGGGATAATGCTTACTGCGTACATGATCTTTATGAAGATAAAGCAGATCAGATCCTTGAGATCCTTGGCGAGTGTGAGAAAGCCGGAAATCCGAACCTTCCGATCGAGTTCTGCTCCACATCCAAGATCACATTCTCAGGTGCAGGTGTATCCGGTCTGATCACAAGTCTTGAGAACAAAGCAGACATCCTGAAACGTCTGACCATTCAGACTATCGGATTTGATAAGATCAACCAGCTGCGTCATGTGAAATTCTTAAAGGATATCGATGGCGTAAAAGCACATATGGCAAAACATGCAGCAATCATCCGTCCGAAATTTGAGATGATCCTGGATCGTTTTGAGGAAGAACTGAAAGGTCTTGGCGCAGGAAGCTGGATTCGTCCGAATGGTGGATATTTCATCACCTTCAAGGCAAATGAAGGATGTGCAAAGAACATCGTTGCAAAAGCAAAAGAGGCTGGTGTTGTACTGACAGGTGCAGGCGCACCATACCCATACAAAAAGGACCCGAAGGATTCCGTGATCCGTATTGCTCCGACACTTCCGCCAATGGAAGAACTGAAAGAGGCCTGCGAGGTATTTATCGTTTGTGCAAAACTTGCAAGTGTGGAAAAACTGTTAGAGGCATAATGCATTGTAATTGTTAATAAGATAAAAATTGAAACAGACATTCTGAGTTCGAAAGAAACGGGATGTCTGTTTTTGGATTAATTTGTAAATTTGTGGTGTAAATAAAATTTGAACGTACGAGAGAGTGAATGGATTTTTGCTGTTCAGTCTTTTTTGGATAGGAAATTACGATAAAATTCCTATTAAATAAAATCATGTCGTGCAAACGATGCACATTTCCTTGTGTCCCCTTTTTGCCCCATTGGAATCATTAAAATAGAGTCAGTGAGAATTAAGTAGAAGAATTTTTGCGGCGAGAGTAGGAAATAAGGCGACACATAAGGATTGCTTGAACGAAGAATAAGCATTCCCCCACTTCAAGTGCGCAGAGCACTAAGTGGTGGGTAAAGGGGATGCTTATGTCAGTGGGAGTTAAAAGCTCCCACTGACAGGTCGCAAAGCGACTGCGTTCATGAGCAAGTAGCGAGAGCGGATTGCGAATGTCCGCTTTACATCTGCAAAGTGCAGGCATACAATAAAATTATATGAACTGCACAGAACGGGGAGAAAAAGTATGAGCGCGGAACATCCGAAAAAATTGTTGATTTTGTATATTTTAGATATTTTGCAAAAATATTCAGATGAAGAACACAGATTAAGTCAGAAAGACATTCAGGATATTTTGAAAAAAGAGTATGAGATGCCGGTTGATCGGAAAGCTGTGAAAAGGAATCTTTTAAATCTGATCGAATATGGTAGCAATATTGAATATAGGGAAGTGGCACGGAAAGATATTTTTAAGAAAAAAATTTGCATATCAGATGATAATCCACAGGTTTTAACGGAAAAAGAACATTCAGACGATAATTCGCTGTGGACTGATTTTTATCTGAAGCAGAAATTTACCAATGAAGAACTGAGATTATTAATAGACAGTTTGTTGTTTGCAAAGCATATTCCATACAAACATGCAAAAGACATGATCTCAAAATTAGAATCGTTATCTAATATATATTTCAAATCGCGTTCGCAGTATATCTATCCATTTCCAGTAGATCGGACAGATAATAAGCAGGTATTTTACAATATCAGTGTTTTGGATGAAGCAATTCGGAAAAAGAAGAAAGTTTCATTTGAATATGCGGAATATCATACGGATAAAAAAATGCATTTGAAAAAACGAGAGGATGGAAGGATTCGTAAATATATAATCACGCCATACCAGATGGTTGCTCAGGATGGAAAGTATTATCTGATCTGTAATTATGATAAATATGATGATATTTCAAATTACCGGGTAGACAGAATTCGAAATATACAGATCCTTGAGGAAAATGGCAAGCCATTTGAAACATTAAAGTGGTCCGGACATCAGAAAATGGATCTGAACAAATATACGAAAGAACACGTTTATATGTATTCCAGTGAAAATGCGTTTGTTAAATTTCGAATCGTAAAAGCAATGATTTCTGACGTGATTGATCTGTTTGGAAAAGATGTTGTTTTTTCGGAAGAAACGGATACACATGTCGTGGTGAGCGTACATGTGAATGAACGTGCAGCAGAACAGTTTGCAAAAAATTATGCTCCGGATGTGATTGTGCTGCAGCCGAAGCGATTGCGAAATAAGTTAAGAGATGATCTGAAAAAATCTTGGGAAGCATATGAAGATTGAAGTATTGTAGAAAACGAATTACGGAAACATACATAGTTTAGGGAGAGGAAGAAAAATATAATGGATTGCACACATGATAATTTAGTAAAACTTTTTTGGAATGGTGAGAATGAAAAGAAAGAACGACTAAAGATAAATGAAGAGGGGATAAAATATGCATTTTTCATGGCTTTAAAAGATTTTACACCTAGAACGGAGAAACGAGAAGAAAGTGTTTCTTTTGCAGCTAAAGATATGTTGGAAGAACTTGAAAAGTCAGATACACATATAGAGCTAGAGCCATATAGTAAGAAGTTTTTGGATTTTTTTGATGAGAAAGAAAAAAATGAGAAAGAATTTGATGATTGGCATGAAAAGATTTGCGAAGATTTTTTAAAGCGGTTTAGATTAAAAGATAATAAATATGGAAAGGCACAAAAAGTGATTAATATGACTTTCAAATATATTTATTGTTTAGAAGGTGCCAAGGAGCGCGAAGATTATTTTAGATTTTGCCATATGCCATTAGATTCCATAACACTGGAATGGTTTTACCGATTAAAGGAAAAAGGTGTAAAGATTACGATAGATAATAAAGAAGAAAAAATATGCAGAAAATATCCATCCTGGAGCAACTTGAGAAAGACATCCAGTGGGGAAAAGAAAGATCGTGAATATGGGTATGTAGATATCCAAAATGTGATCAGGAAATATTTAGAAAATAATACAGAATTAACACCGTTAAAGGTAGAATTTATTATCTGGCCACAAATGCAGCTTGCGATGGCGGAAGAAGGACTATTTTCTCAATTGGTTGGGGCAGAGAAAGATTATTATGAGACGCAACCCTATCATAAAATTTTGGAGAAGTACGATAAGAAAATCCCGCTTCCTAAACAAATGGGAAACAACTATAAAAACAGACTTAATGAGTGGTTTCGGAAATTATCAGTGAAAGAAAAAACGCAGTGTTTAAATGAAATGCTCACACAAATATCTAAAGTGAAACAATCCGGATTACTTTTTGAGGAGATTTAGAAAAATGGCAGAGATGAAGATATTCATTTATTCAAGAAAAGCAATGGAAAAACTGTTAAAAAGTGATTTCCCTGAAAATGTGGCAATCATTAGTTTTTATGATCCACCAGGAAGTTTTCGTGATGCAGACTATCAACCTGTAGATTATTCTACAAAAACAGACTGTGTATTTGAAGTGGCATTGCATGACATTGATCTTGCAGTATTGCCAAAATATCATTTAACATACGAGACTTATTTTCCAGAAGCAGATGAGCTGGCAGAATTTATTTTTACAGCAAAAAAAGATGGAAAGGATATTATTTGCCAATGTGAATATGGTGAAAGCAGAAGTTCTGGATGTGCAGCAGCTATTCACGAATATTTTTATAAAAATGGAATCGATGTGTTTGCAGATTACAGATATTATCCAAACCAGATGGTGTATCATAAGGTTTATGATGGGTTGAAAAAATATGGGACAAGGAATGGTAAGGCAGAAGAATAAGAATGGGGAGAACAAAATTGGAATCAAAATTAAAAAATAGGATTCTGGATTTAATTGAATCACCAGAGTTACATGCCTATTTAATGGAACATGCAGAACGATTGAAATTAAAAGATTATGTATCAATTATTGCCGGAGCGCCAATCAGTTTGGGGAGAAAGCAGGAGTTGTTACATGATATGAAGCGATCATCTTGCTTGAAAAAACAAAAGATGGATTATGTGAGCTTATGTTGTGCATGTATGGATCGTGCAGTTCAATTTTTGACAAGTGAAACTGGAACAATTTTTCTTATACAGTTAATGGGCTATGATGACAAGCATAAAAGTGATATTATGGATGGACCGTATATCATGACGTCCTTGGCTAATACCAAAAATGCAGTGAAGAATTATTATCGTGAGGATATGGATGAAGATGCGGATGCGGAATGGAAGACATTGTATTGGCGGGTAGAATTATATACTGCCAGTCAGGATGTGAACAGCGGAGAAGATGGATTTTTATCAGCAGAGTATACCTATATTATGGATAAAGATGGAGAAGTTCAATATTATATACATGAATGGAATTCATCGAATCATTTAAATGGTTCACTAGGAAGAATGGTGGAAGATCAGTTTTTTTCTGTATCTCCAGATTTGAACTTACCTGTTCCATATCATCCGGGAGATGTTCTGTTTATAGATTGCAGACCGTATGCACCGGGAGCGTTTTATTGTCGGCTCAAAGAAGTTGGAGATGATTGCTGTGGAATACAGTGTGAATATGTAGATGAGGAAGGAAATATGGAAACCGGAGCATTAAAACATGGAGATTATTTCTTTAATCATCGGGAAGTAGAGCAGTATTTATCTCCATTATATAGGGCAAGGATTGTTTCAAAATATGAATTGAGTTGGGATGAAATTGTTAGGAGAAGCAAGAATGGAAACGAAAGCAGATAAAGACGAATAGTTACTGTAGAAGGAGAATGAAAAAATATGAAGATTTGGTTAGATGATATACGCCCTGCGCCGGAAGGCTATGTATGGTGTAAAAGTGTAAATAGCGCGAAAAGCGTCATTGAATCGGCAAAGGAACCGATTTTGCTGATTGATTGTGATCATGATCTGGGAGATTATGCTTATGATGGCGGAGATGGGATAAAACTGTTGGATTGGTTAGTGGAAAATAGTCTTTTTTATCCAATAAAGCTTCATACTATGAATCCGGTTGGGAGAGAGAATATGTTGCGGATGATTCGTAGATATTGGGGATGATACGAGAATTCCCTGTACAAAATGAAAATCAAATAAATCCACACTCCAGTGATGCAGAAAAACACTAGTCGCACACAAAAAGTTATGATATACTTACCAAAGACACATAAAAACAGAAAAAAACATTTGAAAACAAAAGCAACAAAAAATTCAGATGCTTGATAAGGAGGACATAAAATGTTAGAAGCAGGAGTCAAAGGGGAACAGAGCGTAGAAGTTGTATATGAGAATACAGCAACAGCAGTAGGAAGCGGTGTACTGGAAGTATTCGGAACACCATGCATGCTTGCATTAATGGAAAAAACAGCAAGCGAGAGCGTAGCTCCATATCTGGAAGAAGGCTGTGGCAGCGTTGGTACACAGGTAAATATCAGTCACGTAGCAGCTACTCCGATCGGAATGACTGTTCGTTGCGAGACAGAGCTTACTGAAGTAGACGGACGTCGTCTTGTATTCAAAGTAGCAGCTTATGATGAAGCAGGTCTGATCGGTGAAGGAACACATGAGCGTTTCATCGTACAGAACGAGAAATTCCAGACAAAAGCAAATAACAAGCTTTCAAAATAATTTTATATCTGAAATAGCGAGATTAAAAACTCCTTTTGTGATAAGTGGTCACAGAAGGAGTTTTCGATTTCGCTTTATATATGTTATAATCGTACATAGCATAAAAACAGTAGTATCCCACAGGAAAGGACTGGTTTCCGAATGGAACAGACAAAGACGAAAGAAAAAAACAGAGAAATAGATATGCTGCATGGAAAACTTGCCGGAAAGCTGATCATGTTTGCCCTGCCGCTTGCTTTTAGCACGATCCTGCAGCAGTTATTCAATTCCGCAGACGTGGCAGTTGTCGGCAGATTTGCCGGAAGCAGTGCACTTGCAGCAGTTGGAAGCAGTGTCGCTCTGGTCGGAATATTTGTAAATCTGATCACAGGACTTTCCGTGGGACCGAATGCAGCTTTGGCAAATCTGATCGGTCAGAACAAACGGGAACAGATCAGTGCTATGCTGCATACGATTCTGACGTTTGGTCTGATTCTTGGAATCGGTCTGATGTGCCTTGGATTTATCATTGCAAAGCCGGTTCTTGTGGTGTCAGGAACGCCGGACAGCGTCATGGATCAGGCGATGCTGTATATCCGTATTTATCTTTTGAGTATTCCATTTATGCTGCTTTACAATTTTGGTGCGGCGGCTCTGCGAAGCTACGGAGACAGCAAACGTCCGATGTATTATCTTTTACTGGCAGGTGTGGTAAACGTTGTACTGAATCTTCTTTTGGTAGTAGGCGTTCATTTGGGCGTGGAAGGTGTTGCCATCGGTACGCTGGCATCTAATGTACTGAGTGCGTCACTGGTTTTGCTCTGCCTGTATCGGAGAGAGGATGAATTTCAGTTCCGATTTGGAAAAATGCAGATTCAAAAAGATTTTTTGCGTCGTGTTCTGGTAATCGGAGTTCCGGCGGGAATTCAGGGAGCCATTTTTTCGGTATCAAACGTGTTTATTCAGAGTGGAATTAATTCTTTCGGGGAAGATGCCATTGCCGGTGCTTCGGTCGGATTGAATTTTGAATATTTTACCTATGCCATTGCATGTGCCTTTGCACAGGGCGCGGTAACTTTTACCAGTCAGAATTATGGAGCTGGCAATCTGAAACGATGCAAGAAAATTTTTTGCTTAAGTATGCTGTTTGGAATCGGATTTACCGAGATTTTAAGTGTGATTTTTATTGCAGGCGGCAATACATTTGTACATATTTATACTGCCAGTGACGCGGTAGCCATGTATGCACTGATCCGCATGCAGCATGTATGCTCTCTGGAAGGTCTGACCGCGACTTACGAAGTGGAGAGTGCAGCATTGCGTGGCATGGGAAAATCACTGGAGCCGGCAATCATTACTATTCTTGGAACGGTTGTATTTCGAATGATCTGGATGGTAACTGTGTTTAAACGGGTTCCGACGTATAACATGCTGATGAATGTTTATGTTACTTCATGGGTAGTTACCGGTGGCCTGATTTTTATCATATATATGCAGCATATGAAAAAAGAAGAGAAACGGAAGAACAATCTTGTTAGGACTGTTCTTTTAAAGTAGGAATTGTTCCTGAAATCATATGACGTTTCATCATAGCGGTGATCTGTTGTGGTGAAATGTCATCTTTACGGGAAAACCACCAGCGAACTGTCACAAGAAAATTGTTGACCAGAAGTTTTGCATACCAGTCAGCAAACTGTTTTTTCCCCGGTGAGATCGTTGGATGATTCTGAATTTCAGTTTCTACCTTGCGTGCACCGGCATTCATCATTTCATCAAAGACATTTCGACCGAGCAGCTGTTGCTTCCACAGAATTTCCAACTCACGTTTCTGAGTGCAAAGGTGAGCCAGACAATCCTGAAGCGCGCGGGTATGTTCGGCATCACTGACATCCATATGCAGAAAATCTACTTCCATATGATCTGCAAAATCCTGAACAATATGGTCGACCACTTCATCCCGCAACTCATATTTATCAGAGAAATAGCGGTAAAAGGTAGAACGGTTGATCAATGCCTGTTCTGATATTTTTCCAATCGTAATCTGAGAAAAATCTTCTTTTTCCATACAGTCAAAAAATGTGCGTATGATCAGTGATTTCATGCGGTCTGCGCGGTGGTCCATAGTGCTCTTTTCTCCTTTTTATGAACGATAAATGATTCATCTTATGAAATAAAAAATATCTCAGAAAATTATAATAGAAAAATGTGACAGATATTATTTATTCTTATTATAAAATCTGATTCGATTGTAGCACGTTTTTCTGTACTTATACAAGGACAATGCAACAAATATAATAAAAATATTGCAAAATGAAACAGCATGAAAAAAGCTGATGTTTGAATAAACAGGGGAGTTTCTGTTACAGTTTCAGTAACAAAAAAGAAGGATAAGGTAAGAGATTATGGCAGAAAAAAATCCGTATTTTCCACATTTATTTGAGCCGTTAAAAGTTGGTTCAAAAATCGTTAAAAACCGTATTGAGGCAGCTCCAGCATTATTTGCATTTGATCATTATATCGAGCTGGATCCGGATCCGTTTGGTTACACCACCCCGGTACCGGAGCGTGCATTCCGGATGCTGGAAGCGAAGGCAAAAGGCGGTGCAGGAATCGTCTGTCTGGGTGAGTTAAGCCCGAACCATGAGTATGACAAACGTTTCCCGTTTGAACCATACCTTGATTATACATCCAGATCCGATAAAAAATTCAACATCATTAAAGAAACCGCAGAGATGATCAAAAGCTATGGCGCACTGGCAATCGGTGAGCTGATTTCCTGTGGTGAGATCAAAACAAATATCGGAGACGGCATCAATCCAAAAGGACCATCTGAGAAAGATCTTCCGGATGGAACTCATGTAGATGCATTTACAAAAGAAGAAATCTTAAGCTGTTATCAGGATTATGTAACTGCCTGTAAATGGTTTGAGGCAGCAGGTTGGGAAGGTGTTATGATCCATTGCGGACATGGTTGGCTTCCGGCACAGTTCCTTTCTCCGCAGTACAATAAACGTACCGATGAGTACGGCGGATCCTTTGAAAACAGAGCAAGATTTACTGTTGATCTGTTAAAAACTATTCGTGAGGCTATGGGACCTGATTTTGTGATTGAGATTCGTGTCAGCAGTTCTGAACATCTGTCGGGTGGCTTAGAGCTGGAAGATGCTGTAAAATACTGTAAACTTTGTGAGCCGTACATTGATATGATTCATGTATCCTGTGGTCATTATCTGAGTTCTTCCAGAAGCTGGGAGTTCACAACTGCATATGCTCCGCATGGACCGAATATCGAGCCGGCATCTGTGATCAAACAAAACGTGTCTATCCCGGTTGCAGCAGTTGGAGGTATTAACTCTCCGGAACAGGCAGAAGAAGCAATTGCAGCAGGCAAAATTGATATGGTATCTATGGGACGTCAGTTCTTTGCAGATCCGGCATTCCCGAATAAGGCAAAAGCTGGTCATGCAGATGAAATTCGTCGCTGTCTACGCTGCGGAAGATGTTATCCGGGTCCGTCCGGTGAACATGAGACAGAGATTTGGACTGTGAAGTTCCCACCACTGGATTCCTGTACGATTAACCCATACGACGTATGGCCGGCTTCTCATCATAAAGTTCTTCCGGAGCGTATGCCAAAACCGGAAGCAAGCCGTAAAGTACTGGTAGTAGGTGGCGGCTGCGGTGGTCTGCAGACAGCAATCACAGCAGTAGATAGAGGGCATCAGGTAATCCTGTGCGAGAAAGCAGGCGTGTTAGGCGGTCTGATTAACTTTACAGATCATACCGATCATAAAGTAGATATCAGAAACTTCAAAGATCTGCTGATCCGTGACGTAGAGAAACGTCCGATCAAAGTAAGATTAAACTGTGAAGTAACACCGGAACTTATCAAAGAGATCGCTCCGGAAGCAGTTGTACTGGCAGTCGGATCTGATGATCTGATCCTTCCAATTGAGGGAATTGAAAATGCTGTCACAGCAATGGAGGTATATTACAACGATTTTGCTGGCCTTGGAAAAAGCACCATCGTACTCGGCGGTGGTCTGGTAGGCTGTGAGGCAGCAGCAGATTACATAGATCACGGTGTAGAGACAACCATCGTAGAGATGAAAGGTGCTTTGATGCCGGAGACAACCGGTTTGTACAGAACTGCTGTACATGACTTTATCGATAAAAACGGTGGTAAATACGAAGTAAATGCAAAAGTTATCAAAGTCGGCAAAGACTTTGTTGTAGCTGAGCAGAATGGAACAGAAATTACTATCAAAGCAGATTCTGTTGTCAATGCAATGGGACGCCGCGCACATGCGACAGAAGCACTTGAGGCGGCAATCAAAGAAGCTGGTATTCCGGTATGGAAGATCGGTGACTGTGTCCGTGCCCGTCAGATTGGTGATGCGGTAAGAGAAGGCTGGACCGCAGCAATGGAAATTATTTAAAAAGCTTGTTTTGTGGCAGAAAATTTGAGATTTTGAAAGGGACTGAGTTCATTTTGTCTTCGCGGCTAACAATCGCTCGCTAAGAAAAAATGAACTCAGTCCCTATTTACATACGTGGCAAAGGTAAAATGTTTAGCCACTTAAAGTCTGCTTATAATGTCACGTTTATAATTTAAAAACGTTTCCGTCAGATAAAAATCATCCGGTCGCGGTTTCTTCTCACGAATCACGATCTCATCTTTAATCTCACCCGGTGTACCATTCAAGATGTAAATGCGGTCAGATAAAAGAATCGCTTCATCAATATCGTGCGTAATAAACAGCGTTGACAGATCAATGTGCGTCATAATATTCAGATACCACTTATGAATATTGGATTTTGTAATGGTATCCAGTGCGGAAAACGGTTCGTCCAGCAGCGCGACACCGTTGGATGACAGATATGTCCGCAGAAGCGCTGCACGCTGACGCATACCGCCGGAGAGCTGACTTGGATACTGATACTGTGTACCATCCAGACCAAAATCTGCAAACAGTGGATCTGCTTTCTGGCGTGCATCTGCTTTTTTCATGCCCTTTAAGACAAGGGGCAGCGATACATTATCAATAATTTTCTTATGAGGCAGCAGCAGATCTTTCTGAAGCATGTAGCTGATCTGTCCCGGAGTGGAAGTGATCTCTTTATCATTCAGATACACATGTCCTTCCTCCGGTGTAGTCAGGCCGGAAAGAATGTGAAACAATGTCGTCTTTCCGGAACCGCTGACACCAAGAAGGCATACCAGCTCACCCTGATTCAGTTCGATATTGATATCTTTGATGATCGTTCGCTGTCCATATATTTTTGTAATATGTTCTGCTTTTAATAATGCCATTTTTATTTCCTGTTTGAAATCTTAATTACCACCTAAGTAGTCGTTTGAAAATCCCTGTCCGGTCAGATCTTTGGAGGTAAGTCCGTTATCTGCCAGCCATTTGTAGAATGTATTCCAACGATCCTCATCGATGAATCCCCATTTCTGAGCATCTGCGATGTACTGCTCGGAAATATACTGCTGAGAAGCCTGAACCAGATCTTCAGATCCGCTTAAGGAACCCGTGTTGTCACCGGCGATCAGCATGTTTGCGGCATCTACCGGATTTTGGATGGCATATTCATAACCTTTCTGAGTTGCCTCAAGGAATTTTTTAGCAACATCCGGGCTGTTCTGTAAAAATTCATTGTTTGCGATGATAACCGGTGTGTAGTAATCAAATACCGGGTTTACATCTTTAAAGAAGAAGAAATCACAAGGTGTTTTCTCTACGTTTGCATTGATTCCGCCCCATCCGTAGAATACCCAGATGGCATCTGTCTGATGAGCAGCCAGAGCAGCCGGTTCATCTGTGATATCGTTCGGGATCAGATTTACTTTATCAAAATCACCACCGTCACCGTTGATAACAGTTTTTAAAGTAGCAAGTTCGATCGGGGACTCCCATGTAGAATAAGTTTTGCCTGTCATTCCTTTCGGAGTGTCGATACCGTCACCCTGACGGGAGAGGATACCGGAAGTGTTGTGCTGGAGAACAGCAGCAACCGCTGTGATACCAAGTGGATTATCGGAATCCAGAGATGCAGCCATAGTATCCTGCGCTTCAATGGCGAACTGAGCCTGACCGGAAGCACACATTAATGCAGCACCGTCCTCTGGTGGCTGAACGATCTGGACATCCAGACCTGCCTGCTCATAGTAACCAAGCTGCTGAGCAACGTATAAACCGGTATGGTTTGTGTTCGGTGTCCAGTCCAGGCAGAATGTGATCTTTGTCAGATCTTTATCAGAGCTGGAAGTGTTCTCTGCGGCAGCAGAAGAGCTGTCGGAGGCATTTCCTTTTGCAGCGTTGTTGTCAGCATTTCCGCATGCAGCCATGGAAAATACCATAGCAGCTGCTAAAGATGCAGCAGCAAGTTTCTTTAAAAATTTGTTTTTCATACTTCTTTTCCCTCTTTTTCTGTTCTTATCCAAGGCATGGATAAGTTTCTGATAATGTTGACAGCGAGCATCAGCAGCAAACTGATGATCACGATAAAAATAATAACAGCAAACATTTTGTCGAATGCGTATGCCTTTTTGACACGGGTCATATAAACACCAAGTCCGTTGAATCCACCGAGCCATTCTGCAACAACAGCACCAACCACAGCGTAGGAAGCAGAAATCTTCAAACCGGAGAAAAACTGGTTCAAAGCGGATGGAAATTTTAAATGCCGGAAAATCTGAAATTTTGTCGCTCCCATGGCGCGCATCAGATTGACCGCATCCTGATCAACACTTTTATATCCGTCCAGCAGACCGACTGCGATCGGGAAAAATGTGGTGATGACAACCAATGCAATTTTTGGTGCCATGCCAAATCCCATCCAGAGCACCAGAACCGGCGCAATGGCAATGGTAGGAATCGTCTGTGTGATTACCATCAGCGGATAAAATGCCCGGTTGATGGTCAGAAAACGATCCATCAGTGTGGCACTGACAAAAGCCAGCAGGATACCGATGCAAAGACCGTAAAATGCCTCCTGCAGGGTGTATCTTGCATGCATCAGGATCAGCGGCATGTCTGAGATCAGCGCTTTTGCCACATTGACCGGTGACGGCAGCATATAAGCCGGAACCAGTCCGGAGACACAGATCAGATACCATGCCAGCACGATCAGGCATAACGCGACGATAGCCGGAATCTTACTGGTGATGCTTTGTAACTTTTTTGTCAATGGTCAGTACATCTCCCTCTGGTTTAAAAGAAATTTTTACATAAGTATTCATAGCCGGGCAGCCTGCTTTTGCAGCAACGAGCTGGCAGTTTTTTACAATCTCCATCAGTTCGTCATAATCGCCTTCGATGGATGTTTCACATGGTCCCACATAATAGTTCAGACCTGTAGATTTGATATAAGCAATGACTTCGTCTACGATACGAATGACTTCATCTTCATCTGTGACTGTCGGTAATACCTGAATAGCTACACTTGCGTTCATTATTTGTTCCTCCCTGAAAATAAAAGTGAAATTTAAGATCCATCTGTGAACCTTATTACATTAAGTAACCATAACTCCCATGCCATATCACATATTCGCAGCAGAAATAAGAGGCATTTTTGAACGCAGAATAAGCATTCCCCCACCATTTCAAGTGCGTAGAGCACTAAGCGGTGGGTAAGGGGGATACTTATGTCAGTGGGAGTTAAAAGCTCCCACTGACAGGTCGCAAAGCGACTGCGTTCATGAGCAAGTAGCGAAAACGGATTGCAAATGTCCGCTTTACTTGATTATGCAATACATGTGTGCTGTACATTTTCGCAATCAAAAAAGCACCAACCGGTTGGCAGATGCTTTAAGAATGTCTGATAGTTTTCTCTACTATTATATTCTGTAACACTTCCTACGATGGCATTGTCCAACAGGTATAAGGGTCAAAGGTCTGTCCTTACTCTCAGCCAATCGGCTCCCCCGGTTAAATATGTGAAACGAAAAAATCCGCTTGTATGGCACTTTGCGTTGATATGTTACAGCAGGGAGAGGGAATTGTCAAGGAAAAATACTTACTTACGATAAAAGTACGAAAACTCAAGAAAAGTTCATATTGAACTTTTAATGGAAACATTGCATAATAAAAGTTATGCTATTTGAGACATGCTAATTTGAAAAAGGTAGTGTCAAATGACCTATGAAAAAACAGAGCCAAAGAAAAAGGCTCAATGAACCTTGATAATTGTAGATATTTTTAGGTAGTGGTGATCATCCGCCACCCTTGACAGCACGAAAAAGAACCGCTGTAGGTTTATCACCGACGGCGATCAAGAATAGTTAGATTTTCTCCGTCGATTACAGCAGTGTAGCAGTTCTTTTTCGTGCTATCAAGGGCATGCCGCTTTGCGGTGGCTGGATATTTCCCTCGGCTTGGAATCTAAGAACAGTTAGCGGCTTCGCCGTTTTGCATGTTCAGTATTGTTTGCTGTCCGAGGAAAATCAGCAGCTGCCACTTACCAGGCATGGTGTCAGAATGAGATAGCATCTCTCCTTCATTTAAGACTTTATAGTTATTGTGCTGGTGAGGCCTTAAAAAATTATAATAAGCAACCCACAGGGAAAGATCATGGTTGGCACCATCGATGTTATCGAAACCATTGGTTTTGCGGTAGGAAGCTTTGTATGTCCGGTTTAAGCGTTCAATCATCTGCTTGTACGGACGGAATTGTTTTGATACGGCATCATCATTGGAAAGTTCGATTACCTGGGTGATCTCAAACTTGAATTTTTTACCGAATTCGTGAAAAAAATGTTGAGCAGCAAGCGGATAAGCACTGTATCCATCGGCAATGAATTTGAAGTTTTTTGGTAACTCTTTCAGATTGCGGAATGCCATACGCATGGCAAGGATGCAAGGTCCAACCCCACGGTTATCGGATACCTGATATCCGATAATGGAACGTTTGACAGCGTCCATGATGAACCAGATATAAGTTTTGACACCACGGATTTTGATGTAGGTTTCGTCAGCGGTAAATGTGTTGCCAGATTTATAGTCGTAGTTATCGACAAATGGCTTGATACATAGTGAAGCTGTTTTACAGTAAGTTGCGACCTGTTGGTGTGAGATGGGAATGCCATGGATGTCTTTGAGAGCCTGGCAGGTTTTTTGGAGAGACAGCTCGAGATTGACCATGTAAGTAAGACAGAGCGACATGACATGTTGATTGTGCTTGTTGAATTTCAGGGATGATGCATTTTTCGGAAGACTGTTTAAGTCCATACGGAAAAAATCTATCAGGAATTCCAGGTAGATGTAGTGAAGTTTGTATTTGTTTTTTTCATTTCGGTTCTTTTAAGTCTTTTGGATCGACTTTCTTCAGGTTGTGAAGATAATAAGAACATTTTGGATTAACACATTTATGTACAACAAAGTGTTTCCGGTCTTTTACTGGAACCAGTGAATGGCTGCAGTAAGGACATTTCAGAGAATACGACCTGACAAAACGTTTTTCTTCAGGCGAAAAGGCAGTGGAACATACTTTGCAGAGGAGCTGTCCTTTGGAATCATTATTTTTGTAAAGGTATGGTTTAGGGGCATTACAGCGGGGACAGGTACAATTGTCGTCAATATTGCATTTGCCCCTGCGTTGAACAGGTTTGATCTTTTTGCCATACCGCCATTCAAAATAAGGGATGTACTCTTTGCAATCCCATTTTTGGTAATAGATGATTTTGGGAAGCTTATCAATTCGAAATTTTTGATATTTTGGTGAGTGGGAATCATCGAAAGCCCACTGCTTGAGAGGGATGTATCTACAGATAAAATTTAAAAGCCAGCAGATTTGTTTATGTTGGTATTGAATTAGTTGAAGTAAATAAAGTATAATGTCCATGAGCAATTAAATTCTTTCGTATGACGTTGGTTTGGCGATTGACATTATACCAGAAAAGGGAGGTAATTGCTCTTTATATATGCAAACTTCCGAAAAATCAAGGTTTTTAAGCGTTTTAGAACAATAAAAAAGGTAGTTTTTGACACTACCTTGAAAAAGTAGGGGAGAAAAGTATGGTATTCAGTTCAACACTGTTTTTGTTCATTTACTTACCAATTGTTTTGATTGGGTATTATATTCTTAGAGGACAAGCTAAGAATTATTGGTTACTGTTTGTAAGTTTAGTCTTTTTTGGATGGTCACAACCAAATTATTTATGGATTATTTTATTAAATATTGCGATCAATTATACTGGAGCAATGCTGATAGATAAAATAAAATCTATTAGAAAAATTACTTTATTATTAACCGTAATAGCTAATTTGGCAATTTTATTTTACTTTAAATATTTTGATTTTGCGATAGAAAGTGTAAATCAGATTTTTGGAACAACATTTTCTCTCAGGGATATTGTGTTACCGATAGGAATCTCATTTTTTACATTTCAGGGAATGTCATATGTTATTGATGTATATCGAAAAGATGTTACGGCGCAGAAAAATATATTTAAACTGGGATTATATATTGTATTATTCCCACAGTTGATTGCAGGTCCGATTGTTCGCTATAAGGATATTGCACAGGAAATCGATAAAAGACATGTTAATGTGGAGGATTTTTATGCAGGTATTGAAAAATTTATTATCGGATTAGGAAAAAAAGCGATTATTGCCAATACAATGGCACTGACAGCAGATGCAATTTGGAACAATGGAGTATCACAGAATACGTGGATCATGAGCTGGGTTGGAAGTATTGCTTATACTTTACAGATTTATTTTGATTTTTCAGGATACAGTGATATGGCAATTGGATTAGGACGCATGTTTGGATTCCATTTCAATGAGAACTTTAACCTGCCCTATATCTCCAAAAATATTACAGAATTTTGGCGTAGATGGCATATATCGTTATCTTCCTGGTTTCGGGATTATGTCTATATTCCGTTAGGTGGAAACCGAAAAAACGTTTATTTAAATCTTGCAATTGTATTCTTGCTGACCGGTGTATGGCATGGAGCTGCCTGGAATTTCATTGTATGGGGTATTTGGAATGGCGTATTTATTTTGATTGAACGAGTGATCAGAATGAAAAATAAGAAGAAGGAAATCCAAAAGAAGCAAAACAGGGGAATTATTTTCCTGCAAAAACTTTATACGTTAATGGTAGTAAATCTGGGATGGGTTTTGTTTAGAGCTCCTGACTTAGAGACTGCCATAGATTTCATGAAATCTATGTTTGGAATCATACACCCGGAAAAAGTGAGCTATACAATATTCTGGTATTTAGATAAATGGACAATAACAGTGATGATCCTTGCTGTTATATTTGCATCATCGATACCTACCTGGTGTTGTGAGGTCGTGAAAAAAAATGTAAATGAATCAGGCAGAATGATTGGAAAATATATAATTCTGATAGCATTATTCTTATTTGCTGTTATTCGAATCGTATCAGGAACATATAATCCATTTATTTATTTTCAGTTCTAGAAGAGAGGGGAAAATTATGTTCAAAAAAATATTGAGAATGTTATTTATTGTATCATTTTGCAGTATAATAGGGATTCCATTGATAACGACAAATTTCCAGCAAGACAAAGTATCAGAGTCAGAAAATAGAAAATTGACAGCTATGCCAAAATTACATAATGATGATGGCAGTCTGAACGAAAATTTTACATCGGATTTGGAAAGCTGGATTAATGATAATATAGGTCTGAGATCCCAGATGGTTATTGCAAATGCTAAGATACAGTTTTATGGATTTAATGTGCTGGCCAATAACAGTGATATGTTGTTGGGACCGAATCAGGAATTGAATTATGCAACAAATGATATTATCGCAGATTATCAGCATGAAGATTTAAAAACGCAGGATAAATTGAATCAGATTGCATCAAGTTATCAAAGAGTTTCTGATTATTTAGAACAACGAGGAATTCAGTTCTATTACTTTCAGTGCTGGGATAAACAGTCAATTTATCCGGAATATTTCCCAAAGACGGTAAAACAATTTGGAGATGTATCAAAGACAGATCAGATTATTGCTACTTTGAAAACGCGGACAACGGTAGATGTTATTTCATCTAAAGAATTGCTGATAGATGCTAAGAAAGAATATGATACGTATAGCGTATGGGGGGATCCGACACACTGGACACAGCGCGGTGCATATTTAGGATACCGTATGCTTATGGAAGAAATAAATGCGAAAAATCAGAATAAATATAAGATACTTTCCGCGAATGATTATAATATAGAAATTACGGATCAGGGGTATACTGTGTTTGGTGGAATCCATAAGAAAGATATGCTTGAAGATTTTGAGGTAAAAGATCCGCAGGCATATTTGTCAGATGAAGAACCTAGGTTTCTGTCTGAATGGGCAAATAAGAGCAGAACAATATATTATAATGATAAAGTTGATAATAATGACACTTTATTAATTTTAGGAGATAGCTATTTTGATAATTTTTTGTATGATGATTTTGCAGAAAGTTTTCATCGGGTTGTTTTTATTTGGGGGGATTATGCAGAAAAACTGGAACAATTAGTTGATTATTACCAACCATCGATCGTTATAAATGAAAATGCTGAAAGGTGCGATCGAACAGAGGTTATGATAAGTGCTTCGTATAAGCTGTCAGAATAATAGTTTTGGTAAAGTGGAAGAAAGCAAATATTACAAAAACATTACAAAATGATATCGTTTTCAGAAAGAATTAAAGGAATGTTCCTTGTAAATCATAATGAAAGATGTTAAAGTGTTATATGATTATTTTAAAATAAAAGAAAAGTATCTGTATTTTTAAGATACTGCTTGCTATGGAAAGAATAAGTCCATAGCTTATCGTTGTACTGAAAAATAGATACAGATATTGAAAAAAATTAGAGAGATATGGAGGAACCAATGATAAAACAACAGATTAATTATGAACAATTTGAAAAAGAACGCATTATAAAAATATCTGATTTGGTCGAAGAACTTTTTAGAAAAATTTGGTTGATAATAGCGTTCGCAGTTATATTTGCTGTAATTTTAACGGGATATAAGTATTCCAAAGATAAGGTGGCTTCACAAGCAGCAAATGCGATAAGAGATGAGGATAGTGAAACGACACTTACGGATGAAGAATTACAGCAGGTAAATACTGTTCTTTTACAGCAGACGCGTTTGGAAAATCAGCAGGAATATTTAGACAAATCAATATTAATGAAGATTAATGCATATAAAGAAGATCGCGTGAACTTGCAGTTCATTGTAAAAGGTGATGAGAGTACAGCAAAAAATGCGATCAGCAGTCTGGAATATTATGTTTCCAGCGGAGCACTTGCCAATGACCTTCAGGCGAAATATCCGGATGTAGAGCCAAATTATCTGTCCGAATTGATTTCCTTTGAGAATGATTCCGATGAACTTCAGGTTGGGGATACCGAATATCTGAATGTGAAATTCAGTGGAAATGTATTTTGCATTTCTGTTATGGAGCAGGATGAGGAGCAGTGTCAGACATTGGCTGATAGTGTAGCAGCATGTTTAAGTGAGTATCAGGTTCTGTCTGCACAGACAATTGGAGCCTATGAGTTATCTCTGGTTGACAAATCTGCAACAAAAGTAGTTGATTCAGATTTGCAGGATTTTCAGAATGGAAAGATTAATGATACAACTAACCTGAAAAATACTATTAAAGATTTAAAAAGCAATCTGAGTGATGTTCAGTTCAGTGTACTGAATAAAAATTTGGAAACAAGTCCAGCAGGCAGTACATCACAAGATATTGCTGATACAGCACAGCAGAATGCTGTAATTTCTGTGACTTTGAGTAAAAAATATATGGGACTTGGTGCATTGGTTGGAATCATACTTGCAGTAATTGTTATTATTTTAAGATATGTATTGAGAGGAACATTAAATGTGGGACTTGAGATGCAGCAGATGTTTAATCTTTGTGTATTTGGTCAGATTACATCGGATGACAGAAAAAATGTATTGGTAAAAGCATGGAGAAAACTGAGAAATAAAAGAAATCTTTCCGCAGAGGAACAGAAAAACATTACAGTTGCCAATGTAAAGGCATTTTGTGCAAAACATGGCATTGATAAAGTCCTGCTGACTAGTAGCAGAGAAAAAGTTGGCACTGTGGAATGCATGACAGCTATCGTATCTGACCTGAAAAAGGATGGAATTTCTGCTGATATAGTAGAGAAATACCCATATTCTGAAGAATCTATCAAAAAAATGATGGATTATGAGCATGTTATTTTAGTAGAAGTATTAAGAAAATCAAAATACGATGAGGTATTGCAGGGCGTTCAGAAGTGTATGGAGCAGGAATGCCAGCTTGATGGCGCAATTGTATTAGATTAAGGAAAACTGTTTCGACAGTGTTCACATATGGGAGGAATGTGCAATGAAAGGAATTATATTAGCTGGTGGGTCTGGGACAAGATTATATCCGTTGACAAAAGTTACTTCAAAACAGTTGTTACCGGTATATGACAAACCGATGATCTATTATCCAATGTCAGTATTGATGAATGCAGGTGTTCGTGAAATTTTAATTATTTCTACGCCGCAGGATACACCACGGTTTGAAGAATTGTTGGGCAATGGTCATCAGTTTGGTGTAGAACTGACTTATGCGGTACAGCCATCTCCGGACGGACTGGCTCAGGCTTTTATCATTGGTGCTGATTTCATTGGTAACGACACTGTTGCAATGGTTCTTGGCGACAATATTTTTGCAGGACATGGTCTGAAGAAAAGATTAAAGGCAGCAGTGGCAAATGCAGAGCAGGGAAAAGGCGCTACGGTATTTGGTTATTATGTTGATGATCCGGAACGATTTGGTATCGTGGAATTTGATGAAGAAGGACATGCGGTTTCTATTGAAGAAAAACCGGAAAAACCAAAGAGCAACTATTGCGTGACAGGTCTATATTTTTATGACAACCGTGTGGTTGAATATGCAAAGAAATTAGAGCCGTCTGCCCGCGGGGAACTTGAAATCACAGATCTGAACCGTATTTATCTGGAACAGGGAGAATTAAATGTAGAATTACTTGGTCAGGGATTTACATGGCTTGATACGGGTACACATGAAAGCCTAGTAGATGCAACCAATTTTGTGAAGACAGTAGAGCAGCATCAGCACAGAAAGATAGGATGCCTGGAAGAAATTGCTTATCTGAATGGATGGATTAGGCGAGAAGATCTTTTAGAAGTATATGAAGTATTGAAAAAGAATCAGTATGGGCAGTATTTAAAAGATGTTTTGGATGGAAAATATCTTGATTCATTGCATTAACACTTATGTTAAGAAAGGGAATTGATATGAATATCATAGTAACTGGTGGAGCCGGATTTATCGGTGGAAATTTTGTACATTATATGTTAAAAAAATATCCGGATTACAGAATTGTATGTTTGGATAAATTAACCTATGCGGGAAACTTGTCTACATTAAAACCTGTGATGGATAACCCGAATTTTCGATTTGTAAAAGCAGATATCTGTGACAGAGAGGCAGTATATCAGCTTTTTGAAGAAGAACATCCGGATATAGTGGTTAATTTTGCGGCAGAGAGCCACGTAGATAGATCCATTGAAAACCCGGAAGTATTTTTACAGACAAATATCATTGGTACCGCTACTATGATGGATGCCTGCAGAAAGTATGGAATCAAACGTTATCATCAGGTATCTACCGATGAGGTGTACGGAGATTTGCCATTAGACCGCCCGGATCTGTTCTTTACAGAGGAGACACCGATCCATACAAGCAGTCCATACAGCAGCTCAAAAGCAGGTGCAGATCTGCTGGTGCTTGCTTATTACAGAACCTATGGTCTGCCGGTTACTGTAAGCAGATGTTCTAACAATTACGGACCATATCATTTCCCGGAAAAATTAATTCCGTTAATGATCTCAAATGCTTTAAACGACAAGCCGTTGCCGGTCTATGGCGAGGGATTAAATGTTCGTGACTGGCTGTACGTGGAGGATCATTGTAAAGCCATCGATCTGATCATTCATAAGGGAAAAGTCGGTGAAGTATACAATATTGGCGGACATAACGAGATGCGCAATATTGATATTGTAAAACTGATCTGTGAAGAACTGCATAAACCGGAATCACTGATCACTCATGTTACAGACCGTAAAGGTCATGATATGAGATATGCCATTGATCCGACGAAAATCCATAATGAGTTAGGATGGCTGCCGGAGACAAAATTTAAAGATGGCATTAAGAAAACAATTCAGTGGTATCTGGACAATCGTGAGTGGTGGGAAACCATTATAAGTGGTGAATATCAGAATTATTATGAAAAAATGTATGGAAACAGATAGAATATAAGCTATTTCTGTACAGACATAAGGAGCAAAGAATGAAAGTATTCGTAACAGGTGTTGCAGGACAGCTTGGACATGATGTGATGAATGAATTACACAAGCGTGGTTATAAAGGAATCGGATCAGATATCCAGCCGGAATACAGCGGAGCAAAAGATGGAACAGCTGTTGTTACTATGCCTTACAGACAGATGGATATTACGGATCAGGCAGCAGTTGAAAAAATATTGCTGGAAGAAAAACCGGATGCAGTGATTCATTGTGCAGCATGGACAGCGGTAGATCTGGCAGAGGATGAAGATAAAAAGGAAAAAGTGTATGATATTAACGTCAATGGTACACAGTACATTGCCGATGTCTGCAAAAAACTGGATTGTAAGATGACCTATATCAGCACTGATTATGTGTTCAATGGTCAGGGCGAGACACCGTGGAAACCAGACTGTAAAGATTATGAGCCTTTGAATGTTTATGGTCAGACAAAACTTAAGGGAGAACTGGCTGTTGCTGATACTTTGGAAAAGTATTTTATTGTAAGGATTGCATGGGTTTTCGGTGTGAATGGTAATAATTTCATCAAAACAATGTTAAAAGTTGGTCAGAATCATGAAGAACTCAGAGTAGTAAATGACCAGATCGGTACACCTACATATACGTTAGACCTTGCATGTTTACTTGTAGATATGAATGAAACAGAGGCTTATGGCTATTATCATGCAACGAACGAAGGCGGATATATTTCATGGTACGATTTCGCATGTGAAATTTTTAAACAGGCGGGATATACGACAAGAGTGATTCCTGTGACAACAGAAGAATATGGAGTGTCAAAGGCAAAAAGACCATTTAACAGTAGACTGGATAAACAGAAACTGTTGGAAATGGGATTTCAGCCATTGCCGGACTGGAAAGATGCGTTGGCAAGATATTTAGCTGTGATCAAGTAAAAATTGACATTGAAAGAGGAAATAAAATGGGTCAGATAAAAGTAACAAAAGCACCAATCGAAGGTTTATATGTTATTGAACCGACGGTGCATGGCGATGAGCGTGGATATTTTGTAGAAACATATAATCAGAATGATATGCATGAAGCAGGACTGGATATGGTTTTTGTACAGGATAATCAGAGCATGTCCACCAAAGGAGTTCTTCGTGGATTACATTTCCAGAAAGAATATCCGCAGGGAAAACTGGTACGTGTGATCAAAGGAACGGTATTTGATGTGGCAGTAGATTTACGTACGGACAGCAAAACTTATGGTCAGTGGTACGGGGTAGAATTATCCGCAGAGAATATGAAGCAGTTTTATATATCAGAAGGCTTTGCACATGGATTTTTAGTTTTATCAGATGTGGCAGAATTTTGTTACAAAGTAACTGATTTTTATCATCCGGGGGATGAGGGCGGTCTTGCATGGAATGATCCTGAAATTGGCATTGAATGGCCACAGTTACAGGGGGCTTATGCGGGCAGTGCGAGTGCAGAAGACTATTGCCTGACGGATGGAACAAAATTGAATTTGAGTGAAAAAGATCAGAAATGGAATGGACTGAAAGATACGTTTCATTTTTAGAAAATGAGGAAGATTTATGCAACATATTTTTATCGTGGGTTCAAAAGGAATTCCGGGAGCATATGGCGGATATGAGACCTTTGTAGATAAGCTCACGGAATATCATCAGAATAATACAGAATTAAAATACCATGTGGCTTGTAAAGCTACAGAAACAGGAGAATTTGAGTATCATAATGCCAGATGCTTTAAAATAAAAGTTCCGAATATTGGTGCGGCACAGGCTATTTATTATGATGTGGCAGCATTGCAGCATGTATGCAAATATATTAAGAAGCATCATATCGAGCATGCGATCGTGTATATATTGGCATGCAGAATCGGACCGTTTGCAGGTTATTTCCAGAGAAAAATCCATGCACTTGGCGGTAAGGTGTATGTAAATCCGGATGGACATGAATGGATGAGAGCAAAATGGAGTGCTCCGGTAAGGAAATACTGGAAGATATCTGAGCAGATGATGGTAAAACATTCCGATTTGTTGATCTGTGACAGTAAAAATATCGAAAAATACATTCATGAAAGTTATGATAAATATCAGCCAAATACTACTTTTATTGCATATGGCGCAGAAACAAGAAAGAGCACTTTAAAGGATGATGATGAGAAACTTGTAGCGTGGTATCAGGAAAAAGGATTAAAGGCGAAAGAATATTATCTGGTAGTTGGAAGATTCGTACCGGAGAATAATTTCGAGACAATGATCCGTGAGTATATGAAATCAAAAAGTACAAAGGATTTTGCAATCATTACAACTGCAAATCCGGCTTTTTTAGAGGAATTAGAGCAGCGGCTTCATTTTAAAAAAGATCAGCGTATTAAATTTGTCGGTACGGTATATGATCAGGAACTGCTGATGAAGATTCGCGAGAATGCCTATGGATATTTTCATGGTCATGAGGTTGGGGGAACAAATCCGAGTCTGTTAGAGGCACTTGGAAGTACAGAACTGAACCTTTTATTAAATGTAGGCTTTAACAGTGAAGTGGCAGAGGATGCTGCAATCTATTGGACCAAAGAAAGCGGAAATCTTGCAGGACTGATCGATCAGGCAGATACGTTTTCAGAAGAGAAAATTTCTGAATATGGAAAAAAGGCGAAGAAGCGTATTGCGGACGCGTACAGCTGGGAATATATTTGCAGTGAATATGCAAATGTGTTTGAAAATTATAAAAAATAAATGCAACAATGACCGTGTTTAGGAGGTAAAACAATGAAAATACTTGCAATACACAATTATCATAGAAAAGGATCTGCAAGTGGTGATGATCAGGTATATAAGAGTGAAGTTGAATTACTGAGAAAACATGGAAATGAAGTAGTGTGTTATTCTGCGATCAATGACACTTTTGACCAGCAGGGCGTAGTTGGAAAAATAAAAGCGACATTAGGTATGTTGTGGTCTTTTGAACACTATAAAAATGTGAAAAACATGATTGAAAAAGAACAGCCGGATGTAGTTCATGTGCATACATTCTTTCCTTTGTTATCCCCATCCATTCTTTATGCGGCGAAACGGAGTGGTGTGAAAGTTGTTGCTACATTGCATGATACACGTTTTGTATGTCCCTGTGCAACGTCCCTGAGAGGAACAGAATTATGTAATGAGTGCGGAGATGGGCATTATTTGAGAATGTTCCGGTATGGATGTTTTAAAAATTCAAAAATGCAGAGCCTGTTCGTTGCGTTTGTATTTAAGTATCATCGTTTACGAAAGAGTTTTTATCATCAGATTGACCGATACATCTGCCTGAATGATAACCAGATCAGACTGCTTGGAAATATAGGGTTTGATAAAAAGAAAATCATTAAAAAATATAATTTTGTGCCGGATCAGAATGCAAAAACAGAAAAGCATCAGAATTTACCAGATCGCTATGCCGTTTTTTATGGACGTATCGGCGAAGAAAAAGGAATTCGGATCTTACAGAAAATATGGGATAACCTGCCGGATATTCCGTTAGTGGTAATGGGCGGCGGTCCCTTAGAGGAAGAATTTGCCGAATGGGCACAAAAGCATGAACAGGTACATTTCCTTGGATATACGCCTCACGAAGAATGTCTTTCCATTGTGAAAATGGGAGAATTTGTTGTGTTCCCTTCTATCTGGTATGAGGGATGTTCCATGGTGGAGATCGAAACAGAAAGTCTGGGAAAAGCATTGTTAGCTACCGATCTTGGATTTTCACAGGAAGCGATCCGAGATGGTTGTAACGGCTATAAAGTGCCACTGGGAGATGTCGACGGATTTGTGCAGAAGATACGGCAGTTATGGAACGCTCCGGAAGAGTGTAAAAAATTAGGCATAAATGCACGGAAAGATTACGAAGAGAAATACCTGCCGGAAGATAATTATGATCAGTTGATAAAAATTTATACTGATGTGTTAAATGAAAAGTAATTGGAGACAAAAAGATATGAATGATTTGATTAGTATCATTGTTCCTGTATATAAAGTAGAAAAAGAGTTGCCAAAATGTCTGGACAGTATTTTGACACAAACTTATTCGAAGCTGGAGATATTACTGATTGATGATGGAAGTCCGGATCGATGTCCTGAAATATGTGAGGAATATGCCAGAAAAGACGATCGGATTAAGGTTTTTCATAAAGTTAATGGTGGGCTTTCCTCTGCGCGAAATTATGGATTGGACAGATGTACGGGGGAGTATATTGCTTTTGTGGACAGTGATGATTGGATCACACCAGATTTTATCGAGACATTATGGAGGAATTTGAAAAAAGAAAACGCAGATTTATCCATTGTGGGTTATGCGCTTGCATGGGAAAGCGGAGAGAAAATGCCGTATTCGGATGAAAAGGAATATCTTGTTTTTGATAAGGAACAGGCGATTCGGGAAATGATGATCCAACAGAGATTCCAGTGCATGGTATGTATAAAACTGCATAAGAAAGAGCTGTTCAAAGAGGTTCGATTCCCAGAGGGAAAATTATTTGAGGATGCTGCAATTACATTGGATATTTTCAAACAATGTGAGCGGGTTGTATTTTGCGGTAAACCATTATATATGTATTATCAGCGTGCAGAAAGTATTGTGAATTCCGGTTTCGGTAAGAAAAAACTGGATATGTTAAAATATTCAGAAGGAATGATTGAGTATTCGAATGAAAATAATAAGATTTATGATATTGAGGCACATACTTTTTATTTACAGGCTGCATTAATGCTGATCCTGCAGGCGTACAACGATCCTGACAATTCAGATTCACAGTATGCCATGAAATATATTTACGGTGAAATAAAGAAATATAAGAAATATATATTTCATAATCCATATATACAAACAAGAAGAAAGATTGTTATGTTAGCGATTCTTATGAAAGTATCACCAAAGATTATTAATAAATTGTGGAAAGTAAAGGTTAATCACTAAATGAAAGAAAAAAGTTGTTTTTCTGAATTTACAATACTTACCTATATGAAAAGAATATCTGAAGCAGAAAAACCGGGATTGGTAATTGCCCTGATGTTGATATTTATTTTGTTTGAACGTTTTTTGATTCAATGTGGCTTGCCGGGGGCAATCATATATTTGCTTGATATTGCCAATATGTATCTGCTGATTCAGATTTTATATAATAAAAAAGTTGAGCGATTTTGGGTATGGATCGTATCGTATGCTATATTAATTATTGCCGCTGCATTGGTAGCACTGCCAAATTATAGCGTATGGGGCGGAAACGTAGTATATACAATTATTGAGATAAGAAATATTGTACGATTTTTGATCTTTTTTATGGCATGTGCTACGTTTTTGACAAAAGATAGTATCGATAAAATTTTCAGAATATTAGTTGCGTATTTTTATATAAATTCGATTTACATTATATATCAGTATTTTACGTTTCATCCGGAAGGTACCTGGATGCGTGGAGATCTGCTGAACGGATTTTTTGGAACTGCGACGGGTGGAAATACATTTGTCAATGCATTAATGCTGGTTGTAATCGTGTATTTGCTGAATGCATGGTCAAATAAGGAAGTACGTTTTTTATCATTATTTGTACCGTTAATAATATCAGTTGCGATTGCGGGAATGATAGAGTTAAAGGCATATTTTGTAGAGGTGGCAGTGATTTATGTCTGGTACCTTATCCGCAAGAAAAAAAGCAATAAAGAAAAATGGATGAATGTGGTTCTGATCGTAGCATTACTGGTTGTGGTATATGCTGCCATCCAGTATATGTTACTTGAATATCCCTGGTTTAGAGAAACAATGTCCATCAAGGGAATATTGCAGTCAGTTACAGATACAAATGGTTACACAGGAGAACAGGATCTGAACCGTTTTACCGGTATTTTTACAATTTCAAAAAGTATTTTTCATGGAGAATTAGGAGAAATTCTTTTGGGAATCGGACTGGGAAATGCAGTTTCTTATTCAATTGGTGGAAATGCTACAGTTTTTAACCAATTATATGATGCGACACATTACTCCTGGTTTTCGAATACATATGTGTTTATTCAAAATGGATTTTTTGGTGTGGCAATTTATATTTTTATATTTGTATATATGTTTTTCAAAAAGAAAACAAATAAGGAAATGAAGTTTATTACAGAAATTATTGCTGTATTAGCTGTCTTTTTGTTCTTCTATGGAGAGGCATTAAAAACCGATGCGGGCTATTTTGTGTATTTTGCACTGGCAAGCGGCTGGATTATGGTTTCGAAAAAGAAATGTGTAGAGATAGTAGAATGAGGTAATCATGGAGAAGAATAAGGTTAGTATTGTTGTTCCAGTATATAATGCGGGAAAATACCTGAAACGTTGTTTGGACAGTCTGGTAAATCAGACATATTCAAATTTGGAAATCATTATCGTTAATGATGGATCAACAGATAACAGTAAATATATCTGTGAAACATATCAGCAGGAGGATGAGAGGATTCTGTTACTGGAACAGAAAAATCAAGGAGTATCTTCCGCAAGAAATTTCGGACTGAAGCATGTTACGGGTGATTATGTCTTGTTTGTGGATTCCGATGACTGGATTGAAAAAGATACCTGTGAACAATTATTAAAGTATGCGGTGAGAGAACATGCATCCGTTGTAACTTCGTCTCCGATCAATGTTTCAGAAAGCGGCGAAAAAGAGGAGATGGTGAGAACAGGCAAAATCCAGCATGTAAATGTTGCATCAGAATTTTCTTTTTTAGATGAAAAGGTATTAGGTGTCGTCTGGGGATCTTTATATAGGCAGGATTGTGTAAAAAATCTGGAATTTGAAACTGATATTTTTGTGGGAGAAGATACCATATTTTATGCGCAGGCAGTAAGCAGATGTCAGGAAATTGTGTTTGTTTCGGATGGATTTTATAATTATGTCAATTATTCTGCTTCGGCAGCTCATGGAAAAATTGATGAGAAAAAGATGACAAATTTAAAAGCCTGGGAAAAGATTGCCGATATTTTTAAAGATAATCAGCGGATCCGTGACAGTGCAAAAGGTGCTTATGGAAGACAATGCGCTTATTTTATTCATCGAATGTGTGCGACAGGCGAAAAGGAGAATCCTTATTACACATTATGTAAAAAGGGAATGAAAAATACCTGGAAGTATATAATGAAGGATCCAAATACAAAAAACAGATTATATTATCGTTTGATGTATTTTGTACCAGGTGTATATTGCAGGCTGAAACATAGTTGATGAATGCTAGAAAAGCTCTTTTAACATATCGGAGGAGACACAAAGTAATGATAAAGAAAGTTATACGAGATATTCTTGGTCAATCTAAAGTGATTGACTTACAGACTAGGAAAAAATTTCATAAAGTATCCTATTTACAGGAATTGCTAAAACAGAATGAACAGTTCAAAGATAAATATAAAGGAAAGAGATGCTTTGTCTTAGGAAATGGACCGTCATTAAAGAAGATTGATTTTAAATTATTAGAAAATGAATTTACATTTACTGTGAATCAGTTACCGAGAAATGACAGATTTTCACAGCTGAAAACAAATGTACATTTATGGTCAGACTGGCGTTTTTTTGATTTACACAGGGATAATGAGGAAGAAATGGAGCTTCTTAATGTCATGAAGGCGGTTAACACAGAGAATAACCGCCCGCTTGTGTTTTACAAAATGGAAGCTTATAATATGATTCAGAAATTTGAATTAGACAAATACCTAGATATTTTCTATTATGATGAAGTATTGCCTGTAGAAGTATTACCAAAGTATATAGATTTTACGAAGCTGGTACCACAATTTCGTACTGTTGTTCATTATGCGATCAGCTTAGCTGTTTATATGGGATTCTCTGAGATCTATTTATTAGGATGTGACTGTAGCGGGTTTATTTCCAATGCAGAAACAAAACTGGGGTCTGCAGAAAAATCACTATATGGATATAATGTATCTGCAAATGAAAAGAAAAGAATGGAAAAAGTTGCAGAAAAAATGAGCTTGCGGGATGAATTACAATTATATGTAAATTTATTTGATGATTATGAAAAAATGAAAGCATATTGTCAGAGCTATGGTGTCAAATTATATAATGCAACGGGTACTACATTATTGGAGTCTGTACCAAGAGTGGAATTTGATACGATTATAAAACATAAATGTGGAGAAAACATTGAATAATAGTAGGAAACGTATTGGCTATATAGATATTATGAAGGCCATTGGCATTATTTGTGTTGTCATGGGACATTATTGGGCACCTTCCGTTATGGGATGTATTATATGGTCTTTCCATATGCCATTGTTTGTCATGATCAGTGGCTATTTTTTGAAGGGAGCGATTGATTTACCACGAGTAAAAAAGATGGTGGTCAGTTATTTGCTGCCGTACAGTTTGGTCTGGGGAAGTAATGTTATATTACTTACGATTCAAAATGTACATAGGAATAGCTTTTCTTTTAACTGGTTAAAACAATATTTTATATCATATTTTTGGGCACTGGGATCTAATGCAACATTGTATAAACCAGAATATGTAATAAAGGTAGGCGTGATCTGGTTTTTAATGGCGCTGTTCTGGGGCGAATTTATTATGCATGTTTTATTATGGATCAGTGATAAGACGATAGTACATATTATATGTATCTGTGCCTTATGGCTTGCTGCATATGTGGTTTCAAACAGAATGTGTGTACCATTTGGAATAACAAACGGAATATCTTTTTTACCGTGGCTATATATAGGATATTTTATAAAGAAACATAAGAATAAATGGCAGTCGCTGTTGAAATTTACAAAATGGGTCAGTCTTATCTGCGGAGTAATATGGATTGTTGTTTTATATTTACAATATACACGTGGATGGACATTTAGCATTGCTGAATATCAGATAAAAAAGTTTTGTCTGGGGATGATTGGAGCACTGGCAGCTGTTATGGTTGTTCGAACTTTGGCAATCCAAATAGACAAAACCCGTATGACCACATTGTTTCAGAAAATCGGACAGGCTACTATATGGATTTTATGTGTGCATGGAATCGGTATAGAAGTGGTTTCTCCGATGATGTATAATGTTACGAGCCAATATGGAATGGTCTGTATGCTGATTCGATTAATATTAGATGTTGTGATTGCACTGGGAATGAAAAAAATCTGGAGTTACTTAAAAGGAAATATACAAAATGCGAAATGTATTAAAAAATCTGGAAAAATCAGTTATTAATAAAATTATTCGATCAATGGCACAGAAACCAAATGGAAAAAATAAAGTAGAAAATTTTGAATATAAGATCATCAGAAATTCAGAGCGAGAGCTGGATGTTTATCAGACCTTGTATAAAAGACCTAAAAAAGCGGAAAATATGTGTTTGATTGAAAAAATATCGGATGTAAATACAAAATCTGCGATTGTTATGCAAGGGCAACTGGTACAGGAGGATGATTTTACTGTGGAAACAGTAAAGTTTTACAGAAAATTATATCCTGGAGTGCTGGTAATTGTTTCAACTTGGAAAGATGAAAATCCGGAAATTATTCAAAGATTAAGACAATTGGAAAATTGTGAAGTTGTGTTGAGTGAGTATCCGGAGAATGCGGGCTTGTTAAATTTGAATTTTCAGGTTACAACAACATTAGCAGGCATTCGGCATGCACAGAAATTAGGAAAACAATATATTTTGAAGAGCAGATGTGATTATCGTTTCTATAAGAAAAAAATGTTTGAATATTTATATTGTCTGTTGCAGGAATATCCAAAAGATGCATCTGTTTCTTATCAGAAATTTCGAATTATTGCCGGTGCAGAAGTAATGGACAGCATGTTTCGACCATTCTGGCTTGCAGATCAGTTCAACTATGGTTATGTGGATGATATGTTAGCTTACTGGGATTATCGAATGACGGATCGCAATCTGAATAAACGACAGGTTCAGGATATTCTGGGAAAAGAACATTATACATGGACCCAGCGTACCGAAAAACAATTAGCAGCAGAACCGGAACTGGTACTGGACTATTTACGCAGATTTGAAAAAAGGGAGATAGATATCTCTGTAGAAACATATTGGGAATATATAAGAAAACAGTTTATTCTGATATCCAGAACAGAACTGGAATACTATTGGATGAAATATGAGTATAAGTATGATGAAACTGCGAGTGCAGGACTTTTTTATGAAGACGATCATACAGATAAATGTCTGACTTATAATTGGGACTTTTCAACATGGCTTTTACTTTACAGAAATTTATTGTCATATGATGAAACGTATGAGCATTTTTCAAAGGAAAACCGATATTAAGAGAAAAAATGTCAGGAGGCATCTATGGAAAATAGAAAAAATAATATATTAATTCCAAGTGCAACGATCGTTCCGGAAGAATTGCAAAAATTAGGAAAATTACCGGCAATTATTTATCCTGTGAATCAAAATATTGTTTTTGATTATTTATTAGAACAATATAAAGATAAATATGATAAGATGAGAATTATCTGTCATGAGCAGGCAGATAAAGTTCACAGAAGACTGGAAAAATATAAAAAGGATGATGTTGAAATTTTAGACTTACCGGTATTGGATGATTTAGGTCATACGATTTATTTTGGTTTAGAAGGAATTAACAGACCAACGATCATTAATTTCGCAGATACCATTGTATTAGATGACGCTTTACTTGATTATGATGATGCGTATTATTACACCGAAGATTTTATCTCAGATACCTGGACTTATTTTGACCAGGAAAATGGGATGATCACGACGATATATGATAAAAATGCAATGGATTCAGAAGAAAAAGCGAAGCTGTTTGTTGGAGTCTTTAAGATTAGTGATCCACAATTTTTCCGTAAATGTCTGGAAAATGCTTTTGAAAACAGAAGCAAAGAAATCAGTACATTTTATTGTGCATTGAAAATGTACAGTGAGCAATATCCGATGAGCATGTTAGAAACAGATGATTGGTTTGATATTGGACATGCTGATAAATATTATGATTCAAAATTGGCGGTAAAGGCCAGAGAATTTAATCATATTACGATTGATAAAAACAGGGGCATTTTAAAAAAAGTAAGTGATGATAAGGAAAAATTCATCGGTGAGATTAAATGGTATTTAAAATTACCGATGGATGTGGAATATGTGCGACCACGAATATTCAGTTATTCTACATCATATAATAATCCTTATGTAGAAATGGAATATTATTCATATCATACGGTTCATGAATTATTTTTATACGGTGATCTGAGCAGAACTCAATGGAGAGAGTTGTTTCAGCGTATTCAGTTTGTGTGTCATGATTTTAAGCGTTATTCGGTATCCGATGATCAGATTCGCCCGGCACTGGAGGATATGTATCTGACAAAAACGAAACAGCGCTTTGAAAAAATGAAACAGAATGATAATTTTAAAAAATTTTTCAGAAACGAAATATCGGTGAATGGTAAGAAATATCAGTCGTTAGAAAGTATTATGAAGCTGTTGGAAGTTGAAATTCCAAACATGTTGTATGATGTGGATGAATTTCATATTATTCACGGTGATTTATGCTTTGCGAATATCATGATAGATACCAACCTGTCTTTTATCAAGGTGATCGATCCGCGAGGCAAATTTGGCAAGTTTGACATTTATGGAGATGTCAGATATGAATTGGCAAAGCTGCTCCATAGCGTAGATGGCAAATATGATTTTATCATAAAGGATATGTTTCATGTTGCATATAATGTAGATGATGCTACAATAACATATTCTATTATAGACAGAAAAAGAAATTTTGATCTTTATGAATTGTTTGTTGAAGTTTTCGCGGAAGAAATCGCAGGCGATATTAAAAAGATAGAATTTATTGAAGCACTACTGTTCTTAAGTATGATCCCGTTGCATGGTGAAAGTTTACAGCATCAGATGGTAATGTTGGGAACGGGACTTGAGATAATAAACCGTGTGATAAATATAGAGAAGAGGTAAATGATGGAAAATACAGAATACGCGGAATATTCCTTTGTTTTTGATATTGATGGAACATTATGTCCGATCAAAGGGAAAGAGGAACGATATGAAGATTTAGTTCCGTATGCGAATATGGTGGAAAAATTAAAATATTACAAGAGTCGTGGTGCAAAAATTGTCTTATTTACATCACGAAATATGAATTCATATAATGGAAATCTTGGACTGATCAACAAACATACCGCAAAAATTTTAACGGAATGGTTAGATAAGTGGGAAATCCCATATGATGAAATTATGTATGGAAAACCATGGCCGGGACATAAAGGTTTTTATGTAGATGATCGAACCATTCGCCCGGACGAGTTTTTAAATTGCAGCGTTGATGAATTAGATCAGATTTGTAAAGATTCCAGAAAAAGTTCACGGTAAAAAATGGAGGCAGGCAGAGCTATGGCTATGACAATAATAATTACAATGGCAGGTCTTGGATCGAGATTCAGAAAGGCAGGCTACGATTGCCCGAAATATATGATAAACGCAAAAGGAAAAACATTGTTCGAGTGGTCTATGGACAGTCTTCTTGATTATAATAAACACACTTCAGAATATGTGTTTGTAGTGAGAAAAGAGGATAATGCCAGAACGTTTATCTTAGAAAAATGCGCAGCATACGGGATAAAAAATGTTGAGGTAATTGAGATTGATTATCTGACAGATGGACAGGCTACAACATGTATGCTGGCGATTCCGTATTGTGATAAAGAGAATCCGATCATGATATACAATATCGATACATATGTGGAACCTTACGAGTTGAAGTTTCAGGATATTGCCGGTGAAGGTTACATCCCATGTTTCAAAGCACCTGGAGATCACTGGAGTTTTGTAAAGGTAAATGCAGATGGACAGGTTGAGGAAGTAAGAGAAAAACAGAGAATTTCTGATAATTGCACCCTGGGCGCATATTATTTTTCTTCCGCTCAATTGTATCAGGATTTATATGAAGAATATTATAAAGATGAAAGTCATTTAGAAAAAAATGAAAAGTATATTGCACCGTTATATAATTTTATGTTAGAAAAGGGAATGCATGTTACGATCAGTACAGTAGATTTTCAAAAAGTTCATGTGTTAGGAACACCAGAGGAATTACAGGTGTTTTTAAATGAATAATAGAAAAGGATTTTAGATGAAGCAGAAATTAAAAAGTTTACAAAATAAATATTCAGAGATGTCACTGCCGATAAAGGCAGGATTTTGGTTTACGATCTGCAATTTCCTGCAGCGTGGAGTTACGATGATCACGACTCCGATTTTTACCAGGGTGCTGTCTGAAGAACAGTATGGTCTGGTGAATACTTTTTTTTCCTGGCAGACTGTATTGATAATGATCATATCCTTATCCCTATATAAGGCTTTAATGAATTTGTATGTTAAGGATGATAATAAAGAGAAAGTACTGTCTGCAATATGTGGATTGACAATCGTATTGACGACAGCAGGATTTCTTATATATCTGATATTTAACAGGCAGATTGCAAATGCAATGCAAATGTCAGGAATCATGACATTTTGTTTATTTGTATCCATTATTTTTCAGGCGGGTATCAATTGCTGGTCAACCTATGAACGTTATGTGTATGATTACAAAAAATTAGTAATTGTAACATTACTTATGACAATATTGTCAAGTGTACTTGGCGTAATTGCAGTTGTGTTTATTACCCCGACAGCAGAGAGCAGGTTAGTACCGCAAACGCTTGTATATGTGATCATTGGACTGGTAATATATGCAATGGTGTTCAAACGGGATCACACATTTTATAATAAACAAATGTGGAAGTTTTCATTAGTTTTTTGTGGAGCGTTGTTACCACATTATCTGTCAGAATTTGTGTTACAGAGTTCCGACAAGCTGATGATCCAATATATGTGTGGTTCAAGGGATGTGGCAATTTATAGTATTGCGTATGCAGTAGGATCGTTGATAAATCTTGTAACAAGTGCTATAAATTCATCATTTGCACCATTCCAGTATCAGAAAATTCAATCTGGTGAATATGAAAAACTTGCAAAAACAGCAAATGAAGTATTGGCTTTTGTAGGAGTTATGTTATTTGCAATTATGCTGTTTGGACGTGAGATCGTATTGATTTTTGGAGGAACGAAATATACAGAAAGTGTGCAGGTAATTGTACCGATCTGCATAGGCGTTTTCTTTAATTATTTGTTCCAGTTATTTGCAAGGGTACAGGAATACTATGAACACAAATTGACGGTAGTTATTCCATCCGTATTATGTGCCGTTTTGAATATTGTTTTAAACTTTATTTTTATCAAAATATTTGGATATCAGGCAGCAGCATATACTACATTTATTTGTTATATGATGTTCTGTATTTTTCATTACTTCTTTTACAGAAGAGTATGTAACAATGAATTGAATGGAGTGCAGTTATATAACATTAAGGGTATTGTATTGATTTCCTTAGGCGTCATTTTATTGGGAATTCTGGCAACTATTTTAAATCATATGATCCTGATCAAATATGGTGTAATTGTTGTATGTATAGTATTAGTTATTATATTTAGAAAAAAAGTAATTGCATATGTAAAGAAAATTATGCAGAAGTAGTGATCGAAAGGAGATTACGTTTTATGCAGGCAAAAAAGAAAACAGTAGCATTAGTTCCAATTAAATTGAATTCACAGAGATTACCACATAAAAATATTTTACCGATAGCTGGCCATCCATTATGTTGGCACATTTGTAATTCATTGCATCAGGTTTCTGGAATTGATGAAGTATACGTGTATTGCAGTGATGAGACGGTTGTAAATTATTTGCCAGAGGGAGTGAAGTTTAAGCAAAGAGATAAAGCTCTGGACGGAGATCTGGTAAAAGGATTTGATATTTACAGAAGCTTTATCAATGAAGTTGATGCTGATGTTTATGTATTAGCACATACTACTTCACCGTTTATCAAAGTATCATCCATAGATAATGCATTAAATCAAGTCCTTTCGGGAGAACATGATTCTGCATTTTCAGCAGAAAGAATTCAAACATTTGCATGGTATGAGGGAAAACCGATCAATTATGATTTAAATGATGTTCCGAGAACGCAGGATATGGAACCAATCTGGGTGGAAACAAGTGCATTTTTTATTTTCGAAAAAGAAATTTTTACAGAACATAATCGTCGTATCGGATTCCATCCGTATATTCAGGAAGTGACAGGAATAGAGGCAGTCGATATTGATGAAAAGAAAGATTATGAGCTGGCTTGCAAATTAGCAGAAGCGGAGGGACTTTAAAATGAGTAAATTTATGTTGATCGCAGGACCATGTGTTATCGAGTCTGAAGAAAATGTTATGTTGATCGCGGAAAAAATCAAAGGAATCGCGGAACGTCTGGATTTAGATTATTATTTTAAAGCATCTTTTGATAAGGCAAACAGAACAAGTATCACATCTTATCGTGGACCGGGAATTGATGAAGGATTACGCATTCTGAAAAAAGTAAAAGATACGTATGGTCTGAAAATCGCAACTGATATTCATGAACCATGGCAGGCAGATCGTGTGAAAGATGTGGTAGACATTATTCAGATTCCGGCCTTTTTATGCCGTCAGACAGATCTTCTGGTAGCTGCAGCAAAAACCGGAAAACTGATTAATGTAAAAAAAGCACAGTTTTTAGCACCATGGGATATGAAAAATGTAGTGAAAAAAATAGAAGATTCCGGAAATAAAAATATCATGCTCTGTGAGCGCGGAACAAGTTTCGGATATAATACGCTGGTAGTAGATATGACAGGAATTCAGGAAATGAAAAAATTTGGTTATCCTGTTGTAATGGACGCAACACATAGCGTGCAGAAGCCAGGCGGAAAAGGAACTGCGACAGGTGGCAATCGTGAGAATGTAGAACCACTTGCAAAGGCAGCTATTGCAGCGGGAGCAGATGCGTTATTTTTTGAGGTACATCCAAATCCGGATGAAGCACTTTCCGATGGACCGAATATGGTTCCGTTGGATCAGTTCGAAGATATGTTAAAACGAATTATTAGAGTTTATGATGCAGTACATGAGAAGTAATGAGGTATTGAAAGATGGATAAATTAGCTGAGGGAAAACGAGTTTTTGACATTGAGATTGAAGCGTTAGAGAAGACAAGAGATGCATTGGATGAAACTTTTGTTAAAATCCTTGATTTAGTTACAGAGTGCACAGGAAAAGTAATATTGACAGGAATGGGAAAACCGGGACATATAGCTAAAAAGCTTGCGGCAACGTTTGCAAGTCTGGGAACACCGGCATTTTGTTTACATCCGGCAGAAGCTATGCACGGTGATCTTGGTATGATCGCAGAGAATGATGTTGTGATAGCTATCAGTTATAGCGGAGAAAGCGATGAGATTGTTAAGATCCTTCCGAATATTAAAATGATCGGTGCTACTTTAGTTGCTATTACAGGAAATGAAAAATCTACGTTAGCACAGGCAGCAGATATTACTCAGGTATTGCCAAAGTTTGATGAAGCATGTTATCTGGGCTTGGCACCGACATCTAGTACAACCGCAGTATTATGTTATGGAGATGCGCTGGCAGTTGTTGCAAGTGGTATCTATGGATTTAAAAATGCTGATTTTGGAAAATTTCATCCGGCAGGATCTTTAGGTAAAAAGTTAATTTTAAAAGTAGATGATTTAATGTCCAAAGAGGAAAAGAATGCAGTAATTGAAGAAAAAGCAACTTTAAAGGATGCAATCATTGAATTAAGTAAAAAAGGATTAGGAGTAGTATCTATTGTAGATCAAGATAAGAAACTTTTAGGTGTCATTACAGATGGTGATCTCAGAAGACAATTAGAAAAAGGTGTCAGTATCTATGATATGTATGCGGAAGATGTAATGTCTGTAAAACCGATCACAATGCAGTCTGGAAAATTAGCTGTTGAGGCATTAAAGGTTATGAAAGAAAAGAATATTTCCTGTCTGCCTATTTTAGACGGAGAAAAAATTGTAGGAACGATTCGTTTACAGGATATTATTGGTGCTGGAATTATAGGATAATATATAAAAAAGTATGACAAAATTAGTGGCAGAGAATCATAATAAATATTATGTGTGGTTAGATTATTACAAAATCATATTTACATTTGGTGTGTGCTTCATGCATTTTGAGAGTACACATTGGGGAAATACCAGACAGATTTTTGAAGGTATGTATTTGGCAGTAGATTTCTTCTTTGTATTAAGCGGATATTTTATTTATCAATCATACGAAAAATCAAAACAGAAGTCTGTGAAGCATTTTTTGAAAAAGCGCTGGAAAGAATTTTTTTCACCGACTGTATTGATGCTGATTTTGTTTTTACTATATGATTATGCACATATAATCAAAACGGATCCAACTGTTTTTGCGGCAGGCTCTGATATAGGAACGGCTACATTTGGTACAATATTTGAAGCTTTATTTTTACAAATGTTCATTCCAACGCATATGTATAATTTCCCGATATGGTATATTTCTGTACTGCTGATTGTCGGAACAGTGATATATTATTTTATTAATAAGAAAAAGGGAAATATTAAAGCTTATATTTTACCAGTGCTTATAGTATGTACCATTATATATGGATATATGTGCAACACCTATGGAAATATAGACGTACACACAAGTGAAAACCATATATTAGGTATCTATGATGGCGTGCTGAGAGGATTTGCAGATATTACAATAGGAATCATATTGTATTATTTTTCCGATAAAATACCAAAATACTTGAAATCACGGGAACATTGGATTCTCAGGGCTTGTTGCTGGATATGCATGGGATGGTGTGTATTTATCAATCCACATAGTCAGAGTGATTATATATTTCTTGCTACATCAGCATTGGTGATTTGGCTGGAAGCGCGGTACGGTGATGTTGAAATCTCACAGAGCAAAAAGCAGAAAAGATTATTGTTAAGAAAAAATGCACTGTATATTTACGTTGTCCACTATTTTATATGCAAAAAGATCTGGAAGTATCCTCATGAATATTTAAAGCTGAACAACAAGTGGATAGAATTAGTGTTGTTTGGAATTGTAATATGGATTGCGGGAATTATTCTGATGTACGCAAGTAATAAGCTAGATAAAATAATCTATACAAGAGCAGCTAGACGAAGGAATGTAAATATATGATAAAATTTTTAGTAATGGATGTGGATGGAACATTAACCGATGGTAAAATATATATGGGCAATTCTGGAGAAATGATGAAAGCATTTAATATAAAAGATGGATGCGGTATTCATGATCTTCTGCCACAGAATAATATTTTACCGGTTATCATCACTGGAAGAAAATCTGCAATTTTAGAAAACAGATGTCGGGAACTTGGAATTACAGAACTGCATCAGGGTATTAGTGATAAGCTGGATAAATTGGATGAAATTTTGAAAAAATATAATGGAATTTATGAGAATGTAGCTTATATTGGAGACGATATTAATGATTTAGACTGTATGAATATGATTTCTCAGAGAGGGGGAATTGTAGGCAGTCCGCGAGATGCTGTGAAGCAGGTAAAAGAAATTGCTTCGTTTGTTTCTGAAAAAAATGGTGGTGACGGAGCTGTAAGAGAGTTTATTGAATGGATTAGACAATTGTAAGAAAGGCTAAAATATGAAACCAATAATATCTGTTATTATTCCGGTATACAAAGTTGAAAAGTATATGGATAAGTGTATTCAATCGGTTGTGAATCAGACATATAAAGATTTAGAAGTCATATTAGTTGATGATGGATCACCGGATAGTTGTCCGAGAAAGTGCGATGAATGGGGAAAAGAGGATCAACGTATTCGAGTACTTCATAAAAAAAATGGTGGTTTATCAGATGCGAGAAATCGCGGGATAGATATTGCTAGTGGTGAATATATAGCTTTTGTCGATTCTGATGATTGGATTGCGCCTACTATGTTTGAACAAATGTATCAGAAGATATCAGAGAATGATGCCGATATGGCAATATGCAGATATAAAAAAATATTTGATGATGGGCACAGTGAGGAATGTGCTCCGTTTGGAAAGGCAGATAGAGTTTTAGACACCAGAGATGCCCTTACATTATTATTAGAAGATAGCGTGATTACAAGCCATGTTTGGAGAAAACTATATAAACGGAAATTGATAACACCCAATTTATTTCCTGTAGGAAAATATTATGAAGATGTATTTATAATGCCAGAGTTAATTATGAAAAGTAAAAAAGTAGTTTGCATGAACGAAGTATTTTATTATTATCGGCAAAATAACGACGGTATACTAGGATCTAATTCGGTAAGAGTAAATAGCGATTATTGTGAAGCATTAGAGTATAATGTAAAAATGATTGAAAATGCATTCCCTGAATTAAAGAAAAAAGCAGAATATGAGAGATATAATAAACTGGAAATAATATGGTGGGGACTTAATTTTAATAGCAAAGAAAAGAAGACCGCTGAGAGAAAAAAGTTAGAACAGTATTTGAAAAAAGAATTGTCAAATATTCCGAAAGAATTTTTGAATTCCAGAAGAAAAAAAATAAAATTTCGTGTGATCCGTAATATGCCATGGCTTTTTAGAATTTATTTTAAAGTTAAAACTAAATTGTTATAAGAAGATACCTGCTTGAAAAATAAGTTAACAGATTTCGTGGAAGGAAGGAAAAATGAAGTCAATATATATGAGAAATCTTTGGATTGGATTAATGAAGAATAAAAAGAGAGTAATTATTGCATGGCTTGTAATCATAGCTTTATTTTGCAGCCTTGGCGTAGTTAAGGCGTATCCAGAAAAGTTGTCGTCCCCTGAATCCAGTGAGGTAGAGGAATACAATGCTGCATTACAAAAATATGATGATACGATTCAGGAAGTACAAAATAATATTGAACTATGCCAGGAGCAGGTAGATAAACAGCAGAAGTATTGTGATGAGTCCATCTATATGCAGTTAGATCCGTCAAATATTCAGAAAGTTACCGTTCAATATATGGTTCGGGTGAATGATATGAATTCTTCAAATGCGTTAAATGAGATCAGTTATATTACCAATGCATTGATGAACTATGTTGTGGGAGACGGAATGGCATCAGAAATTGCAGGAGAATTAGGAGATACATCCGGAGAATATCTGCGTGAATTGATTTCCTGTCAGGTGTCTGGGAATATATTGAAAATCTATGTAATTCATTCAGATATGGATCAGGCGAAAGCAATTGGTGAAAAAATAGAAGCTAAGGTGGATGCTTATAAAAATACAGTTGAGAATGAATTAGGCAGTTTTACACTTTCTGTTGTTGAATTCTCAGAAGCAACTGTTGCAGACATATCTGTACAGGATAAACAGAATGCGAACCTGAATAACCTGAAAAATTACCAGAGTTCCTTAACGGATCATAAAACAAAATTAGTTTCACAGCAGTCTGTGAAGAAAAATTACAGTACACAATATAAACCGGATGGAGTTACATCTACAAGTCCGAAAAAGACGATTGTAGAATATGGTGCACTGGGAGTGATCGCAGGAATCGTATTACCATTTGTGATCTATGCATTATGGTATACTATGAGCGGACGTGTAAAAGGGAAAGAAGAACTGTTGGCAGCAGATGTAAATGTTCTTGCAACCTATAGTGAAAAGAAAGGATATGAACCATCCATCGCACGTACTGCTCTGGATCTGAAATTACTGGCAGAAAAAAATGAAAAAGAGAAATTATGGGTGAAATGCCTTGGAAATAGTAAAAATATCACAAAAGTGACGGATGAATTGAAAGAAGATATTTTGAAACAGGGATTGACAATGGAAATTCTGGAAGATGGAAAGGAAACGATCGATCAGTTACAGAACATTGTAGAAAATGGAAATATGATCCTTGTTGCAGAGGCAGGAACGACAAATTATACACAGGTGGAAGAACAGTTACAATTTTGTGAAAGATTCAATGTTTCTGTATGGGGCTGCATTGTTATTGAATAGTATATGAAAACATTAGAAATGAATAATAACAAAAACATAATAAAAAATATAGTATCTCACTTAGATGGACAGAAATTATATTTAATAGCCTGGACAGTGTTTTTAACCGGAAATACATTGACAACGACGATGTTTCAGGTACCGGGAATGTTGCTTACCCTATGTAATCTGCTGCCTGTGCTGTTGATACTGGCAAAAATCTTATTATATGATCACTTTACAGCAGTAGAATTTTGGGGATTAGGAGTTGTTCTGCTGATCGGAATTCTGATCGCAGTAAAGTCAGGATACAAGGAACCTTTATTATGGCTGATCATGCTGGTTGGTGCAAAGGATGTTCCGTTTCAGAAAATTTTGCAGGTGTATGTTATCATTGTAGTAAGTATTGTAATAATGGCGTTTTGCGCATCTATGCTTGAGGTGATAGAGAATTTACAGTATAAGGTTGTGGAGACCGGAAAAATCAGAAATTCATTTGGTGCTATGTATACAACTGATTTTGCATCGCATATTTTTTCTTCTGTGCTGTCAATCTTTTATTTGCTGAAAAACAGAATAAAAATGTGGCATTATATTACTGTTATCGTAATATCAGCATTAGTATTTGCTTTTTGCAATACCAGACTGGATGTTGGATGTATTATAATATTAGTAGTAGCTTTTTTGTGTCTGAATATATGGGAAAGGAAATGCAGTGTTGCAAAAAAATATCAGTTACATAAAGGAACCTGTAAGAAAATAAAATGGTTTATGCCGGCCATGATGGTTCTGATGTTCGTAACCACAATCTTATATAGTCCTAAAAATCCAATACTTTCAACATTAGATGATATTTTATCAACACGTCTGAAACTTGGAAAGCAGGGGTTATCGGCATATGGAATGACGTTGTTTGGACAGCAGGTTGATATGGTAGGAAATGGCGGTTCTACGATTCGCTTAAAAGAATACTTTTTTGTGGACTGTTCCTATATTTATATTTTCTTAAGATATGGACTGATCTTTTTACTTATCACACTGGCAGTATATATGTTGTGCTGCAAAAAGTACGAAAATGATCCATATTTTCTTGTAGCAATTATGTTAGTATCTATCAATTGCATGATTGCACATCATATTGTTGAATTGACATATTGTCCGTTTGCGTTGGCGCTTTTTGCTGCAAAAGATCAAGTATATGGGAAAAAGTATTGTTTTAGTGGCAGGAGGGAATAAGAACCCAAGGAGTATTTATTTTGAAAACAAGAAATTATATCATTGATTTTATAAAAGTAGTGTTTGCAGTGATCATTGCGTGCGGACATTTTGGTACCGTTATTATTAATAATGGACTGATCGTTAATCTGTTTTTTGTAATATCCGGATACTTTATCGTAAAAAGTGCAAATTCAAATAAATATAATTCCACCTGGGACTACACATTCAGCAGATTGAAAAGAATCTATCCATACTATCTGTTTGCATTTGTGATCATGTTGATCTCTAACTGCATACAATACGGTCAGGGAATATACGATACGGCGATGACAGTTATGAAATCTTTGCCGGAAATATTCCTGTTACAAAATGTAGGAATCTATGCGGGAGGAATAAACTATCCGTTGTGGTTCCTGTGTGATTGTATCATAGCATCGCATATCATGTTTACTTTGTTAAAGTGGAATAAACAAGTTACGAAAAATGTAATATCGCCACTTGTTGCCCTTGCAGGAATCACGTATATGATTCATTCCGGTGTGGATATATGGGGGATTGGAAATGATTTTATTGCAATACCTCTGCTGCGGGCATTTACTTATTTGGCGTTGGGGATTGCAGTATATGACCCGGTTAATAAAGTTGTTCAAAAAATCTGTGCATTTACAAACAGAAAATGTATGGATCTGGTGATGCTTGTTTATGGAATTATCTGTGTAGTGCTGTGCTATGTGAACAGAAATGATTATAATATCAGTCTGATAACATTTATATTACTGTTGATATTTTGTTTTGTATCCAAGTGGAATAGTATACAAAATTTGCCAGCTTAAAGTCTTCAAATATTGTGAGAAAATGTCACTGGCAATTTTTTTGAATCATGCGATGATCATCAGCTGGTTGAGATACAGGGGAATAGAAAATTCAACAAAGATTTTGGTAATATATATCATCGGTCTGTTTGTATATTGCGCCTTTATGTTAAAAATCGTAGATTACATCACAATATTTATTCGTAAAGTAAGTAATAAATATTTAAGATGTCAAAAGCAGGAGTAAAATATCTTTATGGTCAAGATTAAATCTGTAAAAGTAAACTTTATAATGAACATGATCCTCACCGCATCAACATTTATTTTTCCGTTGATCACATTGCCATATATTACGCGTGTATTGGCAGTAGAAGGTGTTGGCAAGGTAACAGTAGCAACTTCGATCGCACAGTATTTTTCTATGGTAGCAATGCTTGGAGTACCTACTTACGGTATCCGTGCCTGCGCGCAGGTGAGAGATGACAGAGAGAAACTGACCAGAACGGTACAGGAGATTCTATTATTGAATCTCCTTATTTCTGTATTTGTATATGTTGCGTATTTTGTGGCGGTATGGCAGGTACCAAAGATGCACAATGATGCTGCTTTGTACTGGATCATGAGCTCTACCATTATCTTTAATGTAATTGGTGTAGAATGGCTGTACAAAGGTCTGGAGCAGTATACCTATATTACCGTCCGATCCATCATTTTTAAGGCAGTCGGTTTGGTGCTGATGTTTTTATTTGTCAGACATCAGGGAGATTATGTGATCTACGGAGCCATCAGTATTGTAGCTACGGTTGGCTCTAATTTCCTGAATTTTATTAATTTGAGAAAATATATTGATCTGAAACCGGTTGGACATTATGATTTGAAATGCCATTTGAAAGAAGTTATGATTTTTTTTGCAATGGCAGCGGCAACAACGATCTATACGAATCTGGATAATGTCATGCTTGGATTTTTGAAAAATGAAACACAGGCGGGCTACTATGGAACATCCATAAAAATCAAAGGATTACTGGTAAGCTTTGTTACAGCCTTGAGTACGGTATTGCTGCCAAGGGTTTCTTATTACATTGAACGTGGAATGAAAGAGGAATTCAAACGAGTGAGCAGGAAAGCGTTACATTTCGTGGTATTGCTTGCACTGCCGGTATCTGTATATTTCATTTTATATGCAAGAGAGTCTATTTTCTTCCTTGCATCCAACACATATGAAAATTCTATTCTGCCAATGCAGATTATTATGCCAACGGTGTTGCTGATCGGGTTGACAAATGTTCTGGGATTGCAGATTATGGTGCCAATTGGAAAAGAAAAAATGGTATTTTATTCTGTCCTTGCAGGAGGAATTGCTGATTTTGTGGCAAATATGATCTTTATCCCGACACTGGCTGCTGCGGGGGCTGCTTTGGGAACTTTAATTGCTGAGGCAGTTGTTTTAATTGTTCAGCTGATTGTGTTACGTGATTGGCTCATAGACCTGTTTTCAGAAGTTCAGTGGATAAAAGCCTGTGTGGCAACGGTAATCGCAGGAGTTGTCTGCTGTGGAGTCAAAGCACTGAATTTATCAAACTTTATTGCGTTGGTATTATCCGTATGCGTATTTGGTGTAGTGTATGCGATTTTGCTTTTGGTTATGCGTGAACCATTGTTTTTGGAAATGTTACAAGATGTATTGCATGGAAAATTGAAACTTGGAAAGGCAAAGAAGGATGGAGAATAGAATTGCGATTTCTTTTATCATACCGGCACACAATGCAGAAAAATTTCTGGTCAGAAGTGTGGAAAGTGTAGTAAAAGGAGCAAAGCAGACAGAAAATGCTAAATTGATAGAAGCCATAATTATAGAGAATGGTTCTTCAGATCATACCGATCAGCTTGGAAAAACGTTAGCTGAGAAATATGAAAATGTCTTTCTGATCCGTTCCGAAAAAGGGGTTTCCAATGCAAGGAATGCCGGATTAGAAGCCGCACATGGAGAATGGATTTTTTTCCTGGATGCAGATGATTATCTTCCAGCAGGAACAGTCGAAAAGTTACTGAAGAAAATAAAAGCAGAAGAAAATACAGACCTTCATATCTTCAGTTATGAAAAAGGAACAGATATTGTAGATGTAACTGACGGTCAGAGACAGACGTATTATCAGAATACAGCAGTAAAAGATGGACTGGCTGAAATGCTCTGGAATCCTACCCGTTGCATGGCAGTATGGGGAAAACTGTTCCGAAATTCGCTGATTCAGCAATCTTCATTAAAATTTAATAAAAACTTAAGTTTGGCTGAAGACAGTGATTACCTGATTCGGTATATAATAAAAAGTAGCAGTATAGCGTTTTCTTCGGATGTCTGTTACCACTATTCTACAGATGGCGGTTCTGCGATGAGGACCTATGATGGGAAGAAAGCGGCAGGTTACTTGTTATCACTGCAAACAACACAGCAGACAATTCCCGTGGGGGATGAACAGCTTGCGCTTGCATATCAGGTGTATGTTTTAATGCATTTGAATGTTATTATGGTTAGAGAAGTATTCAGCAGTGGAAACACAGCTTCTTTTTCTGGAAAAGTAAAAGTGTTAAAAAATATGCTCCAGAAAGACATTTTTAATAAAGCATTACATGCGGTGCCAGCAGGTTCCTGCAGATCGGCAAGAATGTTACCAATATTGCTTTTGAAATGTCATCAGTATTATTTGTGCGGTAAGGTCTATGAACTTCGCGCAAAGCAAAATGCAAAACGAGAGAAAACATCAGGAGATCATCAGTAATGTATAAAGTTCTGGTATTTGGAATGACAGAGAATCCCGGTGGTGTGGAAAGTGTGATCATTAATTACTACCGGTGTATTGATAAATCGAAAATTCAGTTTGATTTTCTTTGCAATTTTCATGAGGATGCTGCTTATGAGAAAGAATTAATCGCTTTAGGCGGCAAAGTATTCCATATCACAGCGCGCAGTGAAAATTATGGAAAGTATAAAAAAGAATTAAAAGCATTTTTTAAGGGATCGCAGGGAACCTACGATGCGATCTGGGTGAATGTCTGCAGCCTGGCAAATATTGATTATCTGATCATGGCAAAAAAATATGGCATTCCGCGGAGAATCATTCACAGTCACAATTCGCAGAATATGGACAGCAAATTGCGTGGCATGCTGCATGAAAGAAATAAAAAACGTATCGATAAATTTGCAACCGATTTTTGGACATGTTCGGAAGAGGCTGCAAAGTGGTTTTATGAAGAACGTTTACGTTCGAAGGTTGTGATGATTCGAAATTCCATATCGGTGGATCGCATGGCTTTTGATGAAGAAAAGCGCAGAAACTATCGGGAAAAGCTGCAGTGTGATGAACGAACATGGGTGATTGGTAATGTCGGCAGATTACATTTTCAAAAAAATCAGAAGTTTTGTCTGGATATCTTTCAGCATTTTCTGAAAAAATATCCGAATGCCTGTCTGGTTTTGATCGGTCAGGGGGAGGATGAAACAGACCTGAAAATGCTGACAGCGAGATATGGAATCAGTGAAAAAGTATATTTTGCGGGAAAACAGACAGATATCTGTGGCTGGTTAAGTGCATTTGATACTTTTTTATTCCCGTCAAAGTTTGAGGGATTACCAATCGCTGCCTTAGAAGCACAGGCAAATGGTGTTCCGATGCTTGCATCGGCAAAAGTAATCCCACAAGAAGTGAAGATTAATTCCAACTTTGCATTCCTGGATCTGGATGAAGGCGCAGAAGTATGGAGTGAGCATTTGAGTCAGATGCAGAAAACGGCAAAACGTCTGGATGTTTCGGAAGTAAAACAGAATTTTACAGAAAAAGGATATAATATCGAGACGGAAACCGTGAAATTAGAGAAATTGTTTTTGAAGGAAGTAAGATGAAGAAATATCAAATTGTAGAAATTTCTGAAAATTATAATCATGCGGGAACGAAAGCAACACAGGATATTGCAGATATTGCAGATGGTCTGGGGTATGAAAGAATCCTGATCCGCATGAATACGACAAAAAGAACGAAGCTTGCAAAAGTACAGCGTCAGATTGGCTATCGGAAAGACTGGGCAGAATGTCTGAAAAGAGTAGAAGAAAATTCGGTTATTCTGCTACAGCATCCGTTTCATTATCCGCAGTTGACCAGAGAGAAAACACTGACGGAATTAAAAGAAAAAAAACATGTAAAATTTATCAGTCTGATTCATGATGTAGAGGAATTGCGGGCATTTCGTTACAATGATTATTATAAAGGTGAATTTGAATTTATGCTGCGAATTGCAGATGTACTGATCGTACATAATGCAGTGATGAAACAGTTTTTTATAGAACGCGGTGTATCAGAAGAGAAAATTGTGACACTTGAGATTTTTGATTATCTACAAAAAGGAAGTGTTATCAATATACCAAAGTTTGAAAAAGCGATTACAGTAGCTGGAAATCTTGATACAGAAAAATGCGGGTATGTCGGTCAGCTTGGCGAACTAAGCGGTGTCAGTGTGAAACTGTATGGCATGAATTATGACAAAAAGATGGATCAATGCGAAAATGTACAGTATTTTGGAAGCTTCCCATCGGATGAGATTCCGGGAAAACTGACGGGTGGATTTGGTCTGGTATGGGACGGTGCAAGTATTGATGGTTGTGTCGGACAGTCCGGACAATATTTGCGATATAATAACCCGCACAAACTTTCACTGTATTTGTCGAGTGGCTTGCCGGTTATTATCTGGAAAGAAGCTGCGGAGGCAGATTTTGTAGAGAAACAGGGAGTAGGAATTTGTGTAGATTCTTTAAAGGAATTATCTGCAAAATTTGAAATGTTGGATGAGAACGCGTATAATAAATACGCTGAATCTGTAAGAGAGCTTTCTGAAAAGCTGAGAACAGGTCAGTTTGGCAAATATGCAATATTGTCAGCAGAGGATATATTAAAATTATGAGTAAGAAAAATATAAAAGTATTAGTTGCCGCACATAAGAAATATTGGATGCCGTCGGATGAGATGTATTTACCGTTACATGTTGGTCATGCGATTGCAAAACAGGAGATTGGATTTCAGGGGGATGACAGCGGCGAAAATATATCAGCAAAAAATGCAAATTATTGTGAATTGACAGGAATATATTGGGCATGGAAGAATCTGGATGCGGATTATATTGGGTTAGTGCATTACAGACGGTACATTTCAAATAAAAATTCAAAGCTGGCAGCGATGCTGTGCCAGGATAAACAACGTGCGATTCTTACTTCAAAAAAGGCACAGGATGTCTTGGAGCATGCAGATGTTATCGTTCCGGCGCGAAGAAATTATTATATTGAAACTTTATATAGTCATTATGAGCATACACATGATCACAGACATTTAGATATTACCGGGGAAATTATACAGTTGATATGCCCGGAATATTATGAGACTTACAAGAGAATGCTCCAGAGAAAAAGCGGACATATGTTTAATATGTTTATTATGAAGAAAGAGTTGTATCATGCATACTGTGAATGGCTGTTTGCGATATTGGATCAGGTAGAGCAAAAAGTTGATACCAGTGCAATGACATCTTATGAAGCACGGTTTATGGGACGAATCAGTGAATTGTTGCTGGATGTATGGATGGAATATAATCAGGTGAATTATAAAGAGTTGCCATGGATTCAGCTTGGAAAAGAGAACTGGCCGAAGAAGATTAAATCTTTTCTGGCAGCGAAATTTAAGAACCAAAAGTATGGACAGAGTTTCTGATTATTTGTAACGGAGAGCGGATATGCAGGCAATATTGATATTGGCACACAGAGATACAGAGCAGGTTTTAAGACTTGCAGACAAGTTAAGACAGAGTTTTGAAATATATATTCATTTTGATACAAAACTGAAACTTTCCAATCAGGAAAAAGAAGCATTAAAAGAAAAGAATATACACTGGTATCAGTGTGTTGAAGTGAACTGGGGAGGCTGGGGCATCAGTGCCGCTACCATTGTTTTGATGCGGGAAGCGTTAAAAAATCCTCAGATTACGTATGTGCATATTTTATCAGGACAGGATTGGCCAGTGGCTGATCCTGCAAGTATTTATGCATTTTATGAGAATAATACAAAGTTATATATGCTGTGTGATGCAGCAAAGGGAATGAAAAAGTCAGGAGAACCGATTATCCTGTGGCAGCAATATTATTTTAACTATGATAAAATTGCGCGCAGAACGACTTTGGGAAAAATTTATCATCGGTTAACGATGGCATGGCAGACAGTATGCCATGTCAATAAATATAAAAAGCTTGGAATAGATCTGGAGATTTATCAGGGACCAAATTGGATGGATCTGCCACGAGATGCGGTGGAGTATCTGTTGGAGTATTTTGCCGGACATGAAAATATTCAAAAATTATTCATGACGGGATTTTGCCCGGATGAATTTTGGGTTCAGACCATTTTATATAATTCGCCTTACAGGGAGCGAATCGTGCAGGATTATCATAGATATATCTTGTGGAATGAGCAGCATGGCAGTTATCCGGCAATTCTTGATGAAAGCAATTATACCGATATATTAAATGGTGATTATCATTTTATGAGAAAAATTGATTTTAAATATTCAGAAGAACTGATTCGCAGATTGGAGTCAAAAGAATATGGAATTTAAAAGAAAGAATCTTGGGTTGTATCTGGGCTGTTTTACAGGTGTGGCAGTACTTTTGATCATTCTTTTTAATATATTAGGTCTGGCACCATTTGGTGGTTCTACACTGGCAAGCGCAGATGCATACTATCAATACATGGATTTTTATGCCTGGTTTCATGATGTATTGCATGGAAGCAACAATATTGGCTATACGTTTGGCAAGACACTGGGTGGAACAAATATCGCAGTATTCAGTTATTATCTGGCATCTCCATTAAATTTGCTGGTGTATTTTTTTGATAAAACGCAATTACATACGTTTTTTGATTTGATGATCCTGATCAAACTTGCACTGGCATCTATGACTTGTGGAATCTGGTTAAACAGAAGATTTGAAAATCAGTTGGGACGTGTATGGATCTGGTTCCTTTCTATGGGATATGGATTGTGCCAGTATGGTTTGGCACAGAGCAGTAATGTAATGTGGCTGGACGGTGTGATCTTACTTCCATTGATCTTACTAGGTATTTATCGTCTGATCTGGAAAAAGAATCTGTGGCATCTGAGTCTTTGTGTTGGAATATCGATTTCCTTAAATTGGTACACAGGCGGAATTAACTGCATTTTCACTGGAATCTGGGTATTTCTGGAAATGTTTTTGTTTGTGGAGGCACAAAAACAGCAGGGTATTCGGTGTGGAATCAAGACCTGGATAAAGCGTGCCGTTGCCTATATTCTGTCTATGCTGGTTGGCGTATTATTAAGCGCGTGTCTGTTTTTACCTACTGTTATGGCTTTGCGTGGCGGACGTGCAACTATGAACAAGGAGCTGTTTTATAATCAGTTGATTGCAAATCCGGCATCTTTTTTACCGGGATTTTCCATTGGAGCTATAAATAGCTGGGGAAATCTGTCCCTGTTTTGTGGAAGCCTGACAGTGATTGGATGTATCGGATTATTTTTTTCAAAAGTGATCCGTAAATGGCAGAAAGTGATTTTGGGAGTATTTCTGGCAATCTGCCTGTTGATTTTTTACTGGCAGCCTGCAATCTGGCTGTTTTCCATGTTTAAAGATGTGGGAAGTTACTGGTATCGTTACTCTTATGTAGGAATCATTGGAATGATTTTTTGTGCTGCTTTTTATTTCAGTAACAAGAAAAAGGAAGAAGCTGTAAATTGGTGGATCATAATCGGTACTGTGCTCTTTGCCGGACTGATGCTTGTAGTAAATCATTTTAAGCCGATACAGGAAAATACCTATCTGATCGTCACGATTGTGATCCTGTTGGTTATGGCGTTTTTCATAAGTGGAATCAATGGAAAAGGCAAAAAAGCAGGTAAACAGGTGCTGTGTATTATGCTGGGTGTGGCAGTTATTGGAGAACTTGTAGCAGATAGTACCATTCTTCTGAAACAATACAAATTAGATAATGTAGAAGAATTCAAAGCTTATGAAAAAAATCAACAGGCGCAGATTGATGAGATTTTGACTGCAGATAATTCGTATTATCGAATGACACAGTTACGAAATCGTTTGTTTACTTCGGATGGACTGTCCTGTACCTATAATGAAGCACTGGCATTTGGATATTGGTCTATTGCCGGTTATACTTCTGATCCGGATGATGATCAGCGGGAAATGCTGGAACGATTTGGCTATCGTATGAATGGCGAAAACTATAATATTGTTACGACATCTGTTTTGACAGCGGATTCTCTGTTAGGCGTGAAATATGTACTGTCAGACAGAGCAATCAAAGGATTGAAGGAGCAGAAACAATTTTCTGTTTTAAATGAAAAATCTGTATATTTGAATCCTTATTGCCTGCCAATGGCATTTCGTTATGAACAGAGTACGGATGACATCAAATATAATGGAAATCCGTTTGAATATCAGAATGAATTATACAGTGCGTTGCTTGGACGGAATGTCAAATTGTATACACCTGTTGATTATCAGAAAAATGAAGAAGGCGATGCAATACTTTATCAGTTAGATGTTCCGCAGGGAAATGTGTTGTTGTACGGAAATCTTCCATGGAATAGAGATTATGTTGGAATGTTGAATGTAAATAATGTATATCCACTTGGATATGCAAAATGGGGTTCTCCATCGGTATTTGATATTCCAATAGACGAAGAAGCGCATACAGCTGAGGTTGTCCAGACGGGTGAGTATGGTGTTGATGTATCTGAGGTTCAGTTTTATGCATTAAATTTGGATCTGTTTAAAGAGGTTACAGAGGAATTGTCAGCAAAAGCTGCTAAAATCAATGAAATGAAAAATGGCTATGTATCAATTCAGACGGATGCAAAGCAGGGAGAAAAATTGTTTCTGTCGATTCCAACAAATGACGGATGGAAGATAACTCTAAATGGAAAAGAAGTTATACCAGAACTGATTTCAGATTGTCTGATGAGCATTTCGTTGAAAAATGGTGATAATAGCATTGAACTTACTTATCGTGTTCCGGGATTACGGACAGGAGCGATTGTGTCACTGGCAGGCGTTTTGCTACTGCTTGTATGTATCTGTGGCACTAGAAAGAGGCAACGAAAATGAAAATATCAATAGTCGTACCTTGTTATAATGAGGAAGTAGCACTTGTTTTTTTTCAGAAGGAGATAGATCGGGTGTCACAGGAACTGATGTCGGATGTCACATTTGAAATTTTGTATATTGATGATGGATCGAAAGATAATACTTTGCAGGAAATACATCATCTGGCAGAGCAGGATGAACGTGTAAAATATATTTCTTTTTCCAGAAATTTTGGAAAAGAAGCGGCAATTTATGCAGGTTTAAAAAATGCCAGTGGTGATCTGGTGGCAATTATGGATGCGGACCTGCAGGATCCACCTGCGTTATTACCGGAAATGTATCATGCTATTATGGAAGAAGGGTATGATTCAGCGGCTACCAGACGTGTGGATCGCAAAGGAGAACCACCGGTCCGATCGTTTTTTGCAAGAAAATTTTACAGGCTGATGAACAAAATTTCTAATACAGATATTGTAGACGGAGCAAGAGATTATCGTTTGATGAACCGGAAATTTGTGAATGCCTTGCTTGAAATGGGAGAATATAATCGTTTTTCCAAGGGGCTGTTCGGTTGGGTTGGATTCAAAACAAAATGGATTGAATTTGAAAATGTGGAAAGGGTTGCCGGAGAGACGAAGTGGTCTTTTTGGAAGCTGTTCCGGTATTCGATAGAAGGAATTGTCGCTTTTTCCACTGTGCCTTTGGCATTAGCAGCAGTACTTGGCGTGCTCATGTGTATTCTGGGAGCGATAGCGATTATTTTTATCGTGGTCAGACAGCTGGCATTTGGTAATGCTGTAGCTGGATGGGCGTCTCTGGCTTGCATTATCTTATTCCTTGGGGGCCTGCAGCTACTATGCCTGGGAATTTTAGGCTCCTATATGTCAAAAACGTATCTGGAAGTAAAGAATCGTCCGATTTATATTTGCGGTGAAACGAATATAGAAAATAAATAACATCTTTTTGTGATTTTGACAATATACAGTAATAGTTAAATATTCTATTGACATTTTCTGGAAAAAGAGTAAAACTCTTAAGAGTGATTGAGTAAAAGACCGATATGCAGAGAAATCTGTGAGAGCCTTTTGCAGAAAGGTGGGTTTATGAAATTAAAAAAAGTAATAGTGGGATTGGCAGCAGTATCCCTGATGGCTGGCATGTGTGCAGTACCGGCACTGGCAGCAGAAATATCAAATGATAACAGTGGGGCAGAGATTGCAGTATTATCAGATGAGAATACAAATCAGGAAAGTGAACTGCCAACATTGGAAATTCGTCATAATGGTCATATTGATGAAGTTACAAATTATACGGTTGGCGATAGTGAAAAAGGAGATGACTGGGAGACAGTAACTTATAAATGTGATGTTGAACAGGCACAGAACACGGTAAATGTACATAAAACACATGAGGCAGATATGTGGAATAAGGATTATACAGTAGATATTTCTGCAAAGCCTGGTGTGAAAGGAACAAAAAGTATCCATTGTACAGATAATGATTGCTATGAAGTGACGGATGTAACTGATACAGAATGGGTACCTGTTTCTGGAATTGTATTTAATACAGATAAAAAATACGTGACAGATGATACACCATTTGAATTAGATGCTACTATTTATCCGGAAGATGCATCTGATCAGGATCTGATCTGGGAATCTTCTGATCCTTCTGTTATTTCAGTTGATGAGAATGGTACGGTTAGACCGATTAAAAATGGTACAGCAACGATTACTGCTTATGATTCTGAAATGAAAGTATCAGCTTCCTGTGAAGTTACAGCCGATATGTTGAATGGTATTTGCAAAAATACGGCAGATGGAAATTGGTATTACTACCGAAATGGTATCATAGATCGTACTTATACCAATGTTGGAAAAAATGCAAATGGTTGGTGGTATGTAAAAAATGGCCAGGTAGATTTTTCCTATACAGGAGTAGCCAAGAATGAGAATGGCTGGTGGCGAATTGTAAATGGAAAAGTTGATTTCAATTGCAATAGCGTAGAAAAGAACGAGAATAGCTGGTGGTATATCCGTGGAGGAAAAGTCGACTTTACTTACACAGGAGTAGCCAAGAATGGTAATGGTTGGTGGCGAATTGTAAATGGAAAAGTTGATTTCAGCTGCAACAGCGTGGAGAAAAATCAGAATGGCTGGTGGTATATCCGCGGAGGAAAAGTAGATTTCAGCTATACAGGAGTAGCAAAAAACAAAAATGGCTGGTGGCGAATTGTCAATGGTAAAGTAGACTTGGGTTGCAACAGCGTGGAGAAAAATCAAAATGGCTGGTGGTATATCCGTGGAGGAAAAGTTGATTTCGGTTATACAGGAGTTGCACAGAATAGAATGGGCTGGTGGCGAATTGTAAATGGTAAAGTAGATTTTAATTGCAACAGTGTAGAGAAAAATCAGAATGGCTGGTGGTATATCCGTGGAGGAAAAGTTGACTTCAGCTATAATGGAGTTGGAAAAAATGCAAACGGCTGGTGGAAGATCGATCATGGTAAAGTGAATTTGGGATTCAATGGTATTGGCATCAATAATAATGGTGCCTGGTATATCCGTGGAGGAAAAGTTGACTTAGGTTATAATGGAAATATAAAATGGAACGGTACAGATTGTTATGTCGCAAATGGAAAAGTGACCATGAGTGGTGTAAGTGTACAGATTTCATCCCGAGCAGCTTATGCATCCAGTGATACAAACTGGTTGATCGTAACGGATACATCTGCTTGTAAAGTTGCTATTTTTGCAGGCTCAAAGGGAAACTGGTCTACCGTGAAATATATTTCGTGCAGTCCGGGCAAACCTTCCACTCCGACCGTCAAAGGAGAATTTAAAGTAACTGGTCGTGGTTTATCTTTTGGTAAACCAAGCTATGATTGCTGGTATTATACACAGTTTTATGGAGATTATCTGTTCCATTCTGTAATTTACAATAAAGGAAGTAAGACAAGTATTCAGGATGGACGTTTGGGAATGCAGTTATCTCATGGATGTGTCAGATTAAATATCAATGATGCAAAATGGATTTATGATAACATCCCAAATGGAACAAAAGTTATTGTATTCTAATATTCCAATTATAAAAACAGGGATTTCAGTTTATGCTGAAATCTCTGTTTTTTTAGTGGAAAACCTTGAACATAAAAAAAAAATATCCTATAATATAAAATTAGCTTATAAATAATTAGTTGGATAAATAAATGGGAAAGGAAAGACGGAAAGAGATGAGAAAATGGAAAAAACATATGTCAGCTCTGATCTGTTGTATTATGATCCTTGCTCTTGGCGCAGGCAATGTGTATGCAGCAGAAGTTTCTGATGTTTCTCAAAATGTAGAGGTAACAGAAGAGAACTTATCTGATCATATGGAAGAAGATGTGAATGAAAATGCTTCAGCGCAGGAAGCAGAAAATGAAGTAGAAATTGAAACAGAAGATCAGGATTGTGATTCTCAGATAGAAAATCAGAGTACAGCAGAGTCTGAAGCGGTAACAGACCGAAGTTTGAAAGATTTGATGGATGATATTAAAGATGACATCAATGATAATAAAAAGATAAAGACAGATAGTATTCCGGATTTAAGCTATGATGACAGATATTCGATTTGTTCTGAAGAACAGTATAATGATTATATCATAGCGGACGTTAGGACAGAGGAAAGTAAATCAAATCCGGTTACAAACGGAGTTGTACAAACGGAATTGGATGATTCTGTTTTAACAAAACTGGATGATGAAACAGTTGTGGCAAGTGGCGTTGGTACAGCTACACTGGTGTTGGAACCAAAAGAAGGCACAGCGACAGAATATGATGAGATTGACCTAAAGGTTACGGTTGTTCCGGCGAAACTGACAATCATGTATTTGATGGGACAAAGTAATATGGAAGGAATGTGTTCATCCAATACAGGCTATCAGCTGAATAACTCTGTTGCCTGTAAGGAAGGTACTGTATATTCTACCTATGCACCGACAGTATCCAGCTGGGCAAAAAATATTACCGGTATTAATTTCTCAAATGTGTGTGATGCAGGAAATGCATCTGATTTTGTTGCCGGATCATTGAGTGCGGATATGTCGGTGTCTGGTAAAAAGCTGGAATATGGGTTAAATACATTGACGACAGCAGGAAATGGAAAAACCGGACCAGATAGTGCACTGGCTTATAAATGGAATGAACTGACCGGGGAAAAAGTATGGACGGTAAATGTGGCATGGAGTGGATCTGCGATTGCAAGCTGGCAGCCGGGACAGAGCAATTATGAACGCGCCATGGCGGTCAGCAAGCTGGCACAGAAGGTATATCAGGCAGAGATTGATGCGGGACATTATGTGGCAGGAAATCGTCTGATGTTCTGGTTGCAGGGAGAAACGGCAGATCATTATCGTACAGCAGATGATTATTATGCTGATTTTTCCAACATGTATCGTAACATTACAAATAATTTAGCAATAGATAAATGCGGTATTATCATGCTGCGTTCATCTGTTGGAACACGTGAGTACGAAGATGAGCTGATGATGACAGGTCCGCGTGCAGCTCAATATGGCATTGGCGGCAGTTCAAAATTCAACAATGTTTATGTAGTGACGAACGATAATGAAAATTGGGTAACAGATTCTGGAGTAAAAAATTATTTTTCTAAATATAATGGAACCTTCGATTATCCGATCCGCAATCTTTCGAGTAAAGTACCAACTGCGATCGCAGATGTGCATTATGATATTCATTATTCGCAGATTGGACATAATGAGAATGGACTGATGGCCGCGGAAGGAATGTATCAGGTAATTGAAGGTAAGGTAAATCACGCAAGTGTCACATGGAAAGACAGTAATGGAAAAAATATTACGCAGGCTTATGTACGACAGAACCATGAGACAACCGTAGTAGGTGTTACGACACCGGTTTATGGGGCAAAAAAAGTTTCTTATCATACAGCAGGAAATATTTTCTATAATTCAGAAACAGGAGTTTTAAAAGGGTTTCAAAAAGGCAGCAATGGAACTATATATGCAACGTCAGGAGATAAAATCCAGGTCAATGTATTAGATGAATGGGATTATTCGGCAGAACTTGGAACGAATTTTACTGGCTTACATAAAGATGAGAATGGTACCTGGGTGTATGTCAGAAATGGTAAAGTGGATTTCGGCTATACCGGATTTGTCAAGAATGAAAATGGCTGGTGGTATGTGGAAAATGGAGTTATTACTTTCCAGAAAAAAGATGTGGTTAAGGGTAACGTAAGCGGCGTGTATGCCTGGTGGTATGTAAAGGATAGCAAGGTACAGTTTGTTGATTCTGTAGAGAAAAACAGCAATGGCTGGTGGTATATCCATGATGGCAAGGTAGATTTTAACTACACAGGTGTGGCAAAGAATGAAAATGGCTGGTGGAGAATCGTAAGCGGAAAAGTTGACTTTGGATGCAACAGTGTAGAGAAAAATGAAAACGGCTGGTGGTATATCAGAGGCGGTAAGGTCGATTTTACATATACAGGAGTTGCAAAAAACAGTAACGGCTGGTGGCGTATTGTGAATGGCAAGGTCGATTTCAGCTGTAACAGCGTAGAAAAGAACGAAAATGGTTGGTGGTATCTCCATAATGGAAAAGTAAACTTTAGCCATAATGGTGTGGAAAAGAACAGCAATGGCTGGTGGCGCATTGAGAATGGAAAAGTCAATTTTAATTTTTATGGAGTAGCAAAGAATAGTAATGGCAGCTGGTATCTGGAAGGTGGAAAAGTCAATTTCGGATACAATGGAACGGTATGGTATCATAATCGTAATTGCCGTGTAACAAATGGATGGGTAGAAATTTAATGTAGATGTTGCAGTTCACTCATCACATGTATTCTGGTATGGTGCGTGTGAACTGTCGCATGTAGAGGGGACAAGGTGGAGAACAATAGATTTCCGTCTTGTCCCATTGTTCATATTGCGATATAATAAAGTGCTGAGAAAAAATAATACAGATTTTAAAAGGAAAGATGAGGTTTACGAATGAAAAAAATTGCGGTAATTTGTTTGGTTGCTTCTTTGGCAGTATCAATGAATAGTAGTGTGACTGCTCTGGCTCAATCTGCAAATCAGCCTCAAATTGAAAATAGTACAGGTGAAAGCAGTTTGGAAACGGATACGAAAGCAGCAAATGAGGATCTGTATCCAGCAGACTGGGATGCGGATGATCCGGAAAATGCAAGAGCTTTTCAGCAAATGTATGGTGACGAGCAGACAGCTGATGACGTTGCAGAAAATGATAGTATTGCGACATTTTCACTAGAGGAAGATGGATCAGCACGCAGCAGCAGTGGAATCACAACGAAATGGGAAAATTATATATTAAACAGTGCTGGAAAGATTACAGGTACTAAAATCAATACATATATACATAACAGCAAGGATACTTCTGGAAAAAGTATTGCAATGGGAATTGATGTATCTTATCATAACGAAGACATTGACTGGAAAAAAGTAAAAGCATCTGGTGTGGAATATGCATTGATCCGTGTCGGATATCGTGGATATGCCGGTGGAACGATTGCAAGTACAGGCGACAGTAAGTTTAAGACCTATATTGAAGGCGCAAAAGCGGCAGGATTGAAGGTCGGAGTTTATTTTTTCTCTCAGGCAATCAATGTGCAGGAAGCAGAAGAAGAAGCGATATGGACACTGAACAGAATCAAAGGGTATCAGCTTGATCTTCCGGTAGTGATTGACTATGAATATGCGGGAACAACCGATAAGAATGGAAATTCTCTGGAAAGACTGAACAATGCTAATTTATCAAAATCACAGAAGACAGCGTGTGTCGATGCTTTTTGTAAAAAGGTAAAGACCGCAGGATATCAGGCAATGGTATATTCCAGTTCCAGTTGGTTAGAAAAGGATATGGACACAGACACACTCAGCAAAAATTATGGGGTGTGGATGGCAAGATATAATACTCATTCCTATGTGGATTCAGAAAAAGGAAGATTCTATGATGGCACATTAAATATCTGGCAGTGTAGCAGCAGGGCAAAAATCGATGGTATTGGGACTTGTGTGGATCTGGATTACTGGTATAAATCCGGTGGAACGGATGTTGTAAAAGATCCAAAAACAGGCGAGTGGTATTATACCGTAAATGGTGTGATGGATGAGGGCTATACCGGTGTGGCGAAAAACAGCAATGGCTGGTGGCGTATTGAAAATGGCTGGGTTAATTTTAAGTTTGAAGGAATTGCGGAAAATGAAAATGGAACCTGGTATTTAAAAAATGGAAAAGTAGATTTTACATATAATGGATTTGTACATGATAATACTAATTGGTGGTATGTGGAAAATGGACAGGTTACATACAATAAAAATGATGTGATCAAGGGTAACGTTAATGGTGTCAATGCATGGTGGCATGTCGTAAACAGCAAAGTGACAAGAGATACGACGGTAGCGAAAAACAGTAATGGTTGGTGGTACATCAATAATGGAAAAGTAGATTTTGGATACTATGGATTTGCGGCAAACAGCAATGGATGGTGGTATCTGGAAGGCGGAAAAGTGACATTTAAGAAGAATGATGTTATCAAAGGAACTGCTGGAGGTGTCAATGCATGGTGGCATGTGGTTGAAAGCAAAGTGATTTTAGACACGACGGTAGCAAAAAACAGTAATGGCTGGTGGTATATTCATAATGGAAAGGTTGATTTTACACACAACGGGGTAGAGAAAAACAACAACGGTTGGTGGTACATCAATAATGGAAAAGTAGATTTCGGATACTATGGATTTGCATCAAACAGTAATGGCTGGTGGTACCTGGAAGGCGGAAAAGTGACATTTAAAAAGAATGATGTCATCAAAGGAACAGTAGATGGTGTCAATGGATGGTGGCACGTAGTTGGCAGCAAAGTGATTTTAGACACAACGGTAGCAAAAAACAGCAACGGTTGGTGGAAAATCGCGAATGGAAAAGTTGACTTTTCTTATAAAGGAATTGCACAGAACAGCAATGGATGGTGGTATCTGGAAGGTGGAAAAGTAAAATTCGGATATAACGGAAAACTGGTTGTAGATGGAAAAACGCATGCAATTAAGGGTGGAAAAGTTAGCGGACTGTAGAATATTCAAATGAGGATGAGTGTATGAAGAAAAAGATAACATCAATAGTAGTGGCAGTGATTCTTTGTACTGCAATGATAGCAACACCTTGTGTGGCATCTGAGGCGGACGGCAATGGTGTGTCAACGGTAACTTCAGAAATGAATCAGTCGGACTCAGAAAGCCAGAACAATGAAAACTCAGATGAAGAGTTTTCTGATGATAACAATGCTGTAATCGGAGGAGAATTGTCATCGAACGATGGTGATACGGAGAAAACGGATGAAAATGGAGAAATTAAAGAAGACAGCTCCCAGATAGAAAACACCGCAGAGTCTATAGATGACACATCTGATCTGGCAGAGTCAGAATCAGAAGAAAATCTACAGCAGGGGAATAGTGATCAGCAGAATCAGGAAAATAAAGTGGAAACATTTTCTTTAGATGGAGCAAGAAGTACATCAGCACAATATCTGGTTAATTTTAATAAGACAAATAATTCATCGACATACGTTTCTTATACGGAATACAGTACAGGAAAAAGTGGGTATATCAATGGTACATACGGCGCAGATGCTGCATATCTTGGAACAACTGGGAATTATTACATATTTATGATGTCAGGTGTAATTGGAAAGGTAAAAAGCAGTGACGTAACGCTCGTAGCTCTTTCTAATGTAAAGAGTTACAGTTATTATTATGTATCTGGTGAAAAATTATATCATCGAATTACCGGAAATCTGTCACAGTCAAAGTATGTTTCAAACCTAAGATATGGAAAAGCTCCGTCTTATTTATCACAGGGAACGAACTATTTCAGTTATGATGGACATTATTTTTATACCAACTATACCACAATGATTTCGGATTATACCAGTGATAGCAGGGCACATTCTGTAAATTCGAATAATCCGTATTTTAATTATTACCAGTATCTTCCGTTAAGAAGTACAACTTCTTATTCTGCATCAGATTTGAACAGCACAATTAATGGAAAAATATCCTCTACATCCAAGTTAAAGGATTTGGGAAATGATTTTGTAAATAATCAGAATACATATGGTGTGAATGCATTGCTGATGGCTTCCATTGCAATCAATGAGAGTGGATGGGGAGATAGCAGCATAGCCAAAAATAAAAATAACCTGTTTGGCTTGAATGCTGTAGATGCATCCCCTTCACAGAGTGCAAATTATTACAGTAGTGTTTCCGCTTGTATTAAGGATTTTGCAGAGACTTATATGTCAAAAAAATATCTGAATCCAAATGGAAGTAACTATCGTGGTGCCTATCTGGGAAATAAAGCCAGTGGAATCAATGTGCAGTATGCATCAGATCCGTACTGGGGTGAGAAAGCGGCCAATTATGCGTATTATCTTGGAGAAAAATTGTCATCAAAGGATGAATATCGCTATACAATTGGAATTAAAGATCCCATCAGTTGCATGAAGACAACTCCTACCAATAACTTGAATATTCGGAATAGGAACAGTACTTCTTCCAGCAGGTTGTATTATGCGGCAAACCTGTATGGTGTGGCATTTCTGTTGAAAGATGGCAATACCTCTACAAATGGATTTTATCGTATTCAAAGTGATCCGGTATTAAAAAGCGGACGAACAGGAATTAATACAAGTACAGGAAAGTATGATTTTGCAAATATGTATGCATATGTAAGTACTTCTTATGTAACAATTATAAATTCTGGTGATGGAAGCAATAATAATGGCGTGACAGATAAAAGGCTGAATGGTGTGATCAAAGCATCTGATGGTAACTGGTATTATTATGTAAATGGTGTGATTGACTATAGCCATACTGGTATTGAGAAGAATGCCAATGGCTGGTGGCGGATCGAAAATGGAAAAGTTAATTTTAACTATGAGGGTGTTGCGAAAAATCAGAACGGCTGGTGGTACCTGAAAGGTGGCAAAGTTGACTTTTCTTATAATGGATTTGCAAGCAATAGTAATGGCTGGTGGTATATTGAATCTGGAAAAGTAACCTTCCAGAAAACAGATGTTATCAAAGGAACCGTAAATGGGATCTATGGCTGGTGGCATGTAGTCGGAAGTAAAGTGACGTTTGATACGACCGTAGCGAAAAACAGCAACGGCTGGTGGTATATCAGCAATGGAATGGTAGACTTTTCACATAATGGAGTAGAGAAAAACAGTAATGGCTGGTGGCGCATCGAAGAAGGAAAAGTAAATTTCAATTTTACTGGTATTGCATCTAACAAAAATGGAACCTGGTACCTTGATGGTGGAAAAGTAGATTTTTCATATTCGGGATTCTATAAGAACGGTACAGATTATTTATATGTAGAAAATGGGCAGATTACTTATACAAAAAATGATGTCATAAAAGGAGCCGTTGCTGCTCAGAGTGGCTGGTGGCATGTAGTCGGAAGCAAGGTAATCTTTGATACAACAGTGGCGAAAAACAGTAATGGTTGGTGGTATATCAGCAATGGAATGGTAGACTTTTCACATAATGGAGTAGAAAAGAACAGCAATGGTTGGTGGCGCATCGAAAAAGGAAAAGTAAACTTCAGCTTTGAAGGATTCGCATCAAACAGTAATGGCTGGTGGTATCTGGAAGGCGGAAAAGTAACTTTCCAGAAAAATGATGTCATAAAAGGAACGGTTGACGGAGAGAATGGCTGGTGGCATGTGGTTGGCAGCAAGGTTACTTATGATACAACTGTAGCGAAAAACAGCAATGGCTGGTGGCGCATAGAAAACGGAAAAGTAAATTTTAATTTTACCGGTGTTGTGTCTAACCAGAACGGAGACTGGTATCTCTCCAATGGAAAAGTAGATTTTAACTATAATGGTACCGTGACATATGATGGAAAATCATATCAGGTTGTCAATGGTTCGGCAAAAGCTGCTTAATAATTAAAAAAGCTCTAAAACGTCTGCATATTTTTATGCAATAGTTGAATATGCGTGTAAAATGCACTTATTTGAATAATAAGTGCATTTTGCTTTACTAACTGAAAAAAAAATGTTACAATTTTGTTAATTATAGGAAAAAATATAAGTTAGGTATTTAGGAAGGAAAAAGTATATGAATACTACATTAGTGATTATGGCAGCCGGAATCGGATCCCGTTTTGGTGGTGGCGTAAAACAGTTGACACCGGTTGGACCAAACGGTGAAATTATTATTGATTATTCTATCCATGATGCTTTAGAGGCAGGATTTAATAAAATCGTATTTATTATTCGTAAGGATATTGAGGAAGATTTCAGAGAGGTAATCGGAGATCGCATCGAAAAAATCTGTGATGTGGAATATGTGTTCCAGTCTCTGGATGATCTTCCGGAAGGTTTTGAGAAACCGGCAGACCGCACAAAACCTTGGGGAACCGGTCAGGCAGTAAGATGCTGTAAAGGTATTGTAAATGAGCCGTTTGCAGTAATTAATGCAGATGATTACTACGGAAAAGAAGCATTTGTAAAAGTACATGATTATCTGGTTGGCTGTGGTGATTCTCAGTACAAATATTGCATGGCAGGATTTATCCTTGATAATACACTGAGCGATAACGGAACGGTTACCAGAGGTGTCTGCCAGGTAGATGATCAGGAGATGCTGCAGAAGATCGTTGAGACAAGCGGTATTGCCCGTGACACAGATGGTATTGTCAAAGACGAAAATGGCAATGAGATTCCAACAGGAACACACGTATCTATGAACATGTGGGGCGTCACACCGGAATTTTTGGATGTTCTGGATAAAGGATTTGCAGAATTCCTGGCAAATGTGGAACCGGGCAATATCAAAGCAGAGTATCTGCTTCCAACCATCATTGGCGATATGCTTGAAAAAGGTGAGGTATCTGTAAAAGTTCTTGAGACACAGGATAAATGGTTTGGTGTAACCTATCAGGAAGATCGTCAGACTGTTGTAGATGCTTTTGCAAAACTGATCGCGGACGGTGTATACAAGACTCCTTTATTCTAGGATAAACAGAAAGATTGCGATTGGAGTATGTGAGAAATGGCGTAAATATATTTAAAATCTGTCTGATCTGAATTAGCATAGATTTTAAATGCAGGAATAGCATATTAGAAAGTTAAGAAAGAACATTTCATGCGGTAGAAATTACCATGTGAGATGTTCTTTTTTTGTTATAGTATGCATTTTTTTTGATTATTTACAGATACTTTGCATGAGAATATGTGTGAGGAGAATAATGCGATGACAACACAGACAGGAAAACAAAGCATCACTTTTGAAAAACCACCCTGGATTATCAGCAGCGGCTGCGTGGCAGGAACTAAGGAAGCAGAAGGACCGATCGGGCATGAAATTGACCTGGTGGGAGAAGATGACAATTTTGGATGTGACATCTGGGAAGAAGCGGAAAGCACACTGCAAAAAGAGGCATTGACAATTGCATTAGGAAAAGCGGGATTGAAAGCAGAGGAACTTCGCTATCTGTTTGCGGGGGATCTGCTTGGACAGTCCATGGCAACATCTTTTGGCTTACAGCAATTTGATCTGCCATTATTTGGATTGTACGGTGCCTGCTCAACAGCGGGAGAATCGCTGGCTCTGGCGGCAATGACCGTGTCTGCCGGATATGCGAATCTGGCAGGAGCGGTCACATCCAGTCATTTTGCCAGCGCGGAGAAACAGTTTCGGTTTCCCTTGGAATATGCCAATCAAAGGCCCTTATGTACTACCTGGACGGTTACGGGAGCCGGTGCCTTTGTACTTGGTAGAGACAGGTATAAAACAGAAAATAGATGTAAAAGCGGACTAGAAAAAGAAGAGTGTACAAAAACACAAGGAGTACAGCAAAAAGAATGCAAGGGGGAAGCGTGTTGTGATGTCTGCATCACCGGCATCACACCGGGCAAAATCGTAGATTATGGCGTGCGTGATTCCATGAACATGGGAGCTGCTATGGCACCGGCGGCAGCAGCTTGTATTGCAGCACATTTGGAGGATTTTTCCAGAAGCCCGTCTTATTATGACAAGATCATTACCGGTGATCTGGGGGCGGTTGGACGGGAAATCCTGATTGAACTGTTACAGCAGAAAAATATTGATATCGGAAGCTGCCATACAGATTGTGGGCTGGAGATTTTTGATAATGAGCGGCAGGGAACCGGAAGTGGAGGAAGTGGCTGCGGATGTGCGGCAGTAACTATGAGTGCACATTTTTTGCCGATGATGCGGCGCGGGGAATTAAAACGTGTACTGTTTGTGCCGACAGGTGCCCTGCTGTCCAAAATCAGTTTTAATGAGGGTGAAAACGTGCCGGGAATTGCACATGCAGTAGTATTAGAAGTACTAGAAAATCGTTAAAAAAATTCGAAAGAATGAAGTGCAGAAAAATGATATTTGGTGATTATGTTAAGTGGTATGGATAAATGTGAAGTATTTTGTAAAACGCAAGTGATACACATTATTTAGAGTAAAAAAATATATAAAGCAAAAATGAAACGTAAAAGTTATAAAATGGAGGGAAGTGTAACGATGGATTATGTCAATGCCTTTTGGGTAGGTGGACTGATCTGTGCGTTGGTGCAGATTTTACTGGAAAAAACAAAATTACTTCCGGGGCGTGTCATGGTGCTTCTTGTCTGCTCAGGAGCGGTATTAGGAGCAGTAGGAATTTATGAACCTTTTTCTGAATTTGCGGGAGCAGGAGCAAATGTGCCGTTGCTTGGCTTTGGAAATACGCTTTGGAAGGGGATGAAAACTGCCGTTGATGAAAGTGGATTTCTAGGGCTTTTTACCGGTGGATTTACTGCCTGTGCGGTAGGTGTATCAGCGGCATTAATTTTCGGCTATCTGGCATCTCTGATATTTAATTCCAAGATGCGGAAATAATAGCTCAAAATAGATTTTCAATAAATTCAAAGAGAAGAATATGTCAGCATACGTTGACCAGAATCACGTACCAAGTTTCACATGCATTCGATTTGAAGGCTATGGTTATTGCTACGCACACAAAAACAATGAGGGGGAATGAAGAAAACGTAGAGTATTTTTATCAGACAGGTATAAAAAATACAAAATGAACCATATTAACGATACAGAAATGAATATGCTTGATGATCGTTTGCTGATAGTTGCTGACAGAAAATCAACGATTCATTTTCATTAGTGAAAAAAGTTATGAGAAGGAGAGATACCAAGATGAAAAAATTCAGACAGATAGCATTTATACTTATGTTGGCATTGAGTTTGACGACCTTTGCAGCATGTGGAAAGAAAAATACGGATATGAACGATGGGAGCAACAATAATTCTGTCACAGAGAACGGCACCGACAAAAATGGAACCAACGATAATAATGTCGTGGATGATAATACCGTGACGGACAATAACGGAATCGTCAATGACAGAGCAGATACCAATCAGACAGATTATGGAACAACCGGTGAAAATATGAGGGACGCAGCAGAAAATGCGAAAGAGTCGATTGAGGATACCGGAGAGGCGATCAAAAATGGTGTCACCGGTGACACAGATACCAACAGAGATCATAAGGATGGCACAAATGGAAATACGACCGGAGATACAGTCGGAACAGACAACAATACGGGCGTAACTGAAAACAATAACAGTGGCAGATAAAAATATCGAAAAAACACATTGAATAAAAGTAAATAGAGTTATTAATAAAACTAAGAAAAATTTTACCCTAGAATGAAATAGTAAAATTATGAAAAAAGGTTTGCACATCAATTTTTGATAGAATACTGCAAAATGCGAATAGGTATAAGCTGGCGGAGCAACTTTTGTAGTATAGCCAAAACTGAAATAAGGAGAAGAACTCAGATTAGTGATGCAGGGCGTCTTAGCCCAAAGCACTCATCTGAGTTCTTCTCCTTTCTTAGACTACATTATAAAAATACGGAAATTAATTACTCCTCAATGCTGTAGTTCGGAGCCTCTTTTGTGATATGAATATCATGCGGATGGCTCTCTTTCAGTGAAGCAGCAGAGATTTTTACAAAATGACTGGTAGCAGTCAGATCTCTGATTGTCGAAGCTCCACAGTAACCCATACCAGCGCGGATACCACCAACAAGCTGGAAGATAATATCTTCTACGCTGCCTTTGTAAGCAACACGTCCTTCCACACCTTCCGGAACCAGTTTTTTAGCATCCTGCTGGAAGTAACGGTCTTTGCTTCCATTTTCCATAGCAGCAAGAGATCCCATACCACGATATACTTTGTATTTACGTCCCTGATATAATTCGAAAGCGCCCGGAGCTTCGTCACATCCTGCGAACATGGAACCCATCATACATACACTACCACCGGCAGCCAGAGCTTTTGTCATATCTCCGGAGTATTTGATACCACCGTCTGCGATGATCGGAATATTGTACTCTTTTGCAACTTCGTAGCAGTCCATAACAGCTGTGATCTGTGGAACACCGATACCTGCAACGACACGGGTTGTACAGATAGAACCAGGTCCGATACCTACTTTAACAGCGTCAGCGCCAGCTTCGATCAGCGCTTTTGTAGCTGCGCCTGTTGCAACGTTACCTGCGATAACCTGCAGATCCGGATAAGCTTCTTTGATCTTGTGAACTGCATTTAAGATGTTTAAGGAATGTCCGTGTGCGGAATCTACAACGATAACATCTACATGTGCTTTTACCAGAGCATCGATACGATCCATCATATTTGCTGTGATACCAACAGCAGCACCACAGAGCAGACGTCCCTGCTCATCTTTTGCAGAAAGCGGATATTTGATCTGTTTTTCAATATCTTTGATTGTGATCAGACCTTTTAATTTGAAGTCTTTGTCAACGATCGGAAGTTTCTCTTTTCTTGCTTTTGCAAGGATTGCTTTGGCTTCCTCTAAAGTGATGCCTTCCGGAGCAGTGATCAGTCCCTCACTGGTCATGCTTTCACTGATTTTTTTGGAAAAATCAGTCTCAAATTTAAGATCACGGTTTGTGATGATACCGATCAGTGTACCATCTTCTTTGACGATCGGCACACCGGAAATACGGAATTTTGCCATCAGGTCGTCAGCGTCCTGAAGTGTGTGATCTGCGGAAAGGGAGAATGGATCTGTGATAACTCCGTTTTCGGAACGTTTTACTTTGTCTACTTCCTCAGCCTGTGCTTCGATAGACATATTTTTGTGGATGATACCGATACCGCCCTGTCTTGCCATTGCGATTGCCATGCGGTGTTCAGTAACTGTATCCATGCCGGCACTCATCATCGGAATGTTCAGTGTGATTTTGTTGGTCAGTTTTGTCGTAAGATCAACCATGTTCGGGGTTACCTCGGAGTATGCCGGAACGAGCAGCACATCATCAAAAGTAATACCTTCACCAATAATTTTTGCCATTTTGTATCCTCCCTTATCTGTTTTGTGAGCAAAAAAAGAAAAACACTGCTGTTTTTCTGATTTCTAAAAATAAATAAATTAATTTTGAAAATATTATAGTAATTTAAAATTGTAATGTCAATGACTTTTCGGCAAAGGTTTCTTTTTTTTACAGTTTGTGATATTTTAAGTGTATACTTTGCAAAATGTTAGGAGAAACAACCAAAGCACAAATAAGCAGAGTTAATAAATATAATAAGGTAATTTCTCAACCGGTCTTTTTTATCTCAGTCTAATTTCTGACTGAGATAAAATGCTCCGCGAGGATGTGCAGTGATTCTGAGGAGAATATGTCAGCATACGCTGACCAGAATCACGCACCAAGTCTCACGTACGTTCGACTTGAAATGAGATATTGTTACCTGCAACCCGATGGCAATTAATAGAGAGACAGTAAGGAGAGTTGTATGGAATTTCGACCATGTATTGACATTCATAATGGAAAGGTAAAACAGATCGTAGGTGGTACGCTGAAGGATCAGGGAGATATGGCAGCAGAAAATTTTGTTTCGGAGCAGGATGCACCGTTTTATGCAAAATTGTATCAGTCCTATAGAATCCGTGGAGGACATATTATCTTATTAAATGGAAAGGATTCCCCGCATTATGAGGCAACCAAATTGCAGGCACTGGCGGCGCTTCAGGTTTATCCCGGCGGAATGCAGGTGGGCGGCGGCATTACAGCAGAAAATGCCCATGAGTTTTTGCGGGCAGGAGCCAGTCATGTGATCGTGACGTCTTATGTGTTCCGGGATGGAAAAGTGGATTATGAGCGTCTGGAAAAACTGGTGCAGGCTGTTGGAAAAGAACATCTGGTGCTGGATTTAAGCTGCCGGAAAAAAGATGGTGCTTATTATATCGTAACGGACCGCTGGCAGAAATTTACAGAAGAACGTGTGACGGTGGAATTGCTGGACCGCCTGTATCAGTATGCAGATGAGTTTCTGATCCATGCGGTGGATGTGGAAGGAAAAGCATCCGGTATTGAGCGTGAACTGGTGGAACTGCTTGGAAGCTGGAATCGGATCCCGGTGACATACGCTGGGGGAATCGGAAGTTTTCAAAATCTGGAAGAATTGGCAGAGTGGGGACAGCATCATCTGAATTATACGATTGGAAGTGCGCTGGATCTTTTTGGCGGAACTATGAAGTTTGAAGATGTGCTTGCATTTAGTAAGACAATTTGAACGCAGGGCGCAAAGTGACTGCGTTCATCTCAGTCTGAGTTGAGACTCCCACTTCTGCAAGTGGTGAGTAGTAACAAGTATTTCTCAGTGGGAGTTCAATCTCCGACTGAGATAAATGCTCCGCGAGGGCGCACATTGTCTGGGAGACAATGGTTTTGCGCCGACCGGAACGGAGTGTAGAGTGCAGTGATTCTGAAAAGAAGATGTCAGCTTGCGCTGACCAGAATCACGCACCAAGTCTCACGTGCGTTCGACTTGAAGAGCAAGTAGCGAAAACGGATTGAGAATATCCGCTTTACATGTAAAATTAAATTGCAGCCCCAAAAGTGATAAGCTGTATCATTGTAATCTTGAAATATGAAAAGAAATCAGTATAATAAACCTAATAATTCAGAGCAAAAAAGTATCGAATAAAACCTGAAGAAGTATTAAATACTGGCTTTGAATTAGAGTTTTGATAAAATTACAGGAGGAACGCCATGTATACAAAGAATGACATTATGCAGATGGTGGAAGATGAAGATGTCGAATTTATCCGTCTGCAGTTTACCGATATTTTTGGCAATATGAAAAATGTTGCCATTACAAGCAGCCAGTTGGAAAAAGCGTTGGATAACCGTTGCATGTTCGACGGTTCATCCATTGAGGGATTTGTAAGAATTGAAGAATCCGATATGTATCTGCATCCGGATCTGGATACATTTACGATTTTCCCATGGAGACCGCAGCAGGGGAAGGTAGCACGTATCATCTGTGATATTTACCGCCCGGACGGTACACCGTTTGAGGGAGATCCGCGTTATGTTTTGCAGAAAGTGATCAAACAAGCAGAAGATATGGGATATGTGTTTGATGTGGGACCGGAATGTGAATTTTTCCTGTTTAATACGGACGATAACGGCTGTCCGACAACAGACACAACAGAAAAAGCAGGTTATTTTGAGATGGGACCAAACGATCATGGCGAAAATGCCAGACGTGATATGGTTCTGACGCTGGAAGATATGGGATTTGAGATTGAGGCATCCCACCATGAGGCATCTCCGGGACAGCATGAGATTGATTTCAGATATGAGCCGGCGATGCATGCGGCAGATAACATTATGACATTTAAGCTGGCAGTCAAAACCATTGCGAAACGTCATGGTATGCATGCAACATTTATGCCAAAGCCAAAGAGTGGTGTCAGCGGTTCCGGAATGCATATCAATATGTC
>OGYU01000035.1_pt1 | contig 88877 bp, 61 predicted proteins | sample 1576581 | NCBI WGS metagenome assembly OGYU01 (sample SAMEA3541547, study PRJEB24748) | human gut metagenome | biome: human gut; feature: human-associated habitat; material: faeces | place: China | collected 2012 | reverse complement strand
TCAGGGAAGCGGGGCTGTCCCTCCCGGAATCGTCCAAATAGATGTTGCCAATCCACGCACCTGGCCCCGGGGTCCACGGAGCGGACCCACTCCGCGACGGCGCCGGCGTCGTAGCCGAAGGTCGCGGCGCGCACCTCCCCGGTCATGACGTCGAGGGAGACGGCCTTTATCGAGCGGGCGTGGACGTCGAGGCCGACGAAGGTGGTAGTATCGAGCATGGGAGCCCCTTCCATGAATGCGGCGTGGCCGCCGCGGCTGAATTAGACACTCACCATTGTCGGCCTAATCCGCGGTCCTTCATGCAGCAGGGGCTCTCAATGTTTTTATGTCCTGCTCATATCGTCTCTGCCGACAGTGGGGGACAGTCCTTGCAGCTTTTTGCGAAGAGTGTCCCCAACGACTAGTCATTTAAGAACATCCCCAGTGACTGGCCAATGACTAGGCGAGGGCGGCCATGATGGTGCGGGCGACGCCGTCGTGGTCGTTGTCGTATTCGGTGATGGCGTCGGCGGCCTCGCGGTCCTCGGGCTCGGCGTTGATCATGGCCATGCCGTGGCCCGCTGCCTGCAGCATGGGGATGTCGTTGATGTTGTCGCCGAACGACCAGGCGTCGGCGAGACGCTCGCCCAGGTGCTCACATAGCCACGTGAGGGCCGTTCCCTTGGTGGCTCCCTCGCCCATGACCTCGATATTCATGGCGTACGAACGCGTGACCTCGATGCCTTCGAGCGTGTCGAGCGCTGCCGCGATGGCGTCGCGATCGGCTGGGTCGTGCCAGTACATGGCGATGCGTTCGAGTGTCTCGACCTCGTCGATCTTGCTATCGATATCCATGTCGATCGGCGTTCGCGTGCGCTTGAGCGAAGCTGCGATGTGGGGGTCGCCGCCGCAGAACTCATCCAGGCGCGTGTAGAGCGAGCGGGGGAGGAAGCACTGCCCGTCCGCGAAGATATCGAAGGTCACATCGTGGCCGGCGGCAATGCTATGGACGCGGTGGGCGATGGCGCGGTCGAGCGGTCGGCTCAAAATGCGCGTAGCACGTGAGACATCGGTAGGCGTACCGTCGTCGAGCTGCCAGACGCTGGCACCATTGGCGCAGACCGCGTAGTGCACGGCAGGATGGGCGAGGATGGGCTCAAAGATGCCCGACAGCGGGCGTCCCGTGCAGGGCACAAACTCAATACCGCGGCGCGCAAGCTCGTCGAGCATCGCCCAGGTGGCGTCGCTCATCTGCTTATCACTCGTCAGCAGCGTTCCATCCATATCGGAAAACACAATCATTTGATGAAGCCCTTTCTACTGGCATAAAAAGCGTGGCCGAGGGCGATGATGCCCTGGCCACGCTCGGGTTCTATAACGGTCCGCGTCCTAGCGATCGGCGAGCGGCTTGTACTCCAGCGGCTCGATAACCGGGCGATACGCGGGGCGAATAATACGGTGCGCGCAGAAGAGCTCTTCCATGCGGTGTGCCGACCAGCCGGCCATGCGGGCGACGGCGAATAGCGGCGTAAAAAGCGTCTCGGGCACGCCGAGCATCTTGTAGATAAAGCCTGTGTACAGGTCGATGTTGGCGCAGATGGGCTTGGTCATGCCGTGGTCGCGCATGACCTGGGGTGCCAGGCGCTCGATACGCTCGATGAGTGCGAACTCTTCGCCCAAGTCCTTCTTGGCTGCCAGTGAGCGCGCGTAACGGCGGCAGACCTCGGCGCGTGGGTCGCTCAGCGTGTAGACGGCGTGGCCCATGCCGTAGATGAGGCCCGTGCCGTCGAAGGCCTGCTTGTCGAGGATCTTGCCCAGGTAAGCCGCGACCTCGTCCTCGTTTTCCCAGTTGGAAACATGCGCGCGGATGTTCTCGTGCATAGACACGACCTTGGCATTGGCACCGCCGTGGCGCGGGCCCTTGAGCGAGCCGATAGCCGCGGCGTAGGCGGAATACGGGTCGGTGGCCGAAGACGACAGCACGCGGCAAGCGAAGGTGGAGTTGTTGCCGCCGCCGTGCTCGGCATGCAGCATGAGCATAACGTCGAGCAGCATCGCCTCATCGCGGGTGAACGCCATGCCGCCGCGCAGGACCTGTAGGATGGTCTCGGCGGTGGAGAGACCGGGTGTGGGGTGCGGCACGTGAACCTCGGAGCCGCGAAGCTTGGCGATCGAGGCCATGTGGGCGAAGGCGGCGATGCGCGGGAGACGTGCGAGCATGGAAATGGCGACGTCGATTTCGTGCTCGGGCGTGATCACGTCTGGTTCGGCATCGAAGGCGTAGAGCAGCAGCACGGCGCGCTGGAGCACGTTCATGATGCTCGACGACACTGTGGTCATAGGGAACTCTTTGACGTACTCGTCGCTCAGATGTCTAAAGGCGCCCAGGCGCTCGCAAAAGCCGTCGAGCTCTTCCTTGTTGGGCAGCGAACCCGTGATAAGCAGATAGGCGACTTCCTCGTAGCCGTAGCGATTCTCGGCCTGGGCATTGTTGACCAGATCCTCGATGCTGTAGCCGCGAAGCGTGAGCTTGCCCTGATCGGGCACGACCTTTCCGTCGACCTTGTTGTAGCCGTGCACATCCGAGATGCGAGTGAGGCCCGCGACCACGCCCGAGCCGTCGGCATTGCGCAGGCCGCGCTTGACATTGTGCTCGACAAACAGGCCCTCGTCATAAGGGTCGGTCGGCAGACCGTGGTAGAGGTTTTCGCTCTCAGGCGAAATCTGGCGGCTTGCTTCGTAATCCAGAACCAGGCGGCTCAAGTGGTCATCGAAGCGGTAATAGATTTTCTTGGCGTCGTAAGCCATGCGCGCTCCTCTCGGGGCCGTGTGGGGGCGGCGTGCTTGGGTGTAGATGCGCCGGCCTGTTCCCGCACGGCCTGTTCGCTACAGGCGGTACATAAAGTTAAAGACGTCCTCGCGCTGGATAGACACATTGACGCCCGAAAGCTCGCCGGCCTCGGCCAGGGCCTTCTGCAGCTCGGCAAAGTCGAGCTTGGACTCGGCGGTGTCGGCCAGCATGGTCATGGTGAAGATGTCCTCGATAATGGACTGCGTAATGTCGCGGATGTCGACGTTGGCCTCGCCCAGAACGCGGGTGACGCCGGCGACGATGCCGGGGCGGTTCTTGCCAAGGACGGTGATGACGATACGGGAGGACGAGATCTCGGCCATGGGAAACCCTTTCGCGTGGTTGCGGCGCGCGGGGCGCTCCGCTGCGGTACAGTGTTCATCATTGTACCCGTCTGGCGCCAAAAGGGGTGTGCTTGCTGCGGCGTTACACGTCTGCAACATGAGCGTAAGGGGGAAGGCCGTACGGGGAAGAGCCGTCTGGCGCGTGTCCGGCTCGTGTTGGGTTGATTTCCGATCTCAGCCGAACACATTGAGCGGACAGGCCGTTCCCGCAGTCAGCCGAACGCCTCCGACGGCTGATTCCGAACTGGAAGCGGAGGGCATCCCCGCCCTTCGGTAGGGGATACCGCTCCGCGGCGCATGCCGCGGGCGGCGCCCCTATCGGACCACCGTGACCTCAGTTGGGATGGGCCCGGCACTGCCGCGTACTCGGTGAGCTAGAGCCAACTGTTCGTCTTCACGTCGCGTATGGCGATATTTCGGTCGTCCGGCTCGGTGATGCCGTAGCCGAACGCCTGGAGCGTCTCGATGGACTCCTGGATCCTCTGTTGGAACATGGGACCCGGATCGACCCTCGGCCCGAGGTGCCCGCGCCAAAGGCACGGCGTGGCGCGCAGCATGTTATGGATTTTGGAGATGGGCTCGATGTCGGCGTAGACGTTGAGCGTCGCCATGGCGTCCTTGTGGCCGAGGATCGATTGGAGCGCCTTGATATCGCCGCCTTGGCGGATCCACTGCGTTGCGAACGTGTGGCGAAGGCCGTGGAACGTGATCAGCTCGTCGTTGGTGCTCATGAGGCCGTTGGTCTCCGAGAACGTCTTGAACGCCCTGCGGATATAGCTTGTCGTCGCGAAGGTCGCGCCCGGCTCCGACAGGATGTAGCAGTCCCCGATCTCGACCGCCCCGGTAAGGCCGCGCAAGCGCAGCTTTCCGCAGTCGATCTCGTGGGTCTCCTTCAGGAAGGGGAGTAGGCCGACCGGGTCGATGGGGATACCCCTGGCGTCATGGGTTTTGGTGTCCTTGATGAACGAACCCATTCCCTTCGCGTACGCCACCGAGTGTCTGATCGAGATCAGGCCCGTCTCGAAATCCACATCGCACCACCGAAGGCCGCAGACCTCGCCGATTCGCATCCCCGTGTGCAGGGCGAGTACGACCGCCCTCTAATCCTCGGCGGACCAATCGAGTCCGAACTCCTTTCGGGCATCCTCTTCGCTCATGACTTCGAGAAGGTCTCCGGGTTGGCAACGAAGGGCGAGGCATAGCTGCTCGAGTGTGTTGAAGCGAATGCCGCGAATATGCCCTTTTTTAATACGGGACAGGTTCACGGGCGTGGTTCCAATCCTTTCGGCAAGTTCGTTCGAGGAAATCTTTCGCTCGGCCATGATCTTGTCGAGGCGAACAATTACGGGCATGGCGTTTCCTTACGCAATCTCGTCGGAGTCGAGGTACAGCTCCCGGGCGTACAAGAAGAGCCGGGAAAGCATGAACAGGACGATGCCGAGAACCAGAGAGGCCCAATCGAATGATGAAGCGATCTCTTGGGCGCCGACGGCCCCCTCGCCGCCAAACATCGAAACGGAGGTTTTGAGTGAGCCGGCGTAGAGGCTGGTGGCAGCTTGAACAACGAAGAGAATGCCGAGCACCTTCAAGCATGTCGCAGACCCTTTCTTAAAGGGGTCTCCGCTCTTGATCGTCCACACGAGAACGGCGCTGAGGATGGTCGTAGCGATACCGATGACGGCAGGGACCAATGTCGAGATCGCAAGGGCTGGATACGCGGGGGAGTCTGCAATTACAGGGTTGTCGAGCACTTCGATTGCTGGCTTTAAGGAGAACGCCACTTGTGCGATGGCGGTGGCGCAAAGGGTCGCAGAGGCTATCGCACATGCGATGCGGAAGGAATGAAGCCGGGGAGTGCGATTGTCGGAACTCATAATAACCTCCGAAGAATTTAAAAAACTCAGGTTACTTTTTAACAGTTTATGTTAAATTGACTTTGCCGGCAAGTAATAAGGGCCGAGCATTTTGTTCGGCCCCTCTGTTCCGACTGGATGAGGTTAAGGTTGGCGATGAATATGCTCAAAATCTCGAAGGCGATCTTTAGGTCGCTTCTCTCCTCCAGGTCGCTCTGTGTTGTCGTTGTTGCGTTGATGGTTCTTTGTGCTCTGCCCGTCTTCAGGAGCGCGGCTGGCATCGACGGACGGGTCGAATACCTCGAGTCGGGAATAACCCGTGTTGAGCAGGAATTGTCAGCATCCTATGCGGATGCGCTTGTGAATGCGGGGGGAGGACGGTGTCTATACCTCTTCATCAAGCATGCCCGCGCTTCTGTACCCTCTTGCCGCGGGACGTCTTATCTTGGCACCGCTCTCTCCCCTACTTCCGTTTCTGCAGATATCGGATGGAGAGACACCTATTATGACGGATCGAAGGAGTACTTGCTATGGGTCGCAACGGCCGTTGCCGTCTCGTTCCTTGCCGCACGTCTTAACAAACGTGAAAAGCTCATCATCCAGGCACCGATGGGCGAGCTGGGTAGACTTGTTGCATCGAGCGTATGGGCGAGTGTTTTTGCAATGCTTGCCGTCCTCGCCATCAATCTTCCAGGGATAATCGCCGCGCTTGTGAAGAATGGCCCGGGCTCGCCGTTCTATCCGATAGGCTACATTCAATATGCGACTCCGGTTATCAAACCGGCTTGGCTGGTGTTCGCGCAGACGGCCATCTTGCAATTCTTGGTGGCAGCGTTCATCTCGCTTGTCGTTCACCTTGCCGTGAAGATTGCCAATAACCCTACGCTTGGAATCGTGTTCGTATGTGCCCTGATGGGGGTGACGATGGTTCCCGGGTATTACGGAAGATCCATCGCTTTACGTGAGTTCGCCCTGTTGAATCCCCTTACGTATGCGAACACTGAGTTGACCGTCGGCGCCTATAGCCCGTACCCGACAACGCAGATAGTGAATCTGCCTGGACTTTGCTTCGAGCGTGGCGCGATTGCCCTCGTATGCGCAATCGGGATCGAGGTGCTGGCAATTAGCCTGCTTTGCGTTGCTGGAAAGAGCGGCTGCGCGTGCCCGATATCCCCGATTTGTCTTGAGAGAGGTTCCTTCACTGCATCGAGAACGGCAACTCGTTCGAGCGCTTGTGCCTCCGCCGTTGCATACGTAAGAACGATGGGGAAACTGCTCCTGCGTTCTCCTACCCTCGCCGTATGCGCGATTGCAATGTCGACGACGATGCTGGCCCCGGCTCTGGTCGAGATGTTTCCTGACGCTGATAACGTTTCCGCTGTTCGGTATAGGGATGGGGAGCTCCGTTCAATAGATCGGTATCTAGAGCAGAACGCTGCGAATATGGACGTCGAGGGCAAAGCGGCCCTGGAAGACATGCGGGATGCTCTTTCGGGTTTCGTGTACGCGCCTATGCCTGCGGAGGGGTTTCGAAGCCTTGCGACGTACGAGCGCGCTCGAGGTGAGCTGGGCGCGGCAGATGCGACTCTCCTGCAATCGATCGGAATCGAGCCTGAGACTCCTTCTCGTGCGGAGGCGCGCGCCCTTCTGCTTGAGTCGATCGCGAGCTTGCCGGACCCCAAGGTTTACGAGTTAAGTACGAAGATGCCCCCATTAATCCTCCTTTCGTATCTCCAGGCAGTGCTTCCCTCCTTATTTTTGCTGTTGCCCGTGGTTGTCACATCGCTCGCGTGCACCCACCTGCAGTGTCGTTCCCTTCTGGTTCTCCAGATCCCCGCAACAGCGCATGTGCGTTTTCTGACGGCTGTTGCGCTGGCTCTCCTGCTTGGCTTGGTGCTGCTTTTGGTGTCGATGGTTCCCGCTGTCGTTGTGTCCGTGATTAAGAACGGTGCGGGTGGATCGGAGTATCCCGTCGCTCTCATTCGGGCGGGAGCTTCGACAACGTCCACGGTGGGGGAGGCGGTGTTGTGCAGTATTCCGTTGCTGGTCATGGCATACGGCGTGATTTCCGTCGTCGCTGCGTTGACAGCAGCGATTAGCCGCAACCCCGTTGTCACCGGAATGGTTTGCGCGGTTCTCTTGGTGTTGGGTTCGTTGAGCGCTCATGTTGAAAGCGTGGGCATGGGCGTCGCGCTGCTGGCTCCATTCGCCTCGTTTGATCCCGCTTCCCAGGTGGGGACGATTGGGTTCCTTGGGCGAGGGACGAACGCGATGCCTTTTGGAGAGGTCGTCGGCGCATCGGGCGCTCTGCTGGTGGTCTTGGGCGCCGTATCTCCGTTGATGGTGCGCCTGAGTGTTCCAAAGATCGAAAGGGGATGATCTCGATGATTGACCTTCAAACGCTGACGATCTCTTATGGAAAGAAGGTGCTCGTAGATTCGGTGAACGCTGAGTTTGCCCCGGGTACGGTCTACGGTCTCGTCGCTCCGAACGGGCATGGAAAGACGACGTTGCTGCGTGCGATGGCAGGTTTGCCGGGTCCTCGCGTGGACGGGAGCATCGTTCTGGATGAGGTGCAGGGTACGGGTGCGAGAGAGGTCCGTTCTATGATCTTCTATGCACCTGGTGAGGGGACGCTGCTGTATCCCGGATTGCGTGCGGAAGATCACCTCAAGATGGTTTGCGATATGTGGCCGCATGCTCGCGATATCGAAGAGATAGTGGAACAAACGCAGATAGGCGAGTTCGCGAAGATGAGGATCCGCACTCTGAGCCAGGGCATGAAGCAGCAGCTTACCCTGGCGATTGCGTATGCGACGGGCGCGCGGTACCTTCTATTAGATGAGCCCATGAACGCGCTCGACCCCAGCAGGGTGGACTTGCATTCCGAGATTCTCAGGAAGCTGGCCGATTCTGGTACGTGCATCATCATGTCATCCCACATCTTGGATTCGGTCGATAGGCTGTGCGATGAGATTCTGTTTTTGAAGGATGGGAGGCTCATCAGAAGCATTCCGCAAGATGATGCTGCGCCGAAGTCTCCTGGATCCCATTTCGCAAAGCCTGCCGGACGCGCCGAGGGTGCGCTAAGCACGTATCGGCGACTCTACGAAAAGGGCGGGTAGAAATGCAAGTTAAAAATCTATGTGGCCAATGTGATACCGTTGAACCCGCATATCGATACCGCTCAGCCATTCGCCTCGCCCCCGTCGCACGTATCTTCATCCGGTCTGTTACTTTTAATCTAACAATTCTTTGAGGAACGTAGGTGCTTCTAAATGTACTGTCGACTTCTTCTCAAACTAATCCTAAGAGACAGGGCCGTATGGATTTGTACGCTCGTTCTCGCTGCAGCCTTTTCCGTCCCCATTGCGTTCAATTCACCCATCTACGGGCCCTTCTTTATGAAACAGGGCATGCAGAGCTTTGTCGACGCATTCAATACGCGCGCGCCCCAGGCCAGCGGCACAGACCTATCTCCAGAGCAGCAAAATGACGCGGAGCTTGCAAGATACGCGAACGCCGCCCTTGCCGCTCAAACCGACGCCGCCTTTCTCGATTCTGCCGAGAGCTACTACGCGCTCATGGGCGAAGGCTTCCAATCCGGGTCCATCGTGGGAGACCGAGAGACCAATGACGCAGACCTCGCGTATTGCCGTGCCCTGAGCAGCTCCGGCATCACGGATATCCCGGCCTCCGCAAACGACCTGCCATTCCTTTCCTTCCTGCCTTACGCCGTTGCCGCGGCGCCGTCTTTCCTTCCCTTCATCCCCTTCCTTCTCTCGTCGATACTCGTGCTCGGCGCCACAAGGCCCGGGACCCTGGCGGCAAAGGCGCCCGTGCCCAAATTCCGGCGCCTTATTCAGATCGTGTTTTCGATAATCGTCGCGGGGACCGCGATGCTTCTCGCCGGCCTCGCACCCGGGGGCATTTACGCCTTGGTCCTAAACGGCTTCGGGCAAATTGGGTACCCGATCGCCTTCTTCCATGACGGCGCGCTTGCCACCACGACCGCGGGAAACGTCTTCACAGCCCTGCTTCTCGCGCTGCTTGCGGGCGGAACCTTGATATCCGTTTGCTCCGCCGTCCTATCGACCGCAACGAGGCGCGTCCTCGCGGGCCCCCTTACCTCCGCGCTGCTTGTCGCGGCCCCGGCATTCCCGTTACTGTCCGATTCGGCACTAGGGCATAATGCCGTGCTCGGGCTCCTGCCACTGCCCGTATTCTCGCCTATCGAGGCAACGGGTTACGTAGGATGCTTCCCGACAGAATTCATTGGCTCCGGTTCAGGCAGCGCATCGATGCTTGCCGTGGCCCTGGCATACGTCGCGGTCTTTTTTACGGTCGGCGCCGTTGCGGCACGTTCCCCCAAACAGCCTGGACCCGCGAAAAAGCACCATGGGCTCGAGCTTCTGGACGCGAGCGTGGGATACGGAAGCACGACGATACTTTCAATCGGGTCGCTTTTCCTGAGCCCGGGAGCGGCGGCGGGCCTCGTTGCTCCCAACGGCTCGGGGAAAACCACCCTTCTTGAAGCGCTGTCGGGCCAATTTCCCACCCGCATCCGCTCGGGAAGCCTGGCGGCAGACGGAATCTGCCAACGTCGATCAGCCGAATTTGCAGAACTCGTCTACCTGAGCTCTTCGGGCAGCGCGGATCTCTATCCCACGCTATCGGCCATCGAGCACCTTGCTTTCGTTAGGGAGGCGTGGAAATCGGCCGCCGACATCGACTCGCTCTGCGACTCCCTCGGAATCTCCCCATATCTCGACAAGCCGACCCGTAAACTCTCGACAGGAATGAAGCAGCAGGTAAAGCTTGCCATGGCGATAGCGACCGATTGCCCGTACCTCATCCTCGATGAACCGCTGAACGGCCTCGATCCGGGAAAGCGGAAAACCTCCTGCGACGCGATGCGCAGCGAGGTGGCGCGGGGACGCAGCGTGCTCATTTCAAGCCATCTGCTCGACGACCTGGCAGACCTCACCAACTCGTTCTACTTCATCGAGGCCGGCACGCTCGTGGAAAAGATCAAGTCGTCCTCGCAGACGCTCAAGCAGGAATACCTCGATACATACGAGAGATGAATGTGGGGGAGTGTTCGGATGAAGTTGATATTTAAGGTCCAGCTCGTGTTGTGCCGAAAAGACCGTGAACCTTTTGTGGGACACGCGGCGCCGTGGTACCATAGCCGAGTTTGTTGTCTTGGTCGGAAACCAAGACGCCTTATGCGCTGATCGGTAACCAGCGCCTGACCAATAAGGAGTCCTACCATGAAGCAGGGTATCCATCCCCAGTATGTCGAGTGCACGGTGACGTGCTCCTGCGGCAACACCTTCAAGACGCACGCTACCGTGTCCGAGATGAAGGTTGAGCTTTGCAACGAGTGCCACCCGTTCTACACCGGCCAGCAGAAGTTCGTCGACACCGGTGGACGCGTCCAGCGCTTCGCCGACAAGTTCGGTGGCGCCGCTGCCGCCCAGCTCAAGAAGGCTGAGGAGGCCAAGGCTGCCAAGGCTGCCAAGGCTGCTGAGGCCGAGGCCGCTCGCAAGGCCGCCGCTGAGGCTAAGGCTGCCGAGAAGGCTAAGCGTGCTGCTAAGTTTGCCGAGGAGGCTGCCAAGCAGGCCGCCGAGGCTCCCGCAGAGGCTCCCGTCGAGGAGGCCGCTGCCGAGGCCGAGACCACCGAGGCTGCTGAGTAAATAGCTCGCCGCGGAATCGCTCGCATTCATGGCATAAGGGCCGTGCATCCATTTGGGTGCGCGGCCCTTTTCTTTTTATTGGTGCAAGCTAACCTGTCCCCGTGGCACCAAATGGCAGATAGACGGCGTTTGCTCAGATAAAACTTGCCAAAATAAACCTGTCCCATTGTGGCAGGTTGGTCATAGTTATTACGTGGCGGTCGAGGTCGACCGTATAGGCCGTGCCTTGTTTGGCTAAAGTACAATCATCTGTGTTTAACTCGCCCGCAGCTGCACGGCGTGGGCGATGGCCAAAAAGGAAAACCACATGGGATTCATGTCAAAGCTGCTGTCCTTTGGATCCGATAAGGACCTTAAGCGCTACTACAAGATCGTCGACCAGATCAACGGTCTTGAGCCCCAGTTTGAGAAGATGACCGAGGAGGAACTCCGCGGCCAGACCGATAAGTTCCGTGAGCGTTACGCCAACGGTGAGTCGCTCGACGACATGCTCCCCGAGGCCTTTGCCACCGTGCGCGAGGCTTCCAAGCGCACCATGGGTATGCGCCACTTTGACGTGCAGCTCATTGGCGCCATGGCACTGCACGAGGGCCACATCGCCGAGATGAAGACTGGCGAAGGCAAGACCCTCGTCTCCACGTTGGCCGGCTATCTCAACGCTATTGCCGGCAAGGGCGTGCACGTCGTTACTGTCAATGATTACCTTGCCAAGCGCGACTCCGAGTGGATGGGCCGCATCTATAAGTACCTGGGCATGACCGTTGGTCTGCTCCAGAACAACATGCCGCTCGAGCTCAAGCGCCCGGCCTACCAGGCTGACGTCACCTACGGCACCAACTCCGAGTTCGGCTTTGATTACCTGCGCGACAACATGGTTACCCGTCCCGAGCAGCGCGTGCAGCGCGGCCACAACTACGCCATCGTCGACGAGGTTGACTCCATCCTGATCGATGAGGCTCGCACCCCGCTGATCATCTCGGGCGCTGGCACCAAGTCCGCCAGTACCTACAAGGACTTCGCGCGTGCCGTGCGCGGCTTGGAGCGCGGTGAGGACGTGTCGCACGACATGCTCACCGCCACCGAGGACGTAGAGCCCACGGGCGACTACGTCATGGACGAGGCCAAGCACACCATTGCCGCCACCGAGCGCGGCCTTAAGAAAATCGAGCGCCGCCTGGGTATCGAGGACATCTATGCCGACCTTTCGGGCCAGCTGGTCAACCACCTGCAGCAGGCGCTGAAGGCCCAGTACATGTTCCATCGCGACAAGCAGTACGTGGTCACTAACGGCGAGGTCAAGATCGTCGACGAGTTCACTGGCCGCATCATGGAAGGCCGCCGCTATTCCGAGGGCCTGCACCAGGCCATCGAGGCCAAAGAGGGCGTGCTCGTGCGCGAGGAGAACCAGACGCTGGCCACCATCACCTTGCAGAACTACTTCCGTCTGTATGACAAGCTCTCCGGCATGACCGGTACGGCACTCACCGAGGATGCCGAGTTCCGCGAGATCTACAAGCTGCCCGTCGAGGTCATCCCCTCCAACAAGCCCGTGCAGCGTGTTGACCATGAGGACCTGGTGTACCGCACCATCCAGGCCAAGTACAACGCCGTTGCCGATGACGTCGAGCGACGTCACGCCAAGGGCCAGCCGGTCCTGGTGGGCACCGTCTCCATCGAAAGCTCCGAGAAGCTGTCGGCCGCCCTTACCAAGCGCGGCATCGCGCACGAGGTCCTCAACGCTAAGCATCACGAGCGCGAGGCTCATATCGTTGCCCAGGCCGGACGCTACGGCGCCGTGACCATCGCTACTAACATGGCCGGTCGTGGTACCGACATCCTGCTGGGCGGCAACCCCGACGAGCTGGTGCGCGAGCGCCTTGAGTACGAGGGCCTGACCATGGAGGACGTGACGCCCGAGCAGCTCGAGCAGTTTAACGCCGAGGCCAAGGAGACCTGCAAGGCCGAGCGCGAGCGCGTGCTTGCCGCCGGCGGCCTGACCGTCATCGGCACCGAGCGCCATGAGTCCCGTCGTATCGACAATCAGCTGCGCGGCCGCTCCGGTCGTCAGGGCGATCCGGGCGAGACCCAGTTCTACCTGTCGCTTGAGGACGACCTGATGCGCCTGTTCGGTGGCGACAAGATGGATCGCGTCTCCAAGATGATGGTCACGGCAGAAATGGGCGACGACATGCCCATTCAGCATAAGATCATCTCCAAGGCCGTCGAGAGCGCCCAGCACAAGGTCGAGAGCATCAACTTCTCCATGCGCAAGAGCGTTCTTGAGTACGACGACGTCATGAATAAGCAGCGTCAGGTTATCTACGCCGAGCGCAACAAGATTCTGGACGGCAAGGATCTGACCGACCACATCACCGAGGTCATGCACGACACCGTGTACCGCTGCGTGCAGGAGTTCTGCACCAAGGACAGCCACGATGGCGAGCGCGATCTCGAGGGCCTGCGCAAGTGGGTCGTGGAGCTGACCGGCCACATCGATACGCCCAAGTTCCCCGACGAGGACTTTGAAGCCCTGGCTGCCGATGTCCTGGCCTACGTCGAGAAGTGCTACAACATGAAGGCCGAGCGCCTGGGCGAGGACCTCATGCGCGAGCTCAACACCCAGGTCATGCTGCGCGTCATCGATACCCGCTGGATGAACTACCTGCAGGAGATGGACTACCTCAAGACCGGTATCGGACTGCGCGGCTTTGGTCAGCGCGACCCGCTGGTCGAGTACAAGACCGAGGCTTATGGTGCCTTCCAGATGCTCGTCGACACCATGTACGAGGATTACCTGCGCACCGTCCTGCGCATCGAGATCAAGGCCGCCCCGCACGCCGTGGAGCACAAGGAGGACCCCGCGCTCGAGGACGCGCGCTTCTCCGGCCCCGCCGATGTCGATGGCGACAACGGCAACTCGGTGCTGCGCAAGCAGGCGCAGGTGCAGGCCCGCACGGCTGTCCAAGGCGGACCGGCTGCCGTCAACAACGGTGGCAAGGTGACGACCTACCGCAAGTCCGAGAGCGACGATCCGTACGTCAACGTGGGCCGCAACGACCCGTGCCCCTGCGGTAGCGGCAAGAAGTTTAAGTATTGCCACGGCAGGAATCGTTAATGGCCGAGGCTTTAGAGGTAACGCCCGCCGAGTTGGACGCGTTTGCGGACCGGCTCGGCGAGGTCGAGTCGTATCTCCATTTGGACGAAAAGCGCACGCGCGTGACCGAGCTCGAGGCCAAAAGCGTGGCCCCCGGCTTTTGGGATGACGCCGACGCCGCCCGTGCCACCATGGAGGAAATCGCGCGCACCAAGGAAGATATCGCTGCCGTGGACAACGCGCGCGGCGAGCTATCTGACGCCCGCGCGGCGCTGGAGCTTGCCGAGGAGATGGGGGATGACCCCGATGCCGCCGCCCTTCGCGAGGAGGCTACAGCCACGGCTGAGCGCCTGGCCCGTGCCATCGATGAGCTTGAGCTTTCGAGCTGGTTTACCGGTGAGTTCGATCACGGCGATGCCATTGTGACCATCAAGCCCGGACAGGGTGGTCTGGAGGCCCAGGACTGGACCTTCATGCTCTTTAAGATGTACATGAAGTACTGCCAGCGTCGCGGCTGGAAGGTCACGATTAACGACTGCCCCGCTGCTGAGGTCATCGGCATCGACCGCGCGACCTTTACCGTCGAGGGCAAGGACGCATTTGGCATGCTGCGCGCCGAGGCCGGCGTCCACCGCTTGGTGCGCATTAGCCCCACCGACGACAAGAAACGCCGCCAGACCACGTTCGCCGGCGTCGAGGTCATCCCCGTGCTACCCGATGATATCGATATCGAGATCAGCCCCGATGACATCCGCGTGGACGTGTACCACGCGAGCGGCCCGGGCGGCCAGGGCGTTAACACCACCGACTCCGCCGTGCGCGTGACGCATTTCCCCAGCGGCATTGTGGTCACCTGCCAAAACGAGCGCAGCCAGATCCAGAACAAGGCCGCGTGCATGCAGATTCTCAAGGCTCGCCTGTACGAGATTGAGCTCGAGAAGCGTGCCGAGGCGCTCGATGAGATCCGCGGGCCCAAGACCACGATTGGTTTTGGCAACCAGATTCGCAGCTACGTGCTCTACCCGTACCAGATGGTTAAGGACCTGCGTACGGGCGTGGAGACCAGCAACGTCGAGGCCGTTCTTGACGATGGCGATTTGGATCCGTTTGTGATTGGCTATCACCGTTGGGCTACCGGCAACGCCGATGTAGAAGGCTCGGAGATCTAAAACATCGGGCGGCTTCAAGCCGATGCTAAGCCCAACGGTTGGACGGGTTTGTATTCGGAATAAACCCTGCGCAGGGGTGGTTTTTGTCCGGCGAATCGGTAGAATCGAATACAAGAAGAAGTTCAAAGCGCATCCGATGGGGTGCGCTTTTTTGAGGGAGGCAGCATGGCATATCGTCTGGACATTAAGCGCATTCTTTCGATGAACTTCTTTCACGACCTGCCCCAGATTATGTTGGGGTGCGCTCTGGCCGCTATTGCGACCGACCTGTTTTTGATTCCTAACGGCCTTGCTGCCGGTGGCGTTACGGGCCTTGCCACCATTATCCAGGCGGTCGGCGCATCGCGCGGTCTATCGCTTCCCGTTGGTATTCAGACGATCGTGATGAACGCCTTGCTGCTGCTGGTCGTTATGCGCGAGGGCGGCATGTTCTACGTGGTGCAGACGGCGACAGGCTTTGTGCTGCTGGGCTTTTTCACCGACCTGTTCGCTCCGTTTGTGGCGCCGCTGGCACATGCCGATCTGATGCTGCCCGCTATGTGGGGCGGCATCATCACGGGCATCGGTTATGGCATGGTGCTGCGCGCCGGCGCCAACACCGGCGGCTCGGACACGATTGGCCAAATCATCTCGCGTAATACCTCGCTGCCCGTGGGCTCGACCGTCATGGCGATCGATGTTGCCGTATGTGCGCTGTCGGCTCCGGTCTTTTCAATCGAAAATGCACTATATGCAGGCCTTTCGATGGTCATTAGCGGCTACGTGATCGATGCCGTGGTCGATGGCGGCAACAAGCGTCGTATGGTACTCATCATCTCGGACAAGTTCCCTGATATCGCTGCCGATATTATGTATGGCCTGGGTCGTGGTTGTACCAAGTTTAAGGCGACTGGCATGTATTCGGGTGCCGAGAAGCCGGTGATCATGGTCATCGTGAGCCGTCGAGAGCTCAATACCCTTAAGACGATCGTGCACGAGCGCGATCCTCACGCCATTGTGACGGTCGCTGACGTTACGGAAGCCTTCGGCGAGGGATTCAAGGACATTAGCGCGTAGGGGCGACCGCGTTCCATCCAAAAGACGTTCACATTGATAAACCGTTTCATCAGCGGTTCTGCCTGCTAAATTGTTCAAATAATGATAAAAACTCTGGTAAAGCCATCAGTTTCCAGCATAATGAATGACGTACGTGCATTGCGGCTGTGTTGGGATTACCTTCGGTGCCGTGCGCATCTTGTCTAAAGAGGATGAAAGGAAGGCACAATGAGCGACGAAGAGCTCAAAAAGGTTGCCAACGAGGTAAGGAAGGGCATCGTCACCGGCGTGCACGCTGCCAAGTCCGGCCATCCGGGCGGTTCGCTCGGTGCTGCCGACATCATGACCTATCTGTACTTTGAGGAAATGAACGTCGACCCGTCCGATCCCCGCAAGGCCGATCGCGACCGTTTTGTGCTCTCCAAGGGCCATTGCGCTCCGGGCCTGTACGCCGTGCTCGCCGAGCGCGGGTTCTTCCCCAAGGAGGATCTTGAGACGCTGCGCCACATCGGCAGCCACCTGCAGGGTCACCCCAACATGAACGACACCCCGGGCGTCGACATGTCCACCGGCTCGCTCGGCCAGGGCATTTCCGCCGCCGTGGGCATGGCCGTTGCCGCCAAGCACTGGGGCGATACTTATCGCACGTACGCCCTGCTGGGTGATGGCGAGAGCGAGGAGGGCCAGGTCTGGGAGGCCGCCATGTTTGCCGGCAACCAGCAGCTCGATAACCTCTGCGTGATCGTCGACCACAACGGCCTTCAGATTGACGGTCCCGTCGAGGAGGTCAACGACCCCATGCCGCTCGCCGACAAGTTCCGCGCGTTCAAGTTCCACGTGGTTGAGCTCGCCGACGGCAACGACTTCGACCAGATCCGCGCCGCCTTTGCCGAGGCTCGCGCCACCAAGGGGCAGCCGACCGCCATTATCGCCGAGACCACAAAGGGCAAGGGCGTGTCCTTTATGGAGAACCAGGTTGGCTGGCACGGCAAGGCCCCCAACGACGAACAGTTTGAGCAGGCCATGGCAGAGCTCACGGCCGCCGGAGAGGAGCTCTAGGATGGCAGACGTCAAGAAAATCGCCACGCGTGTAAGCTACGGCGAGGCCCTCGTCGAGCTCGCCAACGAGCACGATGACTTTGTGGTCCTCGACGCCGACCTAGCCGCCGCCACGCAGACCGGTAAGTTTAAGGCCGCTTGCCCCGACCGCTTCTTCGATGTGGGCATTGCCGAGAGCAACCTGATGGGCGTCGCCGCCGGTATCGCGACCACTGGTCGTGTTGCCTTCGCGAGTACCTTTGCCATGTTCGCTGCCGGTCGCGCCTTTGAGCAGGTCCGCAACTCCATCGGCTACCCGCACCTCAACGTTAAGATCGGTGCCACGCACGCCGGCATCTCGGTGGGCGAGGACGGCGCCACGCACCAGTGCTGCGAGGATATCGCCCTCATGCGCGTCATCCCCGACATGACCGTAATTGTTCCCGCCGACGACGTGGAGGCCCGCGCCGTGACGCGCGCCGCCTACGAGTGCGACGGTCCGGTGTACATGCGCTTCGCCCGTTTGGCCTCGCCGGTTATCAACGACCCCGAGACCTACAAGTTCGAGTTGGGTAAGGGCATTGTCATGCGCGAGGGCGCCGATGTGACCATCATCGCCTGCGGCCTGATGGTCGGCGAGGCTCTCGAGGCCGCCGAGCAGCTCGCTGCCGAGGGCATCGACGCCGAGGTCATCAACATGCACACCATCAAGCCCATCGATGCCGACCTGATCGTCAAGAGCGCCACCAAGACCGGCCACGTCGTGACCGTCGAGGAGCACTCTGTGATCGGTGGCCTGGGCAGCGCCGTTGCCGACGTCCTGTGCGAGCAGTGCCCGACGCCGCTCAAGAAGATCGGCGTCAACGACGCCTTCGGCGAGTCTGGCCCGGGTGCCGAGCTCCTGCACAAGTACGGCCTGGACGCCGCCAACATCGTGGCGACCACCAAGGAGTTCTTGGCATAAGGCAAGACGAGGCAAAGCATCGTCTCAACAACCACATCCAAGCCAGAACAGGGGCATCCCCAAAGAGGGCGCCCCTGTTTTTGTTGAATTTAAATTAGAGTCCTGCCAAGCAAAGTTCCCATGGGGAAACGGGCCCATCTTAACAAAGTGCAATTCAGACCCTTCCAACTTTGTATGCGCAGCATCTCAAGTTGGTGCGTCGGCCCCATAGTAGCCGCAGGCCGGGCGCAGGGTTACCTCCCAAATCTTTCCGCAGCGCAGGCCGGCGTTTGTCCGCAGCTCCGCAGGAGCAGGACAAATGCCGGCCATGCGCGAGGACGATTTGGGAGGTAACCCTGCGCCCGGCCGGTGAGACCCAAACCCCGCCATGCTTCTTATGTGCAGCAAAGCTAATGCTGCTAAAATACAAAGCGCTCATGTAGTTTAAACGCACGACGATAAGGAGCACCAGTGGGTAACCACTTCCGTACCTCCGGTGCGGGCGATGATGCCCCCAAGACGCAGACAGGCGTCCAGGGCAGTCGTTTCGCCACTCCGGATTCAGAGGGCCAGCCTGTTGCTCAGGCCCCCACTCAGCCGGCAGATCAGGCACAGCCGGCATCCGATCCCTTTGCCTACAATCCCACCAGCGATGTCGCGCTTTCCGGCACGGCGGGTTTTGAGCCCGTTCAGGCCGTGACCGCTCGCGTGGAGCAGCCTCAGGCTGGCGCCGCCACGCCGCAGCCTACCATGGCCGGCATTCCCGACCCCATGGCCCCTGCGACGCCGGTTCCTCAGCCTGCGCAGTCCGGTCTCTTTGCCGCTATTCCCGATCCCACGCAGCCTGCTGCCCCGGTGGTCGAGAGCGATCAGGCAGCCGAGGTCGCAAGCCTCGATAACGCGCTCAACAACCCCGATTTTACGTCGGTGTTTGCGCCCATCGATCCGCAGGCCAGCCGCAAGAAGATGGCCAAGCAGGCCGGTGTCGAGCCCGTCATCCTTATGGAGCATGTCACCAAGATCTATCCGGCACAGCCCAACAAGCCTGCACTCGACGACATCAACATCGAGATCTATCCGGGCGAGTTCGTCTTCCTGGTCGGTCATTCCGGCTCGGGTAAGACCACGCTGCTGTCGACGCTCAACCGCGACGTCAAGCCGACGAGCGGCCGCATCTTGGTTGCCGGTCAGGACCTCATGAAGATCAAGAACCGCAAGGTTCCGTTCCTGCGCCGCCAGATTGGCGCCGTGTTCCAGGACTTTAAGCTTCTGCCGCAAAAGACCGCCTACGAAAACGTGGCGTTTGCCCTGCAGTGCATCGGCAAGCCCAAGGGCGTCATTCGCAGCCAGGTGCCCGAGGTGCTGCGTCTGGTCGGTCTTGCCGATCAGATGGACTCGCTGCCCGACCAGCTTTCCGGTGGCGAGCAGCAGCGCGTTGCCGTCGCCCGCGCTATGGTCAACCGTCCGCCGCTGCTGATCTGCGACGAGCCCACGGGTAACCTCGACCCGGCGATCTCGCTGGGCATCATGAAGCTGCTCGAGCGTATTAACCGCACCGGCACCACCGTGATCGTCGCCACGCACGACCGCGAGATGGTCGATAGCATGCACCGTCGCGTGATCGCCCTCGAGGGCGGCCACGTTATCCGCGACCAGGAGAGGGGAGGTTACGGCAACTATGGCACCAACTAACGTGGGCTACTCCTTCAAAGAGGCAATCAGCCACTTCTTCCGTAACTGGACTACCTCGCTCGGCGCCGTCATCACGATCTTCCTTTCGCTGTTTATCATCGGCCTGTTCATCATGGGCTCCGCGATGCTGAACTCCGTGATCGGCACCGTCGAGGATCAGGTTGTCATCAACGCGTTCATTAGCGATGACGCCGATCAGGCCGATGTTCAGGCTTTTGAGGCCGAGCTTAAGACGTGGAATAACGTCAAGTCCGTGACCTATAAGGACAAGGACGACGCACTGGCCGAGTATACGAGCAAGATGTCGGGCAACGCCGACGCCACCATGAGCGCGCTCGATGGCCAGAACCCGCTGCCGGCTTCGTTTGCAATTGAGATGGACGATCCGTCCAAGGTCGAGAGCACGGCCCAGAAGCTCAAGAAGAACGCCGACTTCCAGAAGATCGCGGATGACGGCGACGTCAACGCGAGCGTGCTGTACGGCCAGGAGGAAGTGAGCCGCCTGTTCCAGGTGACCAACTACATCCGCATCGCCGCCGTGGTGCTCGTTGGCCTTCTGACCTTTATCGCATTCATCTTCATCAACAACACGATTCGCCTGTCCATTACGGCGCGTCGTCGTGAGATTGCGATTATGCGTCTGGTCGGCGCCAGCAACGGCTTCATTCGCGGCCCGTTTATCACCGAGGGCGTACTGCAGGCCATTTTGGGCTCGCTGCTTTCCATCGGTGTTCTGGAGCTGCTGCGCAACCTGATGATTCCGCGTCTGCAGGAGAGCATCGGCTGGATGTCGTTTGCCCTGCCGATGCAGTACTACCTGGTGACCTATGCTGCGCTGATTCTGGTCGGCGTGATTATCGGTCTCTTTGGTTCTGCCATCGCCATGCGCCGCTACCTGCGCGTGTAGGCATGCCTGGAATTCATCCCTTCCAACGGGTCGTCTCTTATGGGGCGGCCCGTTTTTTGATCCCTAGGGGACGGCAGGAAAGCGAATCATTTGGGTAGACTCTTTGGAGTTCGTCATCGATAGCAAGGAGGCGCCATGGGGCGCAATAACAAGCATAAGCGTGGAGCTCGCAATAAGCGCGGGCCGGTGCGCAGCGAACGCCGTCCGAGCCTGACCGGGCGCGTGCAGCTCCATGAGCATGGCGCCTATGTCATAACCGAGAGCGGCGACTACAAGGTTATGGGCCGCGGTAAGCGCGAGATCATGGATGGCGATACCGTTGCCGTGAGCATTAAGAACAGCCCGCACGGTGAGCGGCGCGCCGTGATCGAAGGCGTGGTTGAGCGCGCAGCCATAAGCGTGGTGGGTACGTACCAGACCGCTGGTCCGCTCGGTGTGATCGAGCCGCTCGATTCGCGCCTGAAGGCCGACTTCTTCATTCTGCCCGAGGATACCTCGGCGGATCGTCTGGGCGTCCACCCGGGTGATGCCGTTGTCGCGCGCATTTTGACCTACCCGACGCGCCTGGAATCGGGCACCGTGACGATCGAACGCCGCATTGGCGGAGATGACGCGCCCGATTTGGGCGTTCAGTATGTGATGGCGCGCTATGGCTATACCGATACGTATCCCGAGGCCGCGCTAGCCGAGGCCGAGGCACTTTCGCTCGATGTGGCCTCGGCGCTCAAGGACCCGCTCCGCCGCGACCTGCGCGACCGCTTTGTCATTACGATTGACCCGGTCGACGCGCGCGACTTTGACGACGCCATTTCGCTGGAGCGCACGCCCGAGGGTGGCTACAAGCTGGGTGTCCATATTGCCGACGTTTCGCACTATGTCGCCTGGGACGGACATATCGATCTGGAAGCTCGCCATCGCACGACGTCGGTGTATCTTGCCGATCGCGTGCTGCCCATGTTGCCCGAGCGCCTGTCGAACGATTTGTGCTCGCTGCGTCCCGACGAGGACCGCTTGGCGTTTACCGTCGACATTGAGCTCGACGCGCAGGGTCGCGTGCGGCATTACGATCCGTACCCCAGCGTGATTCGCTCGCGTGTGCGTATGGACTATGACGGCGCCGAGGCGCTGCTGGTGCGTGCCGGCGCGGTGGAGTATGGGGTGCTGGAGGGTGCGGCCGAGGATGTTGCGGCTGCTGAGGCCTCGCGCGAGGAGGCGCTTGAGCGCGGTCTTGCGTACGAGAAGGCCGCCCGCGGCTGCAACGTCGACCTCGGCAATTTCCTTGTCGCCGCCAACGAACTCGCCGAACTTCGCCGTCGTATTCGTCGCGTCCGCGGCTCAGTCGATTTTGACACGGCCGAGATTCGCGCTCTATTGGATGAGGACGGAGTACCCGTGCAGATTGTGGCGCGCGAGCGTTCGTGTGCCACGTCGCTTATCGAGGAAGCCATGCTGCTCGCCAACGAGTGCGTTGCAGAGTGGCTGGCAGACCGTGATATCGAGGCCTGCTATCGCGTGCATGAGGATCCGAGCCCCGATAGCCTGCACGGTGCCGCCGTTGCGCTGGCGCAGCTGGGCATCATCGACGATCGCCGTGCTGCCGGTATTGCCCTGGGGAGTCCCGATGAGCTGCAGGCTGCAGTTGATGCTGCCGCCGGTACGGCAAACGCACCGCTCGTCAACACGCTGCTTCTGCGCAGCATGCAGCGCGCGCTGTACAAGCCGCGCAACGAGGGCCACTTTGCGCTCGCCGCGCCGTGCTACTGCCACTTTACGAGTCCCATCCGTCGCTACCCCGATCTGGTGGTGCACCGCGTGCTCAAACTGCAGTTGGCCTATGAGCAGCTCGGCGGCAAGGACGCCTTGGTCCGTACGCCGCGGCTGATCGGCAAGGGGCGCGAGTCGCTGCCGCGCATTCTGCCGCAGATCTGCCGCGCATGCAGCGATGCCGAGCGCGCGGCAGATGCCGCCAGCCATGCGACGCAAAAGATCAAGATTGCCCAGTACTATGAGGACCGTCTGGGCGAGCGCTATGCCGGAACCGTCTCGTGGGTTAGCAGCATGGGCCTCTTTGTGCGCTTGGACCTGACGCAGGTCGAAGGCTTGGTTTCGATCAAGAGTCTGGGCAACGAGTGGTTCGAGTTCAACGAGGATGCGCTTACGCTGACGGGCGCCGACACGGGGACTCGCTATGAACTGGGCCAGCGCGTGATTATCGAGGTCTCGCGCGTCAATACCACGCGTGGGCACTTGGACTTTAAGCTTATCCATTAGCCAAATCTCGACTCATGGCGGGAGAGCGGAGGGCGGTCTTTCGGGGCCGCCCTCCGCATTTGGATCATGGCTACCTTGCCGTCTGCTCGGTCGCCCGCTTACCTGCTATTCGAGAGGTAAAACCTACCAAAATAAACCTGTCCCTTTTTGGCAGGTTTACAAGAAAGCGGGGATGAGATGGCGACGGTGTATGGTTATGCGCGGGTGAGTTCGCGCGATCAGAATCTAAATCGGCAGCTGGATGCGCTGGGCGCCTATGGCGTGGGCTCGGCGAATATTTATGCCGACCATGCGAGCGGCAAGGACTTCGATCGCCCGCGGTATCGCGAACTGCTGCACATCCTGGGAGACGGGGACGTGCTGGTGGTGCTTTCTATCGACCGACTTGGCCGTAATTACTCCGAGATTCTTGAGGAATGGCGACGCATTACCAAGGAGCTCGGGGTTGCCATTGTGGTGTTGGACATGCCATTGCTTGACACGCGCGCCAGGGCCAGCGGCGCGCCGGATGTGACCAATACCCTGATTGCCGATATTGTGCTACAACTGCTGAGCTACGTGGCGCAGGTGGAGCGCGAGAATATTCATCGGCGCCAAGCGGAGGGGATTGCAGCGGCGCGGGCGCGAGGGGTCCGTTTCGGTCGACCTCGCAAGCCGTGCCCTCCTCAGTTTGAGCTGGTACGCGATAGCTATGAGGCAGGCGATATTACCCGCAGCCAGGCAGCAAAGTGCCTGGGCGTGTGCGTGGGGACGTTCGATCGCTGGATGCGCGAGGCGGGGTAGGGGTTTGCGTCGCTTTGTCGCTTCCTGTTGCGATTCAAATTTTGATACGGTGGCGATGTCATTTTGGGCTACACTCGCTGATATTCAAAAAAGGAGGTAGGCCCTTGGCGCGCGTAAAACAAATAATCGGATGGACCGCGATCGTTCTGTTCGCTGCAACGCTGGCGGGTATCTGGGTGCTGACGGAGCAAAATGCGGTGGAGACGTCGTTGCTGAGCGAGTCCACCGCGCGTGTGGTGGAGGGTCAAGCTACGGGCGTACAGGCTGCCGATGTCGCGGGCGAAGCTCAGACCGAGAACGGGATGACCGGGGGCACCGATTCGGCTGCTTCGAATGTCCGGTCTGGCCGACTTGCTTCCATTCGCATGTGGGTGGGCACGAACGTCCGTCGCGTTGCCCATACCGTAGAGTTTTTCTTCGTCGGATTGTTCGCCTCGGTGGTCGTGGTTTGCTTTTCCAGGCGTCCGTGGAGCGTATGCTCCCGTTGCGTGCCCGTGTTGCTCTTTTGCGCCGTCTGCTCCGTTGGCGATCAGGTACATAAGATCTTTGTTCCCGGCAGGCATTTCGACGTTATCGATTTAGGATTCGATGCTGCGGGCTATGTCACCGCCATGCTGTTGGTATTGCTGGCAGCGGCGTTGGTGCGCTATGCGACTCGGCCGATCGGCGCCCATGCGAGGCGCTAGCCGGTAACAAACCCGTTTCTGATAATGCGACCTTGTTGAATTATTTTGTGTCGCGCGTATTTCCGAGCGGTCGGATTTGAGGGGCGAGCGGTAGAACGCTCGCCCTTTGTGCGCCACGATGCGGCACAATGTACCGTAAAAGCTGTTTTTATCCGGTACGAATCATTCGTTGGTCTTTAATTCTTCTCAACGGAGGTGTTTGAGATGGCAAACGGATTGCTTTTGCGGCTTCGCGAGCGTGAGCTCAGCGCGAGCCCGGCGGAACGCAATGTCATCGCATATGTAAGCGCTCATCCGCACGAGGTGGTCGGGCTGTCCGTCCGCGGTCTTGCCGATGCCACGTTCTCCTCGCCCTCGAGCATTTTGCGCTTTTGCAAGCGCTTGGGTTTTGCGGGCTACAAGGAGTTCCAGCGCGAACTGATTGCCGAGCTGGCGCTCTTGGGTGACAAGAAAGACGTTGCCCTCGAGGACATCTCCATGGATGACAGCGTCGAACGTATCGTGGGGAAGGTGATGAAAAGCAACGTGCGCACGATCGAAGCGACGGCGCGAACGCTCGATTACACCGTCTTGGAGCGATGCGCGGCCCGTCTTAAGCGGGCACGTGCGGTCAATCTGTTCGGTATCGGTGCCTCTCGTTTGGTCGCGCATGATCTGGCGCAAAAGCTCATGCGTGTCGACAAAGAGTGCCATCTGTACGACGACTGGCATGATCAGCTCTTGTGTGCCAAGAACATGCATGAGGGCGATATGGCAATCGCCTTTAGCTACTCGGGCTTGACGCAAGAGGTGCTGGACTGCGCCGCCGAGGCCCAACGTCACAACTGTCCCGTTGTGGCCGTGACCAAAGTAGATGGATCATCCAAGCTTGCCACCATGGCCGATGCCGTGCTCGGCGTCGCTGCGAGTGAGCCCTTGGTCCGCAGCGGTGCCATGGCTTCGCGTATGGCCCAGCTTATGGTTGTCGATGCCCTGTACGCTGCTTACGTTGCCAGCGACTACGAACGAGCGACGCATGTCATTAAGCAAAACTACATCGAGAAACAGGAAAGATGAGGTGAATGAAATGCTCGATTTAACAAAATTCACGACCGAACAGCGTAATCAAAGGTCAATGGACCTCGATACGATGACATCGCTGCAGATCGTCACGACGATGAACGATGAGGATCTTCGTGCCGTCCAGTCGGTCACAAAAGTGCTGCCCCAGGTTGCCACAGCAATCGACTGGGCTGCTGAGGCACTCGAGCGCGGCGGGCGCGTCTTTTACATGGGCGCAGGCACCAGCGGTCGTCTGGGCGTACTCGACGCTTCGGAGTGTCCGCCCACGTTTGGCGTGTCACCCGATCTGATTGTCGGGCTCATTGCCGGAGGCGAGACGGCGTTTATCAAGGCTGTCGAAGGTGCCGAAGACAGCGAGGAGCTTGGCGCGAGCGACCTGCGGGGGCGTGGACTCTCGGACAAGGATCTTGTCGTTGGCCTGGCGGCAAGCGGTCGTACTCCCTATGTGGTGGGCGGCCTTGTGTACGCCAAGGCAACTGGGTGCAAGACCATTGCAATTGCCTGCAACCAAGGGTCGAAGATCGGGGAGAGCGCAGATCTTGCCATTGAACCCGTGCCCGGTCCCGAGGTGCTGACCGGCTCAACGAGGCTCAAGGCGGGAACGGTTCAAAAGCTCATTCTCAACATGATTTCGACCGGTGCCATGGTCAAGATCGGCAAGGTATACCAAAACCTGATGGTCGATGTGCAGCAGACGAACGAGAAGTTGGTGGTGCGCGGCCAGAACATCGTGATGGAGGCGACCGGCTGCACGCGCGAGCGCGCTATTCAGGCGCTTGCAGATGCCGGCGGCCACGTAAAAACCGCTATTGTCTCGGTACTGCTGGGCTGCGATGCCGAGCAGGCTGCGGTAGCTCTTGAGCGAGCGAGAGGCCATGTCCGTGCTGCGGTGAGTGGCCATGAGAAGAGCAATGCCGATGCCCAATAGGTGCGCGGCGTGAGCTGATATGACATCCAGACGAGATACCCAATACAAGGAGGAGTTATGACGAACAAAGAGCTGGCTCAAAAGCTGCTGGACCTTTTGGGCGGTAAAGACAACGTGTTGGCAAACGCGGCGTGCATGACGCGCCTGCGCGTGACCGTCAAAGACACGGGCAACGTCGACACGGAGGGTATTAAGGCACTCGACGGCGTGATGGGCTTGGTCGAGGACGACACGATGCAGATCGTGCTGGGTCCGGGCAAGGTGAATAAGGTGCTCGAGGAGTTCTCCAAGCTCACCGGCCTTGCGAAAGGCGTTGCTGACGAGAGCGTGGTTGACGCTGCGGCCACAAACAAGGCCGCGCAGAAGGCAAAGTACGAGTCCAAGCCGGTTCAGGCCTTCCTCAAGAAGATTTCCAATGTCTTCGTCGCCCTGCTTCCCGGCATCATTGCGGCTGGCCTCATCAACGGTATCTGCAACGTCATTAACGTCTCGACGGCAGGCGCGCTTGCAGGCGAGTGGTGGTACCAGGGCATTCGTTCCATGGGCTGGGCCCTGTTTGCCTATCTGCCCATCTTGGTGGGCTATAACGCGGCACGTGAGTTTGGCGGCTCCGCTGCGCTGGGCGGCATCGCCGGCATGATGTGTATCGCCAACAGTGCCATGCCCCTGCTTGCGCCTGGCGCGGCTGATCCTGCCACTGCCATTCTACTGCCGCTCACCAATGCGCAGTACAACCCCGCAGCGGGCGGCATGATCGCGGCTCTTATCGCTGGCGCATTTTTTGCCTGGATGGAGCGTCAGATTCGCAAGGTTATGCCCAACGTACTCGACACGTTCTTGTCCCCGCTGCTGGTGCTCATCATCGGCGCCTTTGCTCTGATGCTCGTCATCCAGCCGGTTGGCGCATGGCTGACGACTGCCATCTTTAGCGTTTTGACCTTTATCTTCGAGAAGCTGGGCGTCCTGGGCGGTTATATCCTGTCGGCAGGCTTCTTGCCGCTGGTTTCCGTCGGCCTGCATCAGGCGCTCACGCCGATCCACGCTATGCTCAACGATCCCGACGGCGCTACCAAGGGCATCAATTACCTGCTTCCCATCCTTATGATGGCTGGCGGCGGTCAGGTCGGTGCCGGTCTGGCGCTGTACTTTAAGACCAAGAACGTCAAGCTCAAGAAGTACGTCGCAGAGTCCATTCCCGTTGGAATCCTGGGTGTGGGCGAGCCCCTGATGTATGCTGTTACGCTGCCGCTCGTTCGTCCGTTTGTGACGGCCTGCCTGGGTGCCGGATTTGGCGGCGCGCTCGCGGCGCTGCTTCACATCGGCACGGTTTCTCAGGGCGTTTCCGGTCTGTTTGGCCTGCTGATCGTCGTTCCTGGCCAGCAGCTCGGCTACGTTGCCGCTATGCTGCTTGCCTATGCCGCCGGCTTTGTCCTGACGTGGTTCTTTGGCGTCGACGAGCAGAAGATCAACGAGTTCTTTGGCGAGTAGTTTGATATCGCGAGCCGTGTTGCTTAGGGCTCGCGGCGCGCGGCAGATTTCTTGATGCTATGGTTGTGCCGGCGGGGCTAACTGCTCCGCCGGCCTTTTTTAAAGGAGTGTTGAAGCGTGAAAACGGGTATTTCGATTTATCTTTCCAGCCCTCTGCAGGATATTGAGCGGACGATTGAACACGGTGCCGCGGCGGGTGCGCGCTATGCGTTCACCTCGCTGCATATTCCCGAGGATGGGGGAGCGGCGTATACCGATAAGGTCCGTCATGTGCTGTCGCTGCTTTCCGCCCGTGGCATTGCGCTCATTGCCGATGTGGGGCCGCGCACGTGCGATTTGCTCGGGCTTGAGTGCATCGAGGACCTGCGCGATCTGGGGTTGGAATACCTTCGTTTGGACTATGGCTTTAGCGCCCGGCGGGTCGCGGAGCTGTCCGGTGTATTTCGCATTGTGGTCAATGCATCGACGGTGAGTTCTGATGAAATCGCATCGTGGCGTGAGACCGGTGCCGATGTGACTCATTTTGCCGCCTGCCACAATTTTTACCCCAAGCCTTATACCGGTTTAGCTCTGGAGGACATTGCTCGGGTGAATCTTCGTCTTGCGGCGCTTGGATTCGAAATCATGGCTTTTGTGCCGGGTGATGCTAACGTTCGCGGGCCAGTATTCGAGGGACTGCCGACGGTCGAGGCGCAGCGCGGTCGCGCGTCAAAGGTTGCTCTCAATATGCTTGAGCTTGCACATGGCGCCGATTGCGACATTGTGTTGGTCGGCGACCCCGATCTTTCCGATGCGGGCTGGACGCAGTTTGCTCATGTTTCCGCCGGATACGTGGACCTGCAATGCGAGCTTGAGCCCGGTTATGCCTATGTACGTGGGCAGATTCATCACGACCGACCCGATTCGAGCACCCTCATCTTTAGGTCTCAGGAGTCGCGTACGACGCTTAAGCCGGATTCCGTGCCGATGGATGCCGGTGCCGGCCTGCCGCGAAAGACGGGGTCGATTGCTGTGAGCAATAGCGGCTATGGGCGCTACGAAGGCGAGCTTGAGATTGCGCGGGTCGATCTTCCCGGTGAGGAGCGCATGAACGTTGCGGGTCATATCACGCCCGAGGCAATGGAGCTGCTGCCGTTCATCAAACGCGGATTCGGGGTACGGTTCGTTTAGCGTGTGACCCGTGGGCTACAATTGGCCCATCATACGAAGGCGCCTCGTGTGGCGTGTGCCTGCGTTGGCCGATCTATATTCGGAGGATTCCCATGACCGTACTGTTTGTTGAATATCCCAAGTGCTCGACCTGTAAGAAGGCCAAGGCATGGCTGGACGAACATGGGGTAGAGTATATCGACCGCGATATCGTTTTGGACAATCCCACGGCTGATGAGCTTGCGACCTGGATTGCTCGTTCGGGGCTGCCGGTGCGGCGCTTCTTTAATTCGTCGGGCATGAAATATCGAGAGCTGGGTCTGAAGGCGCGTCTGGATGCGGGCATGACGGATCAGGAGTGCTACGAGCTGCTGGCGACCGACGGAATGCTGGTCAAGCGTCCGCTGCTGGTGGGCGACGACTTTGCGATTCCCGGCTTTAGGGAAGCGGCTTGGGCCGAGGCGTTGCTGTAGCGGCTGCGGAAAGTGCGACCCGTTTTGAGCGCTCGGGGCGGGACGTGTTTTCCATCGGCGGGCTCGCTCGGCTCAATCCTTGAGCTGTGCCCATTCGTGCGGATCGTAGACCTTTACGTGCTTGTTGGGCTTGCCGCTCCAGTACTCCTCGTCCATAAAGGGCAGATATGCCTGAACGCCGGGGCAGATAAAGGGAATCCGCTGCTGTTGCAGTCGCTCGCGCTGTCGCTGCTCCAGGTGCGCCTCGGATATGACAGTCGGCATACCGGACAGCTCGACGAGGCTTGCCTGGATTCGCTTAAGGTCGGGGAGTCCCGCGTGCCATGACATCCGCATGATCAAAAATGAGGCGCGGCGGTAGTTTGCCTGCATCACCGTGATGGCGGGGCGCAGAGTGGGATGGATTTTGTCCCGTTCGGGCCAAAGGTCAGCAGTGATCTCGAGGCCCAGGGTCTCCCATAGGTAATCAAGCTCTTCGTCCATGGCGCCTCGATATCTACGTGATCATTGATACTTCGATTGTGTTGCCTGGTGCTATCGTTTTCACGGTAGAATCTGCCAACGGTTGACGGCTACCGCTCGCGGCGTTTTGCCCTTCGTGTACAGCGGTTGGCTTCACAGGTCCTTCACGGGTTGGACTAAATAAGGCCAATTTGACTGAATTTCAAAAAAGTCAAAATTGGGGCTTGCGTCACGGCGAGACTTCCCGTATATTTCTTTCTTGCGCAAAGGCACAGCCGAGCGCAGCGATGCAGTCATTGGGATGTCGTCTAATGGCAGGACAGCGGATTCTGGTTCCGTCAATGGGGGTTCGACTCCCTCCATCCCAGCCATTGCATTTGCTACATATGGCCCGTTCGTCTAGCGGTTTAGGACGCCGCCCTCTCAAGGCGGAGATCACCAGTTCGAATCTGGTACGGGCTACCAAAATTGAGCGCCCGGGCCTCGTAAGAGACCCGGGTTTTGTGTATTGACTGATATTTAAGGCGCGCGTTGAGTCTGCCGCCCGGACCGAGGAGTTGTCATGGACCTGCCTATCAGCTTGGAAGACATCACGTATGCCGAGAACTATCTGGCGCAGGGCGACCTGGCTACGGCGACGCCGCTGCTTGAGCGTCTGGTGGAGCTCGCCGAGGAGTATATCGACGCTGAGTGCAAGACGGAGGAGAAGCGCCAGTACTTTAGCTTCGACAGCAAGTTTGAGCGCCTGGCCTATCGCCGCGTGGAGAAGGATCCGCGCGAGCTGGTGCAGGTCGAGGTTCCCTTTGACCGCCTGTACTCCGACATGGCGTTTGCCTACATTCGCCAGCAGGATTATGTGAGTGCTCGGAATGCCCTGATGCAGGCCGTGCGTTGGGATCCCATGAACTGCAACTATCGCTTGGACCTGGCCGAGTTGTTCCGCGCGCTCGAGGACAAGCAGGAGTGGGCATCGCTCTCGTTCTCGGTGCTGGAGCGCGCGAGCGACGGTAAGTGCGCCGCACGTGCCTACACCAACTTGGGTCAGTACTTCTTGGAGCCCGAGACCGAGAACATTTCGGCAGCCGTGGGCTGCGCGCGTCTGGCGCTGCGCCTGGCGCCCAATGATGCGCATACGACGCGCCTGCTCAACAAGATCCATACCACCTATCCGGATGCCGCGGACGAGAGTGACGACCATGTGATGGGTGAGCTCGCCCTGCAGGGCGTGCCGACCTCGCCTTCGGCCGAGATCGCCATCTGCCTGATCATGTGCGCGACCGATGCTGCAAGCGACGGCGACAAGCAGGAGGCTACGCGTCTGACGGTCCGTGCCCGCGACCTGGTGGGCGAGGAGGCATGCGCGGCGATTATCAAGCTGGTGCGCGAGAGCGATGCCGAGCTTAATGCCGAGCGCAGGGCAAAGCGCGAGGCTGCGGGTTCAAACGCCGATGGCGCCAAGGAGGCCGGCGATGCCCAGTAAGCGCGAGCGCAAGCTCATTTCCAAGAATCGCTCGGCACATCACGAGTACTTTATCGATGAGACGTTTGAGTGCGGTATTGAGCTGAGCGGTACCGAGGTCAAGTCGATTCGCGAGCGCGCGTGCCAGATTACCGATACCTTCGCACTGATTCGTGGTGGGGAGTGCTGGCTCGTCGGCCTGCATATCCACCCTTATAGCCATGGTGGCGTGTGGAATCGCGATCCCGACCGTCGGCGCCGTCTGCTGCTGCACCGCAAGGAGATCGACTTTCTTGACGGCAAACTTCGCAACCGTGGTTATGCGCTGGTTCCGTTGGAGCTCTACTTTAATACCGACGGTCGCGCAAAACTGCTGCTGGGCCTGGGTCGCGGCAAGAAGCTCTACGACAAGCGCGAGGACATGGCCAAGCGTGATGTCCAACGCGAGATCGACCGCGCCCTCAAGGAACGCAACCGCTGACCGTCCTTCATAAGTTGCGGTGGAATACGGACTGGTTTGCCTGTTTGAGGGGGCTATTCAGTCCCTATTTCACCGCAACTGCGGGCGTCTCATCTTGCTTATACTGTTCTGACACATATGTTTCAAAGGCAGCGTCTGTTATGGGCGCTGCCTTTTTTGTGGGTACATACATCCATGAGGTTCCAACCCGGGTTAGGGGAGTGATTGTTATGGACAAAACTGCGTTCTTTACCATGCCGAGCGGTCTGTACGTGGTGAGCGCCGCGGCAGACGGGCTGCGCGCCGGCTGCGTCATCAACACTGCGGTGCAGGTGACGTCCATGCCGCCGCGCATTTCGGTTGCCGTGAACAAGGACAACGTCACCTCGGGCGTCATCGCTTCGGCCAAAGCGTTCGCGCTGACCGTGATCGATCAGACCGCCGATATGCTCTACATCGGTAACTTTGGGTTCCGCACCAGCAGCGATTATGACAAGTTTGCCAAATACGAGACCCGCGAGACGGCTCTGGGCATGCCCTATGTGCCCGAGCACGCGGCGGCCCTGTTTAGCTGCCATTTGATCGACACTGTGGATGTTGGCACGCATCTACTGTTTATCGGCGAGGTCGAGGATGCCGAGCGCTTGAGTGACGAGACGCCGCTCACCTACGATTACTACCATAAGGTCCTGAAGGGCAAGACGCCTCCGAAGGCGTCCTCGTATCAAGGCTAGAAATGTTTTAAAAATACTTGCATTATATTATTGAGAATCTATACTGATAAATGAAGTACATCACCAGTCGCGTTTGAGAGGAGAACATCATGGCTGAGGAGAAGAAGACGTATAAGTTCGTGTGCGTCGTTTGCGGTTACGAGGTTGAGGTCGATACGCCCGAGCTGCCCGAGGATTATGTGTGCCCGGTGTGCGGCGTCGGTCCCGATCAGTTTGAGCTCGTCGAGGAGTAGCTCGCAGACACACGGCGAAAGCCGAACATAGCTCTGTCCAAGGGCCTCGGTCGAATTCTCGGCCGGGGCCCTTTTCCTCCGCCCCCAAGGGATCACGGTTGCTGTTGGCCGATCCTGTCTGTTGTGAGTCCGGCCGACCTTTTGTCTCAATCTGTAACATCTAACGGTGGAAATTGGGCCCACTTGTTACATATCGAGACAAACCAAAACCGTCCGGCAGAAGATCTCAATCTGTAACATCTAGACATCGAAAGCGGGTCTAGATGTTACAGATCGAGACGTTTGCCTGAGTAGGTGCCCCGCCCCATTACATCCCTGTCAACAACACGACATCGAGAATCGTCACGATGGCACCGATCCCTACGAGCAGCGCGTTGAGCGGGCGCGAATTGGCATATTTGCCCATGACGCGGCGTGAGCTGGTGAGCCGTATGAGCACAAAGACCGTAATCGGCAGCTGAAGCGACAGCAGCGCCTGACTCCAGATGAGACCTTCAAAAGGATTTGGGACGACCAGGCACGCCGTCACTGCGCCGACGAAACAGGCCGCCACCCCGATCGAGGAATGTCGGTCGTGGATGTCGTATTCCTCGTCGAACATGCCCGCGGTGATGGTGCCCGCCGCCATGCCCGCCGTCACACTACTCGAGAGGCCCGCAAACAGCAGCGCTACCGCAAAGATGGTCGAGCTCGCCGGGCCCAAGATGGGGGAGAGCGTGGCCGCTGCGACGGCGAGGTCGTCTACGACCATGCCGTGCGCAAAGAAGGTCGTTGCGGCAAGGATGACCATGGCCGAGTTGATTGCCCAGCCCACGCCCATCGAAAAGATCGTGTCGAAGAGCTCGTAGCGCAGACGTTCTTCGATAACCTGCTCGCCTTGGCCTTCGAAGTGCATGGATTGGATGACCTCGGAGTGCAGGAAGAGATTGTGTGGCATAACGACCGCACCCAGGACACTCACGATGATCGCGGCAGAGCCAGTGGGCATACTGGGCGTGATCCAGCTTGCGGTTGCTTGCGGCCAGTCGACTTTGACCAGCGCGAGCTCTGCTAAAAACGAGAGTCCTACCACACCCACGAAGGCGATGATCCAGCGTTCGGCGCGCTTGTAGGAGCTCGTCATGAGCATCGCCATCGATACTGCCGCCACGATGACGCAACCCGCGCGCACGGGCAGCCCAAAGAGCATTTGAAGGGCAATCGCGCCACCCAGGACTTCGGCCATGGCGGTGGCGACAGTCGCGAGATAGGCACTGGCGAGTACCGTGCGTCCAACGAAGCGGGGGAGGTAACGTGTCGTGGCCTCGGCAAGGCAGGTGCCCGTGGCGATACCCAGGTGCGCCGCGTTGTGCTGCAGCACAATGAGCATAATCGTGGACAGCGTGACGATCCACAGCAGCGCGTAGCCAAACTGCGAGCCCGCGGCCATATTGGAGGCCCAGTTGCCCGGGTCGATAAAGCCGACGGTCACGAGCAGCCCGGGGCCGATATGCCGCGCGATGTCTAGACCTCCGTGACCGCCGGTGCGTCGGGTGCCAAAGTGTTGTTTGAGATGGTTGAGCATGGTGCGCTCCTGCGTATGGGCGGCGTGACGTCGCATCTGGGTCGTGCGGCGCCACGCGTCGGATTTGGGTTGGGGCTACTTGTGCGCTTTGCCCTGATTGGCCACGGCGTCGATCTTGGCGGCGATGGTCGCCGGGTCGCCGATGTAGCGCTTGTCGAGGACATTGAAATCGGTATCGAAGGTGTAGACGAGCGGCACGCCGGTGGGGATGTTGACCTTGAGGATCTCCTCGGGCGTGAGGTGCTCGAGCTTCATGACGAGTGAGTGCAGGGAGTTGCCGTGTGCGGCGATGAGTACACGCTTGCCGGCGAGCATCTGGGGGCGAATCTCGTCTTCGAAATAGGGCCAGGCGCGGGCGATCGTGTCCTTGAGGCATTCGGTATAGGGCAGCTGATCGGGCGCGACATCACGGTATTGCTCCTGGGTGTGGGGATCGCGCGCGTCGTTCGGCTCGAGTGCCGGCGGGCAGATATCGAAGGAGCGGCGCCAGATGAGCACCTGCTCGTCGCCGTGCTCCGCCGCGGCATCGGCCTTGTTGAGACCCTGCAACGCTCCGTAGTGGCGCTCGTTGAGCTTCCAGGATTTGATGACGGGCAGCCACTCGCGATCCATTTGGCCGAGCACGATGTTGAGGGTGTGGATCGCGCGCTTGAGGCGCGAAGTGTAGCAGACGTCAAAGTCGAAACCGGCTTCTTTGAGGGCTCGACCGCCTGCTGCGGCTTCTTCGCGGCCCGTGTCGGTGAGCTCAACATCGGTCCAGCCGGTGAACAGGTTGAGCTTGTTCCACTCGGACTCTCCGTGACGGATGAGGACGAGTTGCATCGTCTGCTGGTCTGCTTGGTGCGCCATAGGGGCCTCCTTGATCTGGCACGGTGTGCGTGCCGTTTGCTTGACGCCGCAAAGGATACCCGTTTTAAGCTTAAAAGTTAACCAAGACTAACAAAATTGTTGTATTTGAATGGGATGGTGAAAGGGGGCTGCCGAAATGTCTCGATCTGTAACAGTTTGCCGCCAAAACCGACCCTTCGTGTTACAGATCGAGACAAACCAAAACCGTCCCGCAGAAAATCTCAATCTGTAACATCTAGGCGCCAAAATCGGTTCCTCCTGTTACAGATTGAGATGTTTGAAGCGGTGAGCTTACAAGCCGAACTTGGGCGCCTTGTTGCCGCCCTTGAGGTCGGCGGTGCCCACTCGTAAGGTGTGCGTTACGCGATTGTTTCGAAACGGGTGGGAAACACAACGGGTCGGCGATGCTCATAGTATGCCTAGTCAACTGACTGTCTAAATATCTAGGGGAGGATCGCGATGCAGGCAGATTCCGCTCAGCAGCAGGGCCTTTATCGCCCCGAATTCGACCACGATGCATGTGGCATCGGCGCGCTTGCCGATATCAACGGTGAGCGCCATCACCAGATCCTGGACGACGCGCTGTCCATTCTGGTCAACTTGGAGCACCGCGGCGGCACGGGACTCGAGAAGAACACCGGCGACGGTGCCGGTATCCTGTTCCAGGTTCCGCATCACTTTTTTCGCAAAGAGGCTCAAAAGTGCGGTCAGATTCTGCCGGCAGAGGGCGACTATGGCGTGGCCATGCTGTTCTTCCCGCAGGACGACAAGGGTGTAGAGGATGCCCGCCGCGTGTTTGAGGAGGGTTGCGCCGAGGCCGGCGTGCCGCTGCTCTTTTGGCGTGAGGTGCCGGTCGATCCGCACGACCTGGGGGAGACGGCGCGTGCCTGCATGCCCACCATCCTGCAGGCCTTCCTGGGCCGCCCCGACGACACGCCCGCCGGCGATGCCTTCGAGCGTCGCCTGTACGTGTGCCGCCGCACCATCGAAAAGAAGGCCGACGCCGAGTTTGCCCTGCGCGACAAGATCTTCTATGTGTGCTCCATGAGCTCGCGCACCATCGTGTACAAGGGCATGCTGGTCGCCACACAGATGCGCCGCTTCTTCATCGACCTCAACGACGCCGCCGTCAAGACGGCGGTGGCGCTCGTCCACTCGCGCTACTCCACCAACACCACGCCCAGCTGGGAGCGCGCGCATCCCAACCGCTTTATCATCCACAACGGCGAGATCAACACCCTTAAGGGCAACGTCAACTGGATTCGCGCCCGCGAACCCAACCTGTACAGCCCCGTGTTACAGCACGATCTTGAGCGCGTGATGCCCATCATCAACCGCGAGGGTTCCGACTCGGCGATTTTGGACAACGTGCTTGAGTTTTTGGTCATGAACGGTCGCCCGCTTACGCGTGCCGCGTCCATGTTGCTGCCCGAGCCGTGGGACCACAACGACAGCCTGAGTGAGGAGCGCCGCGCCTACGACGCTTACCAGTCCATGCTCATGGAGCCCTGGGACGGCCCGGCGGCCATCGCCTTTACCGACGGTCGCACGCTGGGCGCCGCCCTCGACCGCAACGGCTTGCGCCCCGCCCGCTACTACGTGACGCGCGATGGCCGCTTTATGCTGGCAAGCGAAGTGGGCACCATCGAGGTACGCCCCGAGAACATCCTGACGAGTGGCTGCCTGGGACCGGGCCAGATGCTCGAGGTCGATTTTGCCCGCGGCCGCGTGATCTACAACGACGAGCTGCGCGCCCGCTATGCCAAGGAGAAGCCCTACCGCGACTGGATTGCCGAGGAGACGCTGACCGTCGACGCGCTCGATGAGCCCGCCGCGCCCGCGCCCGCCGAGGATGCCGAGGTGCCCGCCGCTGTGCGCATGGCTAAGCTCGGGTATCACTGGGATGATGTTGACGAGGTCGTGCGCCCCATGGCCCAGCAGGGCAAGGCCCCGCTCGCCTCGATGGGTATCGATGCGCCGCTGGCCTGCCTGTCCAAGAAGACGCGTTCGTTCTTTGACTACTTCTATCAGCTGTTCGCTCAGGTCACGAATCCTCCGATCGATGCCCTGCGCGAGCATATGGTGACTTCGACCACGCTCTACCTGGGCAACCACGGCAACCTGCTCGAGGACTCCCGTACGGCCTGCCAGCTGGTGCGCCTGGAGCGTCCGCTGTTGAGCGAGGAGGAGTTCGACCGCATCTGCGCCATCGACCGCGTGGGCTTTAAGACCCGCCGTTTCCGTGCCGTCTACCGCCGCGACGCCGGCGAGGGCGCGCTGCAGGCTGCGCTCAAGCAGCTTGCAGAGGACGTTGAGGCTGCGGTCCGCGACGGCGTGAATATTGTGGTGTTGAGCGATCGTGCCGCTGCGGGCGAGGTGCCCGTGCCGTCGCTGCTCGCCGTGGGCTGCGTGCACAATCACCTGATCCGCGCCGGCGTGCGTACCTTTGCCGACATCGTGGTGGAGTGCGGCGACGCCGTGTCCCCGCACGACTTTGCGGCGCTGGTGGGCTACTCCGCAAGCGGCATCTATCCGTACAATGCGCATGCGTGCATCCGCGACTTGGCAGCACGCGGCGACCTGGACGTGACGGCCGAGCAGGGCATCGACAACTACAACAAGGCCGCGACGGCGGGTATCGTCTCCATCATGTCCAAGATGGGTATCTCCACGGTGCAGAGCTATCACTCCGCGCAGATTTTCGAGGCCGTCGGCTTTACTCCGGAGTTCGTCAACGCGTACTTCGCCGGCACGGTGAGCCGTGTGGGCGGTATGGGTGTCGAGGACGTTGAGTGCGAGCAAAACGAGCGCTATGACGCTGCGCTCGCCATCCTTAAAAGCCCGGCTCCCGATCAGCTGCCCACGCTGGGCCTGACCAAGTGGCGCCCGCTCGGCGGCGAGGAACACCTCATCGACCCCCAGGCCGTCTACCTGCTGCAGACCGCCTGCCGTGAGGACAGCTACGACACCTTTAAGGAGTACAGCGCCCGCCTGCACCGCACCGGCCGTGCCGTGCGTCTGCGCGACTTGCTCGACTTTGATGCCAGCGGCCGCACGCCGGTTTCGCTCGACGAGGTCGAGCCCACGCTCAACATCGTCCGCCGCTTTAACACCGGCGCCATGTCGTACGGCTCCATCAGCAAGGAAGCACACGAGTGCATGGCCATCGCCATGAACCGCCTGCACGGCCGTTCCAACTCCGGCGAGGGCGGTGAGGATCCGCGTCGCGAGACCCCGCTGGCTAACGGTGATTCCAAGAACTCCGCGATCAAGCAGGTGGCAAGTGCGCGCTTTGGCGTGACGAGCCGCTACCTGTGCAGCGCCTTCGAGATTCAGATCAAGATGGCCCAGGGCGCCAAGCCCGGCGAGGGTGGCCACCTGCCCGGCAAGAAGGTCTACCCCTGGATTGCCGAGGTCCGTCAGTCCACGCCCGGCATCGGCCTGATCTCGCCTCCGCCGCATCACGACATCTACTCCATCGAAGACCTAGCCGAGCTCATCTTTGACCTTAAGAACGCCAACCCTGGCGCACGCGTGTCGGTCAAGCTGGTCAGTGAGGCGGGCGTCGGCACCATCGCCACCGGTGTGGCCAAGGGTGCTGCCGACAAGATCTTGATCAGCGGCCACAACGGCGGCTCGGGTGCCGCTGCTCGCGATTCGATCTGGCACGCCGGTCTGCCGCTGGAGCTCGGTCTTGCCGAGGCTCAACAGACGCTGCTGCAAAACGGCCTGCGCTCGCGCGTGGTGCTTGAGGCCGACGGCAAGCTCATGGACGGTACCGATGTCGCCGTTGCCTGCCTGTTGGGCGCCGAGGAGTTTGGCTTTGCGACCATGCCGCTCATCTCGATGGGCTGCCTCATGCAGCGCGACTGCCAGCAGGATACCTGCCCCGCCGGCATCGCCACGCAAAACTGTCGCCTGCGTCGCGGCTTCCGCGGTAGGCCCGAGCACGTCGAGCACTTTATGCTCTTTGTTGCCGAGCAGCTGCGCGAGGTCATGGCGAGCCTGGGCTTCCGCACCGTCGACGAGATGGTCGGCCATCCCGAGTGCTTGCGCCAGATCGAGGTCCCGGGCAACCGCAAGGCTAACCTGCTGGATCTGTCGCCCGTGCTGGCAAGCGCGACCTGCGAGTTCGGTGCCCACATCCCGGGTGCCGACGGCCGTCACTTCCTGCCCCAGATGGCTGCGGACAGCGAGCTCGACAAGACGCTCGACTCCACGCTGTTTGTGCCTTACACGGTCGACGCTCGCGCGCACCTGCGCCCGATTCGCTTCCGCGCCGATATCGCCAACGTCAACCGCTGCGTGGGCACCATCCTGGGCAACGCGGTGACCAAGGCGCATCCCGAGGGCCTGCCCGCCGGCTCCATCACCATCGATTGCGATGGATCGGCCGGTCAGAGCTTTGGCGCCTTCCTGCCGCGCGGCATTACGCTCAACGTGTGCGGCGACGCCAACGACTACTTTGGCAAGGGCCTTTCGGGCGGCGAGGTGTCGGTGCGCCCCAACCCGCATGCGACCTATAAGTTCGACGAAAACATCATCGTGGGCAACGTTGCGTTCTTTGGCGCCACGAGCGGTCGCGGCTTCATTAACGGCCTGGCCGGCCAGCGCTTTGGCGTACGCAACTCCGGTGCCACCGTGGTGGTCGAGGGCTGCGGCAACCATGGCTGCGAGTACATGACGGGCGGTCTGGCGCTTATCCTGGGCGAGGTCGGGCAGAACTTCGCCGCCGGTATGACGGGTGGCGTGGCCTACGTCTTTGACCAGTACGGCACGCTCGATGCCCGCGTGAACCACGAGAGCGTTGAGCTCAAGGCCCCGACTGCCGGCGAGCTGGCGCAGATTCGCGAGCTCATCCAGGAGCACGTGGATGCGACGCAGAGTCCGCGCGGCATCAAGCTGCTCTACAGCTTTGAGACGATGAGCAAGCACTTTGTGAAGGTCATTCCGACCGAGTACGAGCGTGTACTGGCGATTGTCGCCGCCGCCGAGGCCGTCGGCAAGACGCATGCGCAGGCCGAGGAGCTGGCGTTTGACATTGTGACCGGTCGCGCGAGCGCCGCGGATGTCGATCGCTTTGATGTGGCGGGCGGTGCTGCTGACGCTGCGTCTGTGGCTGCCAGCTCTGTTGCTTCGACCAAGAAGGAGGCGTAAGTGCCATGGGTAAGCCCGGTGCTTTTCTTGATATCGATCGCGTGACCCATGAGCTGCGCCCCGTGGAGGAGCGCAGCCGTGATTTCGATCCGCTGTACGTGGAGCTCGATGACGACGCACGTCGCGCCCAGGCGAGCCGCTGCATGATGTGCGGCGTGGCGTTTTGCCAGATGGGCGCGAGCTTTGGCAAGGCGCGCCCGAGCGGCTGCCCGCTGCACAACTTGATTCCCGAGTGGAACGAGTTGGTGTACCGCGGCCGCTGGGATGAGGCTGCCGAGCGCCTGTCGCTCACCTCGCCCATGCCTGAGTTCACGAGCCGCGTGTGTCCGGCGCTGTGCGAGGCCGCGTGCAACCTGGGCTCGGTCGATGGCCAGCCCACGACGATCCATGACAACGAGCGTGCGATCAGCGACCATGAGTGGGCAAACGGTGGCCCGCGCCGCTTTGAGCCGGCGGGGGAGGGCGCACCCACGGTTGCCGTGGTGGGCTCCGGTCCTGCTGGTCTGGTGGCTGCATGGGAGCTTGCGCGTCGCGGCGCCCGCGTGACGGTGTTTGAGCGCGACGACCGCCCGGGCGGTCTGCTCATGTACGGCATTCCCAACATGAAGCTCGAGAAGTCTGTGGTCGAGCGTCGCGTGGCGCTCATGCGCGAGCTGGGTATTGTGTTCGAGCTGGGCGCCGACGTGAGCGATCCCAAGGTTACCGCCAGGCTCGACGACTTTGACGCCGTCGTGGTGGCTGCCGGCGCCCGTGCTCCGCGTGGGCTTTCGGCTGCGAACGTGGACGCCTCGGGCGTGGTGTACGCCGTGGACTATCTGACGGCTTCGACCGTCTCGGTGCTCGATGGCGGCAAGCCCGCGGTGAACGCGCGCGGCCTGGACGTCGTGGTCATTGGCGGTGGCGATACCGGCAACGACTGCGTGGGTACCGCGGTGCGTCAGGGCGCGCGCAGCGTGCGCCAGTTTGAGTTCTTGCCGGCTGCGCCCGATAAGCGCGCGGCAGGCAACCCCTGGCCGCAGTGGCCCAACGTTAAGAAGACCGATTACGGCCAGCAGGAGGCTATCGCTGCGATGGGTGGCGAGATGCGTGCCTGGGCCGTGGATACACTCGAGGTGCTGCTGGACAAGAAGGGTGCGGCTGCGGGTCTGCGCGTGGTCGATCTGGACTGGTCGGCGGGAAAGCCCGAGCGCATCGCGGGCTCCGAGCACGAGGTGCCAGCGCAGTTGGTGCTCATCGCCTGCGGTTTTACGGGCCCGGAGCACGGTGTGTTCAATGCAGTGAGCGTGCCTGTTGCCACCGCTGGTCGTCCGCTGCCGGTGATGGCTGCCGAGGGCTCGCATCTCGCGGCTCGCACGGAGGGCGTCGCCGCGGATGCCGCGCCGGTGTATGTGGCGGGTGATGCCCGCAACGGCAGCTCGCTCGTGGTGAACGCCATGGCCGATGCCCTGGCCTGCGCAGCCGAAGTCGCCGACGCGCTGGAGCTGTAAAGTAGTCACGGAGATATTCAACAATCGAATCGGCAAGGGCTGTCCCTAACTGCCGGCACAAAAGGAACGTCCCTAAGTGTCGACAGTTAGGGACGTTCCTTTTGTGCCGGCATTCGGGGACACTCCTTGCGGATTTGCGAGCAGTTTGCGCGTTTGTCGACGTGCGGGTGTTCATTTGTCGACTTCTTGGGCTGTGGTCACCTGTTGTTTCTGTGGTGGCTGCGGGCATCTGGCTCAAAAGGGTTGGTTGGCTGTCTATGTCTACCTGCGGTTTTGTTGCGGTGCACATTTTCGGTCAAGCTTTTCGTCAAGTGTTTGGTCAGCATCTGGTTTGCAGTCGGAGGCCTATTTTGCCCGCGCTGGTCGTGGCTGCCCACCCTCCTCGTAAGCTCAAATTGAGGTCCATCAGTTTGAGGAGGATGCCATGACTGTCCACGCTTTTGACCGAGCAGAGCTGGCTGAAGCCGTCGGCAACGATATTGCCGACATGGCTCACTTTTGGATGCTGCGGAAGTTTCAATTTCTGGAGCCGGCACGCGAACAGTTCGAGATTATCGTCGACCCGTGGCTCAGCTATTGCGAGGAACCTTCTCAAAACGAAATCATGGCCTACAACATGGCGTTTACCGATTGGCTGCTCTTCGAGCGCCCCTATCGCCATGGCAAAACGCTGCTCGAGCTATATGTTGACGAGCCGCCGGCATCGCTTTCGCCTGCCTCGCTCAAGCGGCTCGAGCGGGTACGCGACACGCAGTATTTCTCGCGCTTTGGCATTTTGGACAAGAATCCTGCGTCCGGCATGGTCGTGCTGAAGGACACGCGCACCGATCATCGCTTTGATGTCTACGACCCGCATATCGTGCAGAAGGAGCATTGGAACGACGGCGCGATTGCGGTGCGCCTCGCCTGCGTCGACGATGTCTGGCTTACGGCGGGACAGCTCTACCTGTATGACATCGCGCGCCTGAACGACACGGCGGTCGACGGACCGGGTGCGGTGCATCCCGAGGATCTGCAGGACGGCTTTGACACCTCGTGCATCAGCTTCTTCTTGCGTCTGGTCCGCGACATCATGGGCGCCCAGGGACGGTACGTAAAGTCCCTCAACATCTACGAGCAGGAGTGGGAGTAGGAGCTGCTGATAAGTCTCGATGTGTAACGTTTAACGGCCTGGGGGGCGGCCTAACTGTTACAGATTGAGGTGTTTCGTCAGCACGGCCGAAGTATCGCCACGCTGTCTCCGTTTGCCCTCACATCTCTCTCGTCCCTCCGTTAACCGATATGCTCGACTTTAGGTCGCTGCATTGGGTGATAATGGACAAATGTTCAAGTTAATCGTGAGGGAGGAGCTCGATATGGCATCTGCCGATCGTCCCACATTGTTTATCAATGCGACCATTCTGGATGGTTCGGAGCATATGGAGCCGCAACCCGATATGGCCGTGACTGTTGAGCGCGGCGTCATCACCTGGATGGGGCCGAGTGCTGTGGCGCAGGCGCCCGCGGGTGCCGAGGTTATCGACCTGGGCGGTGCGTATCTCATGCCCGGTCTCATCAATATGCACGCGCACCTGTGCGGCTCGGGCAAGCCTGTCTCGGCCGGCGATGCGGGAGCGCTGATGAAGAAGCTCGATAATCCCGTGGGGCGTGCCATCGTCCGCCGCATCCTCAAGGGCAGTGCCCAGCAGCAGCTGGCAAGCGGCGTGACCACGGTGCGCGGCGCGGGCGACCCGCTGTTTGCCGACATTGCCGTGCGCGACGCTATCGACGCCGGTGAGTATCAGGGTCCGCGTCTGGTAGCGCCGGGAACGGGCGTCACGGTGCCGGGCGGCCATGGTGCGGGCTTGTTCGCCCAGGTGGCCAACAGCCCCGTCGAGGCAGCCGAGCAGGTGCGAGACCTGTATGCGCGCGGTGCCGATGTCATCAAGCTGTTCGTGACGGGCGGCGTTTTCGATGCGACCGAGGTGGGCGAGCCGGGCGTGCTGCGTATGCCGGTGGAGGTTGCCGCGGCGGCGTGCAAGGCGGCGCACGAGGTGGGCCTGCCGGTTATGGCCCATGTCGAGAGTACCGAGGGCGTGAAGGCCGCGCTTGAGGCCGGCGTCGATACGATCGAGCACGGTGCCCCGATGACGCCCGAGATCCTGGAGCTGTACCGTGGCGCCGCGGGCACGCAGCTCGAGGGACGTGCGCCCAGCGTTACCTGCACGATCAGCCCGGCGCTACCGTTTGTATTGCTCGACCCGGAAAAGACCCATTCGACCGATACGCAAAAGAACAACGGCGACATCGTGTGCTCGGGCATTATCGAGAGCGCTCGCGCCGCCCTGGATGCAGGCGTTAAGGTGGGCTTGGGCACGGACTCAAGCTGCCCGTTCGTGACGCAGTACGACATGTGGCGCGAGGTGGCCTATTTTGCCAAGTACGTGGGCGTGAGCAACGCCTTTGCGCTGCATACGGCCACGCAGGTCAATGCCGAGCTCCTGGGGCTGGGCGGCGAGACCGGTACGATCGAGTGCGGCAAGGCCGCCGATATCCTGGTGACGCGCAAGAATCCGCTCGATGATCTGTGTGCCCTGCGTGAGCCGGTACACGTAATGTGCCGCGGCAATCTGGTGCGCAAGCTGAAGGTGAAGCGCATCCCCGAGGTGGATGCCGAGCTCGACGCGATTATGGCCATGCCTGCCGCAGCGCTGGCTGAGGAGCTTGCCCGCGACGGCGTGGCGTAGATGTGACAAAGGGACAACTCCATTACCGCATGCAAAAAGCCGAGGTCTCAACACGAGGCCTCGGCTTTTTTATCGAACAAATACTTAAGATTTGGGACAAACAAACCTGATTAATTTGTCCCGCGTGCGGGCGCTAGGAGCGGGTTTCCATCTTGGCGTGGCACTTGGGGCAGGTGACGCGGATCTTGCCTTTGCCCTTGGGAACAGAGAGCATCTGGCCGCAGTTGGGGCACTTGAGGTATGCCGTGGTTTTGCGGCCCTTCCACATCTTCTTGGCCGTGCGCTTGGCGCGCTCAAAGTCTTCCTTGCTCGTTCCGGCTGTGCGCGAAGCGTTGGCCGCCGCAGCGCCGCCGCCCAAGCTGGCGACGAATTTGCCCAAGCCAGGGACGTTCGCGGTCGCGGCGACAAAGGCCGCGTTCTCCTTGCGACGCGCGTCGATGTTCTTGGACAGGCCGCGCAGCACGCCGATCACGATGACGGCGATGGCGATCCAGCTGAGCCACTGGATGCGAGCGAGCGATCCGATCATTGCGATGACGATGCCGGTAAAGCCCATCACGATGGTGAGCTCGTCGGCGCCGTTGCGGCCCTTCATAAAGTCATTCATGCGAATTGCCTTTCGTTCGATATACCGCACGCCTTTATACCCGATTTAGAGCAAGGGGGACAGGTTAATCTACACCAAGGTGGTGCAAACATACCTATCCCCGATACACCAAGATGGTGCAAAGAAGTCTGCCCTCAATGTCCCCAATTATTTGGAGAGCTTGTCGACGACGCGTTCGATCTCGGCGAGCTTGGCGGCTTTGAGGTCTTCGTCGCCCGATTCGATTGCCGAAGTCACACAGCCCTCGATATGCGCCTTGAGCACGTCGGCGTTGATGCGCGCAATGAGCGCCTGTGTGGCCATGAGCTGCGTGGAAATATCGACGCAGTAACGGTCCTCATCGACCATCCGCAAGATTCCGTCGATCTGGCCGCGTGCCGTCTTGAGCATGCGGGTCACCGATTTGTGGTCTGCTATCATGGCGGGTCCTCGTTTCTGGTCGGGGTGCGCGTGAGTCGTTACGCGGCGGTTACGGACAGGGCGTGGAACTTCTCGCCGGCGCCCTCGACGGCGGCAGCGAGCTGCTCGGCGGTCACGGTGTCGGCGCACTCAACCTGGACGGTCTGGGTCTCGTGGTCGGCGTCGGCGTCGGTCACGCCGGCAACGTTGAGCAACGCCGTCTCGACGGTGGCGTCGCAGTGGCCGCACATGAGGCCGGAAGTCTTGATTGTGTAACGCATGGGTATTCCTCTCTGTTGTGTCGGCTTTCCCAGGCACCCGACCTTGACCTTCAAGCCGTCGCTCGCGTACCAAAGTACGCGTTGCTCCTCTTTCAGGTCAATCTCGGGCACCTGGAAAACCCGTTATAAATGGACGTAATGGTGAGCCTATTTTGCCACTTTGGGCTTAAAGGTTCGCAGGCGCAAAGCGTTGGTCACGACGCAGACGCTCGACAGGCTCATCGCGGCGGCACCAAACATCGGCGAGAGTTGCCAGCCGGTGAGGGGGAAGAACACGCCTGCGGCGAGTGGGATGCCGATGCCGTTGTAGAACAGCGCCCAGAACAGGTCCTGCTTGATGTTGCGGATCGTGGCGCGCGAAAGCTCGATGGCACGCGCAACATCCATAAGGTCGCTGCGCATGAGCACCACGTCGGCGCCTTCCTTGGCGATGTCGGCACCGGTGCCGATGGCAAGGCCCACGTCGGCGCGCGCCAGGGCGGGAGAGTCGTTGATGCCGTCGCCCACCATGGCCACCATGCCGCCTGCGTCCTGCAACTCGCGCACATGGCGCTCTTTGTCGGCGGGAAGGACGTCGGCGATGACCTGTTCGCTGCTCAGCCCCACGCGGCGGGCGATTGCTTCGGCAGTGACGCGGTTGTCGCCGGTGAGCATGCGCACGTCGACGCCGAGTGAGCGCAGCGCGGAAATGGCTGCGGCGCTTGTCTCCTTGACCTTGTCAGCCACGGCAATGGTGCCGGCAAGCTCGCCGTTCTTGGCAAAGAACAGCGGCGTCTTGCCTTCGGCGGCAAATTGCCCGGCAAGACCCGCGGGCACGGTAACGCCCAACTCGTTCATCAGGCGCACGTTACCAGCGGCAATGGCGTTTCGCCCTTCGTGCGCCGTAACGCCACGACCGGGCACGGCAGCAAAGTCCTCGATCATGCGCGCGACGATTCCGCGTGTCTCGCACTCGGCCATAATCGCCTCGGCCAGCGGGTGCTCGCTTGAGCGCTCCAGCGCGGCGGCCAGCTTGAGCAGCGCCTTTTCGCTCATGGCGGACGAGCCGTCAGCGCGCGTGGCTACCACGATATCGGTCACGGCAGGCTTGCCGCGGGTGACCGTGCCCGTCTTATCGAGCACCACGGTGCCCACGCTGCGCAGGTTCTCCAGCGCCTCGGCGCTCTTGAACAGAATGCCCATTTCGGCGCCCTTGCCGGTGCCCACCATAATGGCGACGGGCGTGGCCAGGCCCAGTGCGCACGGACAGCTGATCACCAGCACGGCGACGGCGGAGGTAAGCGCTTCGTTGACGCTTCCGGTCAGCACCATCCACGCCACAAAAGTTACGGCAGAGATTACGAACACCGCGGGCACGAACACGCCGGCGACCTTGTCGGCCAGGCGGGCGATGGGCGCCTTGGTGGCATTGGCGTCCTCGACGAGCTTGATGATTTTGGCGAGCGACGTGTCGGCGCCCACACGCGTGGCGCGGAAAGTAAACGAGCCGGTGCGGTTGACCGTGGCGGCGTTGACGGTGTCGCCGGCGGTCTTTTCCACGGGGATGGACTCGCCGGTGAGCGCGCTCTCGTCCACGGACGAGCTGCCCTCGAGCACCACGCCGTCAACGGGGATGGACTCGCCGGGACGCACGCGCAGCACCTGGCCGGGAAGGATGCTGTCGACGTCGACGGTGGCTTCGGTACCGTCCTCGGCCACGACGATCGCGGTCTTGGGCGCCAGGTCAATGAGCGCCTCGATGGCGCCGCCGGTTTTGGATTTGCTGCGTGTCTCGAGGTATTTGCCCACGGTGACGAGCGACAGGATCGTGCCCGCACTCTCAAAATACAGGTTGTCCATGCCCGTCATCATGGCCTCGCGGACCTGTCCTGCGGCTAGTTGGTCGGCCATGATAAACATGGCGTAGAGCGACCAGGCGATGGATGCGGTGGCGCCAACGGCGATAAGGGCGTCCATGGTGGGCGCGCCGTGTGCGAGCGATTTAAACCCGTTGATAAAGTACGCGTCGTTGACGTAGACGATAGGGATGAGCAGGACGAGCTCGGTGAGGGCGAGCGTCATGCTGTGGGTGTGGTCGGTGAAGACGCTGGGCAGCGGCCAGCCGAGCATGTGCCCCATGCCTATATAGAACAACGGGATGAGGAAGACGATCGAGACGATGAGGCGGGTGCGCATGACGGAGGCGGCGGCCTCCAGCTTTTTGGTAGGGGACTCCATATGGGCGGCGCCGGACCCGGCTTGTGCGCTGCCGCTTGGGCCGGCGCCGCCCGCGTCGACGGGCGAGGCCGAGTAGCCTGCGCGGTCGACGGCAGCGCAGATATCGTTGGGGGAGACCTGCGCGGGGTCGTAGTCGACCAGCATGGAGCCGGCGAGCAGATTGACCGCGACGCTCTCGACGCCGTCGAGCTTGCTCACGGCACGGTCCACGTGCGCCTGGCAGGCGGCGCAGGTCATACCGCCCACGTCGAACGTATCTTGAGCCATGGCTTCTCCTTTCTGTGACGTAGTGTCGGAAATGTTAACCAACCGATACTATACACCCATACCCCCTGGGGGTGTCTAGTAATAGTTGGAATGTATGACTTTTCATTACGGATGAGGGCGGCTGCTCAATCGTTGGCAGTCCCTGCCAAACATCTCAATCTGTAACGTCTGGACCGGTTTTTGAACCATAGCTGTTACAGATTTAGACAAACAGTTGACGGGAAACTTAATGTCTCAATCTGTAACATCTAGCAGCAAATATGACCTCTAACTGTTACAGATTGAGACAGACTGCCCGCGGTCAACTCAAATGTCTTGATCTGTAACATCTAGAGAGGTTTTTGACCCCTTACTGTTACAGATTGAGATGTTGTCTCGCGGGGCTGGGGTTTGTCTCGTTCTGTAACATCTAAACCTGTATCTGCCGAGCTAGTGCTACAGATCGAGACAATTGCCGGGGAGGGGCCCCGCCGCGGCAAGGCGCCCGCTTCCTAGATGCAGAATCCGGGAATCACGCAGGTTCGCTTGTTGGGCTTGCTTGCAGGCGTTGCGTACGTAAAGACGTCGCCGTCGCGTCCCACGCGATTCATATAGAGTGTGCCTTCGCTCTCCGATGTGTCGGGGCTCACCGTGCGCTCCCACCAGCAGGTGTCCTTGCCCTTCCACTGGCGGACCATCGTCTCGCTCGTGGAATACGGGCTCACCTTGAGCTCGCGGAAGAGTTGGTACTCCTTGCCCTCGCCGTTATAGATGTCGGCCAGGTAGTGAAAGTCCTCGGTAAATGACTCGGGTGGCTGATTGCCGCACAGCTCGACCATGGCGGGCAGCCAAAGGGTTGCGGGCAGCTCGCTCAGACACGATGCGCTTCTGGCGGCGCCAACGTTATTCGAGATCTTTTTGACAGATTTAATGAGCGCGCGCAACTCGTTGGGCAGCAGCTTAAGGCCGTCGCCGTTGAGCCATTCCCGCAGCTCGCAATCTGCCCAGCCGGCGCTCGGCGGTTCAGCCGCAGCGTTGCGCTCGGCAATACCCGCATCGAACATAAACGTCAGTCCGGCCTTGCCCGTCCCGTCCAGAAGCTCATCGTGGCGGATGCCCACAAGCTGCGCCCCGACCTCCAGCCCGTTGGTGAGCGTGACGCGCTTGGTACACGGATAGGGGATATGCCCATCGGCATCGAGCAGATGATAGCGCTTGGCAATCTCGCGTGCCTCGCTACGGGTCTCGGCGGCCCTAATCTTGAGCGAAATCTCCTGCAGCTGATCCCAGGTGTAGTCGTCGAGTGAACCGCGGATGCCGTCCAGGTAGTCGGGGATGCCAAAGCCATGGGTTGCCGCCCCGATAACGCTGAGCCCCGCAACGGCCGCGACAACGCCACCGATAATAAAGCGGCGGCGGGTCATGGCATCGTGCCGGGCCTGCTCCAGGATCTCTCGCGCGCGCTCGCCGACGACGTCGACCTTAAGGTGTGTACCGGAGTCGATGTCGATTGCGGCGTCACTGCCCGCGCCTTCGCGGCCCTCGGATTCGGCGTCGGTGAGGTATGCCGAGAGCGCCTCGAGCATCTGCTGCTCGGTAGGGCGATCGTCCTGTTCGACTGAGAGACCCTTCATGATGATTTGGACGAGCGCTTCATCGCCCTCGCAGCGCGGCTCGAGCGGTGCCGGCTTGGTCTTGGTCTTTACGAGATAGAACGAGCCGGTTGCAGCGGCGTCCGTCGACTCAAGGTCAAACGGTTTGCGACCGCTGTAGAGCTGGTACAGAATGCTCGATAGCGCGTAGACGTCGATGGCAGGCGAGCGGCGAAGGGCCGCGATGCCTTCGATATCCTGCGTGAGCATCTCGGGCGCGGCGTATGCGGGCGTGGCGAAGCGCCAGATGTCGGCGCGCCGGGTGATCGTGTCGTCGCCGAGGGCCATGGTCGCGGAGCCCATGTCGATGAGACAGGGGTCAAAGGAGCAATCGGCGATCTGCTGCTCGAGCGTTCGACTGGTGGTGCGGAACATGATATTGGCGGGCGACAGGTCGCGATGGACGACCGGATTCACGAGACCCTTGGTCATCAGGAGTGCGCGAAGCACGGCGTTTCCAACGGCGGCCACCATCTGGGTGGTTAGCCCGCCCGAGGCATCGTGCGGAAGCAAGGGCAGCGCCTGCTTGAGCGATGTTCCCTCGACCCACTCCATGAGGATGAGCGGGTCGTCCTCGCACGATCCATAGCCATAGACGCGCGGAAATCCGCGCAGGTGCGAGACAGTACACAGATGACGGTACTCCTCGAACAGCGCGGTGGTGTTGGCCAGGTGCGCAGCTGCTTGCTCGGCGGAGCGATCGGGGGCTTGGCCGGAAAGGATGGCGTTGTCCTTGAGTAGCTTGACGGCAAAGACCTCGCCGCTCGTGTTGGTCGCGCGAAGCACGTGTCCGATATTGCCGTCGTCGCGGTATGCCGTCTGAAGAATTAGCGTCATAAACCGGCGCTTGGCATCATCCTCGGCGCTGGGGTCTACCGCCACGGCGGTATCGAACGTGTCGAGACGGATAAGTTTGTCGCCATAGGCGCTATCGGTAGTATCCATGGCGTTCCTTTGTCTGGCATGGGTTGCCGCGCGTATACGTGGGCAGTGCGGATATCGGTAAAATACCATGATAACCGCACTGTCCACGTATGCCGCTGAGTATTGTCGTTTACGACGCAGAAGGTAGAAGACGAAAGACGGACGGCGACCGTCTTTCGATCGCCGTCCGCGCTAGTCCACAATGACAAGGAATGTCGTGTAGAGACCCAGATGGAGCCTGTCGCTGTTTTCGATTTCCACCGGGGGATAGATCTTGCCGGGCTCGCGTTGGTCGCGGGGCGGCTCAATCACAATATCGCCGTCGCCCGCGCCCGATTCGAGCACCGTGCCGTTGGTCGACCCAAGGCCCTGGGCGTACCAGTGCCCACCCTCGAGCCAAATGCGGAGATGCTCACGCGATGCATCAGCGCCTACATCGGTGATGCTGGGCGAGGTTTTGGGCAAAGAACCAATTACCGTGCCGCGCGGGTCACGCGTAAGGGGGTGGATCTGCATGTCAACGCTGTTTCCGGCGTGCGTCCTAAGCAAGCCGAGGTTGGGGGCGACGGTGCGTGGCTGCTCCAGGCTGCCCATAAAGCCACGTCCGACGGTAGTTTCGGTGGTGCCAAAGTGCCCGCCCGTCTTGCTGTCGCAAAAGCGCTCGACGGTGGCCACGCCTTGAACGGGATCGGCAAGTGCACCCGTTGCCACAAAGAGCATCAAGAAGAGCGTGCTTTTTTCGCGCACGGCATTGCCGTCAAAGTTGTCGATGCGATTGAGAGCATTTGCATATAGGCGCCTGTCCAGCTTGTAGCTGGCGAGAGCCGACATCATTTCGTTGGCGGCCGGACCGCGATAGTGCTCGGCGATTGCCTGATAGGCGGACTCGCCGCCGCCGAGCTTGCTGCAGATTGCCGCGGAAAGGTTGAGCGTGGTGACGGTAAAGTCGCTGTAGATGGCGGGTGCGCACTGGTCGGGCTCGCGATGGACGATGTAACGGGTGAGATACGAGCGGTTGGAAGAGCATTTCTCGAGCAAGGTGCTGCCGAGATAGGAGTTTCCATTGATAAGCATTCGGGCGATTTCGAGATGCTTAAGACCGCCGAACGAGCGAATATCGTTATAGAGGACCGAGCAAGGCGTCTCTGCTGCCACGGATACCTCCTTTGATTGCTTCCTAGCCAATATGGCGATAGGAATTAATGCCCCCCGGTGGGCGACGTATTAAATGGCTGCGCAATATATAGCGTAACCAAAGCAACATTATAGGCCACATGTTCGAAATTGCAGAAAGACTGAGAGATTTGGTTTGGACTGGACGGAAATTTCTCTCTGTCTTGATCTGTAACAATTGGGGCCGGTTTTGCTCCGTAACTGTTACAGATTGAGACGTTTGTGGGCCGTGTCGACCGTTTGTCTCGATCTGTAGCACGTAGAGGAAGATTTGCCCTGTAGATGTTACAGATTGAGACAATCGGCCCAGACCCGCCTCATCCGCCTCGTCATCTGTGGTTTACGTGGGGGCATGCGAAGCACGGGTATACTAACCGGCGGCGAATCTGCTCCATCGCTTAGAGCTGCTGCGTCTGGACGGCGCGTGATAGGGCTGCCAAAGCGATCGCCAGCGTGCTGAGCAACGTCCTCTCTGTGCGCACCCGTTTTTGTATGTATTAGCGCACTACCAAGCACGCCCGCGCGGCCGCATGCCGTGCCCATTGCGCGTGCAGATAAGGAACAACAACATATGCGTAATTCTGTATCCGACGTCACCGACGCCGAGATCCTGGACGAGACCCGTGAGGCCATGACCCAGGCTGCCTTCGATGCCGCCGATGAGGCCAATGCTGCCCAGGCCGTCGAGTCCGCTACCGAGAGCCTGCCCGCCTTTGACGAGCTGGGCCTTTCCGACGAGATGCTTCGTGCTATCGAGAACCTGGGCTACACGGCGCCGACGCCCGTGCAGGCCGGTTCGATTCCTGTGGTGCTCGAAGGCCGCGACCTGCTTGCCGCCGCTCAGACCGGCACCGGCAAGACGGCTGCCTTTTTGCTGCCGACCATGAACAACCTGGAGCACATCGCTCCGCCCAAGCCTGTGCGCGAGCGCAGCGGCCGCAACCGCCGTCGCGGTGCCAAGAAGCCCGAGGGCAACGGTCGCGGTCCCGTGATGCTCGTCATCACCCCCACGCGCGAGCTTGCCCAGCAGATCGACGAGGTCGCGAGCAAAATCGCCGACGTCACGGGCCACGTTGCCGTGACCGTCGTGGGCGGCGTGAGCTACAAGCCGCAGACCGCGGCACTCAAGTACGGCTGCGATATCCTGGTCGCCACGCCGGGCCGTCTGGTCGATCTGATCGAGCAGGGCGCCTGCCACCTGGACGAGGTCAAGGTGCTGGTGCTCGACGAGGCCGACCGCATGCTCGACATGGGCTTTTTGCCCGCCGTCCGCCGCATTGTGCGCGAGACGCCGTCCGAGCGCCAGACGCTGCTGTTCTCGGCGACGCTCGACGAGGAGGCCGTGGGCGAGATCACCGACCTGGTGAGCGATCCGGCCCGCGTGGAGATCGCGCCCGCCACGTCGACCGCCGACACCGTCGACCAGTTTGTGTTCCCGGTGTCCATCGAGGCAAAGAACAACCTGCTGCCCGAGTTCCTCAAAAAGGAAGGCCCGGAGCGCACTATCGTCTTTATGCGCACCAAGCACCGCGCCGACAGCTGCTGCCGTCGTCTGGAGCGTAAGGGCATCAAGGCCGCCGCGATTCACGGCAACCGCAGCCAGGCCCAGCGTGAGCGCGCGCTTTCTGCCTTCCGTGATGGCACCGTCGACGTGCTGGTGGCGACCGACGTGCTTGCCCGCGGCATCGACATTAGCGATGTGCGCTACGTCGTGAACTTTGACGTGCCGGCCGAGCCGACCGACTACATCCACCGCATTGGCCGCACGGGCCGCGCCGGCGAGCTGGGCTGGGCCATCACGTTTGTGACCGAGCAGGACGTCGATGAGTTCTACGAGATTGAGAAGCTCATGGACAAGACGGCCGACATCTACGAGGCCGGCGACCTGCATGTGGGTCCCAACCCGCCCGCGGTTGATCCCGAGCGCGACCCTGCGGCCTTTAAGGTGAAGAAGAAGACCAAGCGCGGCAAGTCCAAGAGCAAGAAGAAGCTTGAGCAGGCGCGTCGCGACGGCAAGCGCAACGGCGACGATTACGGCGATGTGGCCGGTCGTTCCAACCGCGGTCGCGACGAGCGTCGCGGCGACGGCGAGCGCCCGAGCCGTCCCAAGCGCGGCGGCAAGACCCGCGTGCGCGAGGGCGTTCAGGCTCGCGTAGACGAGGCTGTTGAGAGCGTGGCTCGCGAGGTAACTGCCGAGGAGCGTGCCGGTGCTGTTGAGCAGGGCCCGCGCGGCAACCGTGCCGAGCGTCGTGCCAAGCAGTTCCAGGGCGAGGCACACCGCCGTCGTCGTGAGGACGAGGACCGTGGCGGTCGTCGTCGTGTTGAGCGCGAGGACGAGGGCCGCGGTTCGCGCGGTGGTAAGCGCGGTGCGGGCGACCGCCGTCGTTCCGGTCGTGATGACGAGCGCGGTGGCCGTGACGAGCGTCGCGGCGGCGAGGGCCGTGGTGAGCGTAGCACCCGCGGCGGCGAGTCCCGTGGCGGCAAGCGCTTTGAAGAGCGCGGTAGCCGCGGCGGCGAGCGTCGCGAGGGTGCTCGCGGCAATGGCGGCCGCGGCGGCGCTGGTCGTTCTAACGAGTCGCGCGATCGTCGTGACCCGCGTGCCAGCCGCGATCGTCGCGATGATTGGCGCAACTACGACGACACCCGCGAGGAGCGCCGTGGCGGCTATCGTGGTGGTCGCGGCGGCAACCAGTCCGGCTCCCGCGGCGGTCGTGCCGGCGGTCGCGATAACCGTGGCAGCTATGGTAACAATCGTGGCGGCAAGCGCGGCGGTAGCTCCCGTCGCCCCGGTGACGGTGGCGGCAAGCGCAAATAACATACGCATCGCCCGCTAGAGCGAGGTGAGCCAAGGGCCCCGAGCAACTACGCTCGGGGCCCTTTTTGGTGCAAAGGGGTCGGGTTACTTTGCACCACCCCTTTGCACCAGAGCGAGGAGTGTCCCCGAGTGCCGGCAGAAAAGGAACGTCCCTAAGTGTCGCCTAAATACCGTTTATCGGAGAAAAAATACCGTTCGCCGGTCATAATGATTGTTCTGGCTTTGGGCTTGTCTACAATAGCTCCCGTAAAAAGAAATGCGGAAGGTTACCGAGTCCCTCGGACGTGGGCCTAACCAAAGTCTTTGAACGGATGTGTCTCTATGGACGCATTCGCTTGATTTTGGTTGGGCTATATTTATGAAGGGACATGCCACCATGGGTTTCTTTTCTCGCCTGATGGGCGGTTCGGATGAGCAGAAGACTGCATCTTCCGAGTTCGAAATCCTCGCTCCCGTTTCCGGCGAGCTTGTTCATCTGGAAAAAACCAATGACCCCGCTTTTAGCAGCCGCGCCGTGGGCGATGGCGTTGCCGTGGTTCCCCAAGAGGGAACGGTGTGCGCTCCTGTTTCCGGCACCGTCGCGGCGCTGTTTCCGACTGAGCACGCGCTGGGCATCATGTCCGACGACAGCTCTGCTCAGGTGATGCTGCATATCGGAATCGACACTGTTAAACTTGAGGGCAAGGGCTTCCATGCGCTTGTTGCCCAGGGTGACCATGTCGACGCGGGCCAGCCCCTCGTCGAGGTCGATTTCGACGCGGTCCGCGCCGCCGGCTTCGATCCCACGGTCTTCGTTATCGTGTGCGAGCGTTCGGAGAACTCGACTCTTCGTGAGCACGCTTCCGGCCCTGTTGCTGTTAAAGAGCCTGTCGTCTGGCTTTCCGAGTAAATTCTTGTGGTGGGTACCGTGGTTATCAAGCGAGTTTTCAACAACAACGTCGCAATGGTCACTTCGGACGATGGCTCTGAGCTCATCGTCATCGGTCGAGGCCTCTGCTTTGGCCGTCATGCCGGCGATGCCATCGACGAGGCATCGGTCGAAAAGACCTACGCGTTGCAGGAGGGAACTTCTCAGGATTCGCGTACGATTGACCGCTTGGCACATCTTTTAGAGTCCATCCCCACCGTCAACCTCGTGATTTCCGAGGACATCGTTCAGATGCTTCGTCGAGAGCTCAATGTTGATATCAACGACAAGATTCTCATTGCTCTCGCAGACCATATCAGCCTTGCTTTGGAGCGCGAGCGCAAGGGCGTCCCCTGCGAGAATCCGTTGCTGCTCGAGATCCAGCAGTTCTATCGCAAGGAGTATGCGCTTGCGGGCCGTGCGCTGCAGATTGTCAAGGAGTATATGGGCATCCAGATGAGCGAAGAAGAGCAGGGTTTTATTACGCTGCATATCGTCAACGCCACCATGCCGCAACGCTCCGACCGTCTCATCATCTCGGTCCAGCTTGTTCGCGACGTGCTCGCGATTGTTTCCGAGCACTATGCCACGACCCTTGACGTCACCTCGTTGCCGTACGAGCGTTTCGTTCGCCATCTGCAGTTTTTTGCGCAGCGGGCGCTCGATCCCGCGGCGGGGCAGGTCAATGGCGACGCGCTGTTCCGTATCGATGAAACGGCGTATCCGTGGGCGTTCTCGTGTGCGGAGTCAATTGCCGACCACTTAGCGTCTACCTATAACGTTGTCGTTACCGATGCCGAGAAGAGTTATCTCGCATATCACATTGTTAACCTGCTTGGAGAACCTGGTCTCTAGGCATAACGTGCCCACACATCGATTGATATAAGGCAAGGCTCACGGTCTTGTCCAGGGCACATCTGTCTTAATTTGCGGAAAAGGAAGGGGAGTACCGCTATGACCGCAAAAAAGAAGTTCAATTTCAAAGCGCCGTTGGAGGTGTTCGCGAAGTCAATCGTTCAGCCGATGATGTATCTCTCGGTTGCCGGCATCCTGCTCATCGTGGGCATCATTCTGACCAACAAGACCATCTGCGCCGTGATCCCTGTGCTGGGCTCCGGTCCGTTCCAGCTTGTGGGCGCCGTTGTCTATCAGTCGCTGATGTTTATCATCAACAACCTCTCGATTTTGTTCTGCGTGGGCATCGCCGGCGCCATGGCAAAGAAGAACAAGGGCCACGCTTCGCTGATCGCCCTGATGTCGTTCTTCCTGTTCCTGCAGGCTAACAACATCGTGCTCAACGCCACCGGCTCTCTTGCCGAGGCGAGCGGCATGCTCGGCCTTACCGGAACCGGTCAGAGCACCGTTATGGGCATTCAGGTGCTCGATACCGGCGTGTTTGGCGGCATCATTCTTGGTTGCATCACCGGTGCCGTGTTCAACAAGTACTCGAACAAGCAGTTCCCCATTGCCCTTTCGATGTTCTCGGGCGTTCGCTTCCCGTTCCTGATCATGATCATCATCTCCTGGATCATGGGCGCTGGCTTCTGCATCGTTTGGCCTCCGGTTCAGGGTGCCATCTCCTCCGTTGCCGGCATCATTAAGGAGTCGGGCAACATCGGTCTGTTTATCTACGGCATGCTCAACAAGCTGCTCGTTCCCACCGGTCTGCACCACCTCATCTACACCCCGTTCCAGTTCTCCGATGTGGGCGGCACCCTGACGCTGGGTGATCAGGTTATCGCCGGCGCCTATCCCATCCGTGTCGCCGAGATGGCAATGACGGGCCAGCCCTTCTCCGATAGCACCTACTTCAACAGCTACACCTTCAACAACCTGTGGCCCTACATCGGTATCGGTCTCGCCTTTATCTTCACCGCCTACAAGCAGAACAAGGACAAGACCAAGGCTGTCATCATCCCGCTGATCATCACCGCCGTGCTTTCCTGCGTGACCGAGCCCATGGACTTCCTCTTTGTCTTTGCCGCTCCCGTGCTCTTTGTCGTTCACTCGGTTCTTTCCGGCATCTTCCTGGTCCTGCTCAAGGTCCTCTCCGTGCCCGCTTCGACTGCAGGCGGCATCATCAACATCGTGGTTTCCAACCTGGTCCTCGGTGTCGATAAGACCAACTGGCCGGTCATGCTGGTGCTTGGAGTCGTCAACGCCGCTCTGTACTTCTTCCTCTTCACCTTCCTTATCAAGAAGCTCAACCTCCACACGCCTGGTCGCGAGGAAGAGTCCGAGCTTGCTGAGTCCGTTGCCGAGGGCGAGGCCGCCGCGTCTGTCGCGGTGAAGCAGGGCGCTGTTGCCGCGGCCCCCGCAGAGGGCGTCGATGCAGGTATTGCCGACCTGGTCGCAGGTCTTGGTGGCAAGGACAACATCGAGGAGCTCGAGAACTGCTTTACGCGTCTCCGCGTGAACGTTAAGAACCCGGACCTCATCAATGAGGACCTCATCAACCACGTGCCCAACAGCGGTATCAACCGCAACGGCAATAATATCCAGATCATCTTTGGCATGAAGGTCGCCGAGATGCGCGACAAGGTCGAAAACGCAATTGAGAAGGAGCAGTAAACAATGATCATTACTCTGTGTGGTGGCGGATCCACCTTTACCCCCGGCATCGTCAAGTCCATCGCCCTGCGCAAGGACGAGCTCGACGTTGACGAGATTCGTCTGTACGACATCAACGAGGAGCGTCAGCGCAAGATCGGCGTGCTCGTGGACTGGATTTTGCACGAGGACCTTGGCCTGAACATCAAGCTTACGGTGACCACCGACAAGGAGACGGCTTTTACCGACGCGAGCTTCGTGTTTGCCCAGATGCGCGTGGGCGGCTACGCCATGCGCGAGCAGGACGAGAAGATTCCGCTGCGTCACGGCTGCGTGGGTCAGGAGACCTGCGGCTGCGGCGGCCTTGCCTACGGCATGCGCACCATCTTCCCCATGGTCGAGCTGATCGATGACGTTGAGAAGTACGCCAAGAAGGACTACTGGATTCTCAACTACTCCAACCCTGCCGCCATCGTGTCCGAGGGCTGCCGCGTGCTGCGTCCCAACGCTCGCATCATCAACATCTGCGACATGCCGATCGCGATCATCGACGTGGTTTGCGCCGCACTCGATATCGACAAGAAGGATGTCGAGTACGATTACTTTGGCCTCAACCACTTTGGTTGGTTCACCTCGATTCGCCACAAGGGCGAGGAGGTGCTCCCGCAGCTGCGCGAGTACATCAAGGAGCATGAGATTCTGCTGCCCGACTCCTACCTCAAGGGCATGGGCTCGCTCATGGCAAAGAAGCCCGAGGAGGCCACTGACGAGCACCCCGAGCAGAACCGCCACACCAAGGGCAGCTGGTACTACGTCTGGAAGGGCGAGTACGAGATCATGGAGTGCTTCCCGGAGTACCTGCCCAACACGTATCTGAACTACTACCTGCAGCAGAAGGAGTTCGTCGAGCATTCCAACCCCGAGCGCACCCGTGCTAACGAGGTTGAGGAGACGCGTGAGAAGAACCTCTTCGACGGCATCGACCACTACGAGAAGACGGGCGAGATCGACGAGAGCACGTTCTATGCGGGCAGCCACGGCGACTGGATTGCCGATCTGGCTATCGCTCTGAAGAACGACACCAAGCAGCGCTTCCTGGTCATTTGCGAGAACAAGGGCGCTATCCCCAACATGCCCTACGACGCTATGGTCGAGCTGCCTGCCTACATTGGCAAGAATGGCCCCGAGGTCATCAGCCGCGACAACATTCCTCTGTTCCAGCAGGGCCTTATGATGCAGCAGCTGAACTCCGAGAAGCTCGTGGTCGAGGCTACGATCGAGGGTTCTTACGAGAAGGCGCTCAAGGCCTTTACGCTGAACAAGACCGTGCCTTCGATGAAGGTCGCCAAGGAGGTTCTCGACGACATGATCGAGGCCAACAAGGGTTACTGGCCCGAGCTTAAGTAAAAGCAACAGGGTCGCTGGCCGCATACCTGGAGCAATGCCCCGTCCACGCGATTGCGTGGGCGGGGCATTGTCATTTGGTGACGCGTTTTATCAAATATGGCATTTATCTGCGGTAATGTTCTATTTCACCGCCGAGGGTGACATTTCATACCGCCTGCCGAACTGCGTGGAGACCTAACAACTATTTAGGTCAGTGTTGTGTGTGTAGCAACTTCGCCCGGCCTCGCCTCTGGGCTGCCGCATGAGAGGGGATCTTATGGCACGACTGCATGTAATGGAACGCAGCCACGCTCAGGCCGTCATGGACGACCTGCACGATGCGCTTGGACGCCGTCTGGCGGTGAGTTCGCTCGCCCCGTGCCCCGTTGAGTTTACGGCGGCGCTCGTCAACCTGTGCTCCACCCAGAGCTGCGGCAAATGCACGCCCTGCCGCGTGGGCCTGAGCGCGCTGAGCGATCTGCTCGCCGATGTGCTCGAGGGCCGCGCCGACGAGTCCACGCTCAACCTGGTCGAGCGCACGGCCCGCACCATCTATCTTTCGAGCGACTGCGCCATCGGTTACGAGGCCGGTGCTATGGCACTTACGGCTATCCGTGGCTTCCGCGACGACTTTGAGCACCACATCCGCGAACACTCCTGTGGCTTTGACCGCGAGGCCCGCGTCCCGTGCGTCTCGGGCTGCCCGGCGCACGTCGACATTCCCGGTTATATTTCGCTGGTCGAGGCCGGCCGCTATGCCGACGCCGTCAAGGTCATCCGCAAGAACAATCCGCTGCCGCTCGTCTGCGGCCTGGTGTGCGAGCATCCCTGCGAGATGCACTGCCGCCGTGGCATGGTCGACGACCCCATGAACATCCTCGCCCTCAAGCGTTTTGCCGTCGAGCACAGTGACCTCAACGACCACAAGCCGCATGTAGTGGACAACACCGGCAAGCGCGTCGCCGTGATCGGCGGCGGCCCGGCCGGCCTTTCCTGCGCCTACTACCTGGCCGTGATGGGCCATAAGGTGACCATCTTTGAGCAGCGCCACCACCTGGGCGGCATGCTGCGCTATGGCATCCCCAGCTATCGTCTGCCGCGCGAGCGCCTGCAGGCCGAGATCGACTGGATCTTGAGCGCCGGCATCGACGTTGAGCTCGATCACTCCGTCAACGGCGAGGAACTTGCCCGCCTGCGCGACGAGTTCGATGCCGTCTACCTGGCCATTGGCGCCCACAGCGATAAGAAGCTCGGCCTTCCGGGCGAGGAAGCGCTCGGCGTGGAGTCGGCCGTCAAGATGCTGCGCGCCATCGGCGACGACGAGCTGCCCGACCTGAGCGGCCAGCGCGTGTGCGTCATCGGCGGCGGCAACGTGGCCATGGACGTGGCGCGCTCCGCCGTGCGCTGCCGTGCCGAAAAGGTGAGCATCGTCTACCGCCGTCGCATCTGCGACATGACGGCCCAGGACGCCGAGATCGCCGGCGCCCAGGCCGAGGGCTGCGAGGTGCTGGAGTTGACCGCCCCGCTCGCTATCGAGACGGGCGAGGAAGGTCGCGTGAGTGGCCTGCGCGTGCAGCCGCAGATTATCGGCGAGCCCCGTCGTGGGCGTCCGGCCCCGCGTGCCGCCGCCACGCCCGAGCGCGTCATTCCCTGCGAGCGCGTGTTTGTGGCCATTGGCCAGGACATCGATTCCAGGCCGTTTGAGGACATGGGCATCGCTTGTAAGTGGGGCTGCGTGGTCACCGATTCGGATGGCGCCGTGCCCAACTTCGATGGCCTCTTTAGCGGCGGTGACTGCCAGACCGGTCCCGCCACCGTCATCCGTGCCATCAACGCCGGCCGCGTGGCTTCGGCAAATATCGACCGCTACCTGGGCTTTGACCACAAGATCAAGCTCGAGGTCGAGCTGCCGACCGTCCAGTTTAAGGGCAAGCATGAGTGCGGCCGCTGCGAGCTGGGCGAGCGCGAGGCCGGCGAGCGTATTCACGATTGGGATCTGGTCGAGCAGGGTCTCACCGAGCAGGAGGCGCGCCAGGAGGCGAGCCGCTGCCTGCGTTGCGATCACTTTGGCTTTGGCGCGTTCCGCGGAGGGAGGAACCTGGAATGGTAGAGCCCAACAACACCACCGTCAGCGACAACACCGAAAACGGAGCGCATAACATGGTCAAGCTCACTATCGATAATTGCGAGGTCGTGGTTCCCGAGCACACCACGATCCTGGATGCGGCCAAGTCCGTCAGCATCCAGATTCCCACCCTGTGCTACCTGCGCGATCTAAACGAGATCGGCGGCTGCCGCGTATGCGTGGTCGAGGTTGAGGGCTGCGACCAGCTGGTTGCCGCCTGCAACAACTACGTGCTCGACGGCATGGTGGTCCACACCAACAGCCCCAAGGCCCGCGAGGCGCGTCGCACCAACGTGCAGCTGCTGCTGTCCCAGCACGACTCGCGCTGTACGAGCTGCGTGCGCAGTGGTAACTGCAACCTGCAGACCATCGCCAACGACCTGGGTATCTTCTATCTGCCGTACGAGCAGCACCTGGCGCGCGAGGGCTGGGACTTCGATTTCCCCATCATCCGCGATAACGACAAGTGCATCAAATGCATGCGCTGCATCAAGGTGTGCGAGAGCGTGCAGGGCTTAGGGATTTGGGACCTGACCAACCGCGCCACGCATACCGCCGTGGGCACCCGCGGGCGTGCGCCGATCGGCAAGACCGATTGCGTCGCGTGCGGTCAGTGCATCACGCATTGCCCGACGGGCGCCCTGCGCGAGCGTGACGATACCGAGACCGTGTTCGACGCCATCGCCGATCCCGACAAGATCGTACTGGTGCAGATTGCGCCGGCCGTGCGTAGCGCCTGGGGCGAGGAGCTCGGCATTCCGCGCGAGGAGGCCACCGTTGAGCGCCTGGCTTGCGCCCTGCGCCGCGTTGGCTTTGAGTACGTGTTCGACACCGATTTCTCGGCCGACCTCACCATTATGGAGGAGGGCTCCGAACTGCTCGAGCGCCTAGGGAAGGCCGTCAAGGGCGAGGGCGACACCCACGGCTGGCCCATGTTCACGAGCTGCTGCCCGGGCTGGGTACGCTTTGTGAAGGCACGTTACCCCGAGTTTGTCGACAGCCTGTCCACGTCAAAGTCGCCGCAGCAGATGTTCGGCGCCATCGCCAAGACCTACTACGCCAAGGTGCTGGGCGTGGAGCCCGAGCGTCTGTTCGTGGTGTCCGTTATGCCGTGCACGGCCAAGAAGGCCGAGCGTGCGCTGCCGAGCATGATGGGCGAGGGCGGCGCGCCCGACGTGGACGTTGCACTGACGGTGCGCGAGATGGTGCGCATGATCCGCGCGAGCCACGTGAGCGTGGACACGCTTACCGAGGAGCCGCTTGATACGCCGCTGGGCTTTGGCACGGGCGCGGGTGTGATCTTTGGCGCCACGGGCGGCGTGATGGAGGCCGCCGTGCGCTCGGCCTATTACCTGGTGACGGGCAAGAACCCCGACGCCGACTTCTTCACCGACGTGCGCGGTCTGGACGGCTGGAAGGAAGCAGTGGCCGATATCGAGGGCACCAGGGTGCGCGTCGCCGTGGCGCACGGACTGGGCAATGCCGCCCGCCTGCTCGACGCGATTCGCGACGGTTGCGTGAGCTATGACTTTGTCGAGGTCATGGCGTGTCCTGGCGGCTGCGTCGGTGGCGGCGGTCAGCCCATCCACGACGGCTGCGAGCTGGCAGCTGAGCGCGGCCAGGTGCTGTGGGGCCTGGATGCCGCTGCGGACATTCGCTTCTCGCACGAGAATCCCGATGTCCAGGCGTGCTACCGCGAGTTCTTGGGCGAGCCACTCTCGCCGCTGGCCGAGGAGCTGCTGCACACCGACCATCACGCATGGACGATGCCTAACGAAGGGACGTGCTAACGATGCGCGCGTTTACTGTTGAGATGACGCGCCGGGGGTTTGCCTCGGCGCTTGCCGCGGGTGCGTTGTCGCTTGCGCTGGTTGGCTGTGGTGGCGGGTCTGCCGGTGCCGGGTCCGCCGCGGGCTCGGCTGCCGGCGGGGCTGCGGGCGCCGCGGGGCCGGTCGAGGTGCACGTCGCCTCGCTCAAGGGCCCGACGTCGATCGGTCTGGTGAGGTTTATGGACCAGGCGGCGAGCGGCGAGACGGATAACGAGTTCGACTTTGCGATCAGCGCCGCAGCCGACGAGATCGTGCCCAAGGTCATTCAGGGCGATGTCGACATTGCCCTGGTGCCCGCCAACGTGGCGAGCGTGCTCTACAACAAGACGGAGGGCGCGGTGCAGGTCATCGACATCAACACGCTGGGCGTGCTGAGCGTTGTGACGGGCGACGCGAGTGTGACCTCGTTTGGCGATCTGGCGGGCCATACCGTCTATATGACGGGCAAGGGCACCACGCCGGAGTACGTCATGAACTACCTGCTGGAGCGCGCGGGCCTGACCGGCCAGGTGACGCTCGAGTTTAAGAGCGAGCCCACCGAGGTGCTGTCGGCCCTGCTTACCGATCCGTCTGCTGTGGGCGTGCTGCCCGAGCCGTTCAAGACCGCCGCCATCGCCAAGAGCGAAGGCAAGCTGTCGGCTCCGGTAAGTCTGACCGATGTGTGGGATGAGCTGGCAGGTGACACGGGTTCGCGCCTGCTGACGGGCGTGACCGTGGTGCGCCGCACGTTTGCCGAGGAACATCCCGAGGCCGTGGCGGAATTCCTGAGCTGCCACGCGGCGAGCGTTGAGGCCGTGAACGCGTCGCCGGCGGACTGGGCCCAGGCCGTGGTCGATGCGGGCATCGTGGATAACGCCGCGATTGCCGAAAAGGCGATTCCCGGGTGCATGCTCGTGTGCCAGACGGGGAAGGACATGAAGGCGGCGCTCGGTGGGTACCTGCAGGTGCTGGCCGATGCGGACGCGAGCGCCGTGGGCGGCAAGCTCCCGGCTGATGATTTTTACTACATGGAGTAGCCCGTGCATGCGTTTGCTCGACAAATGACAGAGCGTATGAAGGCGGTGGCGGCAGCAGGTGCCGTTGCCGCCTTTTGGCTTGCCGTGTGGGTGCTGGTGGCGGCGTTGGTAGCGCAGCCGCTGATTTTGCCGGGGCCGGGCGCTGTTGCCTTGGCGCTGCTGCGCCTGGTGTGCGATGGCGGTACCTGGGCGATTTTGGCGGGCTCGGGCGCGCGGATACTAGGCGGGCTGGCGCTTGCCGCGGTGTGTGGTGGCGTGCTTGCCGGGATTTCGTCACGTTCGCGTGCGTTTGCGCGCCTGGTGGCTCCGGCGCTGTCGTTTGTAAAGGCGACGCCGGTTGCCTGCGTGGTGGTCCTGCTGCTCATTTGGTTGGGGTCGGCACGTGTGAGCATCGCGGCGGTCTTTTTGATGGCGCTGCCGGGCGTATATTTCTCGCTGGTCGAGGGTTTGACGCAGGTTGATAAGCCGCTGGAGCAGATGTTCCGCCTGCATGGCGTGCGGGGCTGGCGACTGTTTTGCGCCCATACCTGGCGTGAGGTGCTGCCGTTTGTGCTTTCGTGCGCGAAGGCGGTCATCGGCATGAGCTGGAAGGCCGGTGCGGCAGCCGAGCTTATCGGCATGGCGGTGGGTTCCGTGGGCGAGCGCATCTATCAGGCAAAGCTTTTGATTGAGACGGCTGATCTGCTGGCGTGGACCGTGCTGGTCGTTGCCGCCTCGTGGGCGTGCGAGCGCGTGCTGGTGTGGCTGCTGCGAGTTTCGGGACCCGTGGCGTGGGGAGCGGCCGTGCGGGCGCATGGGGATGGACTGCGCGGGCGCGCGGGGACCGCGAGCGATGGCGCTGCGGCGGAGCTTGCGCTCGCCGTGGGCGATCGCGCGCCCTGGGCGCCGGCGCTCGCCGGACTGGTGCTCAACGTGCCCGCGTCTGGGCGTATCTGTGTGATGGGCGCCTCGGGTGCGGGCAAGTCTACGCTCCTTGCCCTTGCGGCGGGGGAGTGCGCGCCGTGCTCCATGGTGTTTCAGGATGCACACTTGGTCGAGTCCGCCGCGGCGCTGGATAACGTGCTAGTGTGCGCCGATGCACGCGTGGACGCCTCGAGTGCTGCGGCCCTGTTGCGCCTGCTGGTGCCGGGGGTCGATGTACATACTCGCGTGGCCGAGCTTTCGGGCGGGCAGCGCCGTCGCGTCGAGATCGCTCGAGCCCTGCTGTGCCCGGGCGGCGCGGTGATTCTTGACGAGCCCTTTACCGGTTTAGATACCGCTGCGCGCGACGCATGCGCCGAGGTCGTGCTCGACTTGCTCGACGGCCGTATGCTGCTGCTTGCATCGCACGATGTCGCCGACGCTCAGGCCCTCGATATCTCGGACATCATCACGCTCTAAATACCTACTCAGCAACAAAATGATTCGTTTTCCTCCGCCCCCATGGGGTCGGGTGTGCTATTCTATCTGCGGGGTAATACTTAGGAATACCAAGTAATACCAACGCAGCAGAAACAAACTCCGGATGCGGGCCAATCGGGTTGCCTTCACAGCCCGTCGCCCAGCCGCGTGGCCCGCATCTATCCGCACCACCGTCGTTTCAAAAAGGAAGCGCCATGGCAGAACACATGACCCCGGTTGTCGCGAAGGTCTTGCCCGAGGAAAAGGCGGCCTTCGCGGCGGCAACCCAGCTCGTGGGCACCACGCCGTCCAACGCCATCCGCATGTTTATCGCCGCGTTCAATCGCTGCGGCACCTTCCCGTTCGACATTTCGCCCAACGGGGCTTTTGGCGCTGCGCCCGATTCTCATCAACAATGACTGTCCCCAAGTGCCGGGTTTTGAGGAGGTTGGCATGCTCAATGCGCTGGTTTGGGCGCTTGCCTGTTTTGGTGTCGTCGCTGCCGATATTGCCCTGAGCATTGTTTTGTTCTCCGCGCTGGACATCGTGTCGGCACTGACGGGTTTCCCGATCGACAATCTCGATATTCAATGGTTTCAGGCCGCCGCTCAGACGGCGTCGTTTTTGATGGCGCTGCTGTGGTGGCGCTATCTGTGGCCCCGCTCCTTCATGGCGCGCCGGCAAGGTGAACGCCCGCTCGGCGGGGGAGCAAATGCTGCATGGAAGCGCATCGCATGCGTTGTCGTGATCGGCCTATCCATGCAGGTGGTCATTAGCTACCTATGCGACGGCGTGCTGTCGCTGCTGCCCGAGGTCGCGGCGGACTATAGCGAGCTCGTCGAGGAAACAGGCTTGGGCGATACCAACCTTCTTGCCGTCCTGACCACGGTGCTCGGCGCTCCGTTTTGCGAGGAGCTGCTGGTGCGCGGCATTGTTTTTGAGTTTTCGCTACGAGCGTTTAATCCGCAGTGCCGCCCGCTTTGGAAGCGCCGGCGTCGTGCGAGCGCGCAGGAGGGCGCCATGGTGCCCTGGGCGGCACCAAGCACGTGGGGTATCGCCGCGGCGATTGTGCTGCAGGCGGCAATCTTCGGTTTTATGCACATGAACTGGGTGCAGGGCTGCTATGCGGGTGCCGCCGGTCTGGTCTTTGGCTGGGTGCTCGTGACCACCGGAAAGCTCCGCTACACGATCCTGCTGCACTTTGCCTTTAACGCCGGGTCGTACCTGATGGGTCTGTTGTGGTTTGTGAACACACCGCTCGACGTGGTAATCACGGTCGCTATCGCCGGCGTCATCCTCGTTGAGGCTATGCGCTCGCTGCGCCACGCGTGTGGGATGGGCGCAGCGAGCGCGCCGCTGCCCTAGTTGCGACGCCCGCCTCCGTTGGCGCCCTGACGCCCCTGAGCTGCACGGTTGCGCCCGGCAGTGTTCTGTGCACGCGACATGCCGCCGTGCCCCTTGCTGCCTTTGGGTCCCTTGCCGCCAGCGCCACCGTGCGGCTTGCCGCCTTTCTTGCCGGTGCCATGCCCACCGCCAGCAGACGTCTCACCCGGGCGCGGCGGCACGGGGCGGATTAGACAGTGTTTGGTGTAGCCGATCAGGTCACGACGCCCGGCTTTTTCCAGCGCCTCGCGCACCAGCTTGTAGTTCTCGGGCTTGCGATACTGGATGAGCGCGCGTTGCATGGCCTTCTCGTGCGCGTCGCGTGCCACGTAGATCGGCTGCATGGTGCGTGGGTCCACGCCGGTGTAGTACATGCAGGTCGACATGGTGGACGGGGTGGGGTAGAAGTCCTGCACCTGCTCGGGCATGTAGCCCATGTCGCGCACGGCCTCGGCCAGGTCCACGGCTTCCTTCATCGTCGAGCCAGGATGGCTCGAGATCAGATACGGCACCACGTACTGCTTGAGTCCGTATTCGCGGTTCAAGCGTTCAAATTTGCGGCAGAACGCGTCGTAGACGGCTCGGCTCGGCTTGCCCATTACGGAGAGCACCGCGTCGCTCACATGCTCGGGCGCTACGCGCAGCTGGCCCGAGACATGGTGCTCCAGCAGCTCGCGCAAAAACTCGTCCGAGGCGTCGGCCATGGTGTAGTCAAAGCGGATGCCGCTGCGGACGAAGACCTTTTTGACGCCCGGCAGCTGGCGCAGGTCGCGCAGCAGCTGCGTGTAGCCGCTCTCGTCGACCACCATGTTTTTGCATACGCTCGGCCACAGGCAGCGCTTGTTCTTGCACACGCCGTGCTTGAGCTGCTTGTCACAGGCCGGGCGGCTAAAGTTAGCCGTCGGTCCGCCCACGTCGTTGATGTAGCCCTTAAACTCGGGATCGCGCGTGAGCAGCTCGGCCTCGCGCATGATCGAGTCGTGGCTGCGCATCTGCAGTACGCGGCCCTGGTGGAAGGTGAGGGCGCAAAACGAGCACTCGCCAAAACAGCCGCGGTTGGAGCTAATGGAAAATTTGATTCCGGCAAAGGCCGGTCCGCCGCCCGCCGCGTCGTAGTCGGGATGCCAATCGCGGGCGTAGGGGAGCTCGGCCACCTCGTCCATCTCGTCGGTGGTGAGCGTCGCCGATGGCGGGTTCTGCACCACATAGACGCTGTTGGGATAGGGCTCTACCAGGCGATGACCGGTGATGGGGTCCATATTCTGCTGCTGCACGTTAAAGCTGCGCGCGTAGTTGAGCTTGTCGGCGGTAAGGTCGTCCCAGCTGGGCAGCAGGTCGTAGTCGTAGACCTCGTCGAGCGAACCCGTGCGGTAGACGGTGCCGTTGATATAGGTGATCTGGTCGACGGGCAGTCCCGCGTCGAGCGCGTCGGCGATCTCGACAATCGCGTGCTCGCCCATGCCGTAGATGAGGATGTCGGCGCCCGAGTCGAGCAGTACCGAGCGCTTGAGCTTGTCCTGCCAGTAGTCGTAGTGGGCCAGACGGCGCAGGCTTGCCTCGATGCCGCCGATGATGATGGGGGCGTCCTTGAACGTCTGGCGGATGAGGTTACCGTAGACCGTGACGGCACGATTGGGACGGCGCCCCTCCTCGCCACCAGGGGTATAGGCGTCGGTATGGCGGCGGTGCTTGGTCACCGAATAGTGGTTGACCATGGAGTCCATGTTGCCGGCGCTGACCAAAAAGCCCAGGCGCGGCTCGCCGAGCACGGTGATGCTGGCGGGGTCGGTCCAGTCGGGCTGGCAGATAATGCCCACTTTGTAGCCGTGCGCGTCGAGGACGCGGCTGATGATGGCCATGCCAAAGCTGGGGTGGTCCACGTAGGCGTCGCCGCAGATGTAGACGAAGTCGCACTGGTCCCAGCCACGCGCATCCATGTCGGCGCGGCTGACGGGGAGGAACTTGTCGCGGCCCGGACGCCAGGGGCGTGAGGGCGCTGCTGAGGCATGCGTGGGTCGCGAGCCCTGCGCCTTACCGCCGCGCTTTTGCTGCTGGCCCTGTTTGCCCTGCTGACTGCGCTGGTTGTTCTGAGCGTGCTGAGGCTTTTTTGCCACGATCCCTCCCGGTGTTTGTATGCTGCACGTAATTGTAACCAGTCTTTTTGGGACGGGGCTAAAAAGACTGGTGGAGTACATGGGTTGGCGGATCGGCGTATCGATGCGGGTGCCGTTTGTTTCCAGACTGTGTATCTGCGCGTTGGGGAGCCCGTCTCGCGCGCACGCCATGTTGTCAATGGGTTACAGTATGAACGGCGGCTATGTCTCCGCCAACGCACGAGAGGGTCGTCAACAAGGAGGCCGCACGACGATGCAGCGTGCCAAGCAGATATCGGAGTCCATCGAGCTGGGCATCATTCTGGCGCTCGCCGGTGGCTTTATGGACGTGTATTCGTACATTGGGCGCGATCATGTTTTCGCCAACGCGCAGACAGGCAACATCTTGTTGGTGGGCGTGAGCATCTCGGAGGGTAATTGGGCGCTCGCGGGACGCTATTTCTTCCCCGTGGTGTCGTTTGCCGTGGGCATTATGCTTGCCGACCTGGTTCACGAGCGGTTTGGCAGCGTGATTCACTGGCGCCAGGTGACGGTGTTTTTTGAAGCCGTTATCTTGCTGGGCGTGAGCTTTATCCCGGGCGGCGATTTCAACCTGCTCGCCAACTGCCTTACTTCGTTTGCCTGCGGTATGCAGGTCGAGAGTTTCCGCAAGATTCATGGACACGGCATCGCCACGACCATGTGTATCGGCAACCTCCGTAATGCCTTGCAAAACGTGGACGACTACATCATTACCCACAAGCGCGGCTTTTTGGAAAACGGCCTGCTGTACTTTGGCGTGATCTTTACCTTTGTGTTTGGCGCCGTGTTGGGCAACTGGTGTATTGAGCGCATGGGCCTGCACGCCATCGTCGTGGCGAGCGTGCTGCTGTTTGTCGCGTTTGCCATCATGTTTATCGACCGCGAGCGCGACTTGCGTTTTCGCTGGAAGGTTGCGGCCGAGGCTTGGAAAGAGGGCTGCCGAAAGTAACCGAATGCGGCAGAGGGGGTTGTTCCTTTGCCGCATTATTTTTCATCTTCTGTTGAAACGCTTTAACAATTTTGACGTTCTCATGCATTTTTTGTTTCAAAAGCGTTAGGATGGGACACATAGCGTGGGGCGTAATGGGCGCCCCGCACACGATGGGAGGCTATCAATGGCTAATCGTTTCGTTCTCAACACCATTTCTTATCATGGTTCTGGCGCCATCAAGGAGATCCCCGGCGAGCTCCAGCGTCGTGGCTACAAGAAGATCTTCGTCTGCTCCGACCCCGACCTGGTCAAGTTTGGCGTTACCGCCAAGGTAACCGACGAGCTCGACGCCGCCGGTATTGCTTGGAGCCTCTACTCCGAGATTAAGCCCAACCCCACCATCCAGAACGTCAAGGACGGCGTCGAGGCCTTTAAGGCCGCCGAGGCTGACGCTATCGTGACCATCGGTGGTGGCTCCTCCATGGACACCGCCAAGGCTATCGGCATCATCATCAACAACCCCGAGTTCGCCGATGTTCGCAGCCTCGAGGGCGTTGCTCCGACTAAGAACCACGCTGTGTTCACCATCGCCGTGCCGACGACCGCCGGTACCGCTGCCGAGGTAACCATCAACTACGTCATCACCGACCCCGAGAAGGTCCGCAAGTTCGTGTGCGTCGACACCAACGACGCCCCCGAGGTCGCCGTCGTCGACCCCGACATGATGGCTTCCATGCCCGCCGGCCTGACCGCCTCCACCGGCATGGACGCTCTAACCCACGCCATCGAGGGCTACACCACCAAGGGCGCTTGGGAGCTCTCCGACATGTTCCACTTTGAGGCTATTAAGCTGATCAGCGAGAACCTGCGCGACTCCGTCGCCGAGGCCAAGTCCGGCCAGCCCGGCTCCGGCCGCGAGGGCATGGCTCTTGGCCAGTATGTCGCCGGCATGGGCTTCTCCAATGTCGGCTTGGGCATCGATCACGCCATGGCCCACACCCTGTCCGCTCACTACGATACCCCGCACGGCGTCGCTTGCGCCATGCTGCTGCCGATCGCCATGGAGTTCAACAAGCCGGTTTGCGCCGAGCGTCTGGCCAAGGTTGCCGTCGCCATGGGCGTTGACACCACGGGCATGAGCACCGACGAGGCCGCCGACGCCGCCATCGCCGCCGTCAAGCAGCTCTCTGCCGACGTGAACATCCCGCACGTCTGCGAGGCCATGAAGGCTGACGAGATCGAGGTCCTGGCCAAGGACGCCATGGCTGACGCCTGCTTCCCGGGTAACCCGCGCGAGGCGACGCTCGACGACGTCATCGAGCTCTTCAAGAAGATCTGCCCGGCTGCCTAACTTGGTTCGGCGGGCCCCTGCCCGTTAGCCCCACAATCGTCCTCGGACATGTCGGAAGCCCCCGCTGCGCACTTCGTGCGGCGGGGGCTTTTTGTGCCGCGCCGATGCCCCGATATGGGCAAAACCAAGGCATGCTGCCCGCTGCGGATAGGTGGTGCACTTCCCAGCGTGCATTTTTGGGAGTATTCAGCAAGCTCTGAAAAATGCATAACGTTGTGAATGGGTCGTAGTGGCCCGCGGCGCCCATCGACAGCACTTGTGGGCGGGCTATCGATGGGCGGAGATGGCTGTCGCCGCGTTTTTGGTTTGCGCCGGCCTGCAACACTGCTGCAACCACATCGTTATGTCGTTTGTGATGGGGCCGTTGGGGCCCACGGTGCTGAATACTCCGTTTTTTGCACGGTCCAAGGTGGGGTACCCTAGGATGAGAGAAATTGATACCTCATATTTATGCATATATCGATATTTCTATGCAAGATTTGGATTGTAAACCGTGCGCGTGCATAAAACCGGTGTGGGGACGTCTGGAGTCGGCTCGGCTCCTGGGGCATTGCACGTGCAGAACGGTTAAAATCGGGACTCGGTCTTAGTTTTACTTGGAAGGATGCATATGGCTTCTAATGTTGATGCTTCTCTAGAGGAGACGCTCTCCTATATTACTGACCAGTTGAAGGCGCTTACCTCGATTGCTTCGCCTACGGGCTATACCCGTGCGGCGACTGATTATCTGATGGAGACCCTGCGCGATATGGGGTTTGGGCCCGAGCGTTCCAATAAGGGCAACGTGTTGGTTGAGCTTGGTGGCGAGGGTGAGCCGCTCGTACTGGCGAGCCATGTCGATACCCTGGGCGCCATGGTGCGTTCCATCAAGGACAATGGTCGCTTGCGTCCCACGACGCTCGGCGGGCATCAGTGGTCTACGGCCGATGGCGAGAACTGCACCGTTTACACGCGCGATGGCAAAGTCTTTACGGGTGTGGTCCTCAATACCGAGCCTTCGGCGCATGTGGCCGATGAGCCGGTCAAGACCATCGAGAAGAACATGGAAATCCTGCTCGACGAGAACGTTGACAGCAAGGACGATGTGCTCGAGCTGGGTATTCAGACGGGCGACATCATCGCTATGGATCCGCGTACCACGGTGACGGAGAGCGGCTACATCAAGAGCCGCTTCCTGGATGACAAGCTGTCGGCGTCGATTCTGCTGGGTCTGGCCCGTTCCGTTGCTGACGGCGAGGTGTCGCTTTCGCGCAAGGTGTCGCTGCTCTTTACCGTGTACGAGGAGGTCGGCCACGGCGGTGCCTTTGTGCCGGCCGACACGCGTGAGATGATCAGCGTGGACATGGGCTGCGTGGGTGACGACCTGGGCTGCACCGAGCGCATGGTTTCGATTTGCGCCAAGGATTCGGGCGGTCCGTACAACTACGACCTGGTAACCACGCTGTCCAACATCGCGCGCGAGCTGGAGCTCGATTACGCCATCGATGTGTACCCGCACTACGGCTCCGACGTCGAGGCCACGCTCTCGGCCGGCTACGACATTCGCCATGGTCTGATCGGCCCCGGCGTGTACGCGAGCCACAACTACGAGCGCAGCCACATCGACGGTGTGCGCAACACTTTCGAGCTGGTTCGCGCCTACGTCCAGCGCTAACGATGCAGCGGCCTCGGCTGACACGGCAGTACCGACCGAGGCTGTCCTCTCTAACTTGCGGTGAAATAGGGACTGTTTGGCGGTTTTAAACGCTTAAACAGTCCCTATTTCACCGCAACTTATGAAGGGGATGGGGCTATTTGATGGCGCCGGTCACGGTGCCGCCGCCCAGGACGATGTCGCCGCGATAGACTACAACGGCTTGGCCGGGGGCGATGGCGCGCTGCGGCTCGTCAAAGGTCAGCAACATTTGCCCGTCTTCGCCGCACGTAAGGATCGCTGCCTGGTCTTTCTGTCGGTAGCGGTACTTGGCGCCCACGCGGATGCCGCCGGCATCCAGCTCGGCCTCCATGCGGTCGGCAGGGGCGCTCCAGATCCAGTCGTTGGCCGTGAGCGCCGTGGCCGTCAGGTCCTCGGCCTCGCCCAGATGCACGGTGTTGTTAGCGGCGTCGACGCCCGTCACATACACAGGATGCGCCATCGCGACGCCCAGGCCTTTGCGCTGGCCGATGGTGTAGCGCAGCGCGCCGTTGTGGCGCCCGACCACGCTGCCGTCGCGCCACACAATGTCGCCCGGTGCAGCGGGATGTCCGCAGCGGCGCTCGATATAGCCCGCGTAGTTACCGTCTGGAATAAAGCAGATGTCCTCGCTTTCGGCCTTCTGGGCGTTGGTAAAGCCCTGCTCGGCGGCTATGCGGCGCACGTCGCGCTCTTTGTCTAGGCCTGCCAGCGGAAAGATCGTGTGCGCCAGGCGCTCCTGCGTGAGCGAATACAAAAAGTAGCTTTGGTCCTTTTTAGGGTCCTCGCCGCGATGCAGCTGCCAGGTGCCGTCTGCCGCCTGGCTTGTTTTGGCGTAATGGCCCGTGGCGATGTAGTCGCAGCCCATGTCCAGCGCTGCATCGAGCAGCGCGCCAAACTTAATGTGGCGGTTGCAGATAATGCACGGATTGGGCGTCAGCCCCTCCTGGTAGGCGTTCATAAAACGCTCGACAACGTTGCGGTCGAAGGTTTGCTGCAAGTCGAGCACGTGATGGGGTATCCCCAGGCGCTCGGCGACGGCCTTTGCATCGGCGATGTCGTGGTCGACCTTACTCATGCCCGTGGCGGGATCGGGCGCGGGGCAGGTGAGGCGCATGGTGGCACCGACACATTCGTAACCCTGACTTTTGAGCAGATACGCGGTCACGCTGGAATCGACGCCGCCGCTCATGGCGACGAGCACGCGCTTGTTGTGCATGAGGAGGTTCTCCTTGGTGGCATGTGGCCAAAAAAGAAAAGCGGCGCGGGAGGCTGGTTCCGCGCCGCAGACATTGTAGCAAGTTCGGACGTCTCGTGGGGCATCCTGTTGGGATGAGGTCAGACTGCCAGAAGAGAGGGGAGACCGGCGTGCCTTGGACTCGTTCTAAGAACGAGAGCTCTAGTCCTGGAAGAGCGCCGTGGACAGGTAGCGCTCGCCGGTGTCGGCGAGCAGCGCCACGATGGTCTTGCCTTCGTTCTCGGGGCGCTTGGCCAGCTGCAGAGCGGCCCAGACGGCGGCGCCGGACGAAATGCCCACGAGCACGCCTTCCTTGTGGCCCATGGCGCGGCCGGTGGCAAAGGCATCGTCGTTCTCGACGGGGATGATCTCGTCATAGACCTGGGTATCGAGGACGTCGGGCACAAAGCCGGCGCCGATGCCCTGGATCTTGTGCGGGCCGGCCTGGCCCTTAGAGAGCACCGGGGAGGTGGCGGGCTCGACGGCGACGACCTGAATCTCGGGATTCTGTTCCTTGAGGAACTCGCCCACGCCGGTCACGGTGCCGCCGGTGCCAACGCCGGCGACGAAGATGTCGACCTTGCCGTCGGTGTCATCCCAGATCTCGGGGCCGGTCGTGGCCTTGTGGATGGCGGGGTTGGCGGGGTTCACGAACTGGCCGGCGATAATGCTGTTGGGCGTCTCCTTCTGCAGCTCCTCGGCCTTGGCGATGGCGCCCTTCATGCCCTTGGAGCCGTCGGTGAGCACGAGCTGCGCACCGTATGCCTGCATAAGCTTGCGACGCTCGACGGACATGGTCTCGGGCATGGTGATGATCACCTTGTAGCCGCGGGCGGCCGCCACCGAGGCGATGCCGACGCCGGTGTTGCCGCTCGTGGGCTCGATGATGGTGTAGTCGCCGCCGCGCACGAGCTTGCCGGCCTTCTCGGCCTCGTCGATCATGTTCTTGGCGACGCGGTCTTTGACGGAGCCGGCGGGGTTGAAGTATTCCAGCTTGACGAGCACGCGGGCCTTGAGGTCCTCATCGGCCTCAAAGTGAGTGAGCTCCAGAAGCGGAGTGTGGCCGATAAGCTGATCGATGGATGTGTACACATTGCTCATGGTGAACCTCCAAAGTGTTCAAATGGCTGGATACCGTGTGGTTTTACGGTGTATGTGGCAGCGAAACCAACAAACCTTATGGGTTGTTCGTTTTACTGTTGGCAAGCATAGTAGACAGTAAAGCCTAGTAACGCAATAGGAAATAGAAGATTATTACGAGTCGATTAACCAGCTTGACGGGAATAGGTATTTTCAAAACCAATTTTTCGGCTAGAATTTCTACGAATTCAAAGACCGAAAGGCAGCTATATATATGTTGGTTTCCACAAAGGGCAGATATGCCCTGCGCGTTATGGTCGACCTGGCCGAGCACCAGGCGGCGGGCCGCATTCCCCTCAAAGAGATCGCCGCGCGTCAGGGGATTTCGGAGAAGTATCTGGAGAACATTTTGGCCACACTCGTGCGCGCCAATATGCTCTCGGGCATGCGCGGCAAGGGCGGTGGTTACGTGCTCACGCGCCCGCCCGAGCAGTACACGGTGGGCGAGATTCTGCGCCTGACCGAGGGTAGTCTGGCACCGGTCGCATGCCTGGACGGCGACTGCAAGGGCTGTTCGCGTTCGGACGAGTGTCCCACACTCGATGTGTGGAAGAACCTGGACAAGCTCATCAACGACTACCTCGACGGTGTGACGCTCGATCAACTTGTCGCTCCCAATGAAGGCTACGACTACGTCATCTAACCCACACCTGCCATGTGGGGACAGGGTGGAAATGGCAGATTTTCTCGCCCTTTGAGACTTGGCAAATAAGAAGGCCGCCCATTTTTGCGATGGGCGGCCTTCGTTTTGGGCTGTTGAGACGGGCGCGGCCGGAATGGCCGTTTTAGCCCTCGGCGATGCTATCGAGAATGCTGCGCATGATGGATACCAGGATGCTGCCCATAAAGGCCGATCCAAAGCTGGCGATGGAGATACCCGCGCCCAGCAGATTGACCGACAGGTAGCTGGCCAGCTCGAGCATAAAGCTGTTGACTACGAGCTGAAAAATACCAAGCGTGATAATAGTGAGCGGCAGCGAGATGACCGTCAGGAACGGCTTGACGAGCGAGTCGACGATGTTGAGGAACAGTCCCACGAAGGCAAAACACACCCAGGCGTCGGCTATGCCGAAGGGCTGAATGCCGGGGACGAGAAACGTTGCGATCGCGATGGCGATTGAGGTGAAGAGCCAGTTAAGCATAAAGCGCATGGTGTGAATCCTTTCTTGCGCAGGGTGCGTTGGTGACGCGTGAAACGGCTTGCTGCGGCAGCCTGGACGGACGCGCGGGTGCGCCGCCTTGTTCGGCCGCTCATTGTCTCAGGTATTCGTGGAGCTTGCGTGCGCATTCGGTTTCAAAACGGCGTTCGTCCTAAAAAACGTGCCGCTGGCAGAGAGTCTTGTCGCTTTAGTTTGGTGGTGTGCTAAACTGCTACGGGCAAAAGCCACAGGCGTTGCCCTATTGCATAGAACGGGCGAACGATGCCCGATGTCAGTATCAACTTCGATGCCTTTTGGCGGGTTTGGCGGTGATCGATGAACATCGAGAACATGTTTGACAAGCCTGATGTCAAGCAGCTGGTCCACGCATTTAGTCTTTTGGATGACGAGAAGGATATCCAGGCGTTTTTGACCGATATCTGCACGCCGCGCGAGATCTGTGATCTTTCGCAACGCTTGCAGGTCGCGCGTTATCTGGATGAGGGCGAGCCTTATGTTGAGGTTCAGGCCCGCACCGGCGCTTCGTCCACTACGGTGAGCCGCGTGTCCAAGGCGCTTAATGGCGAGTACGGTGGCTATCGCAAGATCCTCATCAAACTGGAGGATGGCGAGTAGGCCATCGGCGACAAACGAATTGCGCAGAACCGTCCCTTCGGGGGCGGTTTTTTGATCCCTTGGGGACGGAGGAAATCTGTTGGCGTGGGGCAAATCTGTCCGCGTGGGCGGGTAGGATGGAAGTATTGATTATTGCGAACGGTTTGAGTGGAGGACCATGCCTGTTCGAATCTATACCACCAACGCCGGCGCGGATTTGAGCGATGCCGAGGCGGCGCTGCTCGCCGACCTGGTTGCCCGCCACGGGCGTGCCGTTTTGCTGGTGCCTACGTTTGCCGAGCTCGATCTGTGCCGTCATGATGCGGCGGAAGCTGGGATTTCACTGGGTATCGATTACAAGACCCCTTCGTCGTGGCTCCGTTCGCTGTGGGAGCTTATGGGCGATGGCCGCAGCTTTGTGGATAACCTTCAGCGCCAGATGCTGTTCTCGGACATGATCGACCGCTGCGACGACGCTGCTCTGCAGCCGCTCTCGCGCAGCCAGGGCACGGTGCGCATGCTTGCGCGTATGGCCCGCGATGTGTTGCCGGGCGTGGCGGGGGCGGGCGACGAACGCTGCCGCGGCAACGTTTGCCAGCCAAAGCCCAAAAGCGACGCCGAGGCCCGTGTGTTCGAGCTTCTGTGCGCCCATGCGAGCGGTTTGGACCGCCGAGGCATGGTCGAGCCTTGCGAGGCGGCTGACATGATGGCCGGTGCCCTGGCCGATAACCTGCCGGGGTGCACCCGTGCCGTTTGCGTGCGCGGCGTCACGTCATTTACGTATAGCCTGCTCGAGCTGCTGTCCGCCGTGGCAAACAACGGGGGAGAGGTTGTCGTGCTGCTCGCCCGCGAGCAAGCGGCGATGCGTGAGGAGCTGGCCACGGCCCTTGATGCCTGCGGCGTGCTGTTTGAGGTTGCACCGCTGGATGAGGATGCCGGCGCTCCCGCGACTGCTCCAAAGTCCGTCGCACGTCCTGCCTTTGTGGAAGTCGCCGGGCCCCATGCCCGTGCCCGTGTCTATGCGGACGTCATCGATAAGATGGTGAAAGCGCACGAGGAGTCCAAGGTCAACGATGCCGCCTCCGCACCCGCCGATCCCGTGCGCGTGCTCGTGGTGTCCGCCCGGGCGCCCCAGCTGTTCGGCGAACTCGCTGCCCGTTTGGCGGCGCGTCACATTGCGGCCGAGACGACTGAGTTCACGGCGTTTTCCCAGTCCATCGCAGGCAGGCAGTTTACGGCGCTCGCCAACCTGATCGAGCGTATGAAAGCCGCCGATGAGGGCATGGCGTCAAAGACCGAGTGGTGGCCCGCGCCGGAGCTTACCGACTGGATCTACAGTCCGCTTTCGGGCGCTGATGCCGTCAATGCCTGTACCTTCGATAAGAATATGCGTCTCTCGCGCAGCAAGACTACCGCGGGCGTTAAGAGCCTGCTGCAGAGCGTTCAGGGCCAGGTGAGGGGCGCGCGCAAGGCGGCGAGCGACGAAAACTGGTTTAAGAATGTGCCGTGTGTGGTCTCGGACGTGTTCCAGGCGCTGTGGCGTGACAGGCCCGTGACGGCGCTCAAGGCCATGCTTGCCGTTGCCGAGGCGTTGCCCGATCGCTCGCTGGGCAGCTTGGATGGCCAAGCCCGTCGCCAGGCGGAGGTGGCCCTGCTGCGCCATGTCATCGACATCCTTATGAACGATGCTCGCGCGCTCGACGTGTCGCAGGCCGCGACCGTACCGGTTCTCGATGGCGTTCGAACCAAGGTGGACAAGCGCAGTACGGCATATGACTACGAGACATTTGAGGTCGACCGTGCGCCGCGCGCCCAGGTGCGCTTTGCATCGCTTGCCGATGCAGCAGCTCTGCGCCCCGGTAGCTATGATGCCGTCCTGTTTGCCGATGTCGATCTGGACAGCTATCCGCTCTCGCATGAGGAGGGTCCGCTGGCCACGCTGACGGCGAGCCTTGGTCGCGAGGGCGTGACGCTTGAGCCCGCGGCCTTGCTGCGCGTGCGCTTTGGCCACGCGATGCAGGCGGCGCGCGGCCCGCTTGCGCTCGCCCGCGTGACGCACGATCGCCAGGCGCGCGAGTGCTATCCGGCTGCCGTGTGGACCGAGTTGCGGGCGCATGCCGAGGCCGCTGATGCTGCTAAGCCCACGCGCGTGGGCGAGGGCGATATCGTAAGGGACTTCGATCCCGCGGCAGGCGAAGGCCTCAAGCGCGAGCGCGTGACCTGTGAAGCCCCTCAGCATCTGAGTGCCGAGGCCGTGCCATATCTGGTCCTGCGCCGTCGCGATGGCGAGGGCGAGGATGCGCCGCTGGTGCCGCGCCTGACGTCTGCCTCGCAGATCGAGGCCTATTCGACCTGCCCGCTGTGCTGGTTCGTGTCGTATCGCGTCAAGCCCCAGTCAATCGATGCGGGCTTTGGCAACATGGAGAAGGGCAACTTTGTCCACGACGTGCTGGAACACTTGCATGCCCGTCTGCCCCAGGAGGGCATGGAGCGCGTGACACCCATGAATCTGCCACGCGCGAAGGAGCTGCTGCGCGAGGTCTTTGACGAGACCTTGGCCGAGCATGCGGGCAAGCGCGGTACCGAGGGCCCGCTCGTGCCGCTCTCCCCGGTGGAGGAGCGCCAGGTGGCCGAGATTTTGCCGCAGCTGGAGGGCGTTCTTGCCTACGAGTCCGAGGCGCTCGCGCCCTTCGCGCCGCGCTACCTGGAGTTTGCGTTCAACGAGCTCCAGGTCGAGTATGCCGGCTGGCCGCTCGGCGGGCGCATCGACCGCGTGGATGTGGATGCCGAGAATCGCGCCGTGGTAATCGACTACAAGCATCGCACGGGCGTTGAGGAGTTTAAACTCGCCGACCCCACGGTGCGCGACGAGGAATCGGGCGAGGCCGCCATCGACGACCCGCGGTGGCTGCCGCCCCATACCCAGACGCTTATCTATGCGCAGGCCATGCGCCGGGCGCTGGATCTGGATGCCCGTGCGGCGCTCTATTTTTCGACCAAGGGCGGCAAACCGGCGCTGCGCGGCGCCGCGAGTGCCGAGCTGCTCGAGGAGGAGCGTGGTGACGGCCGCATCCCGGGGCTTAAGAAGGGCTTTCCCGGCGAGGGTGGCAGCATGGACTTCGACGCCCTGCTCGATCGCGTGGAGGCCGGCATCGCCGAGCGCCTGCACGAACTCGAGGCAGGCGACGTTGCCGCCGTCGACCCGACGTCGGCTCAGGCCGCGCATGCGCGCTGCTCGTATAACCACGAAGGAACGTTTGTAAGGAGGGACGTGTAGACCATGGATCTTTCGACTTTGATGCCGCAACAACTGCAAGTCGTCAAAACGCTCGACCGTCCGCTGTTTGTCTCGGCGGGCGCCGGTTCGGGCAAGACCTTTACCCTCACGCGCCGCATCGTCTACGCGCTCTCGCCCGAATCCGGTCCGTTTGTCGAGCATCTGGATCAGGTGCTCGCCATTACCTTTACCAAAGATGCCGCGGCCGAGATTCGCGACCGCGTGCGTCGCGCGCTTATCGAAGAGGGTATGGACGAGGAGGCCCTGACCGTCGACGACGCTTGGATCTCGACCATTCACGGTATGTGTTCGCGCATCCTGCGCGCGCATGCGTTGGAGCTGGGCATCGATCCCGAGTTCACGGTGCTTACCGATACCGATGAGCTTATGGATCAGGCTGTTGAGCATGTGCTGGCCCGCGCGACGGCGCCCGATGCCGCCCCCGAGCTCGCGGCATCGCTCAAGGCCCTCTACGCCTGGTATCCCATGGCGGGCGAGGGCGGTCCCTTTGGCGCCGGCACGACCATCAAGGGTCTGGTGCGCGACCTGCTGGAGCTCTCGAGCCAGCTGCCGGGCGGTATGGACGACGTGCGCGTGGCGCGCGGCCAGGCCGACACCTCGGCCCTTGCCGATGCCTATCGATCGGCGTTGGGCGCAAGCAAGGCCGCGACCGAAAAAGCGCAGACGGCGCTCGATGCCATCGACGCGTTCGAGGCGAGCGGCAAGACCATGGCCGATGCGGCGCGACTCATGATGTCGTGCACCATGCCGCGCGCGAGCAAGGCATTCCCTAAGGAGCAGGTGGAGCTACTCAAGGCAGAGGCCGCCGATGCGTTTATCAATATCGTGCTGGCCTGCGGCGGTCCCGCGCTCGAGGCACTGGTGGGGCTTGCCCGTGCTGTAGAGGCTGAGTACCGCGCGCTCAAGGCCGGCCAGTCTGCCCTCGACAACAACGATCTGCTGCGCATGGCCTACGAGGCCCTGCGCGATTACCCGGCCATCCGAGCGGCATACGAGGGTCGCTTTAAGATGGTCATGATCGATGAGTTCCAGGATACCGATCAGATGCAGGTCGACCTGATCCGTTACCTGACGGGTGCGGGGGAGCGCGCGTTGTGTACCGTAGGCGATGCACAGCAGTCGATCTACCGCTTCCGCGGGGCGGAGGTCGAGGTGTTCCGTCGCCAGGAGCGCAAGGTGGGCTCGTCTGCCGCGCCCGAGGCGACTGCCGCGGCCGACGCCCCTGCTGGCGAGCTCGTTAAGCTCGTGCGCAACTTCCGCAGCCACGACGAGGTGCTACGCTATGTGGCTCGCGTCTTCGACGGCGACGACGGCGGCCTGATGCAGGGTTTTTTGGATCTTGAGGCGAGCGACGGCCGCAAGGACACGCTGGTGGCAGACGCCTCGCGTCGTCAGGCCCTCTTTGTTGCCGGCGGCAGTACGCAGGAGCGCACACAGGCCAAGGCCCGCGCGATCGCAGAGCGGTTCCGCGCGCTTGCCGATGCCGGTCAGCCCCAGGGCGGCATGGTGCTGCTGCTGGGCCGCATGACCAACGCCGACGTCTATGCCCAGGCTTTCCGCGACCAAGGACTCGACTGCGTGATCGCGGGTGGCTCGGTCTTTGCCCAGGCAGCCGAGGTGCAGACGGTGCGCGCCCTAGTCTGCGCGCTCGCCAATCCGGCCGATACGGCGCAGGGCCTTATGCCGCTGCTGGCCTCGCCGATGTTTGCGCTCGGCGCCCAGGAGTTCCTGGCGCTGGCGACCAAGCTGGACGACCAGACGGGGGAGACCTCGCGCCGCAACATCGGCGCGGGCATCATGAGCGATTCCGATGTGCCGGGCTTGCAGAGCCTGCCGCTCGTGACGCGCGCCCGCGAGGTGCTATGCTATGCGCTTCGTCGTGTGGGCCGCGATTCGTTCGCGGCGATCGCGCGCGACGTGGTCAACGCTTCGGGCTGGTTTGTGCGTCTGGCACAGCGTGGTCCCGAGGGCAAGGCCATTGCCGCCAACGTGCTCAAGGCGCTCGATGCTGTGGTTGAGGCCGAGGCCGAGTTCGGTAACTCGCCGCGCTCCATTGCGCTGGCCTTTGACCGCTTCCTGGCGGGCAAGGAAGCCCCGGGCGCGCTCAACGAGGAGGGTGACGGCGCGGTACGCATCATGACCGTGCATGCGTCCAAGGGCCTGGAGTATCCGGTCGTGGCGGTTGCGGAGTGCTTTGGCGTGCGCAAATCGTCCGGTGCGGCACAGATGGGTCGCGTCGAGGGCGGAGCGCAGGTCGTGGCACTGCCTGCACGCTTCGACGGCGTTAAACTCGCGGACGGCACGTTCGTAAAGGGCGATGACGTCAAAAAGCAGTTTGAGCACGCGTTTAAGGGCAAGGGCACGTCGCTGTGGCTGCCGCCAGAGCTCATGGAGGATGTCTGCGCGACGGGTTCTCCCGCCGAGGCATTTGCTCACTTGCGCAACGACGACCTGCAGCTTTCGCTCGAGGAGCGGGCTCGTCTGCTTTATGTCGCCATGACGCGAGCGCGCGAGCTGGTCATTCTGGCGATGGATGCCGGCGTGAGCCGCGGCAAGCTGTGCGCGCCGACCTTCGATGTCGAGACCGATCTGACCTACGACGTGCTGCGTCGTATTCTGCCGACGGACGGCCTGGACATGCCGCAGCTCGATGCCGACCGTTTGGTGTTCGACAACTCCCAGCCGGGCGACTACGAGCTCATCTCGCTGGCTGACTTTGCTTTTGGCGAGCAGTCGTTTGAGGCCAATGCTTCGCTTGATGCCGAAGGCAGGCTTGTCCGCGGCGATGCGGAGCCGGAGGGTGCCGGTGCGGATGCCCGCGCCGCCGTTCCCGGTCCTGCCGACCCCGAGCCCGATGCGTTTGAGCTCGTGTATCCCCAGGCGGTGGGCGTGCGCATGGGCACCTGCCCGTATCCGGCGCGCGATTCGTACAGCTACTCGTCAATTGCCGCGGCGCTGCATGCCGAGTCCGAGGACCGTGCCGCCGAGGCACACGTGCCCATGGACGAGGCCGGCGATGATGCGGAGTCGGATGGTTCCGAGATGACGGATGCGGACGTGGCTGCTGTCGAGCCCGCCGGCAACCCCATGGCGCTGGGCTCGGCGTTCCATGCCGCCTGCCAGTGGCTGATCGAGATGGGTGCCGATGAGCTGCCCGCCGCGCGTGCCGATGCGCTGGCGCGTCTGTGGCGCCTGACGCCGGAGCAGCGCGAGCGCTTCGACGTTGCCCTGGACCGCTGGCTCAAGTCGGCGGTCCGTGCCGAGCTGCTTGCCTGGCCGTGCGTTCGCGCCGAGGTGCCGTTCTTTTCGCTGGGCTGCGAGGACAAGGACATTGCCCGCTACGGTGCATATGCCGAGGGCGCCATCGATGCACTGGCGACCGACCCGGCCGATCCGTCACGCGCACTGGCCATCGACTACAAGACGGGTGGCACGCCGGATGAGACACCCGACCAGCTGTTCGAGAAGCACGCCCTGCAGGCGCGCGTCTATTCGGATGTTCTGCACAAGGCGGGCTTTAAGACGGTGACGGTCAAGTTCGTCCGCGTGGAGCAGTCCGATCCCTCCAACCCCGCCGAGTCCCAGGTGGTCACCTACAACCTCTAGCTCACCAGGGCCGTCCGCACGCCCAGTCTCCCCATAACTTGCGGTGAAATAGTTCCTGTTTTACGGCCCAGCTGGCTCCATCAGGAACTATTTCACCGCAACTCAGAATCAGTCGGGGGTGCGGATTACGCGGATGAAGTTGCCAATCAAGGGTGCGGATTACGCAAATTTACACTTGACGTTCATCTCGGGTGGGCCTATAAATACATGTGATGGGTTGTTATCCCTTTGGGGAGCATGGCCATCCGGATTCCGTTCGTTATTCAATTGCACGTATATTCGGGTGTCACTTTAGGGCATGACCGTAGGCAAGTAGGGTGCTGCTTTCTGCCGAGGTCATGCCCTTTTTGTTCAGCTCCGAATGAGTGCCCTATCATCAAGAGAGGAGGTGCATCGATATGCTGGCGATCAGAAAGCTCAACAATAACGCCGTGATTTGTCGAGATAGTCGCGGTCGCGAGGTCGTGGCGCTCGGCAAGGGTGTCGGCTTCGGTGGTGACTTCCCCCGGGAGCTCGCGATGGACCATATCGAGCGCACGTTCTATAGCATCGATGCCGAGGGGCAGCGTATCATGCAGGATCTTCCTGCCGATGTGGTGCTGTTTACGGCAAAGATCATGGATATTGTAGAGAACGAGCTGCCTTACGAACTCAGTCCCAACGCCGTGCTCATCATGGCCGACCATATCGCCTTTGCGATTGCGCGGCAGAGGAAGGGCATTCGTTTTGATATGCCCCTTACCTATGATGTGCAGCAGCTTTATCCGCTGGAATACAAAATCGGCCGCTACATTACCGCGCGCGTGCGGCAGGAGTTGGGCGTCGAGCTGCCGCGCGAAGAGGTGGCAAGCATCGCCATGAATTTGGTCAATGCAAAGACTGGGGCAGAGGTTACTGTGGCAAGCGATCGCGCCCAATCGTTTGAGCGCCTGCTCAACGATGTCACTGATATCGTCGAGTACGATTTCCGTACCATCATCGATCGGGAGTCTTTTGAGTTCTCACGGTTTGCGACACACGTGCAGTATCTGTTCAAGCGTATCAAGGGTAACGATAGCCTCAGCAGCGCCAATTTGCCGCTTTATGCGAATTCGCGCGAGGAGTTTCCCGAGCTTGCGCAATGCATCGACCACATCTGTACCTATATGAAGCGGGAATGGCATACGGAGCTCACCGACGAGGAGAAGCTTTACTTCATGCTCCATGTCAACCGTATCTGTACGAAGGCGGAATCCGGCACAGCCGGACGCTGACAACCCAGGCCAGAAGGATTGTAACCTGTGTTAGGGCAGGGCATGACCTCCGAAAGTACGAGAACCATCTCGTGCCACGACGATTCGTGGCGTAAAAGGAGGAATGATGACTAACTATCAAAAACTCGCCCAAAGAATCATCGAAGAGGTGGGCGGCAAGGCGAATGTTTCAAGCGCGACGCATTGCATGACGCGTCTGCGCCTCGTTCTTAAGGACGAGGGGCTTGCAGATGACGCCAAGCTCAATGCGATTCCCGAAGTGATTAGCGTGGTGCACGCTGGCGGCCAGGTGCAGCTCGTAATCGGGCCGACCGTCGACAAGGTCTACGACGCGGTATGCAGGGAAGGCGGCTTTGAAGTCCAGACGGCGATTGATGAAGATCTGGACGCAGCAGAGAGGCTTCCCTGGAAGGAGCGGTTCGCTCCGAAGCGCATCGGCAATCTGATTCTCGATGCGGTGAGCGGCTCTATCGCTCCCATTCTGCCCGTGTTCTGCATCGCGGGTATCTTCCGCATGTTCACCATTTTGCTTGGTCCGGAAGGCGCGGGCCTTCTAGCCGCGGAGGGCAGCATGTACCGGCTCTTCACCTTGGTGGGAGACGCGGCATATTACTTCCTGCCGATCTTCGGTGCCTATGCGGCGGCCAAGAAGTTCCAGACGAGTCCTGTGCTCGCGCTCATGACGGCTGCTATTATGATTCATCCGAGCATGCTCGCTATCGTCGAGGAGGGCGCTCCGTTCGACGTCTACGGCATCCCCATGACGCTGGTGAATTACACACAGTCGGTGCTTCCCATCATCCTCATCGTGTGGATTCAGTCCTACGTAGAGGGGCTTATCAAGAAGCATTGCCCTGACATGCTGCGCATCCTCGTGATTCCAGTGGGGACCATGCTCATCATGCTGCCGCTTGCACTCTGCGTCTTCGGCCCCGCCGTCTCCTTCATTATGGGCATCATCGCCGATATCATCATCTGGCTCGGCGCGAACGCCGGTCCGCTGTGCGGTCTGGTGGTCGGTGCGACGTGGAACCTCGTGATCGCTACCGGCATGCATGTGCCGATTCTCACCGCTATGATGCCCGGCTGGCTTGAGGTGGGCTATGACGCCGTGTGCACTCCGGGTACGACGGTGGTTGTTTACGTGACGCTTGCGGTCGCGCTCGCCTACGGCATCCGTGCAAAGGGCAAGGCCAACCGTCAGCTCGGTTGGACTACCTTCGCTACCTATGCGCTCGGCCGCGTATCCGAGCCCATCATTTACGGCATCCTCTTGCGCGATAAGAAGGCGCTCGCTTGGTCGATGATCGGCGGCGCGGCCGGCGGCCTTGCATGCGGTCTGCTCAACGCGCGCATCTTCGTCTTCTCGGGAGTCGGCTTCCCGTGGATGAACGTCATCAAGTTCAGCCAGGACATCATTCCGGGCGCCATCAGCTGCGCGATTGGCTTTGCGGTGACATTCGCCCTCTGCATGGTCTTTGGCTTCGACAATCGCGAATCGGGCGAGAAGGAAGCCGAGGAGGCCCTTGAGGCTTAAGCGCTGCATCTAGAAGGGTGCCTTAGCGCAACGAGTCTCTTCTCGGAACTGGGGCCCCATGAACCCGGACGGGCACCGCTGCATGGTGGTGCCCGTTCGCACTAAAAGCAAGATAAGGAGGACTCCCATGCCATTGCGTTCTGATTTCCTCTGGGGCGGCGCGCTTTCCGCCAACCAGTGTGAGGGTGCCTGGGACGAGGGCGGGCGGGGGCTCGCCAACGCGGATCTTCTGCCGTACGGGCGGGACCGTCTCGCCGTCATCAGGGGTGACGACGTTCCGCTCGAGCCGCTGTCCGACCATTACTACCCGGCCCAACAGGCCATCGATTTCTATCATCATTACCGCGAGGACATCGCGCTCTTCGGCGAGATGGGCTTCAAGGCTCTGCGCCTCTCCATCGCATGGAGCCGTATATTCCCCAACGGGGATGACTCCGAACCCAACGAGCAGGGCCTCGCGTTCTATGAGGATGTGTTTCGCACCTGCCTCGAACAGGGCATCGAGCCGGTGGTGACGCTCAACCACTATGACGTGCCCATGCATCTTGTTACGGCATACGGCGGTTGGCGCAACCGCGCTCTCGTGGGCATGTTTGAGCGCTTCGCTCGCACTGTGTTCGCACGTTACCGCAATCAAGTGCGCTCTTGGCTCACGTTCAACGAGATCAACATCATGACCTCTGCGTGCTTCATGGCGGCAGGCATCGTGTTTGATGAGGGGGAGGACCGCTACGTCTCCGTTCATAACGCGGTGCATCACGTGCTCGTGGCGAGTGCTTGCGCGGTGCGCGCCTGCCATGAGATCATCCCTGGTGCGCAAATCGGCTGCATGCTCAATGCGGGTATTTTCTATCCTGCTACCTGCAACCCTGCCGACGTTAAAACGGCTCAGGACGAGAATCGCAAGCACTACATGTTCACCGACGTGCAGGTGCGCGGCCACTATCCGTGCTACATGCTCACGGAGTATGAGCGTCAAGGGTTCGCGATTCCTTGGGCGGAGGGCGATGAGGAGGTCCTTGCGCAGAATCCGGTGGACTTCGTGGGCTTCTCTTACTACTCGACGCGCGTGGCGCAGGCAAACACCGAGGGGCAGTTCGACTCCAATCTACTCAAGAGTGCCCCCAACCCTTACCTCAAGATGGAGCCATGGGGCAGATTCATCGATCCCGCAGGGCTGCGCATCACCATGAACGACATATACGACCGGTACGAAAAGCCGCTCTTTATCGTGGAGAACGGTCTCGGAGCCCCGGATGAGCCGGATCAGAACGGCTTTGTGGATGATGGATACCGTATCGATTACCTGCGCGAGCACATCCAGGCTATGAAGGACGCCGTCGAAATCGACGGGGTGGACCTCCTGGGCTACACGTGCTGGGGACCGATCGATCTGGTTTCGGTCGCAACGGGCCAGATGCGCAAGCGCTACGGTTTCATTTATGGTTTATCTGGGATGGCCGATTATCCGCCTGATTAACCGCTGGTTTACCATCAA